>Ga0068855_100001053_pt1 | contig 34253 bp, 21 predicted proteins | sample KBSCornC52_FD_66592 | JGI IMG/M metagenome (GOLD analysis project Ga0068855, IMG submission 66592) | Corn rhizosphere microbial communities from Kellogg Biological Station, Michigan, USA - KBS Corn C5-2 | ecosystem: Host-associated > Plants > Roots > Rhizosphere > Soil ...
AGGTTCTTGTAAGATTGGCGGCGCTCGATGATGGCGATCAAGCGCTCGAGTGGCTCGCGAAAATCGGGCTCGGCGTTGACCGCGCCGAGTTGGTCGCGCGCGCTCGCCGCTTCGTCGCCGAGCCGCTCTTCGAGCACGCCGATTTCGTGCAGCAATATCGCGCGGCTGGCGCTCTCGCCCGTGGCGTCGTGCTCCGCGCGCAGGCGCGCGATGGCTGACGTGACGAGCGTGAGATCCTGTCCCGACGACTGAACCTGGGAACTTGGCAACCGGCTAGTGCTCGACATGGAATCCGGCGAAATCACCCAGACTTTAGAAGACCTACCGAAAGCTGCCTAGTGCCTCGGCCGATAAATGCCGAGGCGCTCGGTTTGCGTGGGCCCGCGAGCCTCGGCCAAGACGAAGCGAGAGCATCGTCGATCTTCGCCCAGCGCGCTCGCTCTTCTCGCGCGCTCGCGCATTTCGCTGCCGGCCGACTGACCCGCACGCTGGGGCGCGTACGCGCCGCGTTGCGAGCCACGCTATATCGCACCGGCGCGTTGCTTCGCCCACATCCCACGCAGCCACGCGGCCGGGCTGCGCGGCGAATCGCAGCAGCGACTCAGTCGTTCCGGCGCAGAATCCAATAACCGCGCGGAGTATCGACGATCGTCGCGCTCACAGTGCCTTTGTCCAGCATGAACAGAACATATTCGATCGGCGGTTCGAGCACTCCGCGCGGGATGCGACCTGCGTCCGAGGTCGAGCCGCGGTCGCCCTTGCTCACCGCAGCGGCAAAATCATGTCTGGCGAGCTCTAGCGTGGCTTCGGCCTTTTGCCGCGCTTGCTCTTTGGTGCGCGCATCCGCGGCGGCAAATTGCGCGCCTTGGTAAGCGAACTGCACCACGCCGAAACTCACCTGTGCCGGTGCCGAGTTCGGCAACTCGGGAACCTTCCCGCCGTCGGGAAACGTCTCGAAGCCCTCCGTGAAGGGGACCGCCGACGCCGCGTCGCTGTCGGTACCGGCGTCACTTTCCGAACCGGCGTGCGCGCTCCCAGCCGGCGCAGCCGAGGCCAGCGCGCTCGGGGTGGGCTTCGCGGAGCCCACGTGCGGACGCTTCTTCGGGGACGTGTGTGTAATCAGGATCACCCCCAGGAGGGCCGCCAAGAACCCGAGTCCCAAAAGAGCCGCGGTCGAACGCTGCATGTTGAGCCGCGCCCTACCACGAATGTGGCAGAGGTGGCGCGGAATCCGGCACGGGCTTTGGGCCGGGACAACCGCCCGCTCTTGCTGCTAACACTAAAGAGGCCGGGTGGATCGCCGAGCTGCGGTGGTCCACGGCCGCGCGTTCCTGACGAGGTCCCGGCTGCTGTGAGAGCTTTTCGTAACTTTCGGGCAGTGCTGATAAGAGTTCACCGGTATGTTCAAAGTGGAGTGCCCGGGCTGTAAAGCCCCTTATCAGGTCGACGAGCGCCGCATTCCGTCGAGCGGCCTGAAGATGCGCTGCCCGAAGTGCGGCACGTCATTCAAAGTCGATCCCCCCGATGACGCCCGCCGCACCGGCCCGAGCCCCGTGCTCGGGGGCGTGTTCGGTGGCGTCGGTGAATCTGATCCTCCACCGGCTTTATCCGCACCGGCAGCGCGCGTCCCGAGCGCTCTCTCCGGCACGATTGTGGGAATTGCGCCCGCAGCCGGCGCGGCACCGGCTGCGCCAACGGCTCCCGCTCCGCCGCGCCCCGCAGGTCCCGCTGCCAACCTCAAAGGAACGATGCTCGGCGTCGCGCCCGCTGGCGCTGCGCCGGCTCCCGCAGCTCCGCCACGGCCCGCAAATTTGAAGGGCACGATGATCGGCGTCGCGCCCGCGGCACCGACGTTGGGGAAGCCTCCGCCGATGCCGCCGCGGCGCCCGCCGCTCGCGCCAAGGCCAGCGCTCGGCTCATTCAGCGATCTGGATCTGCCGGCGACCGCAGCGCGCGCCCCTGCAGCTCCCGCGGCCGCTGCTCGAGTAGCTCCCGCTGCGCCGCCTGCACCTGCTCCGCCGCGAGCGCCGCAGGCGAGCGACGCCGATCTGCCGATGCCCGTCGCACCGCAGCCGTTCGACGACCTGCCCGCGCCGGCCGCTCCGCACATGTTCGAGGACCTGCCAGCCAACGTCGCGCCGCGTTCGCCGGGCGCGCTGAATTTCGAGCTGGATTTGCCGTCACCGAGCGCACACTCGAGCCACCCGCCGCATGGCCCCGAGGCCGCGATCGAGCTCGATCTGCCGTCGCTCGGCGGCGGCCGTCCGGCGAGCGGGCCCGCGCCTGAGGCGGACATCGATCTGCCATCGGTGAGCTTGCGCCCTGGCGCCAGCGAGCGAGACAGCGTGGGCTTGCCGTCGCCCGCAGCGCAGCGCAGCGCGAACGTCGGCGCGCCGGCGCAGTCGTCGCACGCGCGCGGCTTCGGTGAAGTGGAGCTGCCGTCGCTCGCCTCCGCGGGCCTACCGGAGGTGAGTCACAGCGGGCTGCCGGCGCTGGGTGAGGTGGAGCTGCCGTCGCTCGGCGGCCGCGCTGCCGCGAACTTCGAGCTCGACCATGGGCTGCCGCTCGTGGTGGGCGCCAACTTGCCCGCGCTCGGTGGCGTCGGCTTGCCCAGCCCGCGTGAAGCTGGGTTACCGGTTCCCGCGCATGGCGGCACCGGCTTACCGGTTTACTCCGCGGCCGGCTTGCCGAGCCCGCGCGGCGGTTTATCCAGCAGTCCGCCCGCCTTTTCACGCTCGTCCGATTCGCCCTCGCATCCGCCTGTTGCAAGCGCTCAAGGCTCGCCGCACGTGCCGAGCTTGCCGCCTGATTTCGGTTTGGATCCGGGCGCCGCGCCGGCCCCGCGCGCGGGCGGCACGGATTTCGGCGAGCTCGATCTGCCACTCGGCGCGCCGCCGGGCCTCGCGCCGCGCGTGGTGTCGTCGCCCGCTTTCGGCAACGAAGCCGAGGAGGCGGATCTGTTCGGCGAGGCGCCCATTCCATCGCGGCGAGGAGGCGGCACAGCACCAGAGCGCGCCCTGGCCGATGCGGCCATCGTTCGCCAGAGTGGCGGCGGAACCGCCTACGGCGAAGTGAACCTGGGCGATGACTTGGGTGACGAAGCCGAGCTTCCGATCGAGGCAGGCATCGGTCCCGCAGGCGGAGCGACGCGCCGCGACGAGGACATGGAATTTGGCGCGATCCCGCAGGAGGATCAGCCGCGAGCCGCCTCGAGCCAAACCCACGTCGCCATCGCGGGCAAGCGGCCCCAGGAAATTTCGCGACCGAGCCGCAAGCTCGGGTTGAAGCTGTACGCGGGGTTATTCGTCGTGCTCGTCGGCGGCGCATCGCTCGCGCTCCTGCCTTCGCTCGGCCCGTTCGGTTATTACTTCATCCTCGATCACGTCAAAGCCGGCGAATATGCCGCGCTCGTCGACAGTACCGTGACCACCGCTCGCGCCGACATGGCGAGCGACACGTTCCCGGATGCAGAGCGCGCGCTCACCGCGATCGAGGGAGCACGAAGTCGCGCCAAACGCGTGCGCGAGTTGCCGGCCTTCGAGGCCTTCACGGCTTACGCCGAAGAGCTGCGTTTCGGCTCCGATCCGGCGATTCACGCGCGCGCCTCCGTGTTGCTCGACGAGCTCGCGGAGCACTCGGACGTGCGCTACGTGGCGATCGCGCGGGTTGCACGCGCAGCGGCAGAAGGGCAAATCGCGCGAGCCAAACAACTCTTCGACGGCTTGTCACAAACCGCCGGCGATCCCGAGCAGGCCTTTTTGCGCGGCGAAATTGCGCTGCGCGCCGGCGACGCCAAGGCCGCTGCCAGTGTCTGGCAGGCATCGGCGGCTGCACAGCGCAGCCCGCGCAGCGCCTTCGGGCTCGCCCGCGCAAGTTACGCTGCCGGCGACGTGAAGGCTGCAGAAGCTGCGGCGCACGACACCTTGAAGCAAAACCCGAATCACGTCGGAGCGCGTGTGCTGCTCGCGCGCATCAGCAGCGCCGCGCGCAGCGGCGAAGCCGAAGCGCTGAAGCTACTGTCCGAGGTCATCAAGAACGCCAGCAGCGCGAGCCCGGACGAGCTCGTCAGTGCCCAGACCTTGCTCGGCGACATCCACTTGGCGCGCTCGCGCATGTCCCAGGCAGAGGCGGCCTACAACGAAGCGTTGAAGATCAACCCGAAGGCGGCCCGAGCGCTGAACGGACTCGGCGACGCGCTGTATCGCGCAGGGCGCTATTCCGAGGCGCAAGCGCGTTTCGAAGCCAGCACGCAAGCCGATCCGGACGATTTGTCCGCCAAAATCGGCGTCGCCAAATCCAAGCTCGGCCTCGAACGCACCGAAGATGCGAGCGCGATGCTCAAGAAGCTGCGTCAAACCTATCCGCAGTCGGTGCCTGTCGCGTATTGGTACGGCCGCGCGCTCGAAGCTGCCGGCAATCGAGCCATGGCCGAGACTGTGTACCGCGCGGCCCTGAAAACGGCGAGCGACGACCCGCTCGTGGTCGACGTGTTCATCGCGCTCGCGCTCCTACAAAGCCAACAGGGCCACGCTGACGAAGCCACGAAAACCCTGGCCGACGCGCGCGCAAAATTGCCGGATTTGCCGGCGATCCACAAAGCGCTCGGCGACGTCGCGCTGTCGCAAGGCCGCTACCGCGAGGCGGTGGCGGAATTCAAACAAGCCATTTTGCTCGACAACGAGGACCTCGGCGCGAAGTTCCGGCTGGGCGTGGCGCTGCGGCGCGACGCGAATTTCGAAGAGGCAGGCAAGGCCTTCGATGAGGTCGGCAGTGTGGACAAGGATTACCCCGGGCTGGCGCTCGAGCGCGGCCTACTGTACGAGGCATCCGGACGCACCGACGAGGCGCTCAAGGAATACGAGGGCGCGCTCGCCAAAGCCCCCAAAGATCCCGACCTGATGCTCCGCGTCGGCTGCGGTAAGGTAGCGGCGGGCAGACCCAAGCAAGCCGAAGAGCTGCTGCGCAAGGTGCTGAGCGATCGGCCGAACTCGGCGGAGACCAACCATTGCCTCGGCCGCGCGCTCCTGCTCGAAGGCACGCGGCTCGCCGACGCATTGCGCTTGCTCGAACGCGCGGTGGAGCTCGACTCGAACCGCGCAGAGTACCAGCTGTACGTCGGTTGGGCCGCAAATGAGGCTGGAAATGTGCCGAAGGCCGAGCATGCCCTGGCCGAAGCTCTGCGCCTCGATCAAGGTTTGGCCGACGCGTACTGGCAACGCGGCGTGCTGCGCCAGCGCCAAGGCGCGGCGCGCGACGCGATCCTCGATCTCACCAAAGCGCTCGAGCTTCGCCCGAGCCGCAACGAAGCGCACGCAGCGCTCGCCGACGCGTACTTCGATCTCGGCAAGGAACAACAAGCGCTCGGCGAGTGGCTGCTGGCAATCCAAGCGCAGCCCGACAACGCCACGTGGCGTTTCCGCTACGGCAAACTGCTCTCCGCCAACCACCAGACCGAAGCCTCGCGCGAACAGCTGACGAAGGCGCTGGAGCTTGCCGCAAACGAAGATCCGCCCCCGCGCTGGGCGTGGGAAGCGCACAACCTCTTGGCACATGCGATCGGTCTGAAGCCGGAAGCCGTGAAGCACTGGGAAGAGTTCCTGCGCCTCGGCCCGCGCGATTCACCGTACCGCTCCGAAGCCAAAGCCTCACTCGAGAAGCTCGGTCATCCCTGGAATGGGGATTGATTGATGGTCACGGAGCGCGGGCCTTGGTCGTCCCAGCCTTCGGCGGCAAGTTGCGGCTTCCGAGAGGGGGAGAGGGAGAGCTCACCACCGAGCCGCAGAGATCACGGAGATCGCAGAGGGGAATTTGGGGGCTAATCACTCATTTTGCGGCGTTGCACCCGACGCACAGCGTCCATTCTCGCCGCTACACGCAGAACCGCGCGAAACCCCAATTCCCAAAGTCGTCGCTGCGCGGTTCTTCGCGCATTGCGATCTCCATGGTCTCTGCGGTTCGGTGGTGAACCTCAGAAGCCGTGACCGCACGCATGAGCGCAACGGCCTACGCCGCACAGCGTCCGTTTCCGCCTCGCTGCGCACCGCCGCGGGAAACCCGAATCTCTCAGAGTCGTCCCCCTCTGCGCTCCTTGTGCTCGGCGATCTCCCTGCGCTCTGCGGCTCGGTGGTGAACTCTCAGAAGCCGTCACGCGACGCCGAAGGCTGGGACGTGCCGCGTTCGACGCGTGACCATCAACAAAAAAGAAAAGGCCGCGCAGTTGCCCGCGCGGCCTCTTTCTGACGCGAAGAAGCTCAGCCCGCGGGCGGAGCGGGCGGCGTCGGGCCGACCACGAAGTGGTACTCGAACGTGCCATCACCCGGGTTTGCATCCGGAGGATTGAGCACCAAGCCGTCGATCGATTTCACGACGCACTGCTGGAGCACGTCGGGGGCTTGGGTCTTGGCTGCGTCGGCCTGCACGTTGCCGATCTTGCCGGTCTCCTGCTCGACGGTAAAGTGCACGGTCACGGTGCCCGCTAGATCCGATTTGCCCTTGAGCGCGTCGTCGTAGCAGGTCTTGATGTCCGCGCTCTTCGTGTCGAGCAGCGCTTGCGTCGCATCCCGGTATTCGTCCGGGCTACGCGCGTGAAACGAGCAACCCGCCGCCAGCGCCAAGAGCGCGATCATTCCGAAAGACTTCGTCATCTTGGTTTCTCCAAATAAGAATTGAAGCATTACTTCGCGCTCGGCCCAGGGGTGGTGGGCGGTTTGAGCATTTCCGGTTTGGCAGGCTTCTTCTCGTCGGCCTTCTTCTCGTCCGCCTTCTTGTCGGCGGCTTTCTTCTCGGCCTTGTCCGCCTTCTTGTCGGCGGCCTTCTTGTCGGCGGCCTTCTTGTCGGCGGCCTTCTTGTCGGCTTCGTCCGCAGGAGCGGCGACGTCTTCCTTCTTTTCGGTCGACTTCTTCTCCTCGATCACCTTTTCCTTGCCGGTGGTCGGGTCGATCTCGACCTTCTTCTGCGTCACGTCTTGCTCGACGATGTTGAACTCGACGCGGCGGTTCTTCTCGCGACCCTCTTCGGTGTCGTTGTCGGCGATCGGCTTCGTGGAGCCGAAGCCCTTGGCCGTGAGGCGCTCTTTTTCTACGCCGTGATCGACCAGGTACTTCATGACCGATTTCGCGCGGTCATCGGATAACTTCAGGTTCAGCTTCTTGTCGCCTTCGGCGCTCGCGTGACCTTCGATCGCGACCTTCTTCACGTAGGGGTTGTCTTTGATGACCTTGACGATGTCATCGAGCAAGCCGAACGAAGCCTCGAGGATCGTCGCCTTGTTGACGGCGAATTGGATCTTCTCGTGAATCTCGATCTTGTTGTCGCGGATCTCCACGCGTGGCGGCGGCGCCGGCGGCGGGGGAGGCGGCGGCGGGGGAGGCGGCGGCGGGGGAGGCGGCGGCGGGGGCGTACCCGTGACCGACAGAGCTTGCTTGCCCTGGAACGCCACCGTGCCTCCGCAGCCCGAGATCACTACCGCTCCGCAGAGCAAAACCAGCTGTGCGATGTACTTCTTCTGCATGCCAAACTTCATCGGTCGACTCCCCTGGTAAGCACCAGTCGAAGGGGAAAGCCCTTAATAACGAGCGGTACTTTTCCCACCCTTGTGTAGCGAGAGTCAAGCGCGCCCCGGCCAGCACCCGCTCACCTACACGCGCGCGTGCGGCAGAACGCGCTTCGCGCCGCGCGTCGGCTAGGCGGCCGAGGGTCAGCTCGACCGCCCGCGCTCGAGCTACGAACGAAAAAGGCCACCTGTCACCAGGTGGCCTTTTTGCCGCGATAACCGCGTTGATTCGTCAGCTATCGATGAAGCTCTTCAACTGCTTCGAGCGGCTCGGGTGACGCAGCTTGCGCAAGGCCTTCGCCTCGATTTGGCGGATGCGTTCGCGCGTGACCTCGAAATCTTGACCGACTTCTTCGAGCGTGTGGTCGCTCTTTTCGCCGATGCCGAAGCGCATGCGCAGCACTTTTTCTTCGCGCGGAGTCAGCGTCTTCAGCACCCGGCGCGTCTGCTCGCTCAGATTCATGTTGATCACCGCCTCGGCCGGGCTGACCACGCTCTTGTCTTCGATGAAGTCGCCCAAGTGGCTGTCTTCTTCTTCACCGATCGGGGTCTCGAGGCTGATCGGCTCTTTGGCGATCTTCAGGACCTTGCGGACCTTGTCGAGCGGCAGCTCCATCTTCTCGGCGATCTCTTCCGGAGTCGGCTCGCGCCCGAACTCTTGGACGAGGTAACGCGAGGTGCGGATGAGTTTGTTGATCGTCTCGATCATGTGCACCGGGATGCGGATGGTGCGAGCCTGATCGGCGATGGCGCGGGTGATCGCTTGGCGGATCCACCAAGTGGCGTAAGTGCTGAACTTGTAGCCGCGCTTGTACTCGAACTTGTCGACCGCCTTCATCAAGCCGATGTTGCCTTCCTGGATCAGATCCAAGAACTGCAGGCCGCGGTTCGTGTACTTTTTGGCGATCGACACGACCAAGCGCAAATTGGCTTCGACGAGCTCCGCCTTTGCCTTCTCCGCCTTGCGCTCGCCCATCCGGATCGAGGTGTAGGTCCGGAGCATCTCGTTGACGTCGATCTTGAGCTCTTCTTCGACCTTCTTGACGCCCTTTTGCGCGCTCTTGAGGGCCTCGTCCATGAGCTCGAGTTCGCTGCGGTCGACGCCGAGCTTTTTGGCCAAATCGGCCTCGAGGGCGGGGTCGTCCTTGGCCTCGCGGATCATCCGCTTCAGGTCGGCCTTGCTCGTGCCGGTGATCTTCTCGAGCTCGAACACCTTGCCCTGGGCGCGATGCACGCGGTCGATCATCGCCTTCAACTTGGAGACGATCTTGTCGATCGTCTTCTTGTTCAGGCGCATCTCTTGGAGCGTCTTGACGAGCTCCTTCTTGCCCTCTGAAAGCTCCTTGTCGATCGCTTTGCGGCGCACGTCGGCGGCGCCTTTGCGCTCTTCGAGCAGCTCTTGGTTCTTCTTGTCCGCGCGCTTCACCTTGTCGATGAGCCGGATGATGCGGCGGTCCGCCTCTTCCTCGTCGAACTCGTGCTCTTCGTCCTCCGCGTCGCGGACGATGTCCTTCACGCGAATCTTGTGGTTGCGCAGGCGCTCGCCGATGTCGATGATCTCGCGCACCGCGACGGGGCTCGACAGAATGGCGGACAGAACTTCGTTCTCGCCCTCCTCGATGCGCTTCGCGATCTCGACTTCGCCCTCGCGGGTGAGCAGCGCGACGCTGCCCATCTTCCGCAGGTACATGCGGACCGGATCGTTGCTCTTGTAATATTCGTCGTCGCTGCCCGTTCGGGCCGGAGCGGACGAGGACGAAGCTTGCGCGGGCGCGGGACCGTCGTCCTCGCCGTCTCCGCCTTTGGCGGCGGTCTTCGGCGGCGCGTCTTCCTCGGAACCGCGGTGCGGTGCGATCTTGATGTTGCTGGCGTCGTCGACGACCTCGATCTCCTCGTCGTCGAGGGCGCTGAGGACGTCGTCCATCTGGTCCGGACCCACGTCTTCGCCGGGCAGCGCTTCGTGCACGTCGTCGTAAGTGAGAAAGCCTTTGGTCTTGCCGAGCGTGATCAGTTGCTCTTTGGCTTTACCGTTGGCCTTGGCGGGCGGCGGAAACGAGGAACTGATTTCCTCGTCGTCATCGTCGTCATCGTCGTCGGAACCAGCTTTGGTTTGAACGGGCGCAGGCGAGCCGTTCTTGCCAGCCTTCCCGTTGGACGGCTTCGGCTTCGATGCCTTAGCCGTGGCCGACTTCGATGCGGCCGCGACTGGCGCGCCCTTCTTGGAGGAAAGTTCCGACTTTTTGGATCCCACAAGAACCTCTCTCTATGCACTGCCGCGTTGCAATTTGCGGCGTGCTTTCTCTTGAAGTTCGAGGAGCAGATTGGCCTGCTCCTCGAAGTTACCCAACCTGGCAGCTTGCTCGAGCTCTCCGACTACTGCGGACTTTTTCCGCGACAACTCGAGCGATCTCAATTTTCTGATGTTCCCGATGAGCTCGGACCGAGCGACCTCGAGCAGTTCGTGCTGGGGCGCTGCCAGGCGAGCAAGGGCGAATGGATGGATCGATGGCGGCAGGTTCGCAAGCACAAGTTCCGCATCGATGCCGTTTCCAGTCCAGCCTTGACGCAACGCGGCAAGGCTGGCGGCCAACTCGCTGTCTAATAAGGAGGCGGCTTCGAACGCTTCGGCGCCGTTGAACAGCTCCGGAAAATCCAGAATTGCCCCCAAAATTTGCAGCCCGATCTCGTCGGTTTGAACACGTGAACGCGCCCGCGCCGGCGCGGGTAAGTCTCGCGGCCGATTGGCCGATTGGTCGCTCGTGCTGCCCGGCAACGGCTCCGAAATCGCTCGGTGCATTTCGCGCGCGCTGGCGTCGAGCAGGCTCTTGAAGTCCCTGAAGTTGAGCGCCGCCGCCACGCGATCGGCATAGCGCTGCCCCATCAGGCGCACGGTCGGGTCATCTTCTTCGCGGATGAGCGCGACGACCTCGCGGACGCGGTTCGCTCGCTCGCGCGCGTCGACCTCGGCGTATTCGCGATCGAGCGTGGTGTCGATCAGGTACTCGAGCATGCCACGAGCCGCCTTGAGCGTGCGCTGCACGGCTTCTGGTCCCTGGGTTCGCACGAGCTCGTCAGGATCCATCTTGTCGGGCAACGAGGCAACTTTCGCGGTGAGCCCACCGACCTTGCACGGCTCGCGCGAGGCGCGGACGGCGCGCCGCCCAGCTGAATCGCCATCGAACAGCAGCACGACGTCTTGAGTGAAGCGCCGAATGGCGCGCGCTTGCTCTTCGGTGAAGGCGGTGCCCAGCGGAGCTACGACATTCTTGATGCCGCGGGCGTGCAAGCTCATCACGTCGAAGTTGCCCTCGACCACCACGCATTGCGCCCCTTCGCGCAAGGTTTGGCGCGCTTGATACAGACCGAACACGGTCTCGCGCTTCTTGTAGATCGGCGACTCGGGTGAGTTCAGGTACTTGGCCGGCGCGTCGGCACCCGGCTGCGACGTGGACTCGATGCCGAGCTCCGCGAGCTCGCTCGGCTCGGGCTCGGCCAGTGCGCGCCCGCTGAAAGCCACGACTCTGCCCTGCAAATCGAGCACGGCAAACATCAGCCGGTGCCGAAAGCGGTCGTAGTGGCCGACGCCCTGCTTGCGCGGCACGATCACGCCGATGCTCTCGGCCGCGCTCACGCTCAGTCCGGCCGAAACCAAATGTTTGGCCAGGCCGTCCCAGCCGTACGGCGCATAGCCGATGCGGAACGACTGCAGAGCGTCGGCGATGGGCCCGGTCGGCGAGTCCGCCGATAGACCGCGACGGTCGAGCTCGGCCAGCGCATGTCCGCCGAGCGGGTGCTCGCGCAGCATGCTCTCGAAGTAGTGCGCCGCCGCGTTGCCGACGTCGTAGAGCTCCTGCTGCCTGCGTCGGACCTCGGCTTGTTGCCGCCGTTCGGGTTCGGAGCCGGTCTCCACCACTTCGATGCCGGCGCGTTGCGCGAGCTCGCGCACGGCCTCGTGGAACTCGAGGCCTTCGATCCGCTGCACGAACTTGATCGCATCGCCCGCTTCATGGCAGCCAAAGCAGTAGTAGAAGCCACGCTCGGCGTTGACGTGAAAGCTCGGTGTCTTTTCTTTGTGAAAGGGGCACACGCCGACGTGGCTGCGCCCGCGCTTCTGCAGCCGAACGGTCTGACCGATCAGCTCGACGATACCGATCTCCCGACGGACACGGTCGAGGGTCTCCTGTCCGATCACGGAACTCACATACTCCAAATCACGGGGGAGGAAAGGCCGGGGTGGCGTTTTGTAGCGATATTCACTACCTACATTGGCATGGCCTGAACGAGTATTCAGTATATACTCACTACTCGCAATGCGCCCGTTACCCCTCAGAAACCCGCAGAATCCGTGGCGCAAAGAGACCGTCAGCTATCTCGAGGATCCGGACGCGGCAGAGCGGGTCGCGCTCACGCTGTACGAGGACCAATCGAAGACCATCCTCTCCGACAATGACAGCCCCGACCTCGGCTTCCGCTACAGCGTGAATCCGTACCGGGGCTGCTTGCACGGCTGCGCCTATTGCTACGCGCGCCCCTCGCACGAGTACCTCGGCTTCGGTGCGGGCGCTGATTTCGAGCGTAAAATCGTGATCAAGCTCCGCGCCGGCGAGCTTTTGCGAGAGGCATTCGAGAAGAAGAGCTGGCAGGGCGAGCTGATCTTGTTCAGCGGCAATACCGACTGCTACCAGCCGCTCGAGGCAAGCTACGGGCTTACTCGCGCCTGTCTCGAGGCCTGCGTCGAGTACCGAAACCCGCTCCACGTGATCACCAAGTCCGCGCTGATCGAGCGCGACGCAGACTTGCTCGCGCAGCTCGCCGCCATCGGCAGCGCGTCCGTCACGATCACGATTCCTTTTTGGGACGCGAGCGTGGCACGAGTGATCGAGCCGCTCGTGCCGACGCCACGCCGCCGCATCGAGACCGTGCGTCGGCTGACCGAGCGCGGCATCCCTGTTTCGGTCAACATCGCGCCGCTGATTCCGGGGCTCAGTGATCGCGATGTGGTGCAGGTGCTGGAGGCGGCCAGCGCCGCAGGTGCGGTGGGCGCAGGGCTCATCCCGCTTCGTCTACCGGGTAACGTGAAGGAGGTGTTTGCCGAGCGCATTCGCGAGGCCTTGCCGCTGCGCGCGGAAAAGATCCTCACACGTGTGCGCGACATGCGCGGCGGCAAATTGAACGATCCCAATTTCGGCAGCCGCATGCGAGGAGAGGGTCCGTATTTCGAGGCCGTGCAGCTGCTGTTCGAGCAAACCGCGCGCCGTCTCGGCCTCGGGACTTATCAGGGCGGCGCGCACGACGACCAGGCGCGCGAGCCGACCACGTTCGTACGCCCGACCGACAAGGGCGGACAACTGCGCCTGTTCGACCGCTGAGCGCGCACAAGAGAACGCGAGGGCCGTAACGAGGGCTGTAACGACGGGCAGATCGGGTCCGGACTAAGCCATGCGCCCCGATGCCGATTGGCTCTCCCTGACCATCAGCGCACAGTGAGCGTGGAATCGGTGGTCGCCTCGACGCGGCACGGTGCGGCCGAATTTAGGCCGAGCCGGCCGGAGCTCGCGGCCATTGGCGGGCTATTTTTCAGAGTGGTGAGACAGCGTTGGCAGGCTGCGTCCGTCGTGGTAGACGCGGCGCGGGCCAACGAGCCACAGAACAGGCGCGCAGGCGCGGCAAGTACCGAAGGACGAAGCGAACATGACGACGAGTGCGAGCACGGCCGGAATCAAAGGCAAGATCACCCAGGTCATCGGACCGGTGGTGGACGTGGAATTTCCCGCCGGCAAGTTGCCGAAGATCTTGAACGCGCTCACGCTGACCAACCCTTCTATCTCGAGCGAGAAGGACAACCTGGTGCTCGAGGTTGCGCAGCACCTCGGTGAGTCGGTCGTGCGCGCCATCGCCATGGACGCGACCGAAGGTCTCGTGCGCGGTGCGGAGGTGACCGACACCGGCGCACCCATTCAAATGCCGGTCGGCAATGAAGTGCTCGGCCGTATTCTCAACGTCGTCGGCAAGCCGGTGGACGAAAAAGGCCCGGTCAACGCCAAGAAGCACCTCGGGATTCATCGCGAGCCCCCGCCGTTCGTCGATCAGAGCACGAGCGTGGAAATCTTCGCCACCGGCATCAAGGTGATCGATCTGCTCGCCCCGTACCGTCGCGGTGGCAAAATCGGTCTATTCGGCGGCGCCGGCGTCGGCAAGACCGTGCTGATCTTGGAATTGATCAATAACGTGGCCAAGGCGTACGGCGGCGTGAGCTGCTTCGCCGGCGTCGGCGAGCGCACCCGTGAGGGCAACGACCTCTATCTCGAAATGAGCGAGTCCAAGCTCGAGAGCGGTGAAAGCGTGCTCAGCAAAACCGCGCTGGTGTTCGGCCAGATGAACGAGCCGCCGGGCGCTCGCGCGCGCGTCGCGCTCTCGGCGCTCACCGTGGCCGAGCACTTCCGCGACGACGAAGGGCAGGACGTGCTGTTGTTCGTCGACAACATCTTCCGCTTCACGCAGGCCGGCTCGGAAGTGTCCGCACTCCTCGGCCGCATGCCGAGCGCCGTCGGGTATCAGCCGACCCTGTCGACCGAAATGGGTGGCCTGCAAGAGCGCATCACCTCCACGAAGAAGGGCAGCATCACCAGCGTGCAAGCCATCTACGTGCCGGCAGACGATCTCACCGATCCGGCGCCGGCAACGGCGTTCGCGCACTTGGACGCTACCACGGTGCTCTCGCGCGCGATCTCCGAGCTTGGCATCTACCCGGCGGTCGATCCGCTGGATTCGACGAGCACCATGCTCACGCCGCAAATCGTCGGCGACGAGCACTACGCGGTTGCTCGCCAAGTGCAAAAGACCCTCCAACGCTACAAGGATCTGCAGGACATCATCGCCATCCTCGGTATGGACGAGCTGAGCGAGGACGACAAACTCGTCGTCGGTCGCGCCCGTAAGATCCAGCGCTTCCTGTCGCAGCCGTTCTTCGTCGCCGCACAATTTACCGGTCTGGAAGGTAAGTTCGTGCCGCTCAAGGAGACCATCGCGGGCTTCCAGCAGATCCTCTCGGGCTCGCTCGATGATTTGCCGGAGCAGGCGTTCTACATGGTCGGCAACGTCGAAGAGGCCAAAGCAAAGGCGGCGGCCCTGAAGCAGGCGGCTGCGTGATGGACGGCACGATCCATCTAGAGGTCGTGACGCCCGACGGTGTGAAGCTCGCGGCCGACGTGAGCGAGTTCACGGCTCCGAGCGTGGACGGCGAATTCGGTGTTCTGCCCGGGCACGTGCCGCTCTTGGCCGCGCTCACGACGGGCATCGTCACCTACATCCTCGAAGGTGAGAAGCACACCGTGGCCGTCGGCTCGGGGTTCGCCGAAGTGTCGGACGACAAGGCGATCTTGATCACGGATCGTTTCATCAAAAAGGCGGACATCGACCCGGTCGTCGTTCGCCTCGAGTTGAAAGAGGCCGACGAAGCGCTCGACCAGTTCGACGGTGACTTGCAGGGCCCGGAGTACGGCGCGCTGGTCGCGCGTGAACTCTGGGCCGCGACCGAGCTCGAACTGTACGGCGATCCACCGCCGCCCCGCATGAAGACCATGAGTGAGCTCAGCTTCGGCCTGCACGAGAGTTATTCGGGGCTCGGAACGCCGGACAGCGTCGAACCCAGCGAAGAACAGCGCGCGGCCGAGGACAAAGCCGCCCATTGAGGCCCATTGAGTGACCCGCTCCGGAGCCCGAAGGCCCAGCTCGAAAGCCGAGGGCTCCGCGCCAAGCGTCACTTTGGTCAGAACTTCTTAGCCGACGAGAACCTCGCGCAGCGCATCGCGGATCTCGTGCCCGTAGGCGCGAGCGTCGTCGAGCTCGGCGCGGGGCTCGGCGCGTTGACCCGCCCACTTTTGACGCGTGCGGGCTACTTGGTCGCCGTCGAGCGGGATCGAGATTTGGTGCCCGCGTTGGGCGAGCTGTTTGCCGCCGAGATCGCCCAGGGCAAGCTGCGCGTCGAAGAGGCGGACGCCAAGACCGTCTCCGTCACGGCCTTGCTCGAGGGAAAGCCGCGGCCTTACGTGCTTGCCGGCAATCTGCCGTACCAGATTTCCGGCCCGCTTTTGGAAGCCGCGGTGCACATGGCCGGCGAGGTCGAGCTGGTCGTCTTCCTACTGCAGCTCGAGGTCGTGGATCGGCTGGTCGCGGCTCCGGACACCGAGCACTACGGCGCGCTCTCGGTGTTCGTGCAAGCGGCGTTCGAAGTGACGCGCGCGCTCGTGATCCGGCGCGGCGCGTTCTATCCGCAGCCGGAGGTCGATTCTGCGGTGGTCGTGCTCGGCCCGCGCGGAACCCGCGTGGCCGAGACGCCGGCCTTCCGTAGCTTGGTGCGCGGCGCTTTTCAAAAGCGGCGCAAGAAGCTGCGCAACGCCTGGGAAGGCACGGCGGGTCGCTCGCGTGAAGAGCTTGCGGCCTGCGCTTTGCGAGCAGGGATCGATCTCGACCTGCGCGGCGAGACGCTGAGCGTCGCGGATTTTGCGCGCATGGCGGCGGAGCTAGAAACGTGAAGCTGCGCCCGAGTTTGGCGTCGCGCCGCTTCTGCGCGCTGCTTCTCGGCTGGGCCGTGCTGAGCTGCAAGCACCCGAGCGGACCTGATCCGCTGGCCCTGCGTGCGACCTTTGGCGTGTTTTTCGGGGGCCAAATTCAAGATCGCAAAGAGCTGCCGTTCGAGCTCGATCCCGCCAAACAGCAGCAGGGGATTCGCATCGATTTCGAGGCGCCGCTCGAGCACGGCGTGCCCGTAGCCTGGGAAATCGCGCGGCCCGTCAGCAGCAAGGCGGCCAAAGGCGACGCTTCGGTCGAGCAAGTGGTGGAAGTCGGTGAAGCCACGGCTCGCGCCGGCGAAACGCGGCTCGACGTGCCGATCTCATTTCGGCAAGGGCAGGTGCTCGGGACTTGGCACGTTCGCGTGAAGGTCGACGCGCACGTCGTCGTGGACCGCGACGTGCTCGTGTTCGACGCGCGTGAGCGGCGGGAGCGGGAGCGGGACGCGGACGGCGGCATTCGCTGAGCGCACGCGCTCGACTTTGATCCCCAAGCGGCCGAGCGCGCGCAGGCCGCGTTCGTGCGCGACTTTCGCCTGGGCGGCGAGCGCCGCGACTATCGGCTCCGGAGCGCCGTCGGAAGCGTTTTCCAGATCCAGATCGAAGCGCATCGGTACCCAGCGCAACTCGATCCGCCGCTTGGGTTGGGCTGCCAACGCGCGCTCGAGCGCGCCGCGGCTCGTCGGATCGGGGGTGGGCGACCAAATGTAGATCAGGCTCGGGCGCGGCCGGTTCCGGCCGATGGTTTGCAGCAGGCGTCCGAGCTCGTGGTCGGTGCGTGGGCGATCGGGCTCGAGCCGCGCGGGCGAGCCCAAGCCGAAGGCGAGCAGGTAGCGGCGCAAGCTGCGTTCGCGACGTGAGGCGGAGAGCACCTCGCGGGCCTCGAACGGCGCGCGCCCGCGCAAGCGGTCCGCGCGGCGCGCGATGCGATCGAGCTCGCTCGACCGCACGCGTTCGGCGGCGCCGGGATCGAGCGGCCGCATGTGCTCGAGCACGCGCGCTGCGACGTCGGCTTCGTCCAAACCGCTGCGATCGGAGTCGACGAAGGTGGCGGCTTGGCTCAATGCTTGGAGCAGCGAGAGCGTGTGGTTGGTGCCGCGTCCGGGCTTGATCAAAGACAAGGTGCGGCTCGCGATGACCGCGAGCCCGATGCGATCACCGCGTGCTGCATGGTGCGTCGCATAGCCCGCAACTTCGTCGATCGCGCGATCGAGTGGCGTGTGGCCCGGGACGCCCGCGCCGAGCTCGACCGAGGCGTCGAGCACGAACCAGACCACGTCACGCTCCTCCCGCTCGTACTCGCGAACCATCAAGCGGCCGCGTTTGGCCGTGGCTTTCCAGGCGATCCGCCGAAAAGCGTCGCCGCTTCTGAGCTCGCGCAGCTCGCGCAGCTGCTCGCCTTCGCCGGCGACGGGCCCCGAGCGCCCGCGGTCGGCGCTTTGATGACTGCGGCCGCCGCGCGCCTGATGCGCGAACGCCTGGTAAGCGCGCGGCATCACCTCCACCCCGTACGGATTGGCGAAGGTGAGGGGGACCTCGTATAGCCCGGGGCTGCCTTGAACCTCCAAGGACAGACCGTGAATGCCGAAACGCCCGACACGCTGGCCGCGCACGCGGAGCACGCAGCGCAGCCGCCCGCCCGCCGGGACCTCGCCTTGCGTGGGGGAGATTTCGATCGTGAGCTCCGGCGCCGCCACTGCGCGTAGCCCGACGAAGCGCGCGGCGCGCGAGTCGCGGTTACGCACCTCGGCCTCGATTTCCAGTGTGTCGCCGCGCCCGACGCGCGCGCTGCGCGCTTCCCCGCGCCACAGCATTTCGAAGCCGGCGCTGCGGATGCGATTGACGCTGACCTCGGTCACCGCGCGGGCCAGCGAAAGGCCGATCAGCAGCGAACCGGCCCAGGCCACGACCTCGCCGCTCTGTAACAAAAGCCCAGCCGCGACCGCGACCAGAGCTGTCGCAGCGAGATCGATGCTGGTGCGAGTCGGGTGGACCTGCACGGAGCGCGTACACTATCCTAAGCGTGGGTAGACTTGAACCGCTCGCTAGGCCTTTCTTTCCGCGTGCTGCTGTTTTCGAGCCTCATGGCTTACGCGAGCGGGGCAACGGCGCAAGATAGCCGCTACTCGGCGCTGGAGCGGAGCGTGATTGCCCAGCGGCTCGCCGAACGGCAGCTTGTTTTCGAGCCGGAGCCCGAAAATAAGCGGATCGAAGAGATCCAAATCGTCACGATGGACGTGTTCGACGAGCGGGATCCGGTGCCCGACCTGGTCGACATCCTGCACACCAAGACCCGCGAGCACGTCATTCGGCGTGAGCTCCTGTTCGGCGAAGGTGAGCGCTTCCAAGCTCGCCTGGCCGACGAGTCGGCGCGCAATCTGCGCGGCTTGGTGCAGCTGTCGATCGTGCTGATCGTCACCGCGCGCGGCAGCACGCCCGATCGCGTGCGCGTGCTCGTGATCACCAAAGACGTCTGGAGCTTGCGGCTCAATTGGTCGCTGCAATCCTCGAATGCGCAGATCAACTCCTTGGTGCTCAATCCGAGCGAGGAGAACCTGTTCGGCCTGCACGCGACGATCGCCGGGCTCTTCGTGCTCGATCCGGCAAGCTACTCGCTCGGCGGCACGCTCGGCCATCGGCGCTTGTTCGGTTCGCACGTGCAGGCAAACCTTGCCGCCAGCGTGATCAAGAACCGCGACACCGGTGAAAGCGAGGGCTCGTTCGGTGAGCTTCGCTATGGGCAGCCGCTCTATTCGATCGACACCGAGTGGTCCTGGGCGACCGCGGTGCTTTGGCGCCACGACATCGAGCGGCGCTTTCACGGTGTCGACGTGGCTCACTACGACGCGCCGGTCACCGCGGAAAATGACCGCATTCCGCTCGCCTACAAACGTGACCTCTTGTACGGCGGGTATCAGCTGATTCGTTCCTTCGGGCATCGCTTCAAAAACGATATTTCGATCGGTGTCGAAGCGGTGCGCAGCGTGTACACGCCGCCGGCGCTCGTCGGTTACGATCCGCGCGCGGTCGCGCAGTTCACACACGTGGAGCTGCCCGTTTCCGAGCAGCGCATCAGCCCGTTTCTGCAATTGCACGCGCACCGCACCGATTATCGAAGCTTGCTGGACGTGGAGACGCTCGGGCTGCAAGAAGACTTCCGCCGCGGTCACGATCTGCTCCTGCGCCTCTATCCGGCAAGCCAGAGCGTGGGCTCGACGCGCACGATGCTCGGTTCGATCACGAACCTGTCGTACACGTTCCCGCTCGGTGACGGCTTCGTCCGCCCGCTCGTCGGCGCGCGCCTGGAGTACGCCACGCACGGTCGGAGCGACGCCTTGTTCGAGGGGGATTTTCGCTTCGTCTCGCCGCGGTTCGGTTTTGGTCGAGTGATCGTCGACAGCCAGTACCTGAACCATTTTCGGAACTATTCCAACGGCCGGTTCGTGCTGGGCGGGGAGAACCGCCTGCGCGGCTATGCGGTGGGCGCGTTTCGCGGCGTGAATCTCGTGGCGGCCAGCGGCGAGCTCCGCACCACCTCGGTCGATATCCTGTCCGCGCAAGTGGGCGCGGCCGCCTTCTATGACGTCGGCGACGCATACGACGACGTGAAGAAGTTGGCGCTGAAGCAAGACGCCGGCGTGGGCTTACGCATCTTGTTCCCCGAGTTCGATCGCATCGTGTTTCGTGCCGATTGGGGCTTCCCGCTGACGAGCGGCCTTGGCTATGCGCCGTTTCCGGGCGCCTTTTTCGTCTCGTTCGCGCAGGCCTTTTTCGTGCCGGCGGTCGTGCCGCCGAGCGTCCTGACTGAAGCGCTGTAGCCATGCTATGATTTAGGGTTACGAGGCCGGCATGAGTGACCATTCGGCAGTTCCGCACAACCTTCGGCGCTACGTCGTAGAGCAGGATTACGCGCAGTACTCCGAGATCGACCAAGCGGTGTGGCGCTTCGTGCTGCTCCAAAATTACCAGCGCCTGGCCCAAACCGCGCACCCGGCATACGCGAACGGCCTGGCCAAGACCGGCATTTCCGTCGAGCGTATTCCGCGCATCGCCGAGATGAGCGCGTGCCTCCAGCGCTTCGGCTGGAGCGCAGTGTGCGTCGACGGCTTCATTCCGCCCCGCGCGTTTCAGGAGTTTCAAGCGGCCAGCATTTTGCCGATCGCCGCCGACATGCGGACGAAAGATCACCTGCGCTACACGCCCGCGCCCGACATCATTCACGAGGCCGCCGGGCATGCGCCCATTTTGCCGGACCCGCGGTATGCCGCCTATTTGCGCGCCATCGGTGAAGTCGGGAAAAAGGCCTTTTCTTCGGCCGAGGACGCGCGGGTGTACGCGGCCATCTTCGAGCTGTCGGAAGTGAAAGAGACGCGCGACGTGACGCCTGAAGCCGTCGCGCTGGCGGAGGCTCGGCTCGCGCGAGCGCTGTCGGAGGTCAGCTATACGAGCGAAGCCAGTCGCCTGTCGCGGCTCTATTGGTGGACGGCCGAGTACGGCCTCGTGGGCACACCGCGCGACTACAAACTGTACGGGGCCGGGCTCTTGTCCTCGCTCTGGGAGAGCCACGCTTGCCACGATCCGGAGGTGCGGAAGTTGCCGCTCACCGCTGCTTGCGCCGATGTCGCTTACGACATCACGCGCCCCCAGCCGCAGCTGTTCGTGGCGCGTGATTTCGAACAGCTATTTTCGGTACTAAATGACGTCGATGCCACGCTCGTGTATCGCCAGGGCGGAGACGCCGCGCTCTCCGCCGCGCTGAAGAGCGAAGAGGTCGCGTCGTTTCTGTTCCCCGGCGATGCCTTCGTGATTGGCGAGCTCAGCGCGCTCTCCGGGACGGCAAAGCAGGGCGTTTTGACGTTTCACGGGCGGCTCGGCCCGGGCACATCTGGTCGGCTGAGCGAGGTGTTCGACGCGCCGAGCGCCGGCTATCGCTTGCCGATCGGGCCGCTCGCGGATGGCGTCCAGCTCGGCTCGCTCACGCCGGAGCAGCTCCGGGCCGGCTACCAGCGCGGAGCGCGCGTGCGCCTTCGTTTCGCCTCGGGCGCGGAAGTCGAGGGCGAGCTCGAATCGGTGACGCAGAACGAGCGCGGCCAAGTGCTGGCCGCGCGCTTCAAAGATTATTGGCTGCGATCCGAGCATGCCAGTTTCCGCGAACAGGGCGCAAGCTACCTGCTCTGCGCAGCGAGCGAGTTGCTCACCGCGCACGCGGGCGCGATCGACCCTGCGTTTTTCCCGGAGACCGAAGCGTCGGGCGTGCGCGTGCCCAAGCCGCGCACGATGGCGGAAGGCGAACGCGCCTTGCTCGCGTTGTACGAGCGCGCCGTCGCCGCTCTAAAAGACACTTTGGGCAGCTCGGTCGAGGTCGCCTTCGCGGCCATTCATCGCGAGCTTGCCGCGAATTTTGCGGATGAGTGGCTGCTGCGTTGGAACCTGCTCGAGAGCCTGTGCAAGCTCGGCCAACGCGGCGCACTGTCGCGCACGTTGGAAGAGGAGCTCGCGCTGCTCGAGGTCCGCTTCGCGTATCGAGAGCCGATCGCCACGGGGCTTCGCTACCTGGCGAGTCTGGCCGCCTGAGATCGCGCGCCCGTCGAACAGGTCCTGAACCACGCTTGCTCAAGCCGCCCAAGGCCAACGGTATCAGCGGCGGGCTTGCGTGGCCGCAGGGAAGGCACGCGCCTGACCCGCGTTGCCCAGGGTCGCCGAGCCCGCGCAGCGCGCCCGTTTCTTCGTGGCCCACCAAAAATCAAAACCGCTCTGTGCGCCCAATTCTTGGCCCCATCACCGCTCGAGATTGCCGTATTTGGCCGGCGGCGCGCGCATGCTAAGAGCGCGGGAAAGCCAGCATGAAAGTACTCGTCACCGGCGCTGCCGGCAGGCTCGGTTCGGCCGTTTGCGCTCGCCTCCTGGAGGCTGGGCACGACGTCAAAGCTACGGATTACAAGCACCGCGAAGGGCTGGCGGTGAAGTTGGTTCACGCGGATTTGCGGGATGAAATCGCGGTCTACAACTTGCTGGAGGGCTGCCAGGCGGTGGCGCATCTGGGCAACCATCCGAACCTGCTCGCCGGTCCCTCACCCCAGCGCTTGCTGTCCGAGAACACGACCATGAACGCGAACGTGTTTCGCGCGGCGCTCGATATCGGGATCGAGCGCATCGTGTTCGCGAGCTCGGTGCAAGCGATCCTCAAGGTTCCGAATGGCATGCGCAGCGAGCCGCCGTATGCCATTCCGTATTTGCCGCTCGATGGTGACGTGCCCTGCAATCCGGGCTCGAACTTCTACGCCCTCAGTAAAGAGTTCGGCGAGCGGATGCTGCAAGAGCTGTGTCTCGCGCGACCGGAGCTCGTCGCGACTTCGCTGCGCTTCCCGCTATTGATCGGCGAAAGTTGGATCGATCGCTTTACCTTCGGCGGCAAACCGAGCGACCGCTCGTGCTTCAACTTCGGCGAAGTGCTCGGCTATCTGATGTTCTCGGATGCAGCGGATCTCGTGCTGGCGACGCTCGAGAAAGAGCAGCCCGGCTATCACCAGTACTATCCGGCCCAAACGCTCGAGGTGCGCGGAGTCTCGGTGCCCGAGTTGATCCGCGAGTTTTATCCGACCGTGCCGCTCCGCCGCCCGATCGAGGAGATCGACTCCTTGGTCGATCTAAGTGGGCTCCAGCGCGCCCTCGGCTGGGCGCCCAAGCACCGCGGCGTCGTGCGCTTCGCCGAGTAGCCACTCTAACTAATCAAATTTTATTGGTTTTTCAGTTTGATCGAATCTGACTGGACGGTCAGGTGCGTTCTGGGTACATGTTTTGTGTGTTCGTCTGACTGGACGGTCAGAGACTTTTTGCCAGTTGGCTTGTCCAATCGTTCGTCAATTTTGCCCCAGCTGAGGCCGCTCATGGATGTGCTTACCGATGTGCTCGAGACCGTTCGCGTCGTCGCCGCCTGCTACGGGCGCATGGAAGCGACCGCCCCCTGGGGAATTCGCGTCCGCCCGGGCGAGGACGCGAAGTTTCACGTCGTGCTCGAGGGCCGCGCGCGGCTGATCGTCGATGGTGTCGGCGAGCCGATCGAGCTCAGTGCGGGCGATATCGTCGCGCTGCCGCACGGCCACGCGCACTCGCTGCTCGACGACCCGAGCGTTCCGGACGCGGCCGTCATTGAGCCCGCGCCCGTCCCCGAGCCGACGACGCAACCGCTCGAAGAGCTGCTCGTGTGTCGGCCGCGCGGAGACAACAGTGTGCTGCGCGTCGGCGGCGGCGGCCAATCGTCGACCATCGTGAGCGGGCGATTCCGCTTCGAAGATCGCAAGAACAACCCGCTCTTGTCCGTGCTGCCGCCGGTCATCACTCTACGGGGTGAAATGGGCAAATCGGTGCGCTGGCTCGAACCCACGCTCAAGTTCATCGCCTGTGAGGCGCAGTCCGGGCGCCCCGGTTCGCAAACGGTGATCGCGCGCCTCGCGGATGTGCTCTTCATTCAAATCGTGCGCGGTCACTTGGCGAGTCTGCCCGTCGACGGCAGCGGCTGGCTCGGCGCCTTGGCGGACGCGCAAATCGGCGCGGCGCTCGGCCACATTCACCAGAGCCCGGAGCAAGATTGGACGGTGCAATCGCTGGCCGCCAAAGTCGCCATGTCGCGCTCCGCGTTCGCTTCGCGCTTCATGCGACTGGTCGGCGAACCGCCGCTGTCGTACGTCACGCGCTGGCGCATGCAAAAGGCAGCCAGCATGCTGCGCGACGGCAAACAAACGCTGGCCGAGGTCGCCGCCCAAGTCGGCTACGACTCGGAAGCGGCGTTCTCCAAAGCCTTCAAGCGCGCCGTCGGCTCCGCGCCAGGCGCTTACCGCCGCTCACTCCGCCCCAGCCTAGAAGCCGCCGCCTAACGACGCACTCTCGATTTTGTTTTTGATGGTCACGCGCCCCGGCGCGCGTCGTCAAAGCCTTCGGCGTCGAGTAACGGCTTCTGAGATTCACCACCAAGCCGCCAAGAGCGCCAAGGTCGCGGAGAGCGCAGCCGTCCCAGTGAGCCCCTCGAAGTCCCGTTTCCGCACAAAAATGGGATTTGGGTTTCATCGCAAATAGTGTCGTTGGCGTCCACAGCGACGCCTCTTGAGGTCCCGCTTCGGCACAAAAATGGGACTTGGGTTTGATCGCAAATAGTGTCGTTTGGCGTCGACAGCGACGGTTGTCGCCGTACCGACCCAGCCCCATTCTCGCTTGGCGACCTTGGCGCTCTTGGCGGCTTGGCGGTGAATTCTCCCTCTCCGACGCCGCGACTTGCCGCCGAAGGCTTTGACGTGCGCGCCGGGGCGCGTGACCATCAACCCATTAGACGGGGCGGACTGCGCGGCGGTAGCTGACTTTGGCTAGGGCTTCGTCGACGAGCGCTTGGCGGGCGCGGGGATCGCCTTCAAGCTCCGGGATCAGGATCAGGCGATGTGCGAGCACGGGGCCGGCGACCACGCGCACGTCGTCGGGTGTGACGAACGGGCGACCGTGCAAGACGGCGTGAGACTTTGCTGCGCGCAGCAAGCCGAGCGAGGCGCGCGGTGAGGCGCCCAAGACCACGCGCGGATGACTGCGCGTGAAGGTGCTGAGCGCGACCGCGTATTCGTAAATGTCGTCTTCTACGTGCACGCGCGCGGCGATGGACTGTAGTTGCAAGACATCCGCGCCCGACAGCACCACGAACGGCTCGGGCGCGATGATGCCGTGTGAGCGCAGCATCGTCACCTCGTCACGCTCGTTCGGGTAGCCCATGTGCACGCGCACCAAAAATCGATCGATTTGGGCCTCGGGCAGGGGATAGGTGCCCTCCAAATCAATCGGGTTTTGCGTGGCGAGCACGAAGAAAGGATCGGGCAGCTCGAAGCGATCGCCTTCGATCGTGACCTGACGCTCTTGCATTGCCTCGAGCAATGCGGACTGTGTTTTGGCCGGCGCGCGGTTGATCTCGTCGGCCAAAAGCACGTTGGCGAAGATTGGGCCAGCGCGCAGCGAGAACGTGCCGTCCTTCGGGCTCAGCACGTAGGTGCCCGTGATGTCGGCGGGCAGCAGATCGGGCGTGAACTGGACGCGCCGAATCGAGCAACCGAGCGTGGTCGCGAACGCCTTCACGAGCGTGGTCTTGGCGATGCCGGGCACGCCCTCGAGCAGTACGTGCCCGCGCGCGAGCAGCGCGACCACCATCAGATCGATGGCGTTGATGTCGCCGATGTACACGCGGCTCACTTGGCGGCGCACTTCGCCGAGCCGTTCGCGGGCGGCTTCGATTTCGCTGACGTTCAACGCTTGCATGGGCAGGGTGAGCATGGGGCCGGAGGCGGCCTCAACGCGCGCTACGCTCCTCGATTTCGCCTAGGATCTCCAGCACCTTTCGGGACATCGTAGCCAGGCGATCGCGGGCCGATCTCAGCCGTTTACGCGAGAGCAACGAAGCCTGGGCCGCGGCAAACTCACGGAAGAGCTCGGAAACGTCGGCAATGCGCGCGCTGCTGAGCAGGCCATTTTTGCGGAGCTCGGCCAAAATTTGCTCTGGCGAGCTCAAGCGGGCGAGCCGCAAGCGGTGGCAAAGGGCTTCGCTCAATGCGGCGCGGAGCTCCAAGATCAGAAGCACTGGATCGGTGGTGGGAGCCGCGAGGACGGCCGCACGGCCGGCGAGCCCGCCTTGAGCCGCCAAGGGCGATGGCACCGCGTAGCGCGGCAGCGAACGCCGATACAACCGCGAGCTGTAGCTGACTGCCCAGACCAACACGCCTGCGCTTGCGAGCACGGCGAGTGCCAGCGCGAGCGCCCCGGGCAGGCCGTTTTTCGCCAAATCCGCCGCGAAGCCGGCGAGCGTTTCGGACAAGCTCGACAGTTCGCCGAATGCGCCGCGCGCACCGCCGAAGTGGCCCTTTTGCCCAAAGTCGTTGGCGACCACATAGAGCTTCCCGCCGCGGCTGATGCCCGCGTCGTTTTCCACCAGGTATTTGACGAGGCCGCTCGCGAACGCACGGTTGCCCGGATAGCGCAGCATTTCATTGATCACGACCGAGGGGTCGCCCATCGCGAATAGCCGGCCACTCTTGGCGATGATTCCGGTCACCGCGAGCGTCGCGTCGGGTTCTCCGAGCGCGGGGATCTTCAGCACCTGCGTGAGGTTCGGGTGCTCGAGCGCGGTCGGGTGGTTCGTGACCACTCGGTCGACTCCCGCGACCACCGGATGTCGGTTCTGCTCTTGACCCGCGACCTGCTCCACCGCCGGCACGGCAATCGCGAGGTTCGGGTTGTCGCGCAGCGATTGGGCCGGGTGAGAAGGGGCCTCGATGCGCCGGATCTGAAATCGGGCCAGGAAGCGCGCTGCTTGACCGCGGTCGTCGAGCACGGCCATGCGCCCGCCTGCGCGTAGAAACGCCGACAGCTCGTTGTAGTCGAGCTCGATCTCGGGATGCAGAATGATCAGGCCGTCATCCTTGCCGAGGTGGTCGTAGTCGATGGTCGCCACGACCTCGACGCGGGCCTTACCCAAATCCTGCTGGGCCAAAGCGTAGAATTCACTGGTGCCCTCCCAGGTCGTGTCCGCAATTTCAAAGCTTTTGGCGTCGGCGGAAGTGACCAGTGTCAACGCAATCAATCCAGCGATAGCTGAAATGAGCCAGCGGGCGAACCCCTCCCAAGTTCCGCCCGGCGGCCGATTTGCGACCGGGGATGCTAACGAAAACGCCATCGGGGACGTACTATAGAGGTGAGTGCAGCGTCCGCCCTGGGCGGCAAGCCCGCGCTCCAGACCCGCGCCCTGACACCTACCACACGGTGGGCCGAAAAGCTCAACCTTCCCATGAACTTGACCCGGGTCTCAGCGTGGCTACAGTTGAATAGTATTCCCCGGCGCAAGCCTGATAGAAAGCGAGGACTCGGCGATGCTTCCTCCGTTCATAATTGATCAGATTCGGCGGCGGGAAGAAGACGTTCTGCGCCGACAAGAGCTCGATCGACCTCGCTTGGAGTTGCCGCTGGACGTGTACCATCCCGCCCCGGAACCAAAGCCGAGCGAAGACGACGCGAGCGAACGTGGCGTGATCATCCTCGACCTCGGCTGACGCGCGGCGAGCGCGGCGCGCGGCAAGCGTTGTCGCACGCATCGTAACCGTTTGTGTCGCCCGAACGCGGAACGCGCTCGCGTCGGCTCAGCGCCGGCAAGAACGGCCTCGTCGCGGGAGGCAGTGATTGCGACTTACGGGGCGTGACACTAGGCTGCGCCCGCGCATGCGAACCCCGTTACTTTTCGCAGCACTTTCAGCGTGTCTGCTCAGTGCTTGTTACTCCGCGGGCGATGGCCAGCCGCCACCGCTCAACAGCTTGTATTTCCCAACGGGGCTCGCGCTGGACGCGCTGCCGGCGGCTGACGCGAGCAAGCCGGACAGAGCGGCTCATCTCTACGTCGCCAGCAGCGATTTCGATCTGCAATACCGCGCCTCGGCGTTGGTGGCGTACGATCTCGACCAGCTCTCGGCTTTGCTGCCTCAAAGCTGCAACAGCGACTCCGATTGCGGCGGCAAAGTCTGTGACAACGGCGACCATCGCGACGATTCGCCCGATCCGTCGTTTCTATGCGGTGGCGGAGCGAGCCCGTGCGGCGACCTCCGGGAACACTCCGCGGCGGATCTGTTGCTCTACCCCGGGCGCTGCGGGTCGGTGGATCTGACCCGACACCCTGAAGTGATCGCCGATACGGTGCAGATCGGCGCGTTCGCGACTGATGTGATCTTTCGGCGACTTCCCGACGACATGGGCGCCGATCTACGCGCGGGGAGACTGTTTTTGCCCGTGCGCGGCGATGCCACGCTGCACTGGGTGGACATTCAGCCGACGGCACCTCGGCTGCTGGATTGCGGCCAGGCCAACACCTCCGACAACAGCTGCGACGGGCGCCATCGCATCGGTGACGATGCCGGCACCGAAAGCGTCAATCGGCTGCGACAAGAACCGGAGCCCTTCGCAATCGCGATCGACGACCGCGCCGAAAACGTCGTGATCACCAACCAGACGACGGGCAGCGTCTCGCTCTATGCGAACCATTGGGAAGAGGGCGCGACGCCGAAGCTGACGAGCATTCTGACTGGTCTGCCCACGGCGCCGGTCGGGATCGCCGCCGTGCCGACGCCTCAATCGCCCGGTGACCACTACGAGCCCGGGTTTTTGGTGGTGTACAAGAACGCGCCCGAGGTCGACCTACTGCGCGTGCACGACGCAAGCTCCGATCTCGCTCCCAATTCCGGTAGTTACACCCCGCGCGTGCTGACTCGGGCTGGCGCCGTTGCGATCAGCGCCAACTCGATCGGCTCGGATTCGCGTGGCATCGCGATCGACGATACCCAGCGCAAGAAGGACTATGCGGCCTGTGACCTAAAGTGCGGCGGCGATGGCACTTGCCTTCTGGCTTGCGACCAAGCCGTGCATCAACCGAGCGTCTATGTCTCGAACCGCGCGCCAGCGTCGTTGTTGGTGGGCGCGCTCACCGCTGATTTCGGCTACGCCTCCGGCACGAGCGAGCTGCCTTCGTTCAGCGACAGCTTGCCGCTCACGGTCGGCGCTTCGCGAGTCGTGCTCGGCAAAGTCAGAGTGCCCGGCGCGACCTACACCGACGATGCCGGCGTCGGCTACGATCTCGAACAGCGCGTGTTCGTGGTCTGCTTCGATTCGCGCCGTGTTTACATTTACGATCCGGGGCGCCGCACGTTCGACTCGATCGTCAAGACCGGGCGCGGGCCCTTCGCGCTGGCGATCGACGAAGCGCGTGGCCTCGGCTACCTCGCGCATTTCACGGATTCTTATCTCGGTGTGATCAGTTTGGATCAGCGGTTTCCCAAGAACTACGCGTCGATCATCGGCAGCGTGGGTGTTCCTTCGCCACCTCGGGCCTCCAAGTGAAGATATTTGCTCTGCTCGCGCGTGCGCCGCGTTTCGTTTCGTTGGGTTTGGGAGTGGGCGCCGTGTTCCTCTCGGCGTGCTCACAGACCCCAGTCACCGTCACCTTGCATTCGCTCCAGGCAAGCGGAGCCTTGAGCTTCGTCTGCCAGTCGGACGAAGGTCATGTCGGACTCAAGCTCGATGAGTGTCCGGACTACGAGCACGAACATCGCCGCATCCTCGGCCTGGTGACGCAGACTGCCACCGACGAGGTCGCAATCGTCGATTTGCGCGGCCAATCGGTGGTGGACGTGGATCCGGCGACGCCCGGCTACACGTTCTTGCGTGTGGGCGCGACGCCCGGGGCCATCGTCAGCACGCCGGGCGGGGTCGCGAGCTTCGTGGGTGTGAAGGGCCTGCAGAAGAACGGCATTTTTGCGCTGCCCACGACCTGTCTTGCTCCGCCCAGCGCGGGTCAAGAAGCTCGCGATCTGACGAGTTGGGCTGCGTGTGCGCTGAGCTCCACTCCGGGCGACATCAAGCTGCTCATCGACGCCACTGCGACCGATTCGGGTGCCGCCCGCGCCGCTTGCCCGGGCGCTCCGCCGCCGCCTGCCGCGAGTCCGCACGAGTGTAGCGCCGATCTCACGACCGAAGACGGTCCGTTCGGACGGCGCAAGCTGCTCGTCGCGCTGCCCGAGGAGCACAGGCTCGTGCTGCTCGACGCGCAGAACTTGCTCGATCGCCCGGCGGGCGAATTTCAAGCCTGCACCATCGAGGCGAGCTATCCGCTCGACGCCAAGCTGCCGAGCGAGCCCGTCGAACCGGCACTCCCCGACGATTTGCGCGGCGCGACTGGCAGCCAATGCGACGTCACGAAGTATCCGCCCGCGACTGGAGGTACGCCGACGCCGGCTGGAATGGCCGTTTCTGGTTCTACGTTGTACGTCGCGGACAGTAGCCTGCCCGTCGTGCACGTGGTGGATGTCGCCGACCCCTGCGCGCCCGTCGAGGGGCAGCCGTTGCTACCGCAGTCGTACCAGAGCCCGAGTCGCGTGGTGACGACCTCGCGCGTCGCGGTCAGCCCGCTCACGCCCACCGGCAAACAGTTCCTGTATGCCATCGACCACAACGATCAGCCGAGCGCGAGCGTGATGGTGTTCGATCTGAAGTCGATGAACCGCACGCCAGTGGTGTTCCCAGGCTCTCCGCGCCAACCGTTTTCTGCGCCGGATCGGCTGCGTTTTGGCTCACCCGTTCGCGACGTAGGCTTCGTGATGCGGGATTTTCCCGCGCCGGATCCGAACACCGGTGTCGGTCAGTTCGGCCTGCAGTGCGATCCCACCCCGACGCTTCCGAAGTCGTCACCGGCGGCCCAATATCAGCCGAATGCGGACTTCACGAGCGGTGCGCGGCCGGTGAACCTGCGCGGGGTGTTCGGGTTCGCCATGCTCGACAACGGGCAAATCCCGATCATCGACGTCGAGGATTTCGACGCGCCCTGCCGGCGTCCGGTCTCGAGCAATCCCTCGTCCGTCGAAGATTTTCGCGGCTGCAAGGGCGATCCAGAAGCGGTCACGTTCAGCGACATGAACGGGCAGCCGACGGTGACCGGTGAATCGAGCTGCAATATGTTCGAGCAGAACCGCGCGCGGTCCGCGTTTCTCTCGGTTTCCAGCTCCAACGTGGGTTTGCACGCGCCGACCTTGCGCGCCCTCCCGCAGTTCACCAATCCGGATCCGGCAGCGGCGATCGTGCCCCAAGATCAACCGCATCTGCTGGCCGTCGATTTCATGAATGCAGCAGGCGTGACTTATCCCGCTCAGGTTAGCGTCAGCGGTCAGCTGTACGCTGCCTGTCCCGCAGGTAGCAGTACGCCGCCCTGCGGCAGCTCACCCCAGCCACTTCCGAACGATCCGGGAATGGCGAATCAGAATGGGCTCACCCTGCCGCTGGTCGAACCGCGCTCGTACGCCAGTGACGAGTCGCCAACCGTTACCTACGAGGGGCGCGTGTTCCAGCCGCCACTGACCGATCGCACGAGCGGGTTCCTCCAACCGCAATCCGACGGATCGTGGTGGCTGCGCGATCCGGACGCCATTTTCTGCTCGTCCGGTGTCGAAGACGCGCAGGCGATGTCGAGCGAGGCCGAAGCGCTTGGAATCTCCAATGCGGATCAGCCGGCGTGGACCAAGGCCCACGCGGATTACGTGCAAATCACCGGGGATTTCCTGCCCGCGACGGACGACTATTGGCACCTCGGCCGCGGCCAGTTCTGCCACGACTCGAGCTCTGGCTCCACAGCGACGGGGCGGGACGCGTGTGTCACCGAATTCGGGGGCATCGACATCACGGAGCTGAAGGACACGCGCGAGCTCACCATCTTGCATGCTTACACGGATCGTTTGGTGGTCGAGCCGCGTCACGGAAGTACCGTAGAAGAAGTGCAGTGCTGTTTTCCGACCGGCACCGCGTACACCGTGCGCGCTTCGCATCAGTGGATTGTGTCCGGCACCGTGGGGTTGAGTGACATCGCAGCATCGAAGGCCGATGGCAGCTGCGTGCACACGGCGAGTTGCGATCTGCGCAAGAAGTACTTCCGCTCGCGCGTGTTCGAAGTCTGTGACAGCGGGGCCAACCCGCCGATGGACACCGATCCAGCGGATCTGTGCCAGGCGGGCGCAGCCAACATCGGCTGTATGCACGCCTTCAAGGATGGTCCGATTGATCCGAGTAAAGACCAGGCCAGCCGCTGCATCTTTGAGAATTTGACGTCGCGTTTCGTGGTCTATCGCGGTGCGCAGCCCAGCACGCGCGACATGCAATTCACCTGGAGCACGACCGGCGGCTTCTCGCCTTTGGCTCTGTCGCTCTTGACCCAGACGACGGCGGTCAATCCGCAGTCGATGGTGTATGTCCCCGAGCTCGGGTACCTCGCGGTGGTCGCCGGCTCCACACTCAGACTCACCCTGTTCGATTTGAACTCGCTCGGGGTGGTGACGCCATCACCTTACTTCTAGGTCATGTCCGCGCGCCTCACGCCCGTGATGCAGCAGCACGCCGCGGCCAAGCGTGCGCACCCGGACGCGATCGTTTTTTTTCGGCTCGGCGACTTCTACGAAATGTTCGGCGACGACGCGGTCGTCGCCGCGCCCCTGCTCGAGCTCACGCTCACCAGTCGCAATAAGGGGAAAGCCGACGAAATTCCGCTAGCCGGCGTGCCGCACCACGCGGCTGCTGGCTATATCGCACGGCTCTTGCAACTCGGGCACAAGGTCGCGATCTGCGAACAGATGGCGGACCCTTCGAAGGTGAAGGGGATCGTGCCGCGTGAGGTCGTGCGCGTGATCACCCCGGGGCTGGTCACCGAGCGCGAGCACTTGGAGTCGAGCGCCAACAATTTCTTGGCCGCGCTGGAGGTGGCAGAGGCGGGCGTGGGCGTATCCTTGTTCGATTTCTCGACCGGTGAGCTCTTGTCGGCCGAATTGCCCGACGTGCCGGCCGCCCTGGCCGAACTGAGCCGGGCGCGCCCGCGCGAGATCTTGCTCGGCTTCGAGTCGGAGGCGACGGAGCGCGCGGGCGTGGTCGAGGCCGTCACTGCGCTCGGGCGCGCGGCGCTGCGCGAGGACCGCGCGCTCGACGACGATGAGATCCCGAGCGCGCTGGGCGCACTCGATGGCGAGTCGACCTCGCTGAGCCGGCCGGCGCGCCGCGCTGTCGCGCGTGCACTGCGCTTCGCGCGCGCCTGCAATCCGGGGGTCGAATTGCCCGCGCGGCGGATCGGCCGCTGGGAGCCCGCCTCGCTTTTGGCGATCGACCGCGTCGCGCAGGCGCATCTGGAGCTCGTTGAGTCGGTTTCCGGCGCGCGCGAAGCGACTCTGCTCGGGGTGCTCGATGCCACGAACACGCCGATGGGCGCGCGGCTGTTGCGCCGCCGATTGCTCGCGCCGCTGACCGATGTCGAGCGCATCCGCCGCCGCTTGGATCTGGTGGAATCGCTCGTGGTGCACTCGCGGCTGCGCGAAGAATTGAAAGCCGAGCTGTGCCAAATCGGCGACATCGAGCGGCTTGCGGTGCGCGCGTCGCTTCGTGCCGCGACGCCGCGCGATCTGGGCGCGCTTCGCGATGGGCTGCGTGCAGCCGGTGCGCTCGGCGCGGTGCTCCAGGGCATCGCCGATCCGAACCTGCGCGAGACTCTCGGCCTGACGCAGGGACGGCTGGACACCGTGCCGGAGCTCGCGGATCTGCTCGACCGCGCGCTCGTCCCGCGCCCACCCGCGCAGCCCAAAGACGGCGAGATCTTCAAGCCGGAGTTCGACGCGGAGCTCGCCGAGCTGGCCGAGCTCCGCAAAAATGGCACCGAGCGCATGGTCGAGCTCGAGGCACGGCTCAAGCAGGAGACCGGGATCCCGACGCTGAAGATCCGCTTTACCCGGGTTTTTGGCTGGTACATCGAGGTCAGCCGCGGCCAAAGCGGGCGGGTGCCGGAACACTATCGCCGCAAACAGACGGTGGCGACGGGCGAGCGCTATTCGACCCCCGAGGTCGACGAGCTCGCCGATCGCATCGCACACGCCGAGGAGTTGCACCGCGATCGCGAGCTCTTGCTGCTCAGTGAGCTCGGCGCCGAAGCCGCGCGTCAGAGCGAGCGAGTGAAGCTCTTGGCGCGCGACATCGGGCGCTGGGACGTGGCAGCGGGCCTCGCCGATACGGCGCATCGCTACGACTACTGTCGCCCTATCGTCGACGCTTCGGACCAGATCGTGATCCGAGACGGACGACATCCCGTGGTCGAGCGGCTTGCCGCCCAAGGTCGATTCGTGCCGAACGACGTGAACCTCGACTTGGAGCGCGAGCGGCTGTGGCTGATCACGGGCCCGAACATGGCGGGCAAGAGCACGCTCCTGCGGCAGGTGGCCTTGAGCGTGATTTTGGCGCAAATGGGCAGCTTCGTTCCGGCTCGCTCGGCGCGCATCGGTGTCGTCGACCGGGTTTTGTCACGCGTCGGCGCGAGCGACAATCTGGCCGGCGGCGAGAGCACGTTCATGGTCGAGATGCGCGAGACCGCCGAGATCCTCCGCAAGGCGACCCGCCGTTCGCTCGTGATTTTGGATGAAATCGGGCGCGGCACGAGCACCTTCGACGGCCTGGCGATTGCCTGGGCGGTCGCTGAGTACCTGGACGAGGCGATCTGCTGCCGAGCTCTTTTTGCGACGCACTACCACGAGCTCACCGCGCTCGGCGAAGGC
>Ga0068855_100001054_pt1 | contig 34227 bp, 32 predicted proteins | sample KBSCornC52_FD_66592 | JGI IMG/M metagenome (GOLD analysis project Ga0068855, IMG submission 66592) | Corn rhizosphere microbial communities from Kellogg Biological Station, Michigan, USA - KBS Corn C5-2 | ecosystem: Host-associated > Plants > Roots > Rhizosphere > Soil ...
CGCATGCATTCGACTTTGCGGGTGCGATGGAACAGGCCGCGCGTGTTACGGACGATGCGTCTGGGGCCATGGGCGAAGAGCTCAAGTCGCTGCGGCGCATGTTGGAAACACAGGTCGCGACACTTGCATGGAATGATTTGGCGCGGCGTGCGCCGGTGCAAACCGAGGTGTTGAAGGATTTAACTCAGCTCGGATTATCACAAGATCTGGCCGCCGAGTTGGTTTCGCAATTGCCTGCGCGCTATGAACTCGCTGAAGCACAGCGCATTTCGCTCGCGCTGCTCTCACGCAGAATCTCGGTGCTGGATGAACGTTGGTTGGAGCGCGGCGGCCGCGTCGCATTCGTGGGTCCGACGGGTGTCGGCAAGACGACCATGCTCGCCAAGCTCGCTGCGCGCTGGGTATTGCGTCATGGACCGCGCGGGCTCGCGCTCATTTCCACGGACTCCGTGCGTATCGGGGCTCAGGATCAGATGCAAACGCTCGGTCGCTTGCTGGGCGCACCGGCGATCGCACTCGACGGTGCGGCCGATTTATACGAAGCGCTCACGCATCTGAACGATCGCAGATTGATTTTGATCGATACCGCCGGCTTGGGTCAGCGCGATGCGCGCTTGAGTGGAGAGCTTTCGCATTTGGCTAACACCCCCGGTGTGGAAAGCACGCTCGTGCTTGCAGCCAGCGCGCAAGCCGGAGCGCTCGAAGAAACCGTTACGCGTTTCGCCACAGCGCAGCCGAAAAGCTGCTTGCTCACCAAGATCGACGAAGCCGCGAGTCTGGGCGGTTCGATCTCCACGTTGATTCGTGCGCAATTGCCGCTCGTCTACACCAGCGAAGGGCAGCGCATTCCCGAAGATTTGCAGGTCGCCAGGGCTCACCAGTTGATCGCGCGCGCCGTCGAATTGGCACGCCGCAGCGGGGCGAGCGCCGATGAAGATTTACTACGAAGAAGATTTGGAGGAGTTGCACATGCCCTTGCCTGAGAGTCAGTCGCTACAGACTGTAGGTCTCAAGCGGATCTCATCGGCTGGACCGGTGCAGGTCATCGCTGTCACCGGCGGCAAAGGAGGTGTCGGCAAGACCAGCGTGTCCGTGAATCTCGCGACGGCGCTGGCCCGTGTCGGTCGGCGCGTGATGCTGCTCGACGGCGATCTCGGTTTGGCAAACGTCGATGTGTTCCTGGGGCTCACACCGCGCCATACGTTGGCCCACGTGTTATCTGGCGAGCGCACGTTGGAAGAAATCATCGTCGAGACGCCGCAAGGCTTTCATATCGTGCCCGCTGCTTCGGGCGTCGCCAACATGGCCAATATGGGACCTGCCGAACATCTCAACATCGTGCAAGCCTTTAGCTCCCTGGCTGGGCGGCTCGATGTGCTCATCGTCGACACCGCCGCCGGCATCGCGGACGGTGTCCTTCAGTTCTCACAAGCCGCGCAGCACGTGCTCATCGTGGTGTGCGACGAGCCGGCATCGATGACCGATGCCTACGCACTTATAAAAGTTCTAAGCCGTAATCACGGCGTGCGCCGCTTCCAAGTCGTTGCCAACATGACGCGCACGCCAGGGGAGGGTGCAATGCTATTTCAAAAACTAGAACGAGTGACTTCCCGCTTCCTCGATGTCGTGCTCGAGTTCGTAGGGGAAATCCCTGAAGACGGTTATGTCCGCAAGGCAATTCGTGAACAGCGTCCCGTCACGGACGCCTATCCGGCCAGTCCCGCGGCCGTGGCATTCAAGAAATTGGCGCTCAAGGCCGATAAGTGGCCAGTACCGTCCGCTCCGCGAGGCAACCTAGAGTTCTTCGTCGAGCGACTGGTGCGTCGTCCGGCGGCGCGGCTGGAGGTGGTCCAGTGAACGGCTTGAGCGCGTATACCGCGCATAAGCAGCACGCTGAGGCCGACGCTCTAGTCATGCGGCACGCTGAATTGGTGAAACGCATTGCGTATCACATGGCGGGACGGTTGCCGCCATCGGTCGAAGTATCGGATTTGATTCAGGCTGGGATGTTGGGACTGCTCGAAGCGGCGGCCAACTACACGGCGGATAGAGGTGCGAGCTTCGAGACATACGCCGGGATTCGCATTCGCGGCGCGATGCTCGATGCGCTGCGCAAGCTCGACTGGGCGCCGCGTTCGGTGCATCGCAAGTCGCGTGCCGCAGCGGCAGCGGTGCGTGAGATCGAAGCAGAATTCGGGCGCGAAGCGCGCGATGTGGAAGTTGCCGAGCGCATGGGTGTGTCGCTCGATGACTATCACCGCATCTTGCAGGATTCGGCGAGTTGCAGACTCGCGAGTCTCGACGATTCTGGAGATGCAGATGACGAATCGCCGATCGCGCGCACGGCGGACGACACTGCCGATCCGTTTCGCGATACCGCGAACGAGGACTTTCGCAAGGCGTTGGCCGTTGCGATCGAGGAGTTGCCGGAGCGCGAGAAGCTGGTGATGTCTTTGTACTACGACGACGAGCTCAATTTGAAAGAGATCGGCGCCGTGTTGAAGGTGACGGAGTCGCGAGTGTGCCAATTGCACGGACAAGCGTTGGTGCGCCTCAAAGCACGGCTCGCAAGTTGGCGCGATCGACTGGAGGAGTCGCGGCGGCAGGATGCCGGCGCCGGCGCAAGCGAACGACGTACGCGTAGCGCGCGTTGAGAATGAAGACTGAGTAAGAGAGAGAGTAAAGATATGAAATTTTTGGTGGTTGACGATTTCTCGACCATGCGTCGCATCATCAAGAATTTGCTCAACGATCTTGGCTATCAGGACGTGACGGAAGCGGATGACGGCGCGACGGCATTGCCCATGTTGCAAGCCGGTAATTTCGACTTCTTGATCACCGACTGGAACATGCCGGGCATGCCGGGACTCGACCTGCTCAAGGCGGTGCGCGCCGATGCCAAGCTCGCGAAAATGCCGGTGCTCATGCTGACCGCCGAGGCGAAGCGCGAGCAGATCGTCGAAGCAGCACAGGCGGGCGTCAACGGTTACGTGATCAAGCCCTTCACGGCCGTGACGCTCAAAGAAAAGATCGACAAGATTCTCGATGCCCGGAAATGAACCTGCATGTCCACCATCGAAGAATTGAGAGAAACATATGGCGCCTTGCTCCACACGCTCAAGTCGGCGCTGGATAAAGGCGACGAGCCTGCGTTCCTAGAGCAGCTCGACAACCTCGTCAATGTTCGCGAACGGAGTCTCTGCACCGAGTTGCGCAAACTCACGCGCGATTTACAGAACTCGCTCGAGCGCTTCAGCCTCGATTCGCGGCTGATCGATCTCGCGGAGAAAGAAGTCCCCGATGCGCGTCAGCGCCTCGATCACGTGCTCAAACTCACGGATGAAGCCGCGCACAAGACCATGGATTTGGTCGAGCAATCGGGACCTCTTGCCGAACGCACTGCCAAAGAAGCCGCCGATCTCAATGTGATGTGGCGTCGCTTCCGCGCTCGAGAGATCGCGGTGAGTGATTTCCGCATCATGCTCGAACGGATGGACGCGTTCTTGGAAGCGGCGCAGGGCGATACCGAAACCGTGCGACGCAATCTCGCCGAAGTGTTGTTGACGCAGGGATATCAAGATCTCACCGGACAAATCATCCGCGGCGTGATGAAGCTCGTGACCGAGCTCGAAGGCACGCTGGTCGAACTCGTGCGATTGTCCACCGGCACCACGGTCAAAGAGACGCCGGCGGAAACCAAAAAATCCCAAGGCTACGGCCCCGCCGTGCCCGGCGTAGATCACGGCGTCATCGTGAACGGCCAACAGGACGTGGATGCGCTGTTGTCAGGATTGGGAATGTAGGCGCAGCGCGCCAGGTGTTAGTAGTTGGCAGTTAGGAGTTAGTCAGAAAAGGTCCGGAGCGTATTGCGGCAGCGGTGATCACCTCTCTAAGTTTCCGGCTAACAACTAACGACTAATCACTAACGACTATATTCATGGACATCCTCAGTCTCACCGGCATCGCACTTGCCTTCGTGTCGCTCCTCGTCGGAGCCGAACTGAAGGGCGCCGGTGTTCATTCATTGCTGTCTCCCGCTGCGGCCATGATCGTGTTCGTGGGAACGATTGCATCCACGTGTCTGCAAACGCCGCTCGCGGTGATGAAGCACGCATTCAAGATCACGGGATGGGTGTTCAAGCCGCCGTCGCAGGATCAAGCGGCGCTCATTCAGAAAATGGTCGAGTGGAGCAACATCGCGCGCAAGCAAGGACTGCTCGGTCTCGAGCCGGTGTTGAACAACGAGCAAGACGACTTCTTGCGCAAAGGTCTGCAACTGGTCGTCGACGGCAGCGAGCCCGAACAGATTCGGGCCATCATGGAGGTGGAGTTGGACGTGCGCGAGTCTTCCGACACCCGCGCCGCAAAAGTATTCGAAGGAGCAGGTATCTATTCTCCTACGCTCGGCATCATCGGTGCCGTGCTCGGCCTCATCGCCGTGATGCAGAACTTGGCCGACCCGAGCAAGCTCGGTCACGGTATCGCCGCCGCTTTCACTGCAACGATCTACGGCATCGGCCTCGCCAATCTGTTTCTCCTGCCCATGGCGAACAAATTGAAAGTCGCGATTCATGCGCAATCGCAAACCCGCGCCATGATCATCGAAGGCTTGATCTCCATCGCCATGGGCGAAAACCCGCGCAATATCGAGGCGAAGTTGCAAGGGTATTTGCATTGATGGCTCGCAAACACAAACACGAAGAGCACCAGAACCACGAGGCGTGGGCCATTCCCTACGGCGACCTCGTGACGTTGCTGCTGGCGTTCTTCGTCGTGATGTATGCCATCTCGACGGTGAACGAAGGCAAGTATCGCGTGTTGTCCGATTCGATCAACGCTGCGTTTCGCGGCACGCCGCGTTCCATGGAGCCGATTCAGATCGGCGAGCGCTCGGTCGGCAGCGGCACGGACTCGCAGGTCACGCTGACCCAACACCAGTTTTTTCAGACACCGCAACGCTCGATCGCGAAAATCGCGCCGCTCAAGTCGTCGAATTTGACGTCTTCCGGTGGTACGGGCACTACCGATCATGCATTCGACAAGACTGCGGACATGGTGACCCAAGAAGTCGAGGCGGAACAGCGGTCGACGATCGCTATGCGCCAAGGACTGACGCGCGTGGCCGATCACGTAGTGCAAGCGATGGCATCGCTCATCGAAGAGAAGCTCGTGGTCGTGCGCCGCCATGATTTTTGGGTGGAAGTGGAGATTCGCACGGATATCTTGTTTCCAAGCGGTTCCGCAACCTTATCGCCCAAAGCGGTCGAAGTGCTCGAGCAACTGGCCAACACGCTTGCGCCGTTTCCGAATCCGATGCGGGTCGAAGGACACACTGACAATCGTCCCATCAATACGATCGCGTTTCCTTCGAACTGGGAGCTGTCGGCTGCGCGCGCTGCGAGCGTCGTCCATCTCTTCACGCAACGAGGCATCGCACCTGAACGTCTTGCGGTGATCGGCTTGGGTGAAAATCGGCCTGCACAGAGCAACGACACGCCCGAAGGCCGCAACGCCAATCGCCGCGTGCTGATCGTCGTCCTCGGCACTACAGGTAGTCCTGAAGGCGAATATTCCGCGGAACGCGGCAAAGAGGCGGAAGCACCGGCCAATGCGAACGCTAACGTTGCGGCCATGGCAGCGCCGGTAGGGGAAGTGCCGGCGGCTGTGAGTGCGACGCCGTAGTAGATAATGGTCCGCGGCTAGCGGCTCGCGGTCTGCGGCCAGAAAAGAAGAACACTCCCGCTCATGCTGAGCTCGTCGAAGCATTCGAGCGGAAAAGACGAATTGTTTCGACGACTTCTCCCTTCTGACCGCCAGTCGCGGACCGCGGACCGCAAGCCCAACCTCGCCTTGGCACATTTCCTGCTACATCTCCCCCAGCGTCGATTTACTGACGCCGTTGGAACGTGAAATCAATCACACCGTGGAAATGGTGCTTACGATGATGACGAATGCATTGTCGGTCGAAGTTCTCTTGATTGCCGCACGCGGGGTTGCATTACTCGTTGCGCTTTGTGTGTTGGCGTGGGCGTTGATGCGTTGGCGCAAAACTGCGCAACGCGATGCGCAACGATTGTTCGAGCAGACGGATTTGCTCACTGTGGAATTGAACGCGTTGGCGCTCATCGTGCGCTCGACCAGCGAGCGTATGGAAGAATTGCACAATCGCTTCGATACTCAGTCGCGTCTAGGTGCCGGTGCACCCGCTGCAAGTCAGCGCGGTTATGAGTTTGCGACACGTCTCGCCAAGAATGGCGCGAGCGCTGGGGACTTGATTACAAGCTGTGGTATTTCGCGTCACGAAGCCGAACTGCTGATTCGATTGAACGGCGGCGCCGTTGCAAGGTCCACTGCTCAGGAAAATGGAACGGTTCCCCCGAATCAAACTGTCGAACCATCGAATGCGCGCGTGGAAAAACCGGCGAAGAAGCCTGTTGCAGTCCCTGCGCCAACAAAGAATGCACCCGCGCCGACGAAACCCGATCCCATGCCGCGTCCGACACGCTTTGCCGCCGTAGGCTAGTGGAGCGTTGCCCCCACCCTAACCCTCCCCCGCTTCGCGGAGGAGGGAACAGGATCAGCGCTAAGAAAAAACGATTCTCCGCATCTGATCCCCTCCTCCGCGAAGCGGGGAGGGGTTAGGGTGGGGCTGGCTTGAAATCTTCTCCAGCCGTTAACTCTCAACCTTCTCTCTCACCGTCACACTTCTCTTCCCCGCCACTTCCCACGCGAAAGCGAGGACGTGCGCGACCGCGACGTAAAGCTCGCGCGGAATCTCACGTCCGAGCTCTACACGTGCGAGCGCTGAAACCAGCGCAGCATCCTCGTTGAGAGGAACACCGTGCGCGCGCGCTTTCTCGACGATGCGCTCTGCGACAGCACCGCCGCCTTTTGCAACGACGCGCGGCGCGCCGCTGCCTGTGTAGTGCAGGGCGACGGCGGTTTGGGGGCGATAGGGGTCTTTGTTTTTCATGCGCGTACATCCAACAGAGCAGGCGAGGGAGCTGCTTCATCGGGCGGCATTCCATGCAAGCACACGACACGGTCTACATTGAGACCGTTGTTACGAAGTAGCGCAGCGAGATCTTCCGCACGCGTTGCAAGATCGGCCACGACCTGCGCGGATTCGGCGCGCAACTGCACCGAGATGCGCGAGCCTTGGAGCGAAACTCTGGCGTGGACTGCCCCGGCGATTCCAAGATGAAGCGCCGCATCGACGACCCACCCGGATTCGCTCGAAGTGTGCGAGCGACCGCGTTGCGAAAAACGAAAACGTACGAGTTCCGAGCGATTGTCTCGTTGCACTGGAAGCTCGAGCATGACGGTGTGGGGTGCCGCTTCAACGTTCATCAACTGTGTGGTCGTGAGGCGCGCCAGTGCGCCTTCCACTTGCTGCGCGAGTGCATCCAGCTTGTGCTGCGGAGTTTCCGCTACGCTCAAACTTGCGGGCTGCGACGCGAGCGGTACGAGTGCGCCGCGCAAATTGGGCAGCGGCGAGGGCAACGCTGCGTGCGTTGTCATTGACGAAGACTGGGCACCTGCTTGCGTGAGCGCTTGTTTCAAAGACAAAAGAAGTGCTTTGAAATCCTGGTCGAGCGGTGTATCGGTGCCGCCTGCAGCCACGTTCTTCAACATCGACTCCAGAAATACTCCGGAGCGCTGCATGGCCGCGACCAGTTTATCGGCATTGCCGAGGTCGGCGGTCTTCGGCAGCGATTGCATGATCTCGTTCACTGCATCGATAACGGACGGTGGCAGTCCTTCCATTTCGCCGCTCATATTCGTGAGCCAAGATAGATTGGCGAGCAACGGTGCGGCGCTCGATTGTCGCGGCACATTGACTCTAAGAGCATCTGCCACCGCGATTTCCGCGCTATCTGCAGCGGCTGTTTGTAACGACTCGAGCGCGAGTACAGGACTCGTCCTCAGGACGCGCAGTTGCAGCTTCTCGCCGTTAGCAGGTCCGGCGGCATTGCCGGATGCAATGCGTGCGGGTAAGCGCAACGCTCCGATCGCGAGTGCTAGCTGGCCGGTGATGGCATCTCGCACGGCCGTCGCTTCCACAATGGCACCCACGCGCCATTGAGCAGCGAGATTGGAGGCGGCGTCGCTATGCACTCCGCGCAATGCTGGCAATTCGACTTGCATAGCGTTTAGCAAACGTCCTGTGCCGTAACTGTGACAAGGGTCACTTATCTATCGGCACAGGCGTCGGGGAACTTGAGTGGTAGGTGGTAAGGGTTAGTAGTTAGGGTTAGTCCAGAGCAACGCAGGCGGTTGCGAGCCCGTCCGCCGCTTGCTTCCGGACTAACTTCTAACCCCTATCTCCTAACTCCTCGCCTTGCCCAATCGCTACCCAGTTAACAGAAATACCGCCTTCGCTGTACGTAACGCACCTAAAGCGCGCGGGGGCAGTGCCGATACGGGAAGCGTACGGTCCTGGAGACACCAGGCGATCCGATAGCGCATCCATGAAAGGTTCAAAGAAAAAACGCACACCTGCTGCCAAAAACGCTGCCGCCAAAGCGGTAGTCGTGGCGGAGGACTTTGTGCAGCCGGAGGTAGCTCAAGAAGCTGCAGTGGAGCCTGTGCGGGCTGAAGTGGCTGTAGTCGCCGACGCGGCGATAGCGGATGCGACCCCGGCCGGAGCACCGAGCGCAGCGACCGTGACATTGCAAGCCAACTGCAGCGTGCGAGAAGTCATCGGTTTGCGGTCCTTACTGTTAGAAGTCATCGAATCCGCGACCGCTGTGATCGTCGATGTTGCGCAACTGGAGCGCATCGACACGGCGGCACTGCAAGTGCTTGCAGCGTTCGTTCGCGACCGCCGCAACCAGCAGCGCGAAGTGATTTGGGTGAATGTGAATGAAGCATTGAGCGAAGCAGCGCGCACGCTCGGATTGTTTGCAGCGCTCGGCATCGCCGACGAACGGGCGGAGGCGGCCTGATGAGCGTCGTGCTCACCGTGGACGATTCGCCTTCGATGCGTGAACTGGTGAAGAGCACGTTGTTACGCGCGGGCTTCGAAGTGCGCCAAGCCGAAGACGGCGCGAGTGCGCTCGATATCGCTCGCCGTGAGTCGTTCGATCTCGTGCTTGCCGATGTGAACATGCCCAACATGGACGGCATTTCGTTGATTCGCGCCTTGCGCGCCGAGCCGAACTACCGTCATACGCCTATTTTGATGCTGACCACTGAATCCCTGCCCGAGCGCAAACGCGAGGGCAAGGCAGCGGGCGCAACCGGCTGGATCGTGAAGCCATTCGATCCTGATCAATTGGTCGCTACGCTGCATCGCGTGCTGAGGTAGTCATGGCTCTCGATTTGGCCCAATTCCACGACGCATTCTTTGCAGAGAGCTTCGAAGCGCTCGACTCCATGGAGACGGCGCTGCTCAAGCTCGACGTCGGTGCGCCCGAACCCGAACTGATCAACACGATCTTCCGCGTGGCGCACTCCATCAAAGGTGGTAGCGCTACGTTCGGCTTTTCGGACATCGCTTCGTTTACACATACGCTTGAAACATTACTCGATGAGTTGCGCAGCAATCGCCGCCAAGCGACGCGCACTCTTTCTGATTTGCTGCTCAAGTCCGTTGACGTCATGCGCGAGATGTTGCGCGCTGTGCAACACAAAGAGCCGCTCGATGCGCAGCGTATCGCCGATTTGCAATTCGACTTGGAAGTGGCCATCGCAACCAAAGATGTGCCGCCCGAGGCTGCTCCGGCTGTTGCGGCATCGGAACCTGCTGCGCCGCCCGCGGCCGAAACAGCGAAGCCGCAACACAACGAACAGAGTTGGCGCATCGTTTTCCGTCCTTATCCGCAGCTCTTCGCGCACGGCAACGATCCGTTGCGCATGCTGCGCGAGCTGAAGGATCTCGGTCATTTGTCAGTCGAGCTCGATGCAAGCGCATTGCCTGCGCTGCAGGACCTCGATCCGGAGTCGTGCCATCTCGCTTGGACCGCAACGCTCACTAGCGAAGTGACGCGTGAAGTCGTCGCCCAGGTGTTCGATTGGGCCGAAGGCGATTGTCATTTGGAGATCACGTCGGTCGTGGTCGAGGCGGCACCGGAAACGAAGAGCGTCGAAACCGCAGCCAAAGTCATTCCGATGAAGGCGCCCGGCGCCAAAGCCGAGGTGGCAAGTGAAGCGGCGCCGGAAGGCGCGCGCAGCGGTGTGGGCGACTCGAGTTCCATTCGCGTCAGCATCGAAAAAATCGACGAGCTCATGAACACAGTCGGCGAGCTCGTGATCACGCAGTCGATGTTGGGACAGCTCGGCTCGCGCATCGAAGGCAGCGTCGCCGACCAACTGCGTTCCGGTCTTGCGCAGCTCGAGCGCAACGTGCGCGAACTGCAAGAAAGCGTCATGCGCGTGCGCATGTTGCCCATCAGTTTCGTCTTCAGCCGCTTCCCGCGCATGGTGCGCGATTTGAGTCATCGCTTGGGCAAAGAAGTCGAGCTCAAGATGACGGGTGAACAAACCGAACTCGACAAGACCGTGCTCGAGAAGATCGGCGATCCGCTCGTGCACTTGGTTCGCAACAGCATCGATCACGGGTTGGAAAAACCCGATGTGCGCATGGCGGCAGGCAAGCCTGCGATGGGCACGGTGCATCTCAACGCATATCACAAGGGCGGCAACATCACTGTCGAAGTGCAGGACGATGGCGCCGGCCTCAATAAAGAACGCATTCTCGCGAAGGCGCGCTCGCGCGGTCTGGTCGGTGCGAACGACGCGCTTTCCGATGAGCAGATTTACGATCTGATTTTCGTCGCGGGCTTTTCCACGGCCGAACAAACCACCGACGTTTCAGGACGCGGTGTGGGCATGGACGTGGTGCGGCGTAACGTCAAAGAGCTAGGCGGCAGCATCGAAGTGCGCACGGAGGCGGGCAAGGGCTCGCGCTTCGTGATCACGCTGCCGCTCACGCTCGCCATTGTCGACGGCCAGTCCGTTGCAGTGGGCGCAGAGACCTACATCGTGCCGCTCACGACCATCATCGAATCGCTGCAGTTGAAACCCGCGATGGTGAATCGCGTCGCGGGCCGCGGCGAAGTATTCCGCTTCCGCGAAGACTACGTGCCGGTCATCCGTCTGCACGAACTCTTCGGCGTGAAGCCGCGCGCGCAAGCGCTGCATGAAGGTTTGATCATGGTCGTCGAAGGCGAAGGCCGCCGCGTCGGTCTCTTCGTCGACGATCTGCTGGGACAGCAGCAAGTGGTGATCAAATCGTTGGAAACGAATTTCCGCCGCGTCGAGGGTGTGTCGGGGGCGACCATCTTGGGCGACGGCTCGGTGGCATTGATCCTCGATATTCCGGGAATCATCCGCGTGTCGTCCGAGAGCTTGGTGGCGGCGTAGTCGAATCGGTTTACAGCAAACTTAATCATGGGCGATTTTTTTTAACGGGATCGGTTTTATGAAACTGCAAGATGTAAGCGTGAAAGCGAAACTGTTCTCGACATTGGCGTTGCTCGCCGTGTTGTTGGCCAGCGTAGGCTTATTGGGATTGTCGGGCACGCGCCGCGCCAACAACGATCTGGACACCATGTTCAACGGCAGACTGCAGCCGGCTGCATGGGTGCACGATCTCGGTTCGATGCAGCGTAAAGGCATCGAGGCCATCGAACTCGCCACGATCAAGCGGGACGCGGAGTCGGCGCAGCAAGCGGTGTCCATGATCAAGGACAATCACGATATCACCAAGGATGCGATCTCGCGCTTACAAGGCGTCGAGGTGCCCGAGGACGAGCGCAAGCTCATCAACTCGCTGGTGGTGCACATCAATACCATCGTGCAAGTGAACGATGAAGCGGCCGCCAACCTGCAGACGGGTCAGTTCGACAAGGCCGAGAAGGCCATGCTCAATCAGGCGCGTCCCGAGTACGAGAAACTCGTGAGCGCCAGCGACGAGCTGCAGAACGCGCAAATCGAAGGCGCGCAAACGATGTGGGCCGATGCGCAAGCGTCCTTCAAACACAACAGCGCCTTCATCCTCGCGGCCATCGTGGTCGGCATCCTCGCAGCTGCGTCGCTCGGCGTGCTTCTCGTGCGTTCCATCGTGACTGCGCTGCAGATCGCAGTGGGCATCGCCGACAAGATCGCGAGCGGTCATGTGGGCAACGACATCGAAGTGAAAGGCCAAGACGAACTCAATCAGTTGCTGTCGTCGCTGCGAAGCATGGACGGCAAGCTCGTCGAAATCGTGAGCAGTGTGCGTACGACGGCGGAATCCGTCGGCGGCGCCGCGCGCGAACTCTCGCAGGGCAACGACGATCTTTCGAGCCGTACTCAGGAACAAGCGTCCGCGCTCGAAGAGACGGCGTCCAGCATGGAAGAGATGACTGCGACCGTGAAACAGAACGCGGACAACGCACGTCAAGCCAATCAGCTCGCCGCCGGTGCGCGTGAGCAAGCAGAGCGCGGCGGCACGGTGGTGCATCGTGCGATCGGCGCCATGGGCGAGATCAACGCGTCCAGCCGCAAGATCGCGGACATCATCGGCGTCATCGACGAAATCGCTTTCCAAACCAACTTGCTCGCCTTGAACGCTGCCGTCGAAGCAGCGCGTGCCGGCGAACAAGGCCGCGGCTTCGCCGTGGTGGCGACCGAAGTGCGCAACCTCGCACAGCGCAGCGCCAGCGCCGCGAAGGAAATCAAAGAGCTCATCAATGACTCGGTGGACAAAGTGAAGGCCGGTTCGGAACTCGTCGATGAATCCGGCAAGACACTCGCCGAGATCATGGAGAGCGTCAAGAAAGTCACCGACATCGTTGCCGAAATCGCGGCGGCGAGCGAAGAGCAGTCGGCCGGCATCGAACAGGTCAACAACGCAGTCACGCAAATGGACGGCGTTACGCAGCAGAACGCGGCGTTGGTGGAACAGTCTTCTGCAGCGAGCAAGGCCATGCAACAGCAGGCGACCTCGCTCATTCAACAGATCGGCTTCTTCCGCACGTCGCATGAACCGGCTGCTGCACAACAGTTCGCGGTTGCAACGCCCAAGGCCGAGAAAGCGCATCGTTCCGCCGCGCCCGTGCGTCCGATGAAGCGCAGCGCCCCTGCTGCTCGTCCGGCTGCGAGCTCTGCGCCTGCGCCTCTCGCCAAGGCGAGCGGCGACGATTCTTCGTGGCAGGAGTTCTAAGCGCGTTTGTCGTTGACCGCCAGAGATCTGGCGGTCAACGGCCGACGGTCAACGGTCGACGGTTCTAGTGCGGAGTACCTCTTTCATGTCCACCAACGCTGCCAGGCAAGCTGATTCGGCGACGCAGCCGGGATCGCATCAGGTTTTGACGTTTACGCTCGGGAGCGAAACTTACGGCGTCGACATTTTGCGTGTGCAGGAAATTCGCGGCTGGCAACCAGTGACGCGCATTCCGCAATCGCCGCCGCACGTCTTGGGTGTGTTGAATTTGCGCGGCTCGATCGTGCCGATCGTCGACATGCGGATGCGCTTTCATCTCGAGCGCGCTGAATACACGGCGGTGACCGTGATCATCGTGTTGTCGATCGAATCCTCGCACGGGCGCCGCGATTTCGGCGTGGTAGTGGACGGCGTATCGGACGTCATCGACGTGAATGCATCCGATGTGAAGCCCGCGCCCGACTTGGGTTCGCAAGTCAGTACCGAGTTCATTCAAGGACTCGCCACGGTCGCCGAGCGCATGGTGATGCTGCTCGACATCGATCGATTGATCGGTGGTGACATCGCAGATATGCAGCCGTTGCCGGCCGTGGCGAATGGCTGAGGAGGCGTTAGGAGTTAGGGGTTAGGAGTTAGTCCAGAGGGAGCTGTGCCATGACAAGCGCCGAGTCGCTCTGACTAACTCCTAACAACTAACTCCTAACTCCTATTCCAACAATAATGTCTCCCCCCATCGCCCAATCACGTCCCGCGCCGCTCGATTTCGAACTCAGCGATCGCGAGTTCGCTTTCATCCGTCACGTGGTGGGTGAGAATGCCGGCATCGTGCTCGGGCCGAGCAAGCGCCATTTGGTGCAAAGTCGTTTGGCGCGAAGGGTGCGCGATCTCGGGCTCGGTTCGTTCCAACAGTACTGCGATTTCGTGCGCGACGGCGGGCCTGAAGAACTGGTCAGTCTCATCAACGCCATCACGACCAACGTGACGTCGTTCTTCCGCGAGAATCATCATTTCGAAGCGCTGACGCGCTTGATGTTGCCCGAGGCCATGGAGCGCAACTCGCACTCGCGCCGTCTGCGTATCTGGTCGGCGGGATGTTCGAGCGGCGAAGAACCGTATTCGATTGCAATGACCGCAGCGGAATGTTTGCCGGCGAATTCGCGCTGGGACTTCAAGATATTGGCGACGGATATCGACAGCGACGTGCTCGCCGCCGCAGGGCGCGGCGTGTTCTCTCTCGACCGGCTTTCAGGAATTCCCCAGGGGCGTTTGCAGCGTTGGTTTCAAAACGGTTCGGGTACAAACGCTGGATTTGCCAAAGTACGCAACGCGCTTGTGTCGATGATCACTTTCCGCACGCTCAATTTGATGGGCGATTGGCCGATGCGTGGACCATTCGACGTCATATTTTGTCGCAATGTCATGATCTATTTCGACCAACCCACGCGCGAGCGGCTCATCTCGCGATTTGCACAGCTGCTCGCACCGGGCGGCTACTTGTGTCTCGGACATTCGGAATCCATTCACGGTCAAAGCGGACCGTTCCGCTTGGTCGGGCGCACCATTTATCGCAAGGTCGAGGAACGCACGCGTGCCACTCAGGAGCAATGAAGACGCAGCAGCGCTGCCGACCGCACTCTCAGGGTTCGATCATGTGCGCCGTTATCGCGATCCTTCCAAGGGCGTGATCATCGCCAAGCTCCTTCCCGGCGACTACTACGTGACGTGTCAGGACGAGGTGTTGGACACCGTGCTCGGTTCCTGTGTGTCCGCCTGCATCCGCAATCCAAGGCTCGGAATCGGAGGCATGAATCATTTCATGTTGCCGCGTCCCTCGGGCGATGGTGCGGATTCATGGGAAGGCACGCTCGGACGAGCGACCCGCTACGGGTCGGCATCCATGGAACAGTTGATCAACCGCATTCTCGGCAGCGGCGGCACGCGCAACGATCTCGAAGTGAAAATCTTCGGCGGCGCGCGCGTATTGGCTGCGATGACCGACGTCGGTCAGCACAACGTGCGTTTCGTACACGACTTCCTGAATCAGGAAGGACTCAAAGTCGTCGCGGAAGATGTTGGAAGCAACACGCCGCGTCACGTGCAGTACTTCCCGCAGTCGGGCCGAGTGCGCGTGCGGCATTTGAATCCGACGCAGACAGCCAACATTGCCTCGCGCGAACAAACGTATCTCAAAGGACTGGATGCGAAGCCCGTGGCGGGCACCATCGATTTGTTCTAGCGCGCTCAACCACCGCCGACAGCAGATCCACAATGGCAAAAATAAAAGTCCTGATCGTCGACGATTCTGCGCTGGTGCGCCGCTTGATGACGGAAATCCTCGAGTCGGACCGCGAGATCGAAGTCATCGGCGCTGCTGCGGATCCGTATGCTGCGCGTGAAAAGATCAAACAATTGAACCCCGACGTGATCACGCTCGATGTGGAAATGCCGCGCATGGACGGCATTACGTTTCTCGAGAACCTGATGCGCTTGCGTCCCATGCCGGTCGTGATGGTCTCCTCGCTCACGGAGCACGGAGCCGACGTCACGTTGCGCGCGCTAGAACTCGGCGCTGTGGATTTTGTCGCCAAGCCCAAGATCGATGTGGCCGGGACGCTCACGGACTATGCGGATGAAATTACTACGAAGGTGAAAGTGGCTGCGCGTGCACGAGTGTCGGCACGCTCGGCTGCGTCACCTCGTGTTGCCGCGACCGTAGCTCCTAAATTCAGCGCCGATGCCGTGTTGCCCGCCGGCGCGAACGCGCGCGGAGTATTGCGCACGACCGAGAAAGTAATCGCCATCGGCGCTTCGACCGGCGGCACCGAAGCTCTGCGCGCACTCATTTCGGCACTGCCTCCGCATGCTCCGGCCATCGTCATTTCGCAGCACATTCCGGCGGCGTTCAGCGGCCCGTTCGCGGAGCGCTTGAACTCCGCCTCCGCGATGTCCGTCTGCGAAGCACAAAACGGACAATACGTACTGCCCGGCCACGTGTATGTCGCGCCGGGCGACCGTCACCTGATCATCGAACGCGACGGCGCGCGCTATCGCTGTAGATTGAACGATGGCCCCCCTGTAAATAGGCATCGTCCTAGCGTTGATGTGATGTTTCGCTCCGTCGCGCAAAACCTCGGGCCGAATGCGATCGGCGTGATTCTCACCGGCATGGGCGACGATGGTGCGCGCGGCTTGAAAGAAATGAGAGATGCAGGCGCGCAAACCATTGCACAGGACGAGCACACTAGTGTGGTCTGGGGCATGCCCGGCAGCGCGGTCAAATTGGGTGCTGCCGAACAAGTGCTACCCCTGCTACAGATTCCCGCGCAGCTGTTGGAATTGGCGATGCGGGCTGAACGCGAAGCGACTGCAGCGGCAAGCGGCCGCTGATCAGGGAAACTCTCAAGGGCCCATGCGATGTCCCAAGTAAATGTATCGACCTCGGCGAATTCGGGTTCTTCCATAGCCTTTCAGTTCGTTGCCGAACTGGCTGCGGAAGTCTCGGGTGGACGCGTGGATTTGCCTGCGTTTCCGGATGTGGCCGTGCGCGTGCGCAAGGTTCTGGCAGATGAAGGCGTAGGGACCGAACAGATTGCGCGCGTCGTGGGTTCGGAAGCAGGGTTGGCCGCACGCGTGTTGGCGCTCGCGAACTCTGCCGCGCTGAATCGCAGCGGCAAGAGCATTACCGAACTCAAGACCGCAGTGAATCGTATCGGCCACAACAACGTGCGCACCGCGGCCGTGTCGTTCGCGATATCACAATTGCGCCGCGCGGGTGAGCTCAAGCCCATCGCGAAAGAGCTCGAAGGGTTCTGGCACGAAGCCACATTGGTTTCAGCGCTGTGTCATGCAGTCACCATTCGCAGCCGCGACATCAATGCTGATGAAGCGATGCTTGCGGGGCTCATGCACAACGTCGGCAAGATCTACATTCTTGCGCGTGCGCACAAACATCCCGATCTCTTTCGCGATAAGGACATGCTGAGTTCCGTGATGCGTGATTGGCATGCCAATATCGGCAAAGCCATCATCGAAAACTGGGGCTTCCCCGGCCACTTGGCCGAAGCTGTGGGCGATCAAGAAGATCTCGAACGCGTCGTCGGCTACGCCGATCTCACCGACGTCCTTTCCGTATCCGTGATGATGTCGACCTTCTTCGGCCAGGACGTCGACATGGAACTCAACATGCAAGGCGTGCGCGCCTTCGCCCGCCTCGAACTCGACAACGCTAAGTGCAAATCCGTCATGAGCGATAGTCAGGAAGAAATCGCAGCGTTGCGCTCGGCGCTCGGAGACTAGCGCGCATTTTTCACCTCTCCCGCTGGCGGGAGAGGTCGCGCGAAGCACGGGTGAGGGTTCTCTTTCCTCTTCCGCCTCACTGCCACATCCCAATCGCGCCAATGCCCAACGGTGCCTCACTGAGGCATATGTAATCTCGAGCTGCCATCGCGTCGCTCGCTCGTCGCGAATCGCGAACGTCGCATTTGGGCGACAGGGAGAGCGGTCATCTTCGCCTTCTACTCTTGCCCGCAAGCGGACGGGTTCATTCGGAAACGGACATGCATTTTGCACCTCGCAGTATTCGCGGCTTGATCGGGTTGGCGTTGGCTGCGGTGCTTTCTTTGCCGATGCTCGGGCGTGCAGAGGAAGTGCACACCGCGACGATTCGTCAGCCTGTCGCGGCAGCGGGTGCAGTGCTGCCTTCGTTGAAGCCGGCAGCAGCCAAGAAGCGGCACAAGAGCACGGTTCGTCGCCCGCTCGAACTCACGTTGCCGCGACTGACGTTCTCATCTGCGGCGCCTTCTGCGGCCTCTCAATCGCTGCCGCCGCCCGTGTTGCTCGAGCCGTACGAGCCGGCACGGTTTCATCGCTTTGGACCTTCGCCCTTCCGGCAGGTGACTGCTTTACGCACCGACCCACTCAAAGACGAGCCTTTCCGCATCGGCTTTTCGCCCGACTGGGATTTACAGTGGGATCTATTGCAAGACACCACGCCCGCCTCCGGTCACCGCTTCGGACTCAATATAGGATTGCAGCGGAAGTTCTAGCGCTGCGCGAAGCGCGGCGCTGCTATCCTTGCCGCTTTCTGCGGCTTCACATTTTACTCATGCAAGAACGTTACGAACCTGCGGCGCTCGAGTCCGCCGTGCAGGCCGAATGGGCGGCGTCCGGGGCTTTTGCGGCGAAAGAAGATCCGACGCGCGAGAAGTACTACTGCCTCTCGATGTTTCCGTATCCGAGCGGCCGGCTGCACATGGGACACGTGCGCAACTACACCATCGGCGATGTGATTGCGCGCTTCATGCGCATGCAAGGTAAAAACGTGTTGCAGCCCATGGGATGGGATGCGTTCGGGCTGCCTGCCGAGAATGCGGCCATGGCGAATCAAGTGCCGCCGGCCCGATGGACCTACGACAACATCGACTACATGAAGCGGCAGCTCAAATCGTTGGGCTTTGCCATCGATTGGGGCCGCGAAGTCACCACCTGCCGTCCCGAGTATTACCGCTGGAATCAGTGGTTTTTCTTGCGCATGTTGGAACGCGGGATTGCGTACAAGACCACGGGAACGGTGAATTGGGACCCCATCGATCAAACCGTGCTCGCCAACGAGCAAGTGATCGACGGTCGCGGTTGGCGCACCGGCGCACTCGTCGAGAAGCGCGAGATCCCGATGTACTACTTGCGTATCACGCAGTATGCCGAGGACTTGCTGCAGGGATTGGAAGATCTGCCGGGCTGGCCCGAGCGTGTGAAGACCATGCAGGCCAATTGGCTCGGCAAGAGCGAAGGCGTGCGTGTGGCATTTCCATACGAACTCGACGGCGCGCGCAAATTGCTCACTGTATTCACGACACGCGCCGACACTCTCATGGGCGTTACATTTTGCGCAGTCGCTGCTGAACATCCGCTCGCGACGCATGCTGCTGCAAACAATGCCGCGCTCAAACAATTCATCGAGGAATGCAAACGCGGTACGGCCATGGAAGCCGAGCTCGCGCAAATGGAAAAGAAGGGCATGCCCACCGGGCTCTTCGTGCAACATCCACTCACGGGCGAAGCGATTCCGGTTTGGGTGGGCAATTACGTGCTCATGGGCTATGGCGAAGGCGCAGTGATGGGCGTGCCCGCGCACGATGAGCGCGATTACGCGTTCGCTCACAAGTACGGGCTGCCGATCAAACCCGTCATTCGTCACTCGAAAGGCGACACTGTGCCCGAGCCTTGGCAACCGGAGTACGCCGAGTACGGCGTGTGCATCAACTCGGGTAAGTACGATGGTCTCGATTACGCACGTGCTGTCGATGCCATTGCGCGGGATCTCAAGGCCCAAGGACTGGGCGACAAGCAAGTGCAGTGGCGTTTGCGTGATTGGGGCATTTCGCGGCAGCGCTATTGGGGTTGTCCCATTCCCATCATTCACTGTCCGCAGTGCGGTGATGTGCCCGTTCCCGACGATCAATTACCGGTGGTGCTCCCCGAGGACCTGGTGCCCGATGGCAGCGGCAACCCGCTTGCGAAAAACGCTGCATTTCTCGCCTGCACGTGTCCCAAGTGCGGCGGCGCTGCACGCCGCGAAACGGACACGATGGACACGTTTGTCGATTCGTCGTGGTACTTCGCGCGGTATGCGTCGGCCAACAATGACCGACAGATGGTCGATGAACGCGCCGGATATTGGTTGCCCGTCGATCAATACATCGGCGGTATCGAGCACGCCATTCTGCATTTGTTGTACTCGCGCTTTTGGACGCGCGTGATGCGCGATCTCAAACTCACTTCCGTCGCCGAGCCGTTTCGCAATCTGCTCACGCAAGGCATGGTGTTGAACGAGATTTTCTTCCGCAAGCCGGCGTCGGGCCGCATCGTCTACTACAACCCTGCCGATGTCACAGTGCGGACGGATGAAAAAGGCCAACGGATCGGTGCGATCCTGACTGCCGACGGCGTGCCGGTGGAATCGGGCGGCATGGGCACGATGTCCAAATCGAAAAACAACGGCGTCGATCCACAGACGTTGGTCAAAGAATTCGGTGCGGACACCGCACGTCTTTTCATGATGTTTGCCGCGCCACCGGAACAAACACTCGAATGGTCGGACGAGGGCGTGCAAGGCGCACAACGCTTCATGCGTCGCTTGTGGAAGGCAGTGCACGAACATGTAAGTGCCTCTTCTTCTTCACCTACAGCCTACAGCCTACAGCCTACAGCCCTCTCCGATTCCCAACGCGATCTGCGTCGTCTCGCTCATCAAACCTTGGCCAAAGTGACCGACGACATCGGCCGTCGTCGTGTGTTCAACACGGCCATCGCTGCGGTCATGGAGTTGATGAACGCGCTTGCCAAGTTCGACGACAACACACCTGCCGGGCGCGCCGTCGTGCAAGAAACGTTGGAACTCGCCGTGCTGATGTTGTCACCCATCGTTCCGCATGCGGCGCATGCTTTGTGGCATGAACTGGGACATACCACTGCGATCATCGACGAGTCCTGGCCCACGCCCGACCCAGCTGCGCTCGCGCAGGACTCGACAGAGATCGTCGTGCAAGTGAACGGCAAACTTCGCGGCCGCATCACCGTTGCAACTGCGGCCGATAACGCGACCGTGCAGGCCGCTGCAATGGCCGACCCCAACGTGCAACGCTGGCTGGAAGGCAAAACGGTCCGCAAAGTGATCGTCGTGCCGGGCAAGCTCGTGAACGTGGTGGTGTAGCGAAAGGGGCTGCTTCAGCATCCGCCTCACATCCAACGAGTGCGCGGGCTGATTCTCCTGCGCGTACCTTGACCCTCACACTCCGGGATATCGCTATGGTATCCCGCAGTGATAACGCGGATGCCGTCGCACTTTTTATCCCTACGCGCGATGTTCTCATGGCGCCTTCTCGAGGTACGGCGTATGCGAAACGGATCAGCGGCGGCGGATCACGTACGCTCAAAGAAGCGCGAGCTGTTTCCGGAATTGATGGCGGCGGTGAAACGCGCGGAATTGAACGCGCAGCCGCTTTCGGTATTGGTCTTGTCTATCGAAGCTGCGCCGGAAGCGGACTTGACCGATGCGCTTTCCCACGTGGTGGAGACCATCGAACAGTCGATACGCCGACATAGCGATTGGGTTTCTACTTGGAGTACCACTGCAACGACTGCCCGCGTCGCAGTGGTGTTGCCCGAAACAGATCCGAGGCAAGCGGCGGCCGTGCGGCGACGTTTGCGCGAAATGGTGCACGCAATGCAGGAGCGCAATCCCGCGCTGCAGTTCAGCTTGGGCGCGGCTTCGTTGGATCAAATCGTAGATCGGCCGGTGATGATCAGCGAGCTGCTAGCCGTCGCCGAGAGTTGCCGCCAATGCGTGTTGACGGCAGGCGCTCGCCATATGGAAGCTGTGCGTTCCAGCGTCTCAAAAAATGTGGCGCTTTCTTGCCGTCAAGGTTACGCGGTCGCCGAACTCTGCTCCGAGGTGAATGTGGCGCAAAGCCCGCAAACAATCGCCACGCGCTCCGCCATGCTGCGGGAATGAGCTAAGATCCAGCGCTTTGACGCCATCAGTCGAGACGCCGTGAAGCCGTACGTTTGTGTTTTGTTGGGGTTGGTTGCCTGTGCGTTGACCGGCTGCGGTTGGCGCCTTCAGGGAAGCAATCACCTGTCTGAAGCAGCATCCATCACTTATGTCGATGCGCGAGATGAATACACAGACTTTCACCGCGCCCTGATCCGCACGCTCAATTCATCAGGTGCGCGCGTGGTCGAAAGCAGCAGCGACGCCAAAGCCATCGTCCATGTCCGCAAAGACGAATCAGGTCAACGCGTGCTCTCCGTCTCGGCGCGTAATACGCCCGAGGAATACGAGGTGTATTACAAAATCGAGTATTCGGTGGAGGCGGGCGGCACCGAAGTGATCGCGCCGCAGGTGTTGGAACTCACTCGCGAGTACGCCTACGACGAAGGCGCGGTGTTGGCCAAACAACGAGAAGAAAATATTCTTCGCGATGCGCTGGCGCGGGATCTGGCGGCATTGGTTGTGAGAAGGTTGGGGGCGTTGTAGCGGCAAGCCCGTTAAAAGAGCGACGGGCCCGTTGGTGTGACTTCCAGCCAGCGACGGCGATATTCATGACCGTACTTCTTCTGGAGCAGGTGGACATAGAGCACATCGCTGCGCTCTTATCCAAGTACTCCATCGATCTGCACCTTATCGAGCGCGGAGCTGAGATTCCCGGGTCGTATTGGGGCGAGAGTGAGGCCGGGCTCATCGGCAATGTTCTTTTCGCGCGTGCAGACACGCCCGTGCATTCGGTGTTGCACGAAGCTTGTCATTTCATATGCATGACTCCCGCGCGCCGAACAAATCTGAACCGCGATGCCGGCGGTGATTACGACGAAGAAAACGCCGTGTGCTACTTGCAGATCGTGCTTGGCGATTATCTAACCGCCTGCACGTCGGAACTCATCATGCGCGACATGGATAGCTGGGGCTACACGTTCCGCCTGGGTTCGACGCGCGCGTGGTTCGAGCAAGATGCGTTCGATGCGCGAGAGTGGTTGATGCGAGAAGAAGTGATAGACGAGCAGGGACAGGTGACGTGGAGGATGAGGGCAACGATAGGTAATTAGGACTAAGAAGTGCGACGTTCTGCAAGGTTGTGAGCCTGTCTCGGGGAGGGCTTTCCAGGGCCGGCGTGAATCCATGTATGGACTCACGGCGGTCGGGAAAACCTCTCCCCACGTAAGACCCTCAGCGAAGGGTCACTACAGAAGCGATCGAAGCGATCGAAGCGTGCTATGGCCTTAACGTAGTGCCATTCGCAGCTACCCGCTATTCCTAAACCTATCCGTCGCCGTCACCAACTCATGCGTGATACCGGGTTCGAAAGCCGAATGCCCGGCATCTTGAACGACGCGGAAATCCGCTTCGGGCCACGCGCGATGTAAATCCCAGGCGGTTCTCATGGGACACACCACGTCGTAACGGCCTTGTACGACGACGGCGGGAATGTGTCGGAGGGGTGCGATATTGCGTAGCAGTTGGTCGTCGCGGTCGAAGAAGCCGCGATTCACGAAGTAATGACATTCGATGCGTGCGACCGCAGTTGCAAAGTCTGCTTCGCCCCATTTACGCACGTTCTCATCGTTGCTGTGGAGGAAGCTAGTTGCAGCTTCCCAAATGGACCACGCGCGTGCCGCTGCAACTTGTTCGGCTTTGTCTTCGCTCGTCAGTCGTCGATAAAACGCAGTCACGAAGTCGTGGCGCTCTGCTTCGGGAATGGGCGCGATGTAGTGTTCCCATTGATCAGGGAAGAGTTCGCTCGTGCCCTGTTGATAGAACCACGCAATCTCGGATCGGCGCAGCAAGAAAATGCCTCGCAACACCAGTTCCGACACGCGGTCGGGATGCGTTTCGGCATACGCGAGCGCCAACGTCGATCCCCAACTGCCGCCGAACACTAGCCACTTGTCGATCTGCAAATGCTTGCGCAGCTTTTCGATGTCTGCGACGAGGTCCCAGGTGGTGTTGTCGACGAGTGACGCGTGCGGGCGGCTACGGCCGCAACCGCGCTGATCGAAAACGATGATGCGATAAGCGTCCGGATCGAAGAAGCGTCGCGCGCGCGCATCGGCACCGGCGCCTGGCCCACCGTGGAGAAAGACGGCGGGCTTGCCGCGGGGATTGCCGCATTCTTCCCAATAGAGCTCGTGCAACTCCGAGACTTTGAGATAGCCCGACGCATACGGCTCGACGGCCGGATACAACTCGCGCTGCGTGGACGATGCGCTCTTGATCTTCTTGTGCGCTCTGACCGCGTGCCGGCGTGCTCTTTTCGCTGGAGCAGGCTTGCGGGTGGGGCGGCGAGGAGGTTTTTTAGGAGACATGGGGTTAGGAGTTAGGGGTTAGGAGTTAGTCCAGAGCGACGCAGGTGCATTGTAGGCAGACGCACGCACTAGGCGCCTCCGGACTAACTCCTAACCCCTGACTCCTAACCCCCAATGCCGCTATGATGGCGCCATCAGCCTACGTCCACAGTATTCATTGAAAGCGAGCGTCGAGAATCTAGCCGCCTTGTTGAGCCGTCAACTGCCGAGCATCGCGCTCGTGGCCGGGGACGAGCCGCTCATCGTCGGCGAGGCGTGCGACGCCATTCGTGCCCGCGCCCGCGCTCAAGGGTTTACGGAGCGCGAGACTTATTTCGTGGAGCGAGGGTTCGATTGGGCCGCGCTACGGGCCGCGGGCAATGCGATGTCCTTGTTTGCAGAGCGGCGTATCTTGGAGGTGCGCTTGAATGGCGCGAGCCCGGGAGAGGCAGGCGCCGCGGTTCTGGTCGAAATGGCGGAACGCCCCCCGCCGGACACGCTTCTCCTGGTCGTCACGGGTAAGCTCGACTCCAAAGCGCAAAGTTCTCGTTGGGTCACTGCAATCGAAAAGCACGGTCTATTTTTGCCCGTTTGGCCGGTCGAGGCGTCACGCCTCCCTGCTTGGATTCGCGATCGACTCACGCGCGCCGGATTGCAGGCCGATGCGGAGGCTGCCGCGGTCATCGCCGAGCGCGTGGAAGGCAATCTGCTGGCGGCCCATCAAGAAATCGAAAAGCTGGCGCTATTGCATCCACAAGGCAAACTGGACGGCGCAGCGGTCATCGACACCGTTGCAGACAGCGCACGATATGACGTGTTGCAAGTCGGCGAAGCGGCCATGCGAGGACAAGCGCCGCGCGCGCTCAAGATTCTCGAAGGACTGCGGCAAGAAGGCGTCGATGCAACGCTCATCCTGTGGGCCATCAATAAAGACCTGCAATGGATAGGGCGTGTGCAGCAGCTCATGCGTCAAGGTCAAACGGCGGATGCGGCGATGGGAATGGCGTATGTGTGGAGGCCGCGGCAAGCTGCGATGAAACAGGCTTTAGGACGTATCAAAGCGCCGCAATTGCGCAACCTGTTGCTCGATGCGGGCCGGGTCGATCGTGCAATCAAGGGCGTACTGCAGTTGGACCCATGGCTCGAGATCGAAGCTTTGCTAGCGCGTTTCTGCGGCCTCCGGTTGGCACGGCCCAAAATCGCATGACCCAAATCACATGATATTGGGTCGCATGACATCGGGCTTACCCCTTCACGCAGTTCGGCCCAGCCGCTGCGGCGATTTACCCATCTGATTCTTGCATGTCACCCATCGGCATTTTCGGCGGCACTTTCGACCCCATTCACTATGGGCATTTGCGGACTGCGCTCGAGCTGTTGCAAGCGCTCAGGCTGGCGGAAATGCGCTTCATGCCGGCCGGCAATCCGCCGCATCGCGATCTGACGATTGCCAGCGCCGAAATGCGCTTGAACATGGTCAAAGCTGCGATTGCGGGTCAGCCCGGCTTCACCTTGGATGATCGCGAGGTGCGGCGCGAAGGACCTTCATATTCCGTTGATACGCTGACCGAACTCAGAGCCGAGCACCGCGACCGCTCGCTTTGTCTCATCGTCGGCATCGACGCGTTTCTAGGATTGCCCAAATGGCATCAGTGGCGTGAAATTTTGCAGCTAGCGCATCTCATCGTCGCGCACCGTCCGGGCTGGCGTGCTCCCAGCATGGGTCCTCTCGGCGAACTGCTGGTCGATCGCGGGACCGGGCGCATCAACGATTTGCACGAATCGCGCGCGGGATGCATTTATATTCATGCCGGCACGCAACTCGAGATTTCTTCGACCGAAGTTCGCAAGCTGATCGCGGCCGGCCGCGATCCGCGCTATTTAATGCCCGATCCCGTGCGCGCCATCATCGAGGAGACGCAGTGCTATCGAACGCCGCCCCGTTGACCGTGCTCGGCTTTTGCGCATGCTGCAACCGTAATCCCCTGCAACCTACGAGGTGAGCATGACACCAACCCGCGCGAAAACGTCTTCCCGCCCGGCTGCGAGACCGAAGAAAAAAGCAGTCACGCCGCTAGCAGCGGCACCCAAGAAACGCACTGCGAAGAAGGCAGCCAGCAAAACGGCCAAGACAGCCAAATCTCCGCAGAGCCGTGCAGCAGCCATCGTTCCCGTAGTGGAGCGGGCGCTCGACGACATCAAAGCAGTCAACGTCAAAGTATTCGACGTGCAAGGGCTCACCGACATTGCCGACAAGATGGTCATCGCGAGCGGCAACTCCGATCGCCACGTCCGCTCGATCGCGGATCGCGTGGTGGAATACGCGAAGAAAGCCGGCTATCGACCCATGGGTGTGGAAGGCGGTCGCGACGGCGAGTGGGTATTGGTCGATCTGCAAGACGTGATCGTGCACATCATGCTGCCGCGCATCCGCGAGTTCTATCGATTGGAAGATCTGTGGGATGTGAGTGCGGCACGGCGCGACAGTGCGGGGGTGGCGTAGCGCGAAGTGCAAGGCGCTTCGCGCGTCCGCAGACACCACGCTCTACTATGCTTCTCCGCCTCCTAGCAGCCGGCACCCGCATGCCGGATTGGGTGAACGACGGCTATGCGGAATACGCATCTCGGCTCAAGCACGACTACAAATTAGAACTCAAAGAAATTCCGCTCGGACAACGCACGGGCGTCGACACATCGCGCGCCGTCGAGAAAGAAGGAGAGCGGATGCTTACGCTGCTCGATCCACGTGCTTACATAGTCGCTCTGCAAGTCACGGGACGGGCGATGACCACCGAAGAACTCGCGCGATTTCTGGAAACACGCGCGAACCAGGGCACCAGTGCGATCGATTTCTGCATCGGCGGCCCCGACGGGATCGCTCCTTCGGTCGATGCACGTGCGCACTATCGGTGGTCACTTTCCACACTGACGTTGCCGCACGGATTGGTCCGAGTCATTGCAGCGGAAGCGCTCTATCGAGCGGTAAGTGTGATCAAGAGGCTGCCGTATCACAGGCAGTGAGATCAGCCAACCAGCAAACCAGACAACCAGTAGACCAGCCAACCGGTGTTGGCGCTGTTCCGACTGGTTCACTGGTCGTCTGGTTTGCTGGTTCGCTACAACGGCAGCTTCGCCAACATTCCCAGCGCTGCCGCGGCCGATGCAATTCTCGCCGTCGGGTCTTTTGCCAACAGCTGATCCACCAGCGGTTGTAATGCTTGTAAATCTTCGCGCAGTCGTGGAATGGGATCGTGTTTGTGCGCGTTCAAAATGGACACCACAGAATTGCCTTTGAACGGGCGATCGCCGGTGAGCATCTCGTAAAAGATCACCCCTAGACTGTAGAGATCGCTGCGCTGATCGACCGGCAATCCATCGGCTTGTTCGGGGCTTACGTAGTAGGGCGAGCCGCGTATTTCGCCGGCGATGGTGACTGCATGGGCGCCGTCTACGACTTTGGCGAGACCGAAATCGATGAGCACTACACGCCCATCGCTGCGTAACATCACGTTGCCCGGTTTGAGATCGCGGTGACAGAGGCCGGCCGAGTGCACGGCCACCAACGCGCCGGCGATCTGCACAAAGATGTCGACGGCGTCGCGCAGTTGCATGAGATTGCGGATGCGCAATTCCAAGCTGCCGGCCGGAAAATATTCGGTGACGATGTAGTGGAATTGGGGTGTTTCACCCCAGTCGTAAATGTCGACGATGGCCGGGTGTTTGACGCGCGTGAGCAGGGTGCGTTCGCGCTCGAAGCGCTCGACTTCCCGCGCATCCTCCTCGGTTTTTTTCTCGAGCCTGAGCACCTTCACGGCGACGTTGTGCTTGAGCTCTTCCGAATACGCGACGTGCACTTCGGAAAGCGGCGAGCGGGCGATGGTTTGCAAAAACCGGTAGCCTGCAATACTCGGAAAATGGTGCGGTCCGAGCGCCATTGTCTTTACGTCCTGTGCCATAGCCTGTGCAGACCGATTCGGTATTCCTTCCCCCAGCAGAACGGAGCGCAGCCTAAGCGAGCGTCCAACGGTGCGCCGCGGCGTACGTCACGGTTAGGCCACAGCCGCGCTGTGGTAGATTGACCCATTCCTCGGCGCTGCAACATCCCCGGAGCTTCCGTGTCTCGCGTCAGCATTGAAGTCATTAGAACTCACCGCGATCCGCGCGGCTACCTTTTCGAACCGTTGGGGGCGGCTGAACTGTCCGCCTACCGCAATGTTCACGTGGTTTTCAGTGTCCCTGGGTCGGTCCGCGGCAATCACCGTCATGTCCATGGTAGCGAGATTACCGCAGTGACCGGCCCCGCATTGGTCCGTTTCAAGGATGCGGACGGTCTGCGTGACGTGACAGTGCCGTCCGGAGAAACGTGGCGGTTCAGCTTTCCACCTGGAGTGCCGCATGCATTCCGCAACACCGGTACCGAACCCATGGTCCTGGCCTCGTTCAACACCGAAGAGCACGACCCGAACGTGCCCGATGCGGTGAGGGACGAAATATTGCCCGCCTGAGCCATGCCGCCTGAGTTTTTGTTTCTGGCATCGGCTTCGCCCCGCCGCAGCACCTTACTTCGACAGATTGGAATTTCCCATCGCGTGATGCCCGTCGACGTCGACGAGACGCCGCTGCGCGGAGAATCACCCGCTGCATACGTTTCCCGATTGGCTGCGGTGAAGGCATCTGCGTTGTGGGAACGTCTAAGTGACAGCGAGCGTGCGCCGGTGCTCGGCTCGGACACCACTGTTGCGCTCGGAACTGAAATCTACGGCAAACCTCTGCATCGAGACGACGGAATCAGAATGCTGCAAAGCCTCGCCGGACGCACACACGAAGTACATACAGCGGTGGCCTTGCGGCACGCCGGAGGCATCGACACGCGCTCGAGCGTGAGTGAAGTGGCATTCGCAAACCTTACTCTTGCCGAGTGCGCGGCCTATTGGGAGTCGGGTGAGCCCGAGGGTAAGGCCGGCGGCTATGCAGTGCAGGGCCTGGCAGCCGCATTCATCACGCGGATGACGGGGAGCTATTCCGGAATCATGGGGCTGCCTTTGGCGGAAACTGCGGATCTGCTGCAAGGCATCGGCTGGACGTTGGAACACATGCTCAGAGGATCGAAAGCATGACGGCCGAAGTTCTCATCAACATCAGTCCCCGCGAAGTCCGGGCCGCCCTGGTCGAAGATGGCGTGCTGGAGGAGTTGCTCATAGAACGTGCCAATCGTCGCGGTCTCATCAGCAATTTGTACAAAGGCCGTGTGTCGCGGGTACTGCCCGGAATGCAGGCGGCGTTCGTCGATATCGGGTTGGAGCGCACGGCTTTTCTGCACGCATCCGACATCGTCCTGCCGCCTGAAGCGGAGAAATACGAACAAGGCAACGGCGCTCACGACGACAAGGCGCATCGCACCAGCGACATCCAGTCGCTCGTCTCGCAGGGCGGCGAAATTCTGGTGCAGGTGTTGAAAGATCCGCTCGGTACCAAAGGTGCGCGGCTGACCACGTTCATCACCATTCCATCGCGATACTTGGTTTTCATGCCGAAAGGCAAGGGTGTGGGCGTTTCTGCGCGTATCGAAGATGAGCCGGAACGCCAGCGTTTGCGCGACACAGTCTCCATGTTCGTCAAGCCCGACGACATCGGCGGTTACATCGTGCGTACGGCCGCGGAAGGCGCGAGTCCCGAGGCATTGCGCGCGGATATGTTGTTTCTACAGAAACTCTGGGCCGTGTTGAGCGAGAAGAGCGCCAAGACGCGGCCCGGCAATTTGATTTACGAAGATCTGGCGCTGCCGCTGCGGGTTCTACGCGACGTGGTGTCGAGCAGCGTCGAGAAAGTGAGCGTCGACAATCACGACGTGTACCAACGCATGTTGGAATTTGCGCATACGTTCATGCCCGAATCCACGAAGCGCATCGAACTGCACGATAGCGACCGGCCGATTTTCGATCTGTACGGCGTCGAAGAAGAAATCCAGCGCTCGCTCGACCGCAAGGTGCTGCTCAAGTCGGGCGGCTATTTGATTCTGGATCAGACCGAAGCGATGACGACCATCGACGTGAATACGGGTGCATACGTCGGCCATCGCACGCTCGAAGAAACCATTTTCCGCACCAATCTCGAAGCCACCGTTGCCATCGCGCGGCAACTGCGGCTGCGCAATTTGGGCGGCATCATCATCATCGACTTCATCGACATGCAGGAAGAGGAGCATCGCGGCCAAGTCCTGCAAGCGCTCGAGAAGGCAATGGCCAGCGATCACGCTAAAACACACATCTCATCGGTGTCGCCTTTGGGGTTGGTGGAGATGACGCGCAAGCGCACGCGCGAAAGTCTGGAACACGTGATGTGCGCGTCCTGTCCAAGCTGCGAAGGCCGCGGCTTCGTCAAGACGACGGAAACCGTGTGCTACGAAATCTTTCGTGAAATCCTGCGGCAGGCGCGGCAATTCCAATTCCAGGAGCTCATGGTGCTCGCCCACCAAGACGTCATCGAGCGGTTGCTCGACGAGGAATCCGCAGCGCTTGCGGAGCTCGAAGTGCACACAGGTAAGCCGATCCGTTTGCAAACCGAGGCGTTGTATCAACAGGACCAGTATGACGTCGTGCTGATGTAATCCGATTCATGTCCCTCAACCGTCGCATTCTCAAGTGGATCGGTGTCGCGTTCGTGGCAGGCATCCTCTTGTGCGGCGTACTGGTGGGTGCGTTGAGCATTGCGTTGAATCGCGTGCCCGAGTATCGGATGCAAGCGCAGGCATGGATCGATCAACGCACCGGTCTCGATATCGAGTTCGCATCGCTGCACGCGCGCTGGCGTTGGTATGGTCCAGAGCTGGTGTTCGACGATGCCATCGTGCGCACGGCCGACCGCAAGCGGACATTGGCAGTCGCCCGTCGCGGCGGTTTGGGATTCGATCTTTGGACCGCAATCAGCACGGCGCGCTTGAAAGCGGGACGGTTGTTTCTGCAAGGGACCGAACTCCACGTCATCCGCACTCGCGAAGGCCGCATCGAATTCGTGGGCCAGGATGCGTTGCCCGATTTCAACCCCGACGAACCCTTCAACGCCGACGCGTTGCCTACCGGCAGGTTGCATGTGCGCGATGCGCGTGTGAGTTTTCGCGATCTCAAAACCGGCCGCGGTCCGTGGATTTTTCAGGGCGTCGAGTTCGATTTGCAGCGTCGTTCGAGCACCATGAAATTGACGGGCTCCGCGGCGCTGCCCAAATCGCTCGGCAAGCATCTGCGTTTTTCTGCGACGAGCGATGGACGGCTGGCTGATCCGCAGACGCTCACTTGGACGTTCACCGTCGAAGGCAGAGATGTCGATCTCGCGGGCTGGGCCGACGTGATGCCGAATCATTGGCTGGCTCCCGAGACCGGCAGCGGTTCGCTCATGGTGGCCGGCAAATTCCGAGGATTGAATCTCGAATACGCTTCGGGCGAAGTGAAATTATCGCAAGTGACGTTGGCCACGCCGGTATGGTCGACGCCGCTGCCTCGGCCGGGCGTGTTGCAAAATCCGGATGCGCTTGCACATGAAACATCTACTGAGCCCACGACTGTCGCTGCGGTTGCTCCAGCACCCACTAATCCGACTGAATTCGTAGGCTACACGCGATTAGGTGCGAAATTCCGCGTGCAGCATTCGCAACAGGGTTGGCATACCGAAATAACGGATCTGGAGCTAGCGCGCACGCAATCGCCGTGGACGCCTTCGCGACTCGAACTCGATTTCGCGCGCAATGAAGCGGGCGGTTACGACGCCAAGGGCAAGCTATCGCTGCTAGTGATCGAGAATATCTGGCCGCTGCTTGCGTATGCGCCGGAATCGGAACGCATGGCGTTGTTGCGAGCTCTCCATGCCAGTGGGCGACTGCGTGATGTGTCGTGGCAAGTGTCCCGCGCGACACCCGAAGAAACTCTACGGTATTCGTTCAATGCACAGCTCGAAGGTGCGAGCTTCGCCGCGGTCGATAAAACACCGGGTGTGACGGGTATCCATGCCGCCGTGTCCGCGACTGAGCGTGAGGGCACGATCAAACTCGATTCGCACGACGTCACTCTGCTGATTCCGCGTTTATTCCGCACACCGTTGCCCGCGGATGTCATCAAAGGTGCTGTGACATGGACGCGTACTGACGACGGCATACAAATAGCCGCGCCGGAATTGCAAGTCGCGAACTCGGACGGTCATGTGCTCGCCAACATGACACTTACGATTCCGCAGCAAGGTGTACCGATGATCGATCTTCGTGCGCATGCGGAAGATTTGCATGCCGTCGCGGCGCCGCGGTACATGCCGGCCGGCATCATGCAGAGCAAAGTACTCGAGTGGTTGGATCGTGCGTTTCCAACCGGCCACGTCGCGGCTGCGGATCTCACATTGCAAGGTAATTTGCATGCGTTTCCATTTCGCCATGGCCAAGGCTTGTTTCTCATCAAGGCCAAAATCGATGGCCTGACGATCGATTATCAACCCGGCTGGCTACCCGCGACCGACGTTGTCGTCGACGCAGAATTTCGTAACGAGGGGCTCACCGTGCGTGCGAGTTCCGCGCGAGTGAATGGGCTGCGTCTCGAGAATGCGTGGGCGCGCTTCAAGGACTTCAAAGATTCCGAGCTGGAAATCAAAGCCGGCGTCAGCGGCGATCTCGGCCAAGGATTGGGCTACGTCCAGCAAACACCTATCGGCCCCGTGCTCGGCGACATCTTCCAGAATCTGCAAGGAAACGGCGCACTGCAGGCAGAGGTCGATCTGCTGCTGCCGCTAAAAGATCTCACTCATCGCAAAGTGTCTGTGCGAACGCAGTTGAAAGATGCGCAAGCCTCGCTCAAGGGACTGGAGCAACGCGCGACCGAAATCAACGGACAGTTGAATGTGCGTAATACAGCCGTGCGCGATGTGAATCTCACCGGCGAGTGGCTTGGGGGAGGCGTCAAGGTGGGATCGGACGATTCCACGTCCGGCACGATCATCACCGTGCGCGGAAATTTCTCGGCGTCTGAAGTGGCTCGTGCTTTGAAATTTCCAGTGGCATTCGAGGTTGCGGGCAGCGCGGACTGGAGCGGCGTCGTTTACTTTCCCGGTGGAGAACACAACGACAAAGTGCCGCTCTTCAGCGCCGATTCCGATTTGGTGGGTGTGGGCATTCATATGCCCGCACCGTTCGATAAACAAACAAGTGTCGCGCGGCCGTTGCACGTCGAGATGACGCACCCGAGCGATGCGGCGTTGTTGCGCGTTTCATTAGGCGACGCACGCGCTCTCGTGCGTTTGGCAAACGCACGGCAAGGCTGGGGATTGGACCGAGGCACGATTCGCTTGGACGGCACCAGCGCTTCGTTACCGGATCATCCGGGGTTGAGAGTCGAAGGCACCATCGATCACTTGGTGCTCGATGATTGGCTGCACCTAAACACAGACGCGCCCGGCACTCGCGGTACAAACGAACGCCAACTGTCGTCCATTCTCCGCTCCGCGAGTTTGCGTATCGGCACGTTCTCGTTGTTCGGCTATTCATGGTCGGACGTGCGTGGCTTGTTGCAAGCCAAGGACAAAGCATGGCGCGTGGATGTGAGCGGCCCGGAAGCTTCGGGACAAGTCACCGTGCCTTATCGACTCGACGGTTCGCAGCCGATTGCGTTAGATATGGAACGCTTGGTGTTGCGTGCGAACGCAAGCAATGCGGGCGATGCCGCAAACAAATCCACCGATCCCCGCGATCTTCCGCCGCTGCGGGTGCGAATCGGCGATCTCACATTTTCGGATCGTCATTTGGGCAGCGTCGAGTTGCAGGCCGATCGCCAAGCCAACGGCTTGCAGTTTCCTACCTTCACGGCTCGCACTGCGTCGTTTAGCGCAGAAGGATCGGGAGAATGGGTCGCGACGCCGAGCGGGCAGCAATCGAAGGTACTCGTCGATTTCGAGAGCTCGGATTTGCGTCAAGCAGTGCACGACCTCAACTACGGCGATTTCATCGCGGCCAAGCGTGCGACGTTACATCTAGATCTCACTTCGCCCGGCGGCATAGACGAACAATTTCTGGCGCACGCGTCCGGAAAGATTTCATTGCAAATCGACGATGGGCAGTTGCTGAGCGTGCAACCGGGCGCGGGACGCGTGCTCGGCCTCTTCAGCATTTCCGATCTCAAACGACGCCTATCGCTCGATTTCAGCGATATCACCGACCAGGGGTTGAGCTTCGATACCATGCACGGCGATTTCGACGTCAACGACGGTAA
>Ga0068855_100001058_pt1 | contig 34145 bp, 23 predicted proteins | sample KBSCornC52_FD_66592 | JGI IMG/M metagenome (GOLD analysis project Ga0068855, IMG submission 66592) | Corn rhizosphere microbial communities from Kellogg Biological Station, Michigan, USA - KBS Corn C5-2 | ecosystem: Host-associated > Plants > Roots > Rhizosphere > Soil ...
TCGCTCGTGAACGGCATGCCGTTCGGCGCGCGCCAGCTGCTCCCGTCACGGGCATAGACTGCGGTGCCGATCGCTACGAACTCGATCAAATCTTCACCCCAGCTATGGCGGTTCACGTGCAGGCGCACGCCAATCACTCCGTCCGAGCCGAGCTCGTGCGCCTCTTCCTCCATGCGCGCCATCGCCAGCTCGCGCGCCTGGTACATGGCTTGAGTGAGCACGGTCAGCTCTTGGTTTTGTGACCAGTCACTCCGCTGATAGCCCACGTGATAAAAGCTCGAGCCCATCACTAGGCCCGCGCACTCGAAGCCGCTCTCGCGCACGAGCAAGAACTCCTTGACCGACAGATCGCTGGTGAAAAAGCGCTGACCTTGCGCGTTGCGTGAACGCTGAATGCGCTCCAGCGCGTGCTGCGGCAGGGCTTGACGCTGAGTCTGCGGTCGCTGCGGAATTCCTTGGGACATGCTGACCTTTCGCGGGGCGAGGAACGGATGCGGAGCCTCAGTCGTCGTCGGAATCGGGCGCTGAATCGGCTTCGGCGCCGGAAGCAAAGGGCGATTCGGGCTCGAAATCCGCGCGGTCTTCCAGGTCGACCACGAGCAGCGGGCGCGGCGGCGACGCTGGGGTCTCCTGGCGGACGACGGCGGTGCCCATCACCACCAGATCCAGCACGAACGCGGTGTGCGAACGGTCATTCACCTCGTACTCGCGATCGTAGCCGTGGCGATGAACGCGCGTGCCGACGACACCGTGCGCACGGAAGTGACGAGCCGCGTGTCGGAAGCGCTCGATCGCCAGCGCACGCGCGGTGCGGGCCGCGCGCGTGTGCGCGGTGAGCTCTTGTGAATACCAGCTGCCCTCGCTCGAGCAATCGGCGTGGTCCTCGTACCAGAAGCAATTGCCCATCGCGATCGCCACCGGCGTGTAGCCCGCCAAGTGGAGCTTGTACAGATCGTCGACGCTGAGCAAGGTGAGCGCCGCGCGCTCCGGAACCGGCGCGCCCGCGAGGCGCACCGCAGTCCCGATCGCCTGAAACTCGAGCAAGTCCGCGCCCCACTCGAACTCGCGGCGTTCGAAGCGCACGTCGACCACCGCGTGCGCGCGGAGCAGCGTCGCTTCTTGCTGCAGGCGGCCGAGCGCCAAACTGCGCGCGTGCTCATAGGCGGCCGTGAGCGCGACTTGCTCCCCTCCGCCATAGCCTCCGGAATACGAAAACCCCACGTGGTACACGGACGAGCCCATCACTTGGCTCACGGGCGTAATGCCCGTCGCCGCGGCGACCACGCCTTCGGCCGCGGAAAACGTGCTGGTAAAGACGGGGCGAGCGGCTTGATTGTGCTCCCAAATCCGGCGTTGCGCTCGGAGCGGCAATCCGCCCTGCGCAAGTGAGCGAAGGCTCTCGGCTTCGTCCACGGGCCGATCGGGTAAGAACGGATGCGGCATCAGCGCTGTCCTCCGAGCTGTGACAAGACCCACGCGGCGCGCGCATTTTGATTGGCGTGTTGCGCGAGGGCTTCGGTCAGCTTTTGGAACCAGATATCGAGCGGCAACGTGGCGGTGCGTAGCGCGACGCCGCGCACCACCTTCTTGTGCTGCGCGACGAACCCTGCACCCTGCCGCGCGAGCGAGAAATGATCCGGTTCGAGACTGAGGTCGATCGCCTGCACCACGCGCCCGCTAGCGCGGATCTGAGTGTGCTCGGCGAAGCCCTGACTCAGCGCATTGGCGACCTTGGCTACGAAGTCTTCCAGATTCGAAAGATCGACCGCCATGCCGAGCGCGATCTGATCGGCGCCGATGGCGACTTGAATCCGTGAGCCGCAATAGGCGCAGGCGAATGTCCGCCCGTCCGCCTCAGGGGCCATGATCGCGCCGCAGCGGTTACAGGGGACCTGCTCACTCACCCGCCCAAGATACGAGCCCGGCGAGGCCGAGCGAAAGTCACAAATCGGCGGAGCCACGTTCTGTGCTGAAAAGCCGCCGCCGCCACCCAACTTCCGCGCTCGAATGCCAAAACCTGCGCTCGGCCACGGCGCAAGAGACCACCCGCTCGGCGACGGCCAGCCACAGCACAGCCAGCGCGACAGAGTTCGGACCCTTCGAAGCTATTTGGGCGGGCCCGATTCAAATGAGCACTCGCCCTGGTTGCAATCCAAGACCGGTGGCGGGATCAGGCAAGGGGGCGGCGCTGGGCCGCAAGCCGAGCAGTCCATCAGCGCGGCGCTGCCCAAATTCGAATTGAAAAAGTCCACCGCTCCGGACCAAATCGCCTCGAGCGAGCAGCCACTCTCGCAGTTGTTGTACACGGCAGCCGCTACGCAATCCGCGGCGGTCGCGCAACCATATTTGTATTTGCTGACCAGCTGAGCCCGCAACTGCTGGTAGTTCTGCTGGCCGGTCGCGCACTCCGAGTTCGTGCTCGGCACACAGCTTGGGCAGCATTGGCCGGGTTGCTGTTGCAACTCGTAGCCACTCGCACAGGCGATGGCGGGACACGGTGCGGCGCAATTGGATTGGCAAATGGGGCAGCACGAGCCAGGCGGGAAATAAGGCGTCGATCCTGGTCCGCAGGCGATCGCGGGACAGGTCGTGAAGCCGCAGGTATGTCCCGCACCCGCGACCCCGGCGCTGCCCGAGCCGGCGCGCCCCACGTTGCCAGTGCCGCCGTTCGCTCGACCGCCGCCACTAGTACCCGTGCCTCCCGTGCCAACGTCCCCGGTGGCGCCCGAGCCGGCACTGCCTTCGATCGTCACGGCGCGCCCGCCGCACGCGCTCAGGAACAGCACGCACGCGCACAACTTCCGAATGTTTCTGATCGCGCGTCGATTTTTCATGGGCTGGCTCAGGCGGCCGCGCGACACCACCGGGAGAACCGCTCAGCTCTCGCTAGCTTCCGGCCGCCCCGAGGGAGCTTCCGGTAGTGCGGCGCCCTGGAGAAGCGCGCTGATCGGCGGTCGGGAGCGAGCGCCTCGGCCGATTCTAACGACTTTGCGCTCGACTCCGTAGTGGAAAATCACGGCCACGACCATGCTCGATAGATAAGCGGTCAGCATGCCGAGTAGCGAAAGCCAGGGCGTTCCAGGCACGTGGCTCGACCAGAGCGCGTTTACGACCAGGCTGACCGGGAAGTGTACCAGGAATAGGCTGTAGGAAATGCCCGCCAACCAGCGCACCAGGCGCGAGCGCGGCCAATGCGAAATCCAGCCAAAATGCTGGGCGGCCATCACGACTAGTCCGGTCGCGAGCGCGACCAAGAGCCGGGAACGAAAATCGAACGCGACCGCGATCAACAAAAGCAGGGCGTAGGCCCAGAAGAAGGCGCGCGCGAGCGCGCCCGACCGCACCCACGACAGAACGAGCCCGAGCCCGTAGCTGCCCATGAAGTAGAAGCACACCCGGTCGAGCTCTGGACGACGGTTGAAATAGAACAGCGACAGTACGCCCAAGCCGCCGAGCAGCGCGCGACCGAGGCCCGCACCGCGCGCCGAGTTTCCGCCCAGCGCGGCGAGCTGCGCGCTCAGCCAAAACACGAAGGCGACCAACGCCACCAGCTGCAAATCGATGGCCAGATACCAGATGCCCGCCGAAAGCGGCTCGTAGCCAGCCAAGTCGTGGACCAGAAACACGTGCGCGAAGAGCGATGACACGCTCGGGCGGCCCGAGATGGACGAATGAGTCATCCACAGCCGCGCCACTTCATTGGCGCTGATCGCGAGCAGCAGCGCGCCCAAGTACGGTAGCCCGATGCGGCGATAGCGGCCGCCGATCACGCCCAAGAAATCGCGCACGCGCGACGGTTCGCGGCCGGTCAAACTCGCGGCCGTGAGGTAGCCGCTGACGACGAAGAACACCTGCACCGCGAGCCGCGCGTGCTCCGCCAGACCGTCGATCAGCGAGGTGGCGACCTCGTGTGCCGAATCAGAGAGCGGCCCGTAGAACGCAAGGTGGTGCCAAACGATCGCCTGCGACGCAACGGCGCGCAGCAGGTCGAGAAAGGGCAGGCGTGAGTCGTTCTCTTTCAAAACTCAACTACCGAAGAAGGCGAGCAAGCGACGCCCCATCACGACGGGCGCGAGCACGTCCTAACACGGTCTCGTACGCTACACGTGGGCCGAAGCTTCCTCCGGCCCGTGTTTCAGCGACATTTCACAGTGTGGACGAAAATTTGCCTGCGGCGACCAGCAGATACAGCACACGCAGCGTGCCCTGATAGTACGGCGCATCGTCGAGCTTGGCGCTCAGCCAGCTCGTCATGTAGCTGTCGAATTTGCCTTGGTCGTACGCGCCCGCCAGCGCGAACGAGCCAACGAATGCGCTATTTTGCGCCTGGCCCGCGCTCGGCAATCCGCCGTGTCCGTCGACCCAGAGCGCGATGTTCTGCATGAAGGTCTTGGCGCGCGTGTCCCCCGTCCAAGCGTAGTCGACCGCTACACGAAAGGGGGTGCGGCACGCGTCGTACGAGTACATGAACCCCATATCGCTGCCGTCCGGACCGCTCCAATCGGGAACGAGATTGTCCATGCGCGCTTGGTACACTGCGTAGAGCTGGTACGAACCGTCGGCGAGGCCCGTCCAGGTCGCCGCCTGATCGGGGAAATAGTGGGCGAAGACTTTGTAATAGCCCGGCGAAAAGTAGGACGGATTGATGCGCTTGTCGTTCGGATCATTGCAGCCGCCGAACGCATCACCCGGGCGAAGCACGCGCCGACCACTGCACATGTCCGTTTCGAACTGCGCGATCTTGCCCGCGAGCGCCTGTGCCTTGGGCAAGTAGCCGCCGGCAGGCCAACGCTTGGCTGCCTGCACGAGCGCCATCGCGGTGTCGAGGTCGGCGTCCGTCGCCGCGTTCTGCATGTTGTCTCCGGGCGCATCGCACTTCCCGGTCTGCCAATTCATGAGCCCGTTCTTGTCCAGATGATCCTGGTAGTACTTCCACAGGCCGTCGAAGAGCGTCTGATCGGCCATGCCGGCGGCGAGCAGCATGCCGTAGCCGATGCCTTCGGAGACCACCGAGCCATCTTTCACCACCACGAACGAGCCGCTCTTCGTGCACGACTCGACGTGCGCAAGCTTCCACGAACCGTACTCGGCGGCGAGCTGCACATCGGAGATGGTCGCAGACTTTGCGCTATTCCAAGTGACGGGAACTAACGCCGCCGCGCCCGAGTTGGCGCCGCTACCACCGGCCGCGGCCGCGCTGCCCGCCTTGCCGCCATCGGCGCTGAGGCTCGGGGCGTTGCCGGTGCCCGCGCCGTGCGCCGCGCCACTTGCACCATTTTGCGTCGCGCCAGCGCTGCCCAAGCTGGTGCCACCGGAAAAACCGGCATCGCCGGAGCTGGAGTCGGCGCTGCTGCAGGCAGTGAGCGCGAGCACGCCAGTCAAACCGAAAAGTAACGGTAAGCAGAGTCGCATAAGAATATGCGCTTACTCTGGCGCCAGTCTTCGCAGCTTGCCATCCCCAATCGCCCGTAACACTCGGTTCACTATGTGGTTGAGGGAGCCACGCTATGCGACACCCCGCGAATTTTCCCACGCTGCGCTCGCCTCAGCCAGCCAATTTGACTCGCTGCGGCGGAGGCGAAAACCCGCCATTTGCGGGCAAATTGGCGATGAGCTCACTCGGCTCAGGAGCGTCTTCGCGCCTCGTACTCGAGGCGCATCGCCAGTACCGCGAGCGTCAGCGCCGCCTCGGGCAACTCCGGCTCGTCGAGCTCGGCGAGCTGGTCGACTTCACTCTCGATCGCGAGCAGCACGTTGTCCGGCGACATGCGCGCGGTCTCGCGCAAGTGGCCGCGGTAGCGACGCCAGAGGTTACGCAGAAACTGCGCGCCAGCACCGGACTCGTACTCATCCTCGTCGGCGAGCAACGCGGCCGGCAGCTCGCCGTCGGAGTCGAAGCGTGGCGCACGCGCCGTCGGCACCGGCACACTGCGCTTCTCTCGTTCGCGCGCAAGCTCGCCTTCGGTCGCCCGCGCGCTTTCGCCGAGCGCGGTCATGCGCTCGTTGAGCTCGCGGATCAGTTCGGCATAGTTGCTCGCGCGAAGGCCGCGTTCTTCCTTCACGGCGTCGAGCGCGGCGAGCAGCTGCTGCCAGCCTGCGACCGGCGGGGCCAGGCGCTCGATGCGCTTTTCTGCTTCGAGCAGCTTCTCGCGCAGCGCCTCGACCGATTCCCAGGCTGCACGTTCGGTGTGTTCGAGCCAGAGTTTATTCGTCGCCATGCGCGGCTCCTCCAAGCGAGCCACGCGCATGATGCCACACGGAATCCACTCGCCTTGTCACGAAGTTCGAGCGCCCGCTGAGAAATCGCAAAATTCTAGCAGATTATTCCGTCGAGCGCGCACTCGCCCGAGGCTGTGAGCCGCGCGGCGGGACGGCCCGTGATTCGGCGCTGGCGCGGCGCTGAGCGCTTGCGTGGCCGGACCATCTCGGAAAGGATGCGCGCGCAATGCGTCGGGTGGCGGCAATCTTGGTGGCGGTGATGGTGACGGGGGCGCTCGCGCTGTCCGCACCGGCAGAGGCACAGAACGCAGCGGGGATCACCGCGCCCGTCCGAATCGACGACGTGGACGCGAGCTACCCGAACGGCGCGCACGGCGAGGCCACCGTCACGCTCGAGCTCGAAGTGGCGGAGGACGGCACCGTCAGCAAGGTCAAGGTCAAAGACGGCGCAGAGCCGTTCGCGAGCGCAGCGCTCAACGCAGCCGCAGACTTTCGCTTCACGCCGGCGCTGCGCAACGGCATCCCGATCCGCGCGCGCATCTTGGCGAAAATCTCCTTTCACGAGCCGTACGTCGAACCTCCGGCGAAAGCGCCCGAGCAGACCGAGAGCGGGGCGACCGCACCGGCCGCGCCACCGCCCAGCCAGGAGTCAGCGGCGATAGCGAAAGCGCCGATGGAGATCACCGTGCTCGGCGAGCAGCGTGAAGAGCTCGGTTCCATCCATATCCCGAAGAACGAGACGCGGCTGATTCCCGGCGCGTTCGCCGACCCATTTCGAGTGGTCGAGATCCTGCCCGGAGTGGCGCCGATTCTGAGCGGATTGCCTTATTTTTTCGTGCGTGGCGCGCCGCCCGGCGACGTGGGCTACTTCATCGACGGCATCCGGGTGCCGCTGCTGTTCCACGTGGGCGCAGGGCCGTCGGTGATCGCTCCGGCGCTCGCCGATCGCGTCGACCTGTTCCCCTCCGCTTACCCCGCGCGCTACGGCCGCTTCGTCGGCGGCATCATGGCTGGCGAAACCAGCGCGCCGAGCCAAGTCGGGCGCGCTGAAGCGCAGGCGCGCGTGTTCGACGCGGGCGCGATGATCGAGGCCCCGTTCGCCGAAGGTCGCGGCAGTGTGCTCCTCGCCGGTCGCTACAGCTACACCCAAGAGCTCTTGGCTTTGGTCGCGCCGGACTACGAGCTCGGATACGCGGACTATCAGGCGCGTATCTCGTACGCGCTCGGCGGCCACGATCAGCTGTCTCTGTTTTTCTTCGGCGCGTATGACAAGTTGAAGAACAAGCCGCTCCAGCTCTCGCTCTTCGACGTCTCCTTTCAGCGCTTGGATCTGCGCTGGGACCACACGACCGAACACGGCCACACCCGGGTCGGGCTGACCGGCGGCTCGGATCGACTGCAAAACTCACAGGAAAATCGCGACGGCAGCTCGTCGCGACTGAACAGCGACGGACTGCGCTTGCGCCTGGAAAGCGAGGAGCGCGTGTCGAGCGAGGTGCGCCTGCGCGGCGGGGCGGATTTCGGCGGCGACCGAGTGGGCGCGGACCGCGAGAGGCTCGGCCCGAGCGAGGTGATCTTTCCGGCGCGCAGCGATTGGTCCGGCGGGGTGTACGCGGACGCCATCTTGCGGCCGGCGCGCGGCGTCGAGCTGGTCCCCGGCATGCGCTTCGACGTGGCGCGCTCGCGCGGCAAGGACTACGGCTTCAGCGAACCGCGGCTGTCGACGCGGCTGCGAGTCGCGCAGGGCGTGGCGTGGATTGGCGCCTTCGGCGTCGCGCACCAATTGCCGACTTCGTCCGTGCACGTGCCCGGACAATCGCCGAGCGCGCTCGAGCTCTCCGAGCAGGAGACGTGGCAAGCGTCTCAGGGCATCGAGTTCGTTTTGCCGTCCGCCATGCTCAGCAAGCTCAGCCTGTTTTATTCGCGCATCGACTCACGTGAGACCGAGCTGATCGGCCGCGACTACGGCTTCGAGCTCTTTTTACGCCGGGATTTCACCGAGAAGCTCGGCGGTTTTCTGTCGTACACGCTTTCTCGCACCGAGCGCATCATCGGCCCACAGACCACGCTTTCGAGCTTCGATCGCACGCACGTGATCTCGGCGGTGCTCGGCTACGATCTAGGCCGGGGGTTCCGCCTCGGCGGGCGAGCCTACTACGCGTCCGGACGTCCGTATTATGCGAGCTGTCCGACGCCCGATTGCGGGCCCGGGGATGTGACTCTGCCGCGCCCCTATTTGCACAGCGGACGCGTGCCGCATTTCATGCGCGTGGACGTGCGCTTCGAAAAACGCTGGCGCTTTGCCTCGGGCTCGTGGCTTGCCGCGAACTTCGAGTGGTTCAACGCGCTGCTCGCGTCCGAGACCCAAGACATCGCCTGGGATCCGATCCGCGGCGGCCTGCGCTCCGACGTGAGGAGCCCGCTGACGCTGCCCAGCATCGGCATCGAAGCCGGCTATTAGCCGGCGGCGTGCGAAAGCACGAAGCGCACGATCGCGTCGTAGCCTGGGCCCTTGGTTGGCAGCGCGTGGCCACCAGGCCAAGTGACGATTTCTCGCCCCGCCTCTGCGAACAGCTGGGCGAGCTCTTGACCATGCGGTCCGCTGAGCGCGTCGCGCTCACCCCACACGTGGAGCGACGGCACGGCGATCGGCTCGAGGAACGCGCCTTGTAGCAACGCCGCGCGTGGCTTTCTGCCGGCGACGAGCACCGCGCTGCGGACATTCGGCAGCTCGCCGGCATGGGCGAGCGCAGCCACTGCTGCCGCCAAGATCGCTCCTTGGCTGAAGCCGAGAATGGATGCCGGAGCATAGCGGTCGAGCGCCTCGCGCACGAGATCCCGACTGTCTTCCCAGCCGCGATAAGTGAGGCCGTCATCGCTCGCATCCCACCACGACAGGTGCGGCGGAGGCAGCCGTTTGGCGTTCGACCCACGATAGAGTCGTTCGACGCTCGCTGGCGCGCACGCATGCGGCGCGTTCAAACACACGACCTCTACCCGCGGAGCGAGCGCGAGCGCGATTGGCTCGAGCGCTGCGCGCATACACTCTGCGTTCATCGTGAAACCGTGAAATGCGAGCAGCGTGTGCGGCATGGCGTAGGTCCCGAGCTTACCTCGAAGCGCGCGACGAAGCGCGCCGCCGTTCGTGGAGTTTCGCCCCACGTAGAATTGTGCCCCGGCCTTTTTTGGTTCTGAGTCGCGAACTCGAGAGCTGCGCGCCGTAACCGCCCACTCACTCTCATCTAGCCTCGTGGCACGAGCCGTGCCTATCTGCGCGTCCGATGCTCGAGCGCCTGCTGGATTTTTCACTCTCTCATCGCATTGCAACCTTCGTTCTCACAGCGGTGCTCCTCGCAGCCGGGCTGTTCGCTTTCAAGAATCTGACGATCGAAGCGTTCCCGGATCCGACCGATACGCAGGTTCAAATCATCACCCTATTTTCGGGTCAGCCAACCGAAGAGGTCGAGCGACGAGTCTCGCTACCGCTCGAACGAGCGCTGAACGGCACGCCGGGCCTCACGCGCTTGCGCAGCATCTCTCTGTTCGGGCTCTCGTTCGTCACGTTGACGTTCGACGACGCGACTGACCCGATGCGAGCTCGCCAGCAAGTCACCGAGCGCATGGCAGACGCGAATCTGCCGGACGAAGCCCACCCAACCCTCGGCCCGTACGCGACGCCGATCGGCGAAATCTATCGCTATACGCTGGAGAGCACCAAATCGGACCCGATGATGCTCCGCACGCTGCAAGATTGGGTCGTCGCCCCACGCCTATTGCAAGTGCCGGGCGTGGCAGACGTGATCTCGTACGGCGGCTTGGTGCGCGAGGTTCACGTCGAGCCGGACGTGAGCAAGATGGTGGATTTGGGCGTCAACCTGAATGACGTCTTCGACTCACTGAAAAAGGCCAGCTCGAACGCGACCGGCGGCTACGTCGAGCGCGGCGCGGAGATGTTCGTCATTCGCAGCCTGGGCATCTTCGAAAGCCTGGACGATTTGCAGCACGTGCGCGTGGGCTACAACAAGACCCGCCCGGTCGAGCTGCGCGATGTAGCGAAGATCAACGAAGGCTACGCCCCTCGCCAGGGCGTCGTGACCCGAGATTCGAACCAGGACGCGGTCGAGGGCATCGTGCTCATGCGCCGCGGAGAAAACCCCTCGGTCGTGCTCGACGCGCTGCGCGAACGAGTGCAAAAGCTCGGCCACACGCTACCGGCGGACGTCAAAATCAAGGCCTTCTACGATCGCACGGATCTCGTCAACACGACCCTGAAGACCGTGTTCGAAAACCTGGCCGAAGGCGCCGCGCTCGTCACGCTCGTGCTGTTCGCGTTCATGCTCTCGCTGCGCGCCTCGCTGATCGTGGCAGCGGTGATTCCGCTGTCGCTCGCGGCTTCGTTCGCGTTTCTGTATTCGCGCGGCATGTCCGCGAACTTGCTGTCGATGGGCGCGGTCGATTTCGGCATCATCGTCGACGGCGCGGTGATTTTGGTCGAGCACCTATTTCACAAACTGTCACCCGGTGTGCATAGCGCTGCGCCGCTCAGCGATCCGTCGCGGCGCCTGGTGTACCGCTTGGCCGAGGCCGCCAAAGAGGTGGCGCGGCCCACGCTCTTTTCGCTGCTCATCATCATCGCTGCGTACATCCCGATCTTCTCGCTGCAGCGGGTCGAGGGTCGTATCTTTTCGCCGCTCGCCTACACGGTGGTGAGCGCGTTGGTCGGGGCGCTATTGGTGAGCTTCACGCTCGTGCCCGTGCTGTGCTTGATCGCGCTCAAAAAGCCGAAGGTGATGCGAGAATCACCTCTTTTGATCGGCGCCCAGCGCTTGTTCGATCCGACGATCAAGTTTGCCATGAAAAACGTGGTGATCGTGCTGATTTTGGCCAGCGGGATCATGGGCGGGGCGGTCGCGCTCATGCCGCGCCTAGGCAGTGAGTTCTTGCCCGCCCTGAACGAGGGCGCGCTGTACGTCACGTTCCTTTTGCCCGGCAACATCTCACTCAGCAACGGTCGCGCGCTCACGCCGCGCCTGGAGGCGATTCTGCGCAAGACGCCGGAGGTCGTGTCGGTGCTGTCGCAGCTCGGCCGCCCCGAAGACGGCACGGACACCAAACTGCCGAACAACCTCGAAGTCTTCATCAAGCTCAAACCGATGAGCGAGTGGCGCAAAGACAAGCACACGATGGAGGATTTGATCGAGGAGATGACGGCCGGGCTACAGCAGATACCCGGCGTCGATTACAACTTCTCCCAGCCCATTCGCGACAACGTGGAAGAGAATGTGTCGGGTCAAAAGGGTCAGGTTGCCCTCAAGATCTACGGCGAGGATCTGGACAAGTTGTCCGCTGCCGCGGAGAAGGCCCGCGACGTGATCGCAAAAATCCCGGGAGCGGTCGATGTCGGCATCACCAAATCGGGCAGCACTCCGCAAATTGCCGTGCACTTGGATCGGCAAGCGCTGGCGCGCTTCGATCTCGATCTCGGTGACGTCCAGGATTATATCGAGACCGCGATGGGCGGGCACACCGCCAGCGAGTATTGGGACGGCGAAAAGCGCTTCGACGTGACCGTGCGCTTGCCGACCGCCACGCGCGAAGACATCGGCGCGATCCGCAAGATCATGTTGCCGCTGAAAGACGGCACGCTGCTGCCCCTGTCGGCGATCGCGGACGTGTCGATGGCAACCGGGCGAGCCGCCATCACGCGCGAGGGCGGCTCGCGCTACATCGGTGTGCGCATGAACGTGCGTGGCCGCGATCTCGGCACCTTCGTCGCCGAAGCGCAGCAAAAAATCGCCGCTCAAGTGCCGGTGCCTCCCGGCTACGAGCTGACCTGGGGCGGCGAGTTCGAGAACCAACAGCGCGCGATGGCGCGGCTCCGGATCGTGATCCCGCTGGCACTGGTGTTGACGTTCTTGTTGCTCTTCTCCGCCTTCAACTCGGTCTTCGACGCGACACTGATCATGCTCAACGTGCCGTTCGCGCTCGTGGGTGGCATCTTCGCGCTGGGTGTGGCGGATATGCCGCTCAGTGTGTCCGCCGCGGTCGGGTTCATCGCGCTTCTGGGTCAAGCAGTGTTGAACGGTGTGCTCGTGGTGGCGGCGATTCGCAGTCGCATCGCGCTCGGCGAACCACTGGAGGAAGCGGTCATCCAAGGGACGCGCGATCGTCTGCGCGCGGTCTTGATGACGGCCCTGCTCGCCTCACTCGGCCTTTTGCCGGCGGCCATGTCGCACGCGATCGGCAGTGAAACCCAACGACCGATCGCGGTCGTGGTCGTTGGCGGCACGATCACTGCCGCTGCGCTCGCCCTGATCGTCCTGCCGGTGACCTTTTATCTCGCCACGCTGCTGCGCGTGAAATTGAAGGGCCGCACACTCGAACCCGCCACGGTCCACTTGTCCATCCCGCCGCCCGCCCCCAAAACCCACTAAACCGGCGGGAATGGCGGCGGGACGGCCCAGGGCGATCTAGAGTCGCCGCGTCCCGCCGGGTGCGCTCATGGATCTCAATCACATACTGCTTTGGTTCGCCGGCATTTCCGCGGCGAGCCTGTGCTGGCGCAGCGTTCGCATCGGTCGCCGCATGCTCAGCTGGACGCTCGTGAGCTCGCTCGTGCTCTTGATCGGGCTCGTGGGGTGGTGGCTCTTCCCCGATGTCGCGGGCGAGGTTGCCACGCTGTTCCTGGTGTTACTCCTGCTGATCCCGTCGCGCCTGAGTCAGGCGGCGACCCGCGCCAGCGAACAGCAGCGCTATGGGCGAGCGCGACGATTCGCGCAATGTGCGGCGCTGCTTCACCCGGTCGCCGATTGGCGGGTGCTGCCGCGTGTGTTTCACGCCTTCGAGCTCGCACAAGCCGGACAGCTTGCGGAAGCGGAGGCCAGGCTACAACTCATCGCGCGCACGAACAGCAGCATTGCGCCGATCGCGCAGGCACAACGGCTGCGCTTGCTCGGGCGCTGGCGTGAACTGAAGGAGCTCGCGGAGCGGCAGGGGTTGCTCACGCTGCGCACGCAGCCTGCGCTATTTGCGCTGTACCTGCGGGCTCTGGGCGAACTCGGTTGTATCGACGAGCTTTCGCGCTTTCTGCTCGCGCAAGAGCGCACGCTGCCGGCCACGGGCGCGCAAGATCTCGCGTTTTTGTACCTGTTTGCCTTCACCGGCCAGGTCGAGCTCACGCGCCAAGTGCTCGAGGCCAAGCGGCGGAGCTACCCGGCCGAGGTGCACGATTTCTGGCTCGCGGTTGCGAGCCAGAGTGCCGGGCACCCGCAAGAAGCACGGCGCGTGTTCGGCCAGCTCCGTTCGAGCAAGGACGCGCAAGTCCGCGCGCGCGCCGAAGAGCGGTTCGACAGCTTGGCGCGTGCGGCTCCGGAAGATCCGCCGTCGGCACAGGCCATGGTCGTGGTCGCTCGCTTCGCGAGAACCTTTGCCGAGCGCCAGCGCTTCTCGTTCAACGCGGCGCAAGGCCGGCGCAAAAACCAGCTGACGCTCGGGCTGATCGCGGTCAACGCGGTCGTGTACGTGGCCGGCAGCTTACCGGGGTTGCTCGAGACTCGACAGAGCTTCGGCGAGCGTTGGGCCTTCATCGGATCCGAGATTGTCGCCGGGCAATGGTGGCGAACGTTCAGCTACTTATTCGTGCACGCGAGCGCCTTGCACTTGCTGATGAATCTCGGCGGGCTTTGGGTGCTCGGCCCGTCCATCGAGCGGGCCTTCGGTCGAGCGCGATTTTGCGTGATTTACCTGGCCGCCGGTTTGGCGGGCAGCGCGACTTATCTCGCGTTAGCCCTGTTCCAAGGCAGCAAAGAAGAACTCGTGGGCGCATCGGGCTGCATCATGGGGCTGCTCGGCGCCAATGCCGCGGTCATGCTGCGCGCCTGGCTCAAACACCGCGCGCCCATGGCACGTCAGGTCTTTCTGCGTCTCTTGGCGATCGTCGCTTTGCAGGTGGTCTTCGATTACACAGCGAACCATTCCGGCTCGGACGGGCCGCAAATCGCCGGCCTGGCGCACGCCGTCGGCCTGCTCGGCGGGTTTCTGTCGGCACTCTTGCTCCGAGACGAAGTCAGCGCCGGTCGGATCGCCGAGTACGTTCGCTGATCGCGGCGCTCACGGCGTGACGAACAGCTCGGCCACGCTTGCCGGCTTGTCGATGATCTTCAGATCCAGAAGCTGATCGGCAAGCTGCTGCCAACGCGCACGCTGCATGCTGCCAAGCCCACTAGTTTTGCTGGCCTCGGTCTCGATCAACGCCTTTTGCGCCGCTGCCGCAGCAGCCAGGGTGGGCGCGTCGAGCGACGAGTTCAGCTTTCCGAGCAACGCATTGGTGGGCTCGGGATGGTCGAGATAATCTTGCCAGCCTTCGCGCGTCGCGAGCACGAAGGATTTGACCAAATCCGGGCTCTTTTGCCAAAGCTCGCGGCGCGTGATGACCACCGTCGCATACGGATTGAAGCCGGAATCCGCGATCAGAAATACCTGTGGGTCGCTGCCCTTGAGTCGCGCCGCAATCGGCTCCGAGCTCACGAAGCACTGTTGGCCGAAGTTCGGGTCCGCCAAAAAGTGCGCGACGCCGCCGTCGTACGGAACCACCTTCACGCCGTCCCAGCTGAATTTCTTCTTCAAGTACGCCGCGTAGGCGAGGCCCGTTTCGAGCGCGAGCGTGCCCGAGTGAAAGGCATCCTCGAGCTTTGCGAGCTTGCGCGAGGCATGCACCATGATGCCCTGAGGCGAGGTTTGAAATACGGCGAACAGCGCCAGCACGTCCGCGCCGCGCGCACGCGCGGTGATCAGCTCGTCCGCACCGACCGTGCCGAAATCGGCGCGGCCAGTGGCGACCATCTGCAACACCGGGACGCCCGCGCCGCCGCCTTGAATCTCGATGCTGAGACCACGGCGCGCGTACGCGCCATCTTCACGCGCCGCGTAGAAGCCTCCGAACTCCGGCTCGGGCACCCAATCGAGGGCGAGCTTCAGTGGCACGACTGCGGGCAGAGCGCCGTGTGACGGCTGCGGCTCCGTCTTCTTCCCGCAACCAGGCAGCGAGCACAGCGCGAAACAGAGTGACAAGAGAGCGAGCAGCTTCTGCACGCGGACGTTCTACCACTCTGCGCGCAGGCGCCGCAAAAGCAGTGAGCTGAGGCCGCTCACCAGCGCAAATAGCGACAAGCCGAGGAGCGACGCCAAAAGCACGGCTGCGAACAGCAGATCGGTCCGCAATTGGCGGTACGCGGCGAGCACCGTGATGCCGAGCCCGGCATTGCCCTCCGAAAAGCCGGCCACGAATTCGCCCACGATCGCACCGATCACCGCTAGGCCGGACGCGACTTTGAAGCCCGTGGCCATGCTGGGCACGGCAGACGGCAGACGCAACTTCAACACCGTGTCGCCGAGCTTTGCGCCGTACAACCGAAACAAGTCGTCGAGTCGCGGGTCGACGCTGCGGAGCCCGGCCAGCGTATTGGCGATGATGGGAAAGACCGAGACGATGAAGGCGGAGACCGAGACCGCGCGTAGCCCCGGACCGAACCACAGCACCAAGAGCGGCGCGACGGCCACGATCGGCACGGTCTGCAAGAACAACGCGTACGGGTAGAGCCCGCGTTCGAGCCAGCGCGAGAGCGAAAATATTAGTCCCACCAGGCTACCCAGCACGACGCTGAGCAAGAAGCCGCTGAGGGCGCCCTCAGCCGTGGTCAGGAGCGACGCGGCCAAGCTCGCGCGTTCGGCCCAGGCCGCGCTCAGCACGGCCGAGGGCGGAGGCACCAGGAAGGCCGGGACGTGCAAGGCGCGCACCGCGGACTCCCAGAGCGCTACGGCGCAAACGAGCGTGAACAGCGGTGGCGCCACTTTGGACCAAGCAGTCTCGGCAGCGCGATCGCTCATGGCGGCTCTCCGACTTGCGAATCGTCGAAGCCGCCGTGTGCGCGCAGCGCGCGGTACAAAATCGCCGTCTGATCGACGAAGGCCGCGCTGGTGCGCAAATCCTGAGTGCGCAGCTCGGGCAGCGCGAGCGCATGATCGAGCACGATTTTCCCCGGGCGCCGCGACATCACGAGCGCGCGATCGGCAAGATAAGCGGCTTCGGCGAGCGCGTGCGTGACGAAGACCACCGTCATCTTCCGCGCCAACCAGAGTGCCCGCAAACGTTCGTCGAGCCGCTGCCGCGTGAGCTCGTCGAGCGCCGCGAACGGCTCGTCCAAGAGCAAGAGTTCGGGCTCGGTCACCAACGCCCGCGCGATCGACACGCGCATGCGCATGCCGCCCGAGAGCTGATCCGGATAGCGGTCGAGCACATCGGACAGCTCGACGTCCGCGAGCGGTTTCCGCGCGCGCTCCCGGGCGCTGTTTCGGTCAACGCCTGCAAGCTCCAGCGGCAGCGCGACATTGTCCAGCACCGAGCGCCAAGGCAAGAGCTGCGCATCTTGAAAGACGAACGCGATGGCAGAGCCCGCGCTCGGCCTCGATGAAAGCGGCGTGAGCTCAATCGAGCCCTGGCTCGGTGTCGCGAGCCCCGAGATGAAGCGGAGCAAGGTCGACTTCCCGCAACCTGACGGTCCGAGCAACGCCACGAACGAGCCTCGAGTGAGCTCGAGGTCGATGTTCTCCAACACCGGTCCACCGGAGCTGAAGGAATGACTCACACCGCGGATGATGACCGAGCTGTTGATGGTGGAACTCCCGCCGACGCGAGCTTGGCCCAGCGACCCGAGCCGCCGCAATCATTCGCGCGCGTGCTTCGCGGCGCAGGGCCGGCCAAGAGGCCGCTCAGCTGCCGCCTCAGGCGACCGCTCGCGGCGGTTCGCGCTGAGAAAAGAGGGCAATCGGCGCGCTCACCGCCTGCTTGCGCTGCGCTTTACGCGCGACCGAGCGCGCCCTGGTCGTCGCGCGCGCCCCAGAAGCGACGGCCACCGCGAGCCCGGCCAGGGTCAGTCGGAGCCGTTGTGCGTCGACCAGCCCGCGGCGAGCAAGCTCGTCGAGCGCTGCGTGCAGCTCGGCGCGGGAAAGACCCGAGCGTCGCTCGAGCCGCGGGCGGTTGAGCGACGTCTGAGCGGCGCTTTCGGCAAACACCAGGTTCAAAACTCGTTGAGCAGCAGGGCTGATGTGCATGTCCGTTCAGTATCGAACCACTGAACAGAAGGCTAACTTTTGACAAAAATAGGGTGCACTTCGATAAGTACTGGAGACGGTATCGTCGTCGGTAATAACCGGTATTTATTAGACATATTTGTCCACGGCGCAGAGTTCACAAACGCCGATTTCGAAATGCACCGGCACTGAACATCAGACGGCGTGTGGCCTAAGCCGGCCCTACGGCTCGAAAGCCCACGATCCGCGAAATCGTCGAAATTTCGCTAAGCTCAGCGCGCTGCCATCCCGCTCTGCGTCCACACGTCGATGCGCGTGATGCGTCCGCTGCGGGTGAATACCTCGGCGGCGTGTTCAGCGCTGAGCTTGGCGCCGGCTTGTTCGACTCGCGCGCCGTCGCGCATTCGTAGTTCGAGGCGGGTGGCAGCGGACCAATGATAAACGATCGGGACGCCGCAATAACCGAAGGCGAGACTCTCGGGCGGAAGCTCGATCTCGAACGGCTGCCCATGCACGTCGAAGCCGTGGAACACGAACGGCTCACGTAGAAATTCGCTTCTGCGCAAGAGCAGCGGAGAAAACTCGATTCGCCCCGCTCTCACCCGCACGCCAAGCTCGTGGAAGCGCGCGATCACTTCTTCTTTTACTTGTCCGGTCATCCCGGGTTGGCGCGCGCCGGTGTGGGCCGGCGTGTGCGAGTACGGATCGAGCGGAAACGCGCCGTACACGCGCGGGCTCTTGTTGAAGCCGCCCAAGCCCTCGCGAATCGCGTAATAGTGTTCGCTGAGCGCGCGCACGACTTCACGCGCGGCGCCTTGCTCTTCCGCGGCGAAGACCCGCTCGCTCACCGCGAGCAAGAGCTTGGCGACCATGTGCCAGTAAATGCTGCCGAGCCCCTCGTACGCGAACATGGTGCCACTGCGACCGGTGAAGCTGCGGTGGTCGAACGTGCGCTCGTAAATATCGAGGATGCGCGCGATCTCTCGCTCGTCGAGGGCGGCGTACCGGCCCCCGGCGCGCACGCTTTCGAGCGCTGCGCGGGCGCGCTCCGCGTTACAGAAACGAGCATCGAAGCGCAGCTTGCCTTGCGTGTCCGCGCACACGATGCGCGTGTCGCCCTGCTCGAGCATGGCGACGAGCAGCGCAGATTTCCGAAGCTCCTCGGGATCGATTTGATTTTTCTCGAGGAATTTCGGCAGAGCTCGGTCTGGATAGAGCGTGTAGCTGTGTTGGTCCGCGCGATACAGGCGACTCTTGGCGAGCGCGCCGAGCAGCCGTGCGCCGTCGGTTGCCGGCAGGGTGCGCGTACTGAGCGCTGCCACCTGACCCTCCAGCATTTCATCCAGCGGCTGCACGCCGACCGAACCGTCGCGCTGAAACGCGAGCAAATTGTAAGCGTGATAGAGCCCATCCGCGCGACGATTCTGCAGAATCGTCTCTTGCACCCAGCGCCTAGAGAGCGCGATCAGCTCGAGCACGCTCGCCGCAGGGACGCGCGTCTTCTGCTCGAGGCCTCGGGCGTAGAGCGCTTCGCGGTACTCGGACGCGGCGCCGCCCAAAGCGTCCATCAGCTTGCGCCGCGCGCAATCCCCCGACGAGTCGGCGGCGATCGAGTCGTGCTCGCCGAGCACCGTGCGGGTTCGCTCGAGCCAATTTGCCACCTCCAAAGAGAGCGAAACGCTGTCCGTGAGCGAACAGGTCAACTCTTCGAGCACGAACAGGTAACGCTCGAGGTAATACAGCGTCACCATCGACAGGCCATAACCAACCAGGGCGTTATTGGCGTCGTTCCATTCGGGGCGGCCCGTATTCAGCCAAATTCCGCCACCGGGCACGAAGTTACCCAATTTACCAAGCAGCGAGAGCAAAAGCTTCTCGAGCAAGCTCACGCGGTACAGACCCGCCGAGGTCCAGAGCAGCTTTGCGTCCGAGCCGACTTCGGGCACGCGCCGGAGGATGCGCTCGTGCTTCGCGAAATCGAACTCTATCGTGTCGCGAACGTTCGCCCGCAGGTCTTCATATGATCGGATGCGGTACGGCACATCCGCGTACGTGAACAGCTCGCGCTCCAGTAGCCCCCGCAGACGCTCGGGGTGATGATCGTACGATAGCTCCAGCAAGCGACACAAATAGATAATCTGGTGATCGCCCCAGTAACCGATCGAAGCCCAGGGATGATCCGGCACCGGCACTTCCCAATCGATGCCGTCCTGCGAAATGCGATAAGGATTGTAGCCGTCGGCCGTCGAGGCATTCACGAATTTGACGATGATGTGCTCGACAAAATCTGGATAGGACAGGCACAAGGCTTCCCAATTTTGGAAGATGTCCCGCCAATTGCCTTGAAAGCCGAGCAATTTTTCGCCGGCCTCGTCGCGCACCCGGATCTCGAAGCGATTCCAGGGGCGGCTCGGATCGCCGTGCCTGCGGCTGAAAGTGAGCGGCAAGTACTCATAGACGAGCCGGATCAGATCCGCGTCGCGGGTCAGCTCTGCACGCTCGAGCAGCTGCTCGCGCTTGACGAGCGCGGGCAATTCGCGGAGCAACTTTTCTTGGCGCGCGAGAGTGGCTCGGCTCCAGCGCTCGACGAAGCGAGCGAAATCCGCACTGGGCACGGCGTAACCATGAGCGTAAATGCCGCCGCGCAAGTCGTTGAACAACACGTTGGCCATGTGGTGTGCGGTGCTGAGCCGGTCGGCACTGACCTGCAGCCCGTCCGTCTCCGCCAAGACGCGCCGCAAGCGTTCGCTGCCACCGGCGATATCTTCGTGCACGTCATGGACGAGTTCTTGTGGCCGGTCGAGCCGCGCCAGCAGCGCGCTCACTGCGCGTTGGCTCTGCGCGACGTCTGCGACCATCAACCAGCGCTTCTTTTCGCCGGGAAGTAGCTCGATCGTCGCGTCGAGCAAGTACGCGCCGCGCCGGCCCCGCACTTCTCGCTCCGGCACGGGCAGATTGCCGTGCGGAAAGCACGCAATCTGCTCGGCTGAGAGGTGCACGGTAGCACCCGGCAGACCGTGGCTCCAGACGGTGGTCGCGTGCAGTGACTCGCGCGGCTCGGCGCGATCGATGACCTGGGCGGCAAGCGTGTAGAGCGCGAGCGGGCCACGCCCGACGAGCTCGTTCTTTTTGTAAGCATCGAGCAAACAGCTGAAGCCGAGCTGCATCTGTTCGTCGATGTCGGCGGGGAGTAAGTTTTGCAGACCGTCGAGCAGGCGTACCGTGATCGGCTCACGCCCGCGATTTTCGAGCTGGCATATGCGCACGAACCCGTACTCGAGGCTCGTCGCCCAACGATAGCCGAAGGAAACTTCGAGGTCGCGGTTCAGCTCAGCGAACTGGAGCTGATTGCCGAGCGTGCTCTTTTCGAGCGTGCGTTCGGTGCGATAAATGAGCTCGGATTCAGCGTGCAATGGCTGCCAAAAGCGACGAACCCCTGCGCGCTCGACGAGCAGTGCCGTGTACGGACCGGATACGTGCACGCTGTCGTGAAGCTTGTCTTCGGTGGTATACGGAAAGAGCGCCCGCTGCGCGTTGCGACGTCCAGCAGTGACCGCACCGTTGCTGGAAACGAACAGCCAATGGTCCGAGTCGCTGACCACGCTCATCAAGAACGGACGCATGCCTGCCGCGTGTTCGATCGCGTAGTACGTTTCCGAACCGCGCTCGACGAGCCGACCGCTCGGCACGTGCTCGAATGCTGGTAGCTGATGATCGCCCAAAAACACGCCCGACCGACTCATGCTGATTCCTTCCGAGCTCCGTTCGCCGACGCTGCGGCTGCCGCTCGGACCGCGCCATGTCCGGTTCGGGCAACGCTGATCACCAAACAGCGCTCGTGTCGCCTGTCGGCACGACTCGCTGGGTGACCGCACGACAGCCCGCGTTGAATGGGCCAGGGGTTTGATGGTCAGCGAGCGCGGCGCGCGGCGGCAGAGCCTTCGGCGTCGAGGTGAGCTGGCGAGAGCGCGCGGGCGCCCGGAATGCGCGCGCGTCGCACCGCGCACCGAAGGGGCCGGCCACAATTCGCGCTTCGCCCGGCTGCTGGTTCTGGGTTCCCGTTCAGTGTCGCCGAAGGCTGAGACGATCAGTGCCGTAGCGCGTGACCATCAAAAAAACCCCGCACTCACCGGGCCCGCTGCCGGCAGGGCCCGCTTGGGAAAGCGCCGCGATTTACCGCGATCGGAGCCAATAAACCGCAGTTTAACCGGAAGAGTCCGCGATTTAACCCGGTTTAACTGGGACTAACGGCGAGCGGACGCCAGGCTGAAACCCATGATTGGCCATTCGGGTGACTACTACGGCGTCGTTCAAGAACAGATCGCGGAGTCTCAGCGCGGGCGGCGCGCGGCTCCCGAGCGCAAGGCGCAGTCGGACGAGGCGCTGATGGCCGCCTACGTCGCAGGCGACATGACGGCGTTCGCCGAGTTGTTCCGACGTTACGCGCCGATTTTGGAGCGCGTGCTCTGGCGCTCACTGCGCGATGAAGTGCCGGATTTCGTGCAGCAGACTTTTTTGCACCTGCACCGCGCGCGCGCAAGCTTCACGATCGGCGCCATGTTCCGGCCCTGGCTCCTGAGCATCGCCATCAATTTGCAGCGCGAGCACTTCCGGCGGCTGAAGCGGCGGCGCGCGGTGCATCCGGACGTGTTCACGTTCGGTTCGCGCGCGCCCACCGGACCCGACGTGATCTACGAAGCCGAGCGCGCCTGCCGCGCGGTGGAGTCATTGCCCGCGCGTGAGCGCGAGGTGCTCGAGCTGCTCTGCGGTGCCGGCTTGTCCACGGCGGACATCGCGAGCGAAATGGGCACGACCACCGCGGGCGTGAAATCGCTCGCGCATCGCGCCCGGCAACGCCTGCGCGCGAGCCAATGAGCCAAGCTCGCCCGGAACACGGCCCGAACGGCTCAGCTCGAGCTTGCCTCGAGCACGAACGGGCGCTGCGGATCGAGCAAATAGCCCTCGTCGGTGCGTTGAATGAGCGAGCGCAGCCCGAGCTTGCGCAGCGTGGAAAGCGCCACCTTCATCCGATTGGCCGCGGCCTCTGCAGTCATGCGCTCACCGGGCCAGGCGTGCGCCAAAAGCTCGTCCTGGCTGAGCGCCACGCCGGGCAAGGTCATGCGCTGTTCGGCCAGAGCGCGCACGATGCGTACGAGCTGCGGGCGCGAGCTCAGATCGATCGTCGCCTCGCCGGGTGGCACCAAGGCCGAGCGGCCCACGTCGAACACCCAGGCCTCGGAACGCAAAGCGCGCTCGAGCAAGCGCAACGCGAAGCGCGCATCGTCGGAGTGAGCGAGCGCGCCGGAATCCAAGCGCTCACGAGCGCGGCGCGACAGTTCGAGCGCGCGCGAGCGCTCGGCGTTGCTGGCCGCGGCATCGCCGCGCGCACGCGCCTGCGCGCTGGCCGCGAGCCACAGAAATCCGCGATGCAGCTCGAGCGCCTCCATCAGGCCCGGATCGCCGACTTCAGCCAGCAATTTCTCGGCCGCGAGAAAGGCCTCACGCGCAGCGGCAATGCGACCGCGCGCCGCGTCGGCGCCACCGAGCGCCGCCAAGAACAAGCCCTCGAGCCGCCGATCGCCGACTTCACGCAACACGCGCACCGCGCGTGCGTACGCCGCCGACGCCAGATCGAGCTCGCCGAGTTCGTGATGCAACGCGCCCGAATAGCCGCGCACGTGCGCTTCGAGCAGCCGCGCGCCGGCTCGGCTCAGCTTGCGCTCGGCATTTTCGAAGTGCTGCCGGGCTTCGGCATACGCGCCCTGTTCCTGCGCCAGAATCGCCAGATTGCCCTCGACGATGCCGGCCAAGATCGGATCTTCGAGCTCCTCCAGCAAGGTCACCGCGCGCCCGTAGTGCTCGCGCGCCTCGTCCAAGCGGGCTTGCTGCAGGCGCAAACTGCCGATGTCCTTGCACAGCCCGGCCTCGAGCCGCAGATCGCCCGAGCCGAGCGATTCAGCCAGCGCTTGCTCGTACAGCGCAAAGGCCTCATCGAGCTTGCCCTGGCTGTGACACAAGAGGCCGAGGCCCGCGTGCGCGCGCGCCCGCACGTGCAAATCGAGCTCGGCGCCCGCGACGAGCAGCGCCTCGTCGTAACGCTGGTGCGCCTCTTCGAAGCGTCCGCGTTCTTGCTCCACCTCGCCGCTGTCGACGAGCAGCTCGGCGCGGAGCTCGGCGAGCGCTGGACCTTGGCAGAGCTGACGCGCGCGCTCGAGCTCGACCACGCTGTCCTCGAGCAGCCCGCGCTGGCGCAGCGCGCGCGCGCGCGCACGCGCGACCCGCGCCGCGAGCTCGGGCTCGAGCGCCACGCGGCGCGCGCCGAGCGCGACCTCTTCCAGCATTTGCCGGTAGCGGTCGAACGGCCCGCGCAAGGAGAGCACCGGCTCGAGTGCCAGCACCAGCTGCGCGCGAAAGTGCAGATATCGCGCGTCATCCGCGAGCCGATCGTAGGCCGCGCGCAGATTGTCGCTCTCCAAGCCGAGCCAGCGCAGCGCCTCGCGCCCTTGCGCGGTGGGCGTGGCGCGCGCTTCACGATAGCCGCGCGTGGCGAAATATTCGGCGTGCCGCTCGAGCAGCGCCGCGCACGCCGGGCTCTCAGCGAGCTTTTCCGCCGCGTAAGCGCGGATGCTCTCGTAGATGCCGAGGCGCAGGGAGCCCGTGTGGCTCGGCGCCGGCAAGGCGCGGAGCAGCGATTTTTCGCGCAAAGATTGCAAGACTTCGAGCGCCGGGGTCGCGAACGAGCCGGCGCACACGTGCTCGAACGAATCGGCTTCGAAGCTATGCGCGAACACGGAGCACGCGCACAGGCCCGTGCGCTCGTCGGGCGAGAGCAGCTCCCAGGACCAGTCGATCGCGCCGCGCAGCGTTTTTTGGCGCGGGTCGACATCACGCGCGCCGCGGTTCAACAGATCGAGCCGGTCGTGCATGCGCGAGAGCACGCCGGACGCGCCGAGCGCGCCGAGCCGCGCCGCGCACAGCTCGATCGCGAGCGGGATCCCTTCCAGCGCGGCGAGGATCTCGGCCAAGAGGCGAGCGTTTTCGTCGGTCAGCTCGAGGCCCGGCGCGCGGTCGAGCAACAGCTCGACCGCGCTCGTGCCACGCGCCAGCTCGGACGTGAGCCCGTCGACCGCGGGCACCGGCAGTGGGCCGAGCTCGTACGGCGTCTCGCCCATCACGCGCAGTACTTCGCGCGAGGTGATCAGAAACCGCGCCTCGGGCGCGAGCGCGAGCCAGGTCGCGATCGCGTTCGCGCCGTGTTGCACGAGCTGCTCGAAATTGTCGAGCACGACCAGGATTTCGCCGCGCGCGGCGAGCGCATGCGCGATGCGCACGACCATGTCCCCGGTTTCCGCAAAACCGACGCCCAAGTGCGAGCTCACGGTGGCGCACAGCTCTTCGAGCGTGCGCGCGGCGCTCAGATCGACGAACCAAGCGCTCGCGGGCGCGCGCGCAGAGTGGTCCTCGGCGTAACGCAGCGCCAAGCGCGTCTTGCCCATGCCGGGCGGGCCGAGCAGGGTGACGAGGCGCGCCCCGCCCTCCAGCATCAAGCCGCGCAAGGCCGACAGCTCGGCGCTGCGCCCCACGAAGGTCGTGGGCGGGCTCGGAAAACGCGGGGGCGACGAGGCGGACATAGAGCAGGTAAACTTACAAACTCGAGAAAACGACTAGCCTAGAAACTCTGCGCTCAGTTCGATTGTATTCATGGAGCTCACTAGATGAAGCATCCCGCCTTTTTTTGCCTGAAGAGTGGTCCGGGCTACGGCTTGTGCGCGGCTTTGTGCGCGCTTTCGGGGCTTGGTTGCGGCGACGGCGACCAGCACCCGCAAGTCACGACCATCGCCACGCCGGACGGTGGGGGCGTCTCCGGTGGGCCGCTCGGCGAAACCCTGACCGTTTACGCCCTGGATGCGAATTCTGGGCTGCCGATCGCGAATGCTTACGTATCGCTCGGCGCTGGGCAAGCGGCGCACCGGGTCGGACAAACCGGCAGCGACGGGCGGCTCGTCGCTGCGTCGCTCGCCGGCGCACCGCAAATGGTGAGCGTCAACGCGCCGGGTTACGCCGCGGCCACCTGGGGCCTGGTCAAATCGGCCGTGGTGCGGATCCCGCTCGAAGCCGTGACGGACCCGCCGCCCGCTGCAACCGTCGCGTTGACCATCCCGGGCTGGAATGATCTGCCCGCATTGCCCGAGGGCTCGTACCGCGTCGCGCGCTTTGCCTTCGCGCGCCCGCGCGGGCTCGAGACGCTGGAGGCAACGCTGGCGAGCGCAGGTCCGGAGTGCATGCAGGCAGAGACCCCGACCGATTGCGCGGTCACGCTCAGCGTACCGGCCGGCTCGAGCTCGCTGCTCGCCGTGATCGCGGAGGGCCGGGACGCGGGCACCCCGAGGGATCGCACGGACGACATCTTGGCCGTGACTGCGCTCGGCATCCAGACCGGGCTCGAGCTGCACGAGGGCGCGCGGAGCGAGCTGTCTTTGCCACTCATGGATCACACCTCCGTCGCGCCGGCAACGCTCATCACCACTCTGCCCCGCGGCAGTCAGTTCCAGGACGTGATCGGCGTGCCCGGAGTCAGCCTCGACGGGCAAATTTTGCTTTATCCGAGCCTCGGGCCGATGGCCACTTCGTTCCTCGTGCCGACGGCGACCGGCGCGTTCGTGAACGCCAAGCTGTGGGCCGTGGGCACGGCCGATCAAGGCGGCGACGGCGCCGCGTGGTCGCGCGTGTACGAGCGCGGCATCGATCCGCCCAAGAGCGAAAGCGAAGCGATCGATTTGAGCACCAGCGCGTTCATCGACTCGCCATCGTGTCAAAAGCTCGGACCGAATGCGTACTCGCTTCGCTCGGAAGGGAACCTGACGCGGCTCGAGCTCGTCACCCCGAGCGGCGAACAGCTCAACGTGCTGCTATTTCCCACGCAGTCCGAGTTCGAAATCCCCGCTGGCGTGCTCGACGCGGAACCGAGCTCACTCACCGTCGAAAGCTTCGACCTGGAGCTCGATTCGAACGCCTTCGATTTTGCGGATCTGGCGCGCCAGAGCACGCGCATCGCGTATTTCAGAAACGACGCGCTCTGACGCCGAAGGCTGTGCCGGCGTGGGACGGCCGCGTGACCATCAACCCAATGATCGAGTGACAGCGCCGGTCACGAGAGCGGCTGAGGTGCGCATTTACGAGCCGCTTTCCCGTGACTTTTAGCCGCAGCTGCCGTTCGTGCAGCTTTGGCCGGGGCTGCAGCTTTTGCCGCAGCCGCCGCAGTTCTTGGGATCGATCAGCACGTTTACGCAGGCGTTGTTGCAAGCGTTGGTTTCGCCGCCGCAGCCGCAGGCTCCGTTGAGGCACGACGCGCCCGCGCCGCATTCTTTGCCGCAGCCGCCGCAGTTGGAGGGATCGGTGTTCGTGTCGGTGCAGGTTGCGCTGCACAGCGATTCGCCGGACGGGCACACGCAGCTTCCGTTCTGACAGCCCTGACCGCCGCTGCACAGTTTGCCGCACGCGCCGCAGTTGTTCGAGTCGGCGCGCGTGTTGGTGCAGGTGCCGCTGCACAGGGTCGAGCCAGCGTTGCAGGCGCAAATGCCGCCTGCACACTGCTCGCCGGGGGCGCAAACGTTGCCGCAGCTGCCGCAGTTGTTCGTGTCGTTCAGCGGATCGATGCACACGCCGTTGCAGGTTTGGAACTGGCGGCCGCAGACGCAGGTGCGGTTGATGCAAGTCTCGGCGCGGCCGCAGGCATTGCCGCACGCGCCGCAATTTTCCGGGTCATTTCTGAGCTGGACGCAGGCATTGTTGCACACGGTCAGACCGCCACCGCAGTTTGCGCGGCACATGCCGCGGCTACAGACCTGACCTGCGGCGCAGGCGTTGCCGCACGCGCCGCAGTTTTGGGCGTCGCTGCGGACGTCGGAGCAGGTGCCGGTGCCGGGGCAGAAGGTCGTGCGCGCATCGCAGCGACACGCCCCGGAGATGCAGAACTGACCGCCGCCGCACGCCCGCCCGCACGCGCCGCAGTTGGCGCTGTCCGCGGTCAGATCCGCGCAGCCGCTGGCGCAGGCGCTGAGGCCGCCCGTGCACGCGCACTTGCCGGCGCTACACGTTTCGCCCGCGCCGCACGCATTCCCGCACGCGCCGCAATTTTTCGGATCGGTGCTGAGATCGAGGCAGCTGCCGTTGCAGCTGGTGGTACCGCTCGGGCAGCCGCATTTGCCGGCATTGCAGATCTGGCCCGCGCCGCAGCTGATCCCGCAGCCGCCGCAGTTTTTTGGATCGGTGCTGTCGAAGGTGCAGGTGCCTCCGCAATCGAGCGCGCCGGGCGGACACACGCACAGGCCGGCCGAGCAACTCTTGCCGCCCGAGCAGACATTGCCGCACGCGCCGCAGTTCAACGGATCGGTCGACAGGCTCAAGCACGCGCCATTGCACAGCGCAGTGCCCGAGGGACAGCCGCAGACCCCCGCCGAGCACGCTTGTCCATTCGGGCAGACTTTGCCGCACGCCCCGCAATTGCTGCCGTCGCTTTGAGTGTTGACGCAAGCGTTGCTGCAATTCTTGAGCGGGTTCGGGCAGCTGGTCGTGCACACGCCCGCCGCGCACACCTGATTGCCGGCGCAGGCCGTCCCGCACTTGCCGCAGTTCTTCGGGTCGCTCGTGGTGTCGACGCAGGCGCCGTTGCAGGCGGTCGCGCCGGCATTGCACGTACACTTGCCGGCCGAACACGCCTGGCGCTGACCGCAGGCCGCGCCGCATTTTCCACAGTTGTTCGGATCGCTCGTGGGGTCGATGCAGCCGTTGGCACACGCGAGCTCCGCGCCCGGACAGGCGCAGGCGCTCTGTTCGCACGTCTCGGGTGACTGGCAGACGATGCCGCATTTGCCGCAGTTGCTCGAATCGCTCGTGACATCGACGCAATCTTGTCCGCAGGCGACATCGGGCGCGCTGCAACTCGTTTGGCATTTGCCGGCGTTGCACACCTGACCGTTCGCACAAGCTTTGCCGCAGCCGCCGCAATTGGCGCCGTCCTGCGTAGTGTCCACGCACACGCCGGAGCAGGACGTTTGGCCTGCTCCGCAGCCGCACTTCCCCGCCAGGCAGGAGCCGCCTGCGCCGCAGCTCTTGCCACACGCGCCGCAGTTATCCGGATCCGCGCTCAGATCGAGGCATTGGCCGTTGCAATCGCTGAAGCCCGCAGGGCATAGACACTTGCCCGCACTGCACGCTTTGCCGCCGCTGCACGCAAGCCCGCAGCCGCCGCAATTGAGCGGATCGCTGTTCTCATTGACGCAGCTTTGGCCGCAGGCAACGGTCGGAGACGTGCACGCGGTCACGCAGCGCGACGCCTGACAGAACGGCGTGGTGCCGCCGCACGCGAGCCCGCAGCTGCCGCAGTTGTTCGGATCGTTCGCCAATGAACGACACTGCCCGTTGCAGCTCGACGTTTGCGGCGGGCACGAGCAGGCGCCATTTGCGCAAGCTTGCCCGCCCGAACAGGCGAGTGCACATTTACCGCAGTTGAGCGGATCGCTCGCGGTCGTCACGCACTCGTCGCCGCAGCTGGTCTGGCCTGGGCCCGCGCAGGTGCAAGTGGAGCCCGCGCACACTTGGGCCTTGCCGCAACTCGTGCCGCAGGCTCCGCAATTGGCGAGGTCCGTGCGCAGATCGACGCAGGCATCGCCGCAACGCACGGTGCCGGCCGTGCACGCGCCGACGCACGCGCTCGCGCTACAGCTCAACCCCGCGCCGCAGGCGTGGCCGCACGCGCCACAATTTTGCGGGTCGCTCGCGACGTTGGTGCAGATCCCTTTGCACGACAGTTGGCCGCCCGAGCAACTGCCCGCATCGCCGCCGCCTCCGCTGCCTCCGCCAGCGTCCGGGCCGGGTCCGACGCAGACACCCCCGTCACAGCTGACCTGCGGCGTGCAATCCAGGTCTTGCCCGCAAATGCCGACCGAGCTTCGCCCGCAGCTCGCCGCGAACAGCGCAACGAACAGCAGCAAGAGCGTTGCAAGCAGCCGAGCCGAAACGGAGGAAGATCGTTGGGAACGCATCGTTCTACTTCTCCAAGCAAAGGAGCGCGCGGGGGCGGCCGGCCGCCGAGCACGGGGCACGCCAGCAGATAGTACCCGGCAGAACCGCGCAGAGGCAGAAATTACACCGCTCACACCGGCAGGGATTTTGGCCCCGTGTGCTCGGGTTTTTGAAGCGCGCTCCACTCGCACTGGTGCGTGGAGCGCCGCCGTTCGGAGGCGGCGCTTGCCCCAGAGGGATCGATCTGGCAGGGGTCAATCGAGATGGAAGAGGAGCGCCTGATCCCGGTTTCGCCGCGGCACGCGGTGCTCTTGGCCAAGGAATACCTGGCATTCATCGATCGGGCGCCGCAGCGCGACTACGTCGTGCGCACCGTGGCCAAGCGCCAAGTCGGCGCGATGACGTTGATGTCCGGTGATCTGGTGATCGCCGGTGGCGAAACCCGCTCGACCTTCCCTCTGGCCGAAAAATATCCGCTGCACTTCCGTAAGTCCTACTTTCCGGGCCAGCTGCACGGCGACACGAAGGACGAGTTCGACAACCACACGCGCGCGAGCGCACTGATCCAGATCCCACCGCCCATCGGTCATACGCCCAATACGTTCCGCAGCTGCTTATTACCAGGTCATCCGTACACGCGCCTTTCGCCGTTCGGAGCCGATCCCCAAACTGCGAACATTGCGACCGCGGAGAAGCTGGCGCTGGCGACGGCCGCGGGCCTCTGGCGACTGTGCGAAGAGGCGCTGAGTAAGCTGCTCACTTTGCAGCGCGGCGGACTCGCGCACGGAGACGCGGAGCTCCACAATTTCATCGTCTGCCCGACGCCGCTCGAGCTCGTGCTGATCGACTTCGAGGGCTCGGTCATTCGCGAGACGCAGAGCGACGAGGCTTGGCAAAAGCGCTGCGCGCTCGATCTCGAGCCGCTGCTGCGCGAGGCCGTGTACCTGCAATGCGCGCTCGGGCGGCAAGAGGGCCCGCTCGCGCAATCGTCCTTCGAGCGGATCGCCGAGCTCGTCAAATACCCCGAACAATTTCTGCGCGCGATCGAACAACGCCAGAGCGTCAGCGGCTGAAGCGGCCGCCGCGCGTGAGCCCGGTTGTTCGCGGAGCGCGGTTCGTCGCATACTCGCGGGCACCCATGACCTACTGCGCCCAGGAAAACCGCTATTCGAGCATGCGCTATCGCCGCACCGGCAAAAGTGGCCTCAAGTTGCCGGCGATCTCGCTCGGGCTCTGGCACAACTTCGGCGGGGTCGACGTGTTCGAAAACGCGCGCGCACTCTTGTTCCGCGCGTTCGATCTCGGCATCACCCACTTCGATTTGGCGAACAACTACGGGCCTCCCGCGGGCTCCGCCGAAGAAACCCTGGGCCGCGTGCTGAAGAGCGATCTCGGCGTGTACCGCGACGAGCTCGTGATCTCGAGCAAGGCCGGCTACGGCATGTGGCCCGGCCCGTACGGCGAATGGGGCTCGCGCAAATACCTGCTCAGCAGTCTGGACCAGAGTCTCAGGCGCCTCGGGCTCGACTATGTCGACATCTTCTACAGCCATCGCCCGGATCCGGAGACGCCGCTCGAGGAGACCATGGGCGCGCTCGATCACGCGGTGCGGAGCGGCAAAGCGCTGTACGTCGGCATCTCGAACTACCCAGCCGACATGACCCGCCGCGCCGCCGAGATCTTGCGCGAACTCGGCACCCCGTGCCTGATTCATCAGCCCGCGTACAGTCTGCTAAACCGCTGGATCGAGCCGGATTTGCTGAGCGCCGTGCGCGAACGAGGGCTCGGCTGCATCGCCTTTTCACCGCTCGCCCAGGGCCTGCTCAGCGACAAATATCTACGCGGAATTCCGGCCGATTCCCGAGCCGGCAAAGAGCACGGCTTCCTGCGCCCGGCGCACGTGACCGAGGAGCGGCTCACCAAGGTGCGTCAGCTCGAGGCACTCAGCCAAGCGCGCGGGCAAAAGCTCGCACAAATGGCGATCGCCTGGGTTTTGCGTCACCCGGAAATGACCTCGGCGTTGATCGGCGCGAGCCGCGCCTCGCATCTCGAAGACGCGGTCGCGGCGCTCGACAATGCCGAATTTTCCGCCAGTGAGCTCGAGCAGATCGACCAGATTGTCGGCGTGTGAGTCAGCGATTGACGCTGCTCATGTCGCCGTAGCGATCGCCGACCGCGCTGCCGCGCGGCGCGGCCATCTCGAGCTCGGCCAGCTCCGCAGCACTCAGCACGAGCTCCGACGCAGCCGCATTCTGCTCGAGGTAAGCGCGGCGTTTCGTGCCCGGGATCGGCACGATATCCGAGCCCTGAGCCAACACCCAAGCTAGCGCCAACTGCGCGGCCGTCACCTGCCGGCGTGCGGCGAGTGTTTCGAGCTTTTGCACGAGCTCCAGGTTTTTGGCGAAGTTTTCCGGCTGAAAGCGCGGAAACAGGCGGCGCCGATCGTCCGGCGCAAAATCGTCCAGCGATTTGACGGCACCGCTCAAAAAACCGCGCCCAAGCGGGCTGTACGCGACGAAGCCGATACCGAGCTCACGCAGCGTGCCGAACAGATCTTCTTCCGGCTCGCGACTCCACAATGAGTACTCGGTTTGGAGCGCGCTGATCGGGTGCACCGCGTGCGCGCGGCGAATGGTCTTCGCCGCGGCCTCCGAGAGGCCGAGGTATTTGACCTTGCCCGCCTGGACGAGCTCGGCCATCGCGCCGACCGTCTCTTCGATCGGCACCTTCGCATCGACGCGGTGCTGATAGTAGAGATCCACGTATTCCATCCCGAGTCGCTGCAGCGAAGCGTCGATGCACGAGCGCACGTATTCTGGGCTGCCGTTGATGCCGCGAAATGAGCCGTCAGTGCCGCGCACGTTGCCAAACTTGGTGGCCACCACCACGCGCTCGCGTTTGCCGCGCAGCGCCTTGCCGAGCAGCTCCTCGTTCGTGAACGGTCCGTACATGTCCGCGGTATCGAAGAAATCGAGGCCGAGCTCGATCGCGCGATGGATCGTCGCTATCGACTCGTCGTCGTTTCGCGGTCCGTAAAACTCCGACATACCCATGCAACCGAGGCCCTGCTCGGAAACGGTGAGCCCCTGCCTGCCCAAAGTTCGGCGCTTCATGCGGCTTACGTTACTTCGCAGCGGCGGGCCGGGCCAACGTGACAGGCTGTGGCAGAAGCGCATTGCCCACCTGATTCCCGCATCAGCAGGTAAACGGCGGATGTCGCCTACCAACGCTCCAAGCCTGGAAAAGTTCCGAAATATCGCGCGTCCGGTCGCCGGTCCGAAAAGAGGGAACCTTTGCCAGCGATCGTTCGTTGCATGGGAGCGTGACCACCACCTTTGCGCGGCCGTTCACCCGAGCTCCTGCTCCGAGCTTGCGGGACACTGCACGGCACTGGTACGTGAAGCCCATGCGGCGCCCATCGCGCGAAAGCGAGCCGTCGTTTGGCGTGGAGCTCTTGGCGCACGCGGACGCCCTGTACAACTTCGCGCGCTACCTCACGCGAGATGCGGCCTTGGCCGAAGATCTGGTGCAGGACGCGTTCGCGCGAGCGCTCGATGCCCAAGCGCAATTTTCGCTCGGCACGAACCTCAAAGCATGGCTCTTTCGCATCCTGCGCAACGCGTTCCTGGACCGCCGGCGGCGCGAGCGGAAGAGCCCGGTCGAGTTCCGCGACGCGGACGACGACGGCGGCGACGGCAAAGACGTTTGGCTGCGCGGCGACATCGAGCTCGATCGCCTGCGCAGCTTGGTCGTGAGTGACATCGAGTCCGCACTCGGCCGGCTATCGGACGACGGCCGCGCGGTGGTCTTGCTCGACCTCGAAGGCTTCACCGAGACCGAGATCGCGAAGGTCATGGACACGGCCGTAGGTACGGTAAAGTCACGGCTCGCGCGCGCGCGCGCCGTGCTGCGCGAAGCACTCCAGGAGTACGCCAAATGAGCGAGTGCGAAGTTACCCGTGCCGAATTGATCGACGTACTCCGCGGTCGAGCGAACGAGCCCGAGCGCGCGCGTTTCGAGCGGCACCTGGCGACGTGCGCCGAGTGCCGCAAGATTTTCGAGCGCGAAAAGGCGCTCGATTCCGCGCTCGGCAAGCTGCCGACCCACGCGCTACCGAGCTCGCTGCGTGAAAAACTGGCGGCGCGCGCCAAGCCGGCACAGGTAAAATGGAGCCTTTTGCGGCGCGCCGCAGTGCTCGTCCCGAGCATCGCTGCGGCGGCTCTCTTGCTCTTGCTCGTGAGCCGCGTGCTCAGCCCCAATCAGGAGCTCATGAGCGAGGCGGTCAACGATCATCTGCGCGTGCTGTACGCAGAACACCCGGTCGAAATCGAGAGTGGCGGCATCCATCAAGTCAAGCCCTGGTTCAGCGGGCGCTTGGATTTCGCGCCGGCCGTCAGCTTCAGCGGGGACGACGAATTTCCGATGCTCGGCGGAGCGGTCGGGCTGTTCGTCGATCGCAAGGCCGCGACCTTCATTTTCAAACACAAGCTACACACGATCACGCTGTTCGTCTTCCGCGACGAGGGCCTCAGCTGGCCGCTGCGAAGCAATGCGTCACTCGGGTCGCTGCCCGCCAGCGCCTCGCACCTGCGCGGCTTCAACACGCTGCTCTGGCGAGACGGAGATCTCGGCTACGCGCTCGTCTCCGACGTTGACGCGAACGAACTGCTCCGTCTCGGCAACAAGATCATCGCGCACTGAACCTGCCGACGGCACGCCGCAAACGCTTGCTGTTTTGATGGTCACGCGTCACGGCGCGTCGCGGCTCAGCCTTCGGCGTCGAGTTGCGGATGAGAGAGGAGAGGGAGAGTTCA
>Ga0068855_100001059_pt1 | contig 34141 bp, 25 predicted proteins | sample KBSCornC52_FD_66592 | JGI IMG/M metagenome (GOLD analysis project Ga0068855, IMG submission 66592) | Corn rhizosphere microbial communities from Kellogg Biological Station, Michigan, USA - KBS Corn C5-2 | ecosystem: Host-associated > Plants > Roots > Rhizosphere > Soil ...
AGATCCGGGTTCGGCACGTCGTTCGCGAACTTGACCCAGGCGACGTTGAGGCCGCTCGCGAAGTTGCACGCCGTTTGTTTGCCGCCTGCACCGCCAGTACCGCCTGCGCTCCCGCCGGCGCCGCCTGCGCTCCCGCCGGCGCTGCCCGCACTGCCGCCCGCCGCCTGCGCTCCGCCCGAACCACCTCCGGCCACTGGGCCCGAACCGCCGAGGGTTGCTGCGCCGGCGCTCGCACCGCCAGCGGCGGTCATGCCGCCACTCGAGGTTCCGCCGGTCGCGGTGCTGGTGCCGCCGTTGGCCGGCGTGCTGACGCTGGAATCGCTGCTCGAGCTGCAGGCCGCTAGCCCAAAAGCGCCGCACAGCAGCGCGGCCGTAAACAACCCCATCGTCGATCTTCGAATCATCAGTGTTTTTCCGAACCTTGGACGGCGCACCCGGGCCACGAGAGGCGATACGCGGCCTCGTGCGCAAAGAAGGCACCTGTCGGCGTAACTTAGGAGCTCAAGTCGTGCAGAGCAGAATAGCCTCAAGAGCTCGACCGAGCACGGACAAAACCGGCGAAAACCGCCAGCCCGGAAACTCTCACCGCCCACCTGGCACCGGTTTTAGCGCGCGAGCCCCAAACGCTAGGGTCGAATGACTTTGGGCAGGCGGAGTGCCTTGCGAATCGAGGCGATTTTCATGCGCGGGTGCACGTGGTCGTCCTCGCTGAGCCGGCGCGCGTGGGCCGAGACCAAGTCGCTGCGCGTCAAGATCCCGAGCACCTTGCTCGGGTTCGCTTGCGTAACGACCGGGAGCCGACCGATGCCGGTCGTGACCATCAGATCCGCCGCTTCGCGCAGCGAGCTGTTTTCGAACGCCACGGCCGGAGCGCGCTTGAGCAAGCTGCGCACCGGCGCATCGCCTTCGAACCGCCGATCGAAAATTTCACGGCGAGTGACGACGCCGAGCAAGCGATCCGCGTCGTCGAGCACCGGGTAGCCGTGGTGATGCGTGCCGTCGGCGTCCGAATCGAGCCAGGTGCGCACCTCTTGCAAGCGATCGGCGGCACCGAGCGTGATCACGTCGCGCGTCGCCACGTCGCCGACCCAGATTTGATCCAGAAAATCCGCGGCGTATTCACTCGGCACGCGGATGCCGCGGCGGGCGATCTTCTCGGTCATGATCGTGTTCCGCATCAAAAAGCAGGACACGAGGTAGGCCGCGGTGCAGCCGCCGAGCAAGGGCAAGAGACCGAGCGGTTGCAGCGTAGTCTCGAAGGCGAACACGACCGATGCGAGCAGCGCGCGCGAAGCGCCCGCGAAGATCGCCGCCATGCCGACCAGCCCGGCGATCCGCGGATCGATGCCTATGCTCGGCAAGAAGGGCGCCGCGACCGCTCCCAAGGTCGCACCCAAACCGCCGCCGATCGTGAACAGGGGCGCCAGCGTGCCGCCGGACGTGCCGCTCCCGAGCGAGATCGACCAGCTCACGAACTTGAGCACGAACAGTACGAGCAACGCTTGGCCGGTGATGCTGCCCTGCAAGATGTGCTCGATATTGTCGTAGCCGACGCCCATGGTGCGCGGCGCGAAATAGCCGACACCGCCCACGACCAGGCCGCCCAGCGCCGGCCACCACATCCAGTGAATCGGCAATCGCTCGAACGCGTCTTCTACCGCGTACACCGCGCGCGTCACGTACGTCGCAATCCAGCCGATCACGCCGCCCAGCACGATGTAGAACGCGAGCGCTTCGCCGCTCGGGTGGTCGAGCTGCGGCATCGCAAAGACGGGCGCGGGACCGACGAACGCCATGCGCACGCCAGCAGCGGTCGCGCTGGCCAGGGCCACGGGGATGATCGATCGCGAACGAAATTCGAACAGCAAGAGCTCGACCGCCAAGAGCACGGCAGAGACTGGGCTACCGAAGGTAGCGGCCATGCCGGCGGCGGCGCCCGCGGCAAGCAGCGTCTTCCGCTCGGCCGACGTGGTGCCGAGCACTTGCCCAACGAGTGAGCCGAGCGCGCCGCCGGTCGCAATGATCGGGCCCTCGGCGCCGAATGGGCCGCCCGTGCCGATGGCAATCGCGGCCGAGAGCGGCTTCAAGAACGTGAGCCGCGCGGGGATGCGGCTTTGATTCGTGAGCACCTGCTCCATCGCCTCCGGAATGCCGTGGCCGCGAATGGCTTTGGAGCCGAAGCGCGCCATGATGCCGACGAGCAGCCCGCCGAGCGCCGGAACGAGCACGACCCATAACCCCAAGTGGTGCTCGGCCGGAGCCACCGTCTGCCAAGAGAAGCGTTGCAGGAACGCCGCATTGGTGACGAGCGCGATCATCGCCACCAGCACGCGCGCAATCACGCCGGCGGCGAAGGCGACCAGAATGGCGAGCGCGCTGATGAACAAGACGCGCGGGCCCACGACCGACGTTTGGCGCGGCACGCTGGCCGCGTCGAGCGTGGGCGCGAGCGACGGCGCCACGGGCATACGACCCGTCGAAGAAATGGGCGGGGGTGCGGGCTCGGACTCAGTCGTCACGGCGTGACCCTCGCGTGCGCGCGACCAACGTCGGCGCATCCTCGAAAAACAGCGCGGGCGTCACGCCAGCGACCTCTGCCGTCTCCACGACCTGCGCCAAGATCCGCGACAACGCCTGCAAATCCGGCTTGGACAGCGACTCGAGCGCGGACAATAGGCGATCTTGCGCGACCTCGGGCGCGGCCGCGAGCAGCTGCCGTCCGGCCGCGGTGAGCGTGAGCTCGACGCGACGGCGGTCTGCCTTGGACACGGCGCGCCGCACGTACCCCGCCGAAACCAGGCGACTCACCACTACCGAGACCGAGCTCTGGTCGGTCGCGGTGCGCGTCGCCAGCTCATTCACCGAGCAGGGGCTGCGGCGCGCTAGGCATTGCAGCACGAACAGCTGCGCGCCAGACAGGCCGACCCGCTGCTCGGCAGTGCGCGACGCGACGCGCAACGAGCGCACGATGCGGCGCAGCGAATTGAGCACTTCACGAACGGCCGGTTTGGGCTGAACGCCCGGTGCGATGGCGCCTTTGAGGCGGCCGGGCGATACTTGGGGACCCATGTATTGGCTCCCATACGACTGAATCACGCGCCGCGCAAGCGCTGCAGCGTGCTCCGCGCCGCCGTTCACCCCTCGCACGCGAGCAAGCTACGGAGCGCCGGTCCGCGGCTCCGTGTTGCCCGCAGCGCGGTCAGAGCGCAGCGCGGGCTCCGCGCGTCATGGCGAGTCGCTGATTCCCGCCATCGCGAAGTGCAGCAAATCGGCGATCGCGCCCGGCGGCAAGCGGGCGTGGTACGAGACGCGCCGCGGAGTTTTACCGCCGCCCGTCGCAGTGACCCAGACCGGCATGCGCGTTTCGCCCTTGGCGGGGCTCGCGAACAAGTTCGAGAGCGCGCGCCGCGCGCCCGCAATATCCTGCTTGGTCGAGAGCGTGAGCCCAATGAACCCGGCAATGGTTGCCACGCCGAGTCCTGCGGGCGGAGTGGCCGAAAGCCCGCGCAAAGTCGGATCAGCGCCCAGGCCTTGGTTCGGTGGCGCCGCCAAGACTGCCCGCAAGTGATTGACCGCGGTGGCTTCATCGTGAGCCATGCCGATCCAGAGCTGGCCGCCCTCGGGCACGGCGATCAGGTGCGAGGACGACGGCTGAGCCGCCGGCTTGGAGCCGTCAGCGGGCGGGGTGTACTTCTTGTTCGGCTCGGTGTGGAGCACATAGTGCACCGCGCCGGCGGGCAACGCGCTTGGGCTCGTGAGCGGCGCTTCGCTGAAATGCTCGACCGCAGGCGAGGGCGGCGTGGCTTTGGCTTTGCCGCTTTTTTTCGGCGGCAGCGTCTGCGTGCTGACTTTGACGCCACGGCGCAGCGCCTCGAGCAGCTGGCTCGGATCGTCTTCCAGCCCGAGCACGAACCACGGATTGAGCTCTTCTTTGAACTGCTGAAGCCTTGCCTGTTCTTTGCTGCCTTTGCCGGACTGCGTGTGAAGCGGCTTGGGCGGAGCGTCCAGCGCTACCGCTGCGTGCCTCAGATCTTGTCCGTACGCGAACTCCCAGCCGCCGCCGCGAAACAACGTACTCGAGAGCACCTGCTCGATTTCGAGGTTCTGCGCTGCCGTTACTTCGACATCCGCGTTCATGGCACTCAAAAATCGAGGCACGGTTTCGGCCCACGCCTTACGGAGGGGCGCGGGCTCCGCGCCCTCGGAGTACATGGCCAATGCGCTGTCGGGGGGTAAACGCCAAAATGCGTCGGGCACGACCGGATGCGAACCGGCGCGACCCGATAAGAGCAGCGAGAACAGTGCGTTCGATTGTTCGAAGCGGATCTCCTGCGCCAGCTCGACGTACTTTTCGTGCAGCGTCAAATCCCAGGCCAGCGCATCCATCGCGTCGGTGGTCTGCGTCACGAACTCGCGTCCGAGTTCCTCGCCTCTGAGCTCTTCTGGGCTCTGCGCTTCGCTTGGTTTCTTCCGTTCGCGATCGGCCTTTTGCAAGACGAGCCGGAGGCCGGGGCCTGGCATTTCCACGTGCACACTCGCGCTGCCTGCGCCTGCGGGCGCGGGGCTCAACAGAAACGGTCCCGCCTTGCCGATCGTGCTCTCGTCTTTGCCGCAGATCATGCGCGCACCGACGGTAGCGGGCCCTTGCCAAAGCTCACAGCTCGCCGCGATGTCCACTGAGCCCTTGGGGGCGAGCCGAAAGCGCCCGGCTGCCACGCGCGCGAGCGCGAATTGTTTCTGAACTTGGGCCGCAAACGAGGCAGCGTCTGCCACTCCGAACGCAACCACGCCGTCCATGTCCACGCCGTCCTTGGTGAACATCACGCCGTCGATCGGGCGCTTCAGATCGACCGCGCCGGCGATCGCAGGACCGAACCGGCGCTTGAGCAGCGCGCTCGGCTCGACCAGTGCACCGAGGTTCGTCAATTCGCCGAGCACCGGCAAATCTCGCGCGGGCGCGGGCAGGTGGCACCAAAAGACGGCGTCGGGCGGCAGCGCGGCATTGCCGAACTCAACGCGTTCGCTCAAGGCCGTGCCGTTGTCGGCCGCGGCCACGCGCGGACTCGCCGCTGCACTGGCAGGCGGCGGCGCCGCCTTGGTACACCCCACGAGCCCCAAACCGAGCAACACCTGGACCCACCGATTCATGCTCGGGATGGTACACGGACCCGCGCGCGGAATCACCCGAGCTGGGTTGGAGCGTGAGCGACCAGCACGCGTTTCCGCGAGAGCGGCGAGACACGCTCGTCGGGCGTGAGAATGCCTCGGAAATTGAGCGGATCGGCGGCCGCCGCATGCACCGGCTCGCCCGCCGGGCGGCGCCGAATCGAGCGCAGCATGCTGACCGCTTCCGGCAACGCGTACTGCTCGCCATCGAAGCCCGCGACGAAGCGGCCGCCGCGCACCTCGCCCCTCGCCTCCAGCGTGCGCAGCGCGCGCAGGAGTTCGCGAAAAGGCAGCGGTTGGCGCTCGCGCGCGACCGTCTTGCGGAACACCACGCCGGTGCGCCGGAGCAATTGCCGCGCCACGAACTCCGCGGGCGGCGCGGTCAGCCCTTCGTGCCGGAGCAAGCTCCAGCGGCCGGCCATTTTCGGCGAGGCTCGTCGCCGCGACGCGCTGAGCAGCAACGCGCGCAGCCCACCGAAGGAGTCGCAGCTCACGACTCCACGCGCGACGAGCTCGGCGAGCCCCTCCTCCACCTCGTCGAGATCCATGCCCGAGGCTCGCTGCAAGCCTTGCGCAAACATTGCGCCCTGCGTGGCGAGCAAGGCATAAAGCGCGTTCGCTGCAAACCCGAGCTCCGCCGTAGGGGCGGGTTTCGCTAGACCGAGCCAGGCGTCGAGCTCATCCTGCGGCACGAGACACACCGGAGTCGAACGAATCGGCGCGCTGCCGCTGCCCCAAAGCCGGCCCCAGCAGAGCTCCCCCGACAGCGTGAGCTGGTCGAGCCATTCGCGTTTGTAGCCGCGCACGCGCGCGGGCAGCACGCTGGCCTCCCACGCAGCAGCCGGCACTTCGAACGCCGCGAGCTGCCGCACCACCTCGAAGACGCCACGCGGGCCGTCGAGCTGACACTCGCTTTCCAGGTGCTGCCAGGTGGCGAGAAAGCGCAAGAAGTCGAGCGGCGTGACCGGCTCGATTTCCTTGCGCAAGCCCTCGAGCGTGTAGCGGTGAATGCGCGCGAGCAGCCGCCGGCTGCACCAACCTTGCTGGCCCTCGAAGCGCCCGCGCAGCACGAAGCCCTCCGCTTCGAGGGATAGGAGTAACGGATCGTCACTGATGATGGGGCCGAGCGCCTCCAGGCGACCACGCAAAATTTCTTTTTTATCGCGCGAAGCTTCGACCGCAAAGTAGCGTTCGCCCTCGAGCACCACGCGCCCTTGGCTCTGCAGCTCGCTCAACCAAGCGAGCCAGGGCTCGGCTTCGCGCGTGGACACGTAGCCCATCCACAAGAGGGCCTCGTGCACTTCCTCGGCCGAGGTCGGCTGAGGCCACGCTTCCTCCCGCACGCGCTGAATCGCCTGCGGATCGAGCGCGCCGAGCTCATCAGCCGATTGCACGCCGAGCGTGCGCCGGCTGATCACGGCCTGGGTGCGGCGCTCTTCGAGCGGCGCATCGTCCAAGAACGAATAGGGCTGCGCGGCGAGAATGCCGTACGCAAATCGCGAGGGCTCGGGCGTGTCGATCGCCACGCGCGCGACGCTGCCGTCGCGCAGGCCGCGCAGCACGGCCAAAAAGCCGTCGACGTCCATGGCTTCGGTCAAACAATCGTTCACCGTTTGGCGCACGAGCGGATGCTCCATCGGCACTTCGATGTCGCCGGGCGGCAAGGTCTCGCCGCAGGCGACGGCTGCCGGAAAGCTCGCTGCCAGCAAATCATCGGCGCGCATGCGCACGAGCGGCGCGGGCGTGCGTTTGCCGCCGCGCGTGCGCTCGACCAAGAGCGCGCGCGTGACGTTCCAACGCCAGCGCGTCTTGAACATCGGCGCCGGCAAGAGCGCCTGCACCAGGAGCTCGCGCGCGGTTTCCGGGTGCAGGTAGTCGAACACTTCTTCGAGCGGAAAGCTGTGTTGCGGCCCGAGCGAGAGCACGATGGCTTCTTCATTGGCCGCCGCTTGCAACTCGAAGCCGAAGCCGCGACAAAAGCGCTTGCGCAGCGCAAGCCCCCAGGCGCGGTTGATGCGCCCGCCGAACGGCGCATGCAAGACGAGCTGCATGCCTCCGCTCTCGTCGAAGAAGCGCTCCAAGATCACACGCTGCTGAGTCGGCACCGCGCCCAGCGCTTGCCTACCGGCCAGCGCGTAGTCTGCGATCTGCTCGGCCGCGGCCGAGCCAATTTCGTCTCGAATGCGTTGCGCGTCGCACGCGGCTTCTTCGCGCAGCAGCGAGATCTCGGCGGAAAGCTCGCTCGTGCGCGCGGGCGCTTCGCCGAGCCAGAATGGGATCGTGGGCGGCGCGCCCTGGGCATCCGCGACGCGCACCACGCCGCCGCTCACGCGCAAAATGCGCCACGAGGCCGTGCCGAGCTGAAAGATATCGCCGCCGTTCGACTCGATCGCGAAATCCTCGTTCAGAGTGCCGACCAGCGTGCCCTCGGGATCGAGGATCACCTGATAATCGGCGTTGTCGCCGATCGCTCCGCCGGAGGTGATCGCGGTGAGGCGCGCGCGGCGCGTGGCGAGCAGCCGGCGGCCCACGCCGTCGCGGTGCAAGAGCGCCCAGCGACCCTCGAGGTGCACCTTGACCGCGTCGTCGAATTCCGCGCGTTCGAGCTCGCGGTACGGCCAAGCGCGCCGCATGAGCTCGAACAGCGCATCCTCTTGCCAAGTCTCGGCCACGCACGCGGCGACGATCTGCTGCGCCAGGATATCGAGCGGGCGCCCGGGCTGCGGCGTGCGGTCGAGCACTCCGGCTCGAATGCTGCGCACGAGCGCGGCGCCCTCCACGAGCTCGTCCAGAGTGAGCGGGAAAATGCGGCCCTTCGGCGTGCGCCGGACACCGTGGCCCGCGCGCCCGACACGTTGCAATAACGTGGCGATGGACCGCGAAGCGCCGAGCTGGATCACCAGATCCACGTCGCCGATGTCGATCCCGAGTTCGAGCGAAGCGGTGGCCACGAGCACCTTCAGCTGTCCGGCCTTCAGCCGCTGCTCGGCGTCGTGCCGGCGCGCGGCCGCGAGGCTCCCGTGGTGACACGCGACGACCTCGTTACCGAGCAGATTGCCGAGCCGCGCCGCGACGCGCTCGGCCATCTTGCGCGTGTTCACGAACACCAGCGTCGTTCGGTGCTCGCGCACGAGCGTCGCTACACGGTCGTAGATCTCTTCCCAGACTTCGTGCGAGCACACGGCCGTGAGCGGCGAAGGCGGCACCTCGATGCCGAGATCGATGTTGCGCAAATGGCCAGCATCCACGAGCGTGCACTCGCGGCCGACGCCCACCAAAAACTGCGCCACGGCTTCGAGCGGCTTTTGCGTCGCCGACAGCCCAATGCGCTGCACGGGCCGCCCCACGAGCGCTTCTAGCCGCTCGAGCGACAGCGCCAAATGCGAGCCGCGTTTGTCGCGCGCGAGCGCGTGAATTTCGTCGACGATCACCGTGCGCACGCCGCGCAAGAGCGCGCGTCCACCCTCACTGGTGAGCAGGATATACGCCGACTCCGGCGTCGTGACCAAGATGTGCGGCGGGCGCTTGGTCATCGCCGCGCGAGCGCTCGCCGGCGTGTCGCCGGTGCGCACGAGCACCCGCACCTCGGGTAAGCTCGGATCGAGCGCGCGGATCTCGGCGAGCGGCGCAGACAGGTTCTTCTGAATGTCGCTCGCCAGCGCCTTCAGCGGCGAGATGTAGAGCACCTGCGTGCGCGGTTCGAGCGCGGACCCTTGCTGCAGCAAATCGTCGAGCGCGGACAGAAATGCGGCCAGCGTCTTGCCTGAGCCGGTGGGCGCGGCGATGAGCGTATTTTTGCCGGCGCGGATCGCGGGCCAGCCCTCGAGCTGCGGCGGGGTTGGCGCACCCAGGTTCTCACTGAACCAGCGGTGCACGGTCGGATGGAAGCTCGAAAGCGGCATGGTTTTCGGAAGCGCGGCGGACGCACAGCATGGCCGCGGCGGCGGAGCGCGGCAATCTCCGGCGCGCCTGCCAAAGATCCGCGGCAATTCCGCGAGCTTCGCCGCGCCCACCGCGCGATCGCCCACGCGCCCACGGTTCACACTACTTCACCGGCGCGCGCACGGACCGCGGCTATATTCCTCGGCATGGCGCAGCAGCTGCTCGTTCACTCCGCTGACGGCACGCCCATCAGCTCCGAGAGTCACGGCGAGGGCCGACCGCTCGTGGTCGTGTCCGGCGCGCTCTTCGGCAGCGAGCGTTGGCTCCCGCTCGTACCCCGACTAGCGGTCGGGCGCCGGCTCTTGATCGTCGATCGCCGTGGACGCGGCAAGAGCGGCGATACTCCGCCGTATGCGCCCGAGCGTGAGGTCGAAGACATTTTGGCGATCCTGGCGAGCCTCGCAGGACCCGTCGATCTGTTCGGGCATTCTTCGGGTGCGATCTTGGCGCTGCAAACCGCAGCGCGCGTGCCGCCCAATCTCGAGCGGCTGATCGCCTATGAACCGCCCGTCTTCTTCCGCGCTGAGGATCGCATCCTGCCCGATCTCCCGGAGCGGCTCGACGCGCTGCTCGCCGCGGGCGATCGCAGCGCGGCTGTGCAAACCTTCCTGCGCGAAGGGCCGCGCGTACCCGAGCGCGAAATTGCGGGCATGGCCGCAAGCAGTTTTTGGCCGCAGCTTTTGGCGACGCAAGGTCACACCGTGCCGTACGACTCGCGCGTGCAACGCTCCTTCAGCGCGGATCCGGACGAGCTCGGTCGCATTCGCATTCGCACCTTGATCTTGCTCGGCAGCGCGAGCCCCGAGCGGATGAAGGCGGGCGCGCAGACCGTCGCAGCGCACTTGCCCAAGGCGGAGCTCAAGGAATTACCGGGGCAAGAGCACGTGGCCCAGCTTTCCGCGCCCGAACTGTTCGCCTCGACCGTGAACGAGTTTTTGGCCGGCGCGCTGAGCTGAGCCGAGCAAGTACGGCCGGAATACGCGCGGCGCTCGCTCCGGCCACGCAAGCCAAGCAGCTGAATTCATTGGCGTATGCGGCTCGGCGCAGCGCACGCTAGAGTTTCGCTCCGAACTCGGGAACCGATTGGCGCTGAACGACTCAATTGGCGTGAGCATGAGCATGGCCGAGGAACTTGGCGGAGCGGCCGGCTCGAGCGGGCCAGCCGCCGAGAGCGACGAAAAAATCGTGGCCCGCGTCTGCGCCGGCGAGAGCGCGCTGTTCGAGGTGCTGATGCGGCGCAACAACCAGCGCGTCTATCGCGCGGCCCGTTCGATCGTCAAAGACGACAACGAGGCCGAAGACGTCATGCAAGACGCCTACGTTCGAGCCTACGAGCACTTGCACGAGTTCGAGGCCCGCGCCCGCTTCTCCACCTGGCTCACTCGAATCGCCGTGCATGAAGCCCTGGCGCGTGTTCGGCGCCGCAACCGTTTAGCCTCGTTCGACGCGCAGCCCGAGGAATCGATGCCCGCCACCCCCGCTTCGAGCCCAGAACAGCAAACCAGTGACCTCGAGATGCGCACGGTGCTGGAATCCGCCGTCGAAAAGCTGCCCGATGAATTCCGCGCCGTGTTCGTGCTGCGCGCGGTCGAGGGCATGAGCGGCGCCGAAACCGCCGAGTGCCTCGGCATCCCCGAAGATACGGTGAAGACGCGCCTGCACCGCGCGCGCGGCCGTCTGCGCGAAATGGTGCTCGAAAGCATCGAGCCCGCAGTGCCCGCGCTGTACGAATTTCACCTCTCGCGCTGCGATCGCGTGGTCGCCGCCGTGCTGCGCAAACTCGGCATTCAACGCTGACGCGCAGCGCGAATCACGCAGCCCGCGAGTGACACGCGGCGCGCAACGCACATCGCGCGAGTCACGGCGTTTGACCGAACTCGCGCGATCTTTTTTGATATTTGATGGTCACCGTGCGCACGCGCCGCGTCTCAGCCTTCGGCGGCGCGTTGCGGCTTCACGTGGCTTTGAGCACCGCGCCGAGCAAGATCAAAAACGCGGCGACCGCGACCAGCGCGTGCACCATGATGATGCCCATTGGCAGCTGCTTCTTGCGCAAGTGAAAGGAAAACAGCAAAAAGCCACCGAGCGCGGCGGCCACGAACAAGCCCAAAGCCAGCTGCGCCTGCGCCGGGCCGGCCGAGCCGAACACGAACACCGCCAGCAGCACGAGCGCGATAGCCGCCACTGCGCCGTGAATCAGCGCGAGCGGCAGCGGCAGCGGCTTGTTCGTCACCCGCAAGTACACCAGCAAAAGTCCGCCCAGAGCGGCAAGCCCGAACAAAATCAGCGCAGTCAACATGAAGGCTCCTTGGTTACGACAGCCAAGAGAGCCGCGAGCCGCCGAAGCGTTCCCCAATTTCGACCGCAGTCGGAAAAGCTAGCGAGCGCGGCGGCGCAAGGCGACCGCAGCGAGCCCCGCGAACGCGACCATCATGAAGTTCGCCGCGGGCGCGCCGCCCATCCGGCAGCCACAGCCAGTACTACCGCCACTCGACGCGGAAGTGCCGCCCGAAGCGGACTCACCACCTCCGCTCGCGCCACCACTCGTGCCATTCGTGCCGCCGGCCGTGCCGCTGGTGCCGCCCGTCGCACCGCCGCCTTTGGGCGGCTCACCCGGCGCCACGTTGGTGTCTTCTTTGGGCGTGCAGCCGTCGGCCGCGGAAGCGAGGCTGAACATCAGTGGTCGCCCGCTGAAGCCCGCGCCAGCGCTGATCGCGATCACACAGCGCCCCCCCTGAGCCGACGCTTGCACGGTCGATTTGCCGTCCGCATCCTCCGGCGCATCGAACACGATTTGGCGCGAGGCCGATTCGCCGGGCACGGCGTAGCTCAGCATGGCCGGTGAAGCGCCGTCCGGTGCGCTCGAAGCCACGACGAAGCTCTGCTTCGAGCCGCGAAACACGGCCGCGCCGATCACCGATGCGTTTTGTTTGGGCGCAGGGTCGACCGCGTCGTCATTCAATGAGCCTACGATGGCCGGCGCTTCACCCGTCGCGAGCCCGTCGATGACGTGGATCGCGACTGCCCACGGTCCCGGAACTTTCAGCGCGTATTTATCGACGGCAAAGCGCGCCGCATCGCATTTTCCGCACGGATAGCTGCACTGAACCGTGCAGCTACCGACCTCGGGCTGTGAAATGGCGGGGCTCCCGCCGGAGTGGAGCAGCGCGTGAATCGTGATCTGCGAGCCGCCGATCATGGCGCTGGCGCTTTCGCCGCTCAGCTTCAGCTTGCCGCTCCCGCCCGAATTCACGTGGAAGCCGACGTACATCGCGTGCTGCGCATCCGCCGTGTGCACGCGATCGATGGTCACGATCTCGCCTTCCGGCAGCATCACCCATTCGCGGTGCGCGTAGCGGATGTCGCTCGGCGTGTCCGAGAAGATGAAGGCTTTGGCAAAATCGCTGCGCGCCGCATACACGGCGTCAGCCGTGCCGCGCGCCCACGAGAGCTCGGCTTGGCTCCAGGGCGTCTGCGTCCCCGCGTAGTCGCCTTTGAGCACGTCCGAATCCGCGCTGACCGCGTTGTTCTCGAAGGTATCGAAGTCACCATAGTTCGACGGATCGACGACCAAGTGATCGCTGCCGCGACTGAACACGAAGTTCGAAGCTGAAAAATGCTGATGGTCGTCGACCACCTCCGGCGCGCTGCTGAACACCGCAAAATAGGCAGATTTGTCCCAAGCCGTGCGGGCATACAGCGCACGCGTGCCCCGCGCGACATACCACAGCGAAGGCGCGGGCGTTTGCGCCGTGAAGTCGACCGGGGTCACTCCGCGCAACTCGGCGAGCGCGTTGTAAAAGTAATCTCCGCCGCTCAAGCGCTGCTTTTGCTTCATGCTCAACGCGTAAGCGGCGGCTTCGTCACTCGAGGGCCCCGCGAGCACCGCGTCGAGCTCGTTCACGGCCGGCGATTGATAAACCTGTTCGTCGTCGAAATCGCCGCCGACCCATTGCCCGTCGAGTCCCGGCACCGTGCCGTGGATGTAACGCACGACCAAACTGTTCGTCCAAGCGTCGAGCTCCGGAAACTTCGCGCCGTTTTCTTCGAGCGCACGCGCGGCGACCGCGTATTCGAGCACGCTGAGCGGCCCGTATTGCCAACCCTCGGCCCAATCTCCGCCGACCAGAGCGCCCGCGGCGGTCCCCACCGGGCCGCTCGCTGCCGCGAGCCCCTCGCCGATCAAGAGCTTCTGAAATTGCGTATCGACGATCTCGTTCCAGAGATGGCCGTCCGCGCCGCCATCGTTGCCGATCGCAATCGCGGTGAGCGCCTTGGCAATGATGAACCCCGCGTTGTAGTTCGCGCCCGCTTGGTCGTGATGATAGCCCTTTGCGCTATAAAAATCGGACCACGCCGTGAGACACGTCCGCGCTTGCGCGAGCAGCCCCGTATCGACTCCAGGGGCCGAAGACAGCCAATCATAGGCCAGCGCGACGTCTGGGCCATACCAGCGCATCGGGTAATCGGTGTCGTGGCTGATCGTCAGAATGACGGACGGCGCCGGCGGATTTCCGTCCCAGCTCTGCCAATTCGTGCTCACGCCCGCGACGCAGCCCGCCTTGTCACCGAGCTTCTGATCGTCGCCCAGCGCGGCGCGCAAATAGGTGATGGCCGGCGCGAGGTACTTCGCGTCTCCGGTCACGCGATAGGCAAACGCGCAGCTCATAGCGGCCGCCGGCCAAGTGTTGCCATCGGAGCCGCCGCGCATCGTGTAATCGCCGGGCTTGTCGATGGTAGCCTGACAATTGGCGACGAGATTCGCGGCCGCCGTGCCCTGCGCCGCCGCGTTCTTGGCATAGCCGACGATTTGCTCCGCGCGCATGAACAGCCGGGGATGCGGCGCAGAAGGAATCGGCGGCGCCGCCAACGCTTGGCCTGCGCACATGCCGAACACCCCCCACGCTGCGACCCCACGAGTCGCCAGCAGTCGAAGATTTCCCATCTTCAATCTTCTATCGACAAGCGCCAGCCAGATCTAGACGGCACGGGTTTACGGCGGCGAGATAAACCGTGCCGACGACGTAGTTGTAAGTCGGAGTTGCAGTCGCGCTCGGCGGCGCCCCGCCCAGCAATTCCGATTTCAAACGAACTTCCCGGCTCCGCGGATTTCCTGAGCTCCACGGGGAGTTCCGGCGCTGTGCAGCAAATGGAAGCGTGAAGCGCGCGCGGCACTCGACACGCGCAGGCTCTGCGAGCGCGCATCACCTCTCGAGCGAGACGACCGCTCAGCTCGGGATCGATTTCGGCGGCGAACTCGTGGGCTCGGCGGGGATGAGTCGTGCCTCGGCGAGCTGCGCCGCAAGCTCTTCGGGCGCACCCGACGGCGGGCAGAACTCGACGAACAGCGTCAGCTCCGCCCCACCGCGCAGCAGCCGCAACTCGACGCCGTCGGTGCGCAGCGCACGCGCCCGCAGATAGTCGTGAATGGTTTCGGTGCGCATCCCATTCACGCCCAGCACGATATCGCCGTAACGCACGCCAGCGCGCGCCGACGAGCTTCGAGGCAAGCAGCCCCAAACGGCAACGCCGCGCACAATGGCGGCAATCTGTCTCAGCTGTTCACGCGGGATCATGGTGGCGGTGTGCTCCTGCTTCGGCTCTACTTACAAAGCGCATGCCAAGCAGAAGCGCGGGAATTTGCCGATCAATCCCATGCCTATGCGGAGCACACGTTTCCGCTTCGTCTCAGGTGGGGACGCGCAGGCGGCGTAACTCGGCTCAAAAGAGGGCATGGCGTGCGGCGGGCGCTGCACAGCCAAGGACGACGCCGGCGCTGACCTGGTTCGTCGCAGCGCGTCGTGGGAAGTCCTGCGTTCAGCTGTCGGCGCCAGAGCGGGCGACACGGGCCGAGCGTGCGAAATCAAGCTTGGCCAGCGTCGCGCGGCGAGGTTTTTTGCAGGAAAGATTTAATATGGGCCCAAGCTTCCCTCGGCCGTGCCTGCAGCAGGAGATGGGGAGCCGCAAGCTAGACCCGAGAACGCGATCACCACCCGTCAGAATCCGCGCCTGACAATTGATCGCAAAGCGCGGGCCACGCAACCATACCGTGCTCTGCATTTCCCCTGTGCACGCGGAGCCCGTCTGCGGGCGAGCTTGCAGGAAAATCGGGAGCGCGCAGCGCATGTTCTTATCGGGGATCGCGTTGCCGCCAGCGGCGGCGAAGATGCATTGCGTGGAGAAGACCCCGAATTTCGACGCGCTCGTCTTCGAGTATCCGGTACAGAAGTAGATGCGGAAAGCCCACGTTTCCTGAGATCTATGCGGTACACCCAGGCATGTGGCGGCTTGCTAGCGAAGCTGTCCTCGCCTGCCACGCATAACGGAACGACCGGCTCGAGTCACGTGAGACGCGTTGCGACGAGATCACACGCAGATGATTGCCACGGATTCGGCGTGTGCCGCCAACGCCTCGAGATCGCGGCGATCAGACGTCAAGACGGTTCCAGCTGGCTCGGCATGCGCCACAACGAGGGCATCGACCGCGGAGCCTCTTCTGGCACGTCTTCTGAGCAGCGCGGCGCGTCGCGCGAGTGTCTCGGGGAGGGCGTCGGCGACGTCGCAGGCCTTTAGGAAGCGGTTCTCCGGTGCATCGCGCCCAGCATGGCCCTCCAAGCACTCCACCAAGACAACGGAGGGGACGCGGGGCGGCCAAAGGCCCTCTTCGCGAAGCGCTAGAATGAGCGCCAAAGCTCTGGGCGAACGCTCGGCGAGATGGCTCACCCCAGCTGAATCCAGGACTAGCATGGTGCTACACGGCCTTGCGCCTGGACCGCGCGCCGAGTTTCTTCACGACGGCAGCTGCGGCAGCGCGTTGCCGAGTGCTCGGTTTTCCGACCTCGGCCATCAGCTCTGCAACATACCTGTCGCCCTCTTCTAGAAGTTGTCTTCGGCGCACCTCGGCACGGACCGCATCTTGCAACAACTCCGACGCAGGCAGTCGGCGTTTCTTGACGAGGGCATACAGATCATCCGGCAGGTACACCTGCATCCTAGGCATACGCCTAAGTATACACCCTCAGTAAAGGCGAGCAAACGCGGAAGGCCGCGAACGCGCACCCTCGTGTCGGGCTCGATCTGCATGCGGAGAACAATCGGCGCGGCATTGGCAGGAGGGAGCATTCGGCTGAGGCCGCTTCGTGGGATCGCCAATCGGCGGTACCGCGGCCGACCGCTTCCGAAGTTTCATCACGAGGCCACGAGAAAACCCGGTCTCGCCGAAGCCGCAATTGCTACAGACGTCTCTCCCCACTCGCCGCGGCGCGACGCCGAAGGCTGCGGCGCGATCCGACGTAACGCGTGACCATCAAACCAAACAATCCAAAAAGACTGAGCGGTGCCGAGTTTGCGCTCAGTTGCGGCGGGGCACGCCGCATAGCGTGATGAGTTCGCGGCTGTAGGTTTGGAATAGTTTTGGGCCCACGCCGGGGACGCTGCGGAGGGCTTCGGTGCTGTTTGGACGGGCTTCCGCGATCGCTACGAGGGCGCGGTTGGTGAGGATGCGGAAGGCGGGGACGTGCTTCTTCTTGGCTTCTTTTAGGCGCCAGGCGCGGAGCGTGGCGACTAGGCCGGCGCTTGCGCCGGTGGTGGGCAGTTCGACGGCGGGGGTGCTCGAGCTGCGGCGTGCGCGGCGTTTGCTGCCTTTGCGCGCGCGGGTTTTCGCTTTTGCGGTGACTTTGGGCGCGGGTGCGCGGAGTGATTTTGCGCCGATGCATTGTTCGGGCGCGCACACGTCGCAGCGCCCGCAGGCTGCGCCGGAGTCTTCGCTGTCGCCGAAGTGTTGGACGAGCGCGAGCATGCGGCAAATGCGGCCTTGGGCGAAGCGCGCGACGAGCTCGAGTTGCTCAACGCGGAGCGCGCGCTGCGCGGCGTACGGCTCGCGAAAGCGCGCGTCGCCGCGCACCAGCCGCTCTTCGAGCACGCCTTGCACGCCGCCGTGGATCCACAATTTTTCGAGCGCTTTCTCGAAGTCTTGTTTCTTGATGCGCGTTTTTTTGCGCAGTGTGTCCGGGCTCACGGGCGTCGCGCTCAGCGCTTTGAACAGTCTTTCGAGCAGGGAAAGGTCCGGATAGTCGCGCTGCAAGAAGAAATCGTGCGTCTTGCGATCGGCGGCGTGGTGCATCAGCACCGTGCGCGAGGGTTGGCCGTCGCGGCCTGCGCGTCCGATCTCTTGGTAGAAGGATTCCACGCTCCCCGGCAGTGCCAGGTGCAGCACCGTGCGAATGTCAGCCTTGTCGACGCCCATGCCGAACGCGACCGTGGCCACCACCACGTCGAGCCGACCGGCGAGGAACTCGGACTGCACGCGCTCGCGCACTTCGGCACTGAGCCCGGCGTGATAGGCGCGCACGCGGTGGGCGGAGGACAGCGCTTCGGCCACGGTTTCGGCCAATTTGCGCGTGAGCGCGTAGACGATCGCCGGCAAGCGACCCGCGCCCGACAGCCATTCGAGCGCGCGACCGGCGCGATCTTTGGGCGGCACTTCGAGCGCTTCGAGCGCGAGGTTGTCGCGCCGAAAGCCGTGAATGAACTGGCGCACGCGCCCGCCCAAGCCGAGCTGCGCGACGATGTCGCGTTGCACGATCGGCGTCGCCGTCGCCGTAAGCGCGACCACCGGCGCCGGACGTAGCTGCGGCAAGCGCTGGCCGAGCAGGCGATAATCCGGTCGAAAATCGTGGCCCCACTGCGAGATGCAGTGCGCTTCGTCGATCGCGATCAAGCCGAGCGGGCGGCGCGCGAGCAGCTCCGGGAAGCCGGCCACGCCCAAGCGCTCCGGCGCGATGAACAAGTAATCGAGCTCGCCCGCCAAATAATCCGCGCACACTTGGCGCGATTCGGGGCGCCCGCGTCCGGAGTGAATGCGCTCGGCGCGCAAGCCGAGTGACTGCAGGCGCGCCACTTGATCTTCCATCAACGCGATGAGTGGGCTCACGACCAGCGTGGTGCCGCCGCGCGCGAGGCCTGGCAGCTGGTAACACAACGATTTGCCGGCACCGGTCGGCATCACCAAGAGCACGTCTTCACCCGCCGCGGCCGCCTCGCACACGGCCTGTTGATGCGGACGAAACGCGCGAAAACCAAAGCGCTCGTGGAGCAGGGTTTCGAGCTCGCGCACCGACGCGGCAGCGGGGCTGCGCGCGACGCGAGGTGAGGATTGAGCTGGAGATGCGGCGAAGTGCGGCGGCGTTTGCCAATGCTGGGTGGCTCGCGATGATGAAGCGGGCGACGGCGTTGGTGATGGCTGAGCCGTGCGAGCTGAAGAAGCGGGCGACGATATTTCTCGTGACGGCTGGGCCGTGCGAGGCGGCGAAGCGGGCGACGGCGTTTTAGGCGACGGCTCGGCGACTCGAGACGCCGAAACGCGCGACGATGCTGGTGACGACTGGGCCGTCCGAGCCGCAGCAACACGCGACCCACCAGGCGACGGAGTCGTCCGAGCCGCAGCCGCTGGAACCCGCGGCCCAGGCGACGGCTGAGCCGCCCGCGCCGTCGCCGCACCGCCCAGAGCGCCACCGCGCGGCGCCTCGGGTCGTTTCGGCGTGGGTTTGCCCTCGTTCGAACCCGCGAGCGGCGGCAACACCGGTGGCACGCGCGCAACGACGGCCGACACGTAGGCTTCGATTTTCTGCAAAAACTCGGGCAGAGCGCCCTGTCCGCGCGCGATCGCTTGCAGCCGCGCCTCCCATGCGCCGGTCATGGCCGCGCTCTTCACTTCCGGATCGACCACCGCGATGAGCCCGATGCCGCGCTCGGTCGCACAGAGCGCTTTGCCGTCGCGCGTGATGTAGCCGCGCGTGAGCAAGGTCTCGATGATGCTGGCGCGCGTGGCCGGAGTGCCGAGGCCGCTGTCTTTCATGGCCGCGGAGAGCTCTTTCTCGTCCACGGTTTTGCCCGCCGTTTCCATGGCGGTGAGCAGGCTCGCGTCGTTCAGGCGCGGCGGCGGGCGCGTGGTCTTGGGCAGCGCTTTGGCGTCGAGCACGCGCGGTGTTTGCCCGCGCGTGAGTCCTGGCGGCAGCATGCTCTCAGCGTGGTCAGCGCCCTTTTCGGCCCCAGCCGCGCGCTTTTCCTGCGGCGCTTTGGGCTCGCCCACGTCGAGCACTTTCCAGCCCTGCTCTTCGATTGCGGTGCCCTGACTGCGATAGGAGTCGACTGGTTCGGTCTCGGGCGTGCGCGGACGAATCTCGGTGATCACCTCGGTCGCCGCCCACACGAAATCGCCGTGCCAAGCTTGGAGTAAACGCCGGCACACGAGCGCGTACAGCTTTTGCTCGTCACTGGTGAGCCCGCGGCCGTCGTGGCGTGTGGGCGTCGGAATGATCGCGTGATGGTCGCTCACCTTCGCGTCGTCGACGAAGCGGCGAGACAAGCTGCGCTCGCCCGTGCCCGGAGCGAGCAGCGCCGCGTACGGTGCCGAAATGGCGCTCACCACCGCGGGCAGCGTCGCTGCCACTTCGGTCGAGAGGTGCCGACTATCGGTGCGTGGGTAGCTGAGCAACTTGTGCTTTTCGTACAGCGCTTGCGCGACCTCCAGCGTGCGCTGCGCGGACACGCCGTACAGGCGATTCATGTGCCGTTGCAGTTCCGTCAGGTCGTACAAAAGCGGCGGAGGCAGCCGCTTGGTCTCCGAGCTCACGCGGGCGATGCGCGCTTCGCCGGCCAGCGCTCGCGCCACCACTGCCTTCGCCTGCTCGCCATCGGGCGGCAGCCGGTCCGGGTGCTCCTTCACGCCCGGGCGAAACCAGGTACCGCGATAGCGCTGCTCCGGCTCGGGCGAGAACGTGGCTACGACCTGCAGGTAATCTTCGGGCACGAAATCGCGAATCGCCAGCTCGCGCTCGACGATCATGGCAAGCGTCGGTGTTTGCACGCGGCCGACCGACAGCGGCGCGTCGAGCGAAAGGCCGTACGCGCGCGACAAGTTCATGCCCACGAGCCAATCGGCGCGGCTGCGCCCGAGTGCCGCGTCCGCCAATGCGTCGAACTCACGCGCGGGCCGCAAGCGCGCGAGCCCATCGCGAATGGCATGCTCGGTCAGGGACGAAATCCAGAGCCGAGATACTGGCCGGCGGCAACCCGCTGCTTGATAGATGAAGCGAAAGATCAGCTCGCCCTCGCGCCCGGCATCGGTCGCGCAAATGACCGAAGCGACATCTTTGGCGTTGAGCACGCGGCGCACGATCTCGAACTGCGCGCGCGTCGATTCGAACACCGTGAGCGGCCACTCCACCGGCAACATCGGCAAATCTTCGCGCCGCCAACGCTTCCACTCCGGGCGAATCCCTTCCGGCTCGGCGAGGCCGACCAAATGCCCAATCGCCCAAGTGACCACGTAGCCGTTGCCGGACAAGGTGCCCTCACCGCGCCGCGTGGCTCCGAGCGCCTGCGCGAGATCGCGCGCGACGGCAGGCTTCTCGGCAACAACGGCGATGGTCATGGACAACGGAAGCTCTAACTCAGCCGCACACGCGCGCGCTCCTGAAATGCGCTCGTCCGCAGCCCGAGCCGGCTCAATCGGTCGCTATGGCCTGGAGTTGCGCACTTTTGTCGATCCGGGTGTGCCCGCTGCCCGGACAGAGAACGTCAGCCATCGGCTTGCTTGCGCACACGAGCGCTTCTCCTGCCCCATTTTCGACCTGAGCCGCCCACACAATGGGCGCTCCTCTCGGCGTGGCGTGGCCGGCTCTGCGCCACCGCCGCTCACAGCAAGCCGAAGGCGGCTCTTCTCGCGCGCACCGAGTGTCGCACACCGAGTGTCGCACACCGAATGACGCACACCGAGTCGGCTCCTCCCGCACGCGCGTTGACGTAAACAATTGCGCGCCTCCGCGCCACTACTGGCTGCGCTAAGCTCGTGCGATCTGATCATGATTCGATCGTTCACTGCGCTGGTGTTGGTTGGGGTCGCGGGTCTGTTCCAAGGGTGTAGCTCGGACGGCAATGACGCAGGCGGTGGCGGCGCGCCCACGGCGGGCAGTCCGTCGCACGGCGGCACGGGCGCGAGTGCTGGCGCAGGCGGCGCTCACTCAACGGGCGGAAGCCCGATCAGTTCGGGAGGTTCAGTGTCCGCTGCAGGTGAAGGCTCAGTGGCGCTGGCCGGCGGCGGCGCGACTGACGTGGATCCCGGCGCAGCGGGCGCGTCCGGCGCAAACGAGGGTCAAGCGGGCGCGAGCGATTGCCCGAACGGCGCGTGTGCGGCGTGCACGCCCGGCGCCACGCGCTGCAGCGCAGGCGGGCAGCAGACCTGCTCCGCCGACGGCAGCTGGCTCGCGGGACAGGCGTGCGACGCGAACGCGCTTTGCACGGCGTCCAGCGCTGATGTTGCCGGAAAATGCAACTGCCAGCCGGGTTGGGCGGGCAGCGGCACGAGCTGCGCGCACGTGAAGCGCATCTTCGTGACCAAGCACGTGTACACCGGCAATCTGCTAGCCGTCGTGCCCGGCGCCGCGTCGGGCCTCGCCGCGGCCGACGCGATTTGCAACTCCACCGCGCAGGCGGCCGGGCTGTCCGGCACTTATCGCGCGTGGCTCTCGAGCTCGACCGTCAACGCCATTGACCGACTCACCGACGTCGGCCCGTGGTACTTGCTGAACGCGTACACTTCGCCGCGCTACGCCAACAAGGCCGCGATCGTCGTCTCGCAGCCAGGGCAAATCGTGGGCATCGCCACCACTGAAGATGGCTCGTTCATCAGCATCAACGAGAGCGGCGTGATCGTGTGGACCGGCACGGCCGGCAACGGCACGAACACGAACCCCGCAGCCCCGATCACCTTCTGCAATGATTGGACGATCGGCCTCGGCGGAGCAACCGGCAGCTACGGCTTCGCCAACCGCGGCGTGGAAGATCCGAGCTGGACTCAGTACACCGGCCTCAACGCAAAGTGCGACACGCTCGCGCATCTGTACTGCTTCGAGCAGTAACGAGCGTTCGCGCGAGCCACGCGCTCAGCGCTTCCGCGCGCTACTCTTCGCGCAGCTCGCCCCGAGCGGAAACCCGCCGGGCGGCGCTTTCTTCAGTCGCTGCTCGGTTGCAGGCGTGTATTGCCCATTTTCGGCGATCGCGTCGTCCTTGTGATTGCGATTCCAGAGCTTCTGAAACGCGAGCACGTCGGTCGCGGTGTGCGGCGGCGCCGCGTTGCCCTTGTAATCGAAGTGCACGCGGTCCGACGTGCCGAGCCAGCGAAACTCTTGCGCCTCGAGCGCTGGACGCCATTTGGAGGCCTCCGCAATGTCGAGCGCGGTGCCAATTTCGTGATTGCTCTCGCCCGGCGGGGTCGCGAGCTGCACGCCGCAAATCTTGCTCGCCGCCCAATGCGACACCAAATATTGCTGCGCCACGGTGCGCAGCGCACTGTTGATCGTCATCGTGGCACTCGAATGCGCGTCCAGCGCCTTCAGCAAGTGGTCGCGCGTGCCCACTTCCAAAAACGGATACACGTGCGGCGCCATCACCAGATTGGGCCGCTTCGGCAGCGCCACGAAATCATTCGGCTTGATGCAACGCGCTTGCTCGATGATCTGCCGGCTCAGCCCGTCCACACTTTCGGTCGAACAACTGCCCGCAGCCGCTTCTTGCACCGACGCAAAATGCTTGGGCTTCTCTTTCTTGCTCGGCTTCGGCTCTTCTTCGTCGCTGCCTTCGTCCTCGAACCCGGGCGCGGGCGCTGACTTCGACAAAGACGGCGCGCTCTCGTCCGCGCTCGCCACCGCACCGCTCGCGACCGGCGCCGCAGCATCACCCGCTAACGCCGCGCTGCTCGCGGCCGGCGGCACCGCGCGCGGCGATCCCCCGCGCACGATGAAATACACGCTCAACGCGATTGCTGCCAATGGCACCAAGAACGCCACGACCAGCACGACCACCCGCCGAGCCGAACCCAGCCCACTCGGCGCCGCCGATGGTTCATCGGACGGGGGCGGTGCGTCGTCATGGGCCGGCTCGTCCGACATGGCTGCCCGCGGTACCGCGATCAGCCGCGAAGGGCAAGATTGTGCTTCGCCCAAAAACCGCCCAAGGCGCCTTCTCCGCACCGATCGCGCTCGAACCCACGGGCGATCTCCCATCCCACGCCACACCGAAGCAATCGCGCAACCCCGCATCCGCTGTGATTTTTTTATTAATGGTCACCCTGCGCCGCTCAGCGCGGCCCAGCCTTCGGCGTCGAAGAGCGCCCCGCGCCGCGGATGCCGTCGCGGGCGACGAACGCGCTCGGCACTGCACGCCCCCGGCGCGTGTTGCGCCGCGGACTTCAGTCAACCGGCGACACTCGGAGCTCACAGGCCGCATTGGATCCCGCTGACGAAGTTTGGCCGCACGGCGAAGCGTCAAGCAATCGGCGACTACCCGGGCTCGCTGCAACTCCAAGCCGGACAAATCTCGGCACAGTTTCCGGAAGCCCTGCGTCAGTCGTGCTCAAGATCACCGCACATTCCGTCGCGCGAACCTCAGCCACACCTAACCTGTTCACTCGGCAAAAGGAACGCAGGCGGCTACGAGCACTCCAACCAGTCATCCCGCGAACAGAAAGCGGGCCTTGGTCAAAGCTCAACCCTCGCCATCGATACGAGGCCGTGCCCGCAATAAAATCGCAATGGTGAACGGGAGCAGGCCGCCACCTGCCCAAAAGCTCCACGCCACTAGCGAGCCCAAAGCATCTACACGACCGAAGGGACTGCCGACGATACCGAGGACCCAGAAGACCAACGAAATCGCCAGTGCGGCAGCCGCCTGCCGGCCGACAAAACGAGCCAAACTAGGACGAACCTCGGGCCTGAACAAACCAACGATGCCGATGCCCAGAGCGATCGCATTCCAGAACCCCACGAAAATCCCGAGAGCGAGCACGTCGTCCACAACGTACCTGCGTTGAGCTCCGGGGGCATCGGCAAACTGAGAGAGAGCCAGCCAAGTACAGCCTTGCTCGTGTCACCAGCTGACGGGCGGCTGTATCACCTTCGATCCGCCGGTATGCGGACGCTGCACGTATCCGTCGGCAGGGGTCGGAGTGACGACCCCTTCTGCGATGTCATGCCGGCACCCGTCCGCCATGATCTCCCTCAGGTCCAAGAAGATTTACCGACGTTCCGCTGTGGGCGCCAGAGCGAGCGACAGCTCGGCTTACAACGGCTTGTTGGGCCGCGAATCGTTTGCGCGCCCTGCTCCGCTACTCGTCCGCGGATCGTTGGTGCGCGTCGGGAGTGCCGGAAACCCCAAAACGAGGAGTAAACCCATCGGCCCAAGCAGCAGGCCAAACCATGCGAATCCGTCCGGGTACCCGCGTTCGGCGAGAATCGCGCGGCTAGTGAGTAGCTGTGCCGGCATCAGCACAATGACGGTGACGAAGAGTATCCAAATCTGTTTCGCACCCAGCCAGACACCCGCAAACGCGACGGCAACGAGCAGGTATCCGATCAATCTCGGGCGCGACAAGTGCCTCATGGGCCGCCGAGAGGCCGTGATGGTTCCATGAGTCCCCAAAGTACCGCCGTTCAGCTGCGCCACGGCAGGAAACGACGAGCCGAGCGCGAATGAGTCGAGCCCGCGGCATTCGCCACCGAATGAGGAACGTCAATTTGAAACGAGGCCAAGCGCTTGAACCAAGAAACAACGCTTCCGGCTTGGCGTGGGAACGAGCAGAATTCTAAATGACTGGTTCTGCGACGGCGCCCCCCGGCTAGACCTGTAGGAGATTCGCACCAAGGCCGGCCCTTCACGCAGCGTCAAACCGTCGAGGCTGGCGATGAAGTGAACAGAAAGCCCGGGCGGAAGTCGGGCAGCGACCGTGTCGCCGAAGCAGTAGTCTGAAGAGTTGGTCTCACAACCATCCTCGAAACGGACTCTGCCGACCCAACCCTTGTCGGGCACGAGGTCGGGTGACCGCAATGAGATTCCACCTCCCCATGCGAAAGGTTCCGCCGGTACGATCAAGATGGGCAGAGGTTTGGAACCGAAATTGGCAACCGTGATCGCAAAGCTAGCCGACTCGCCACACCAGATCCCCGTGGGCTCGACAGGTGACGACGACGAGTTAGGTCCGACGGCGCGGGTTGCGGCACCCCGCGGCGGCGGGGTGCAGGCGCACATCATGATCACGAACGTGACTCGCAGCGAGCGAACGGGCACAGTGTTATGACACCGCGCTCGGCCGCAGGTTCCCTTTCGTTCAATATGACGCGGGCGTTCTCGCGCAGCGAATGGTCATCACTGATGCCCGAAACGCCAGCTGGCTTCGTTCAGCAGATCGTCCGACATCCCGAGGTCTAAGAGGGCCGGGCGTACTCGCGAAAAGAGGACCATCCACAGGCGATCAAAGGCCTCTTCGGGTGCGGTCGCTGGCAGGGCTGCGACGATGCGCTGTCGTTCGAGCACTAGTGCGCCGCTCATACAGGCAATCCGGCAAGTGGGTGCGTCGTCGATTGTCTGGCTATTCAGGGGTTCGGGCAATAGTCCGAGCCCCTGACGCACCTCGTTGAAAGTCGAGGCATCAAGCCTGAAGTCGTATCGTGACTTCGATCTCTCGATCAGCCGCGAATCACCAAACCAATGGCAGCGGGCAGACCCACGCGATCCGACAATCAGCGATGCCTCCCAGCCGACCAGTGCGCCGGAAAATCCACCATGATATGCGAAGTCGAGTTTCACCGTGAGCCGTTGCCCAGTATAGCGGCGTTCAGCTGCGGGCACCCGAACGAACGCTTCGCGGATCGATATGCGAGCCCTTCCTAGGGCCGGCGGCGCTCGAATCCGCATGGTCGTCAGAGTTGGGTTTGTGGTGGGCGCAGGAGCCGTCTCGAAGCGGCGCCAGAGGGACGACGCAATGAATACGCCCGTCGATCCGACGCACAGCAGGCGCTCCGCGAGTCGAGGCAGCGGCGCGATTTCAATCGGAAGATGCTGAGAATGTTGCATCAAAGGCCGCATATCAGGTGCGCGCGGCGCTTAAAGTAGCCCCCCAACGAGCGTTCGGGAGCCAACAACGGCGACGTCAACCGCTACCCGCGCAGACGCAACGCGAATGGCACGCCGCGACATGCCGCCACGCGCCGCCACGCGCGGCCGGCGCACCACGACGCCGAAGGCTACGCCGCGACTCGCCACCACGCGTGACCATCAAAAAACAAAAGTTGCATTCAGACGTGGGCGCGCCGGGCGCCCAGAATCTCAACCCAGCTACGCCGCTTGCGCCGCACCTCGGCAGTGGCGGGAGCGCGCGAGGCAGAGCGGTGAGCGCTCGTGCGGACTCGGCGATCGCCGCCACTGCCGAGTTCGTCATTCGTGTTCGAGAGGAGCCGTCGAAGCGGTTCGTCTCGTCGGGCACACTCGTGCGCGCGGATTACTTCTTGTCCGGTGGCGGACTTTGTTCGGGTGGCGGCGCGCAGGAGGCTGCGACGGAGCCGTATTTTTCCTTGTCCGCGAGCGCGCGCGCCGTGTCGCCGGCCTTCAGTGCGTCTTCCAGATCAGCCTGGATGGCGGCGAGGACGTCGGCGCACGGATTTTTGTCGCCGTTGGCGGGGCTGCAACTCGAGGCGATCGCGGCGAGCTTGTCTTTGGCCGCCGAGATTTGCGCTTCATCGCCGCTCTTGATCGCGGCATCGAGATTCTGTTGTGCTGCGGCGATCTCTGCGGCGCACGGGTCGGGCTGTTTGTCGCCCGTGCTGCACGAGGCCGCGACCGCAGCGAGTTTCTCTTTGTCGGCAACTGCGCGCGCGGTGTCGCCGGCCTTCAGTGCGTCGTCCAGATCGGCTTGGAGGGCCGTGAGCTCGGCGGCGCACGGGTCGGGCTGTTTGTCGCCCGTGCTGCACGAGGCCGCGACTGCGGCGAGTTTTTCTTTGTCGGCGACTGCGCGCGCGGTGTCACCGGCCTTCAGTGCGTCGTCCAGATCGGCTTGGAGGGCCGTGAGCTCGGCGGCGCACGGGTCGGGCTGTTTGGGATCCGGGGGCACAGCCGCGCAGCTGAGCTTGATGGCTTCGAGTTTGTCGAGCAGCGCTTTGATCTGTTGCGGGTCGGTCGTGCCCTTGAGCGCGAGCTGGAGGTCTGCGAGCTCCTGATCGCACACGTCGTTCGCGGGGGGCGGCGGCGTTTTCGAGCCTGGATCGCAGTCGCTGCCTTTCGTCGTTCCCGAGCTGCCGGCGCTGCCTGCGCTTGCTGCGCCGTTCGCGTCGGTTTTATCGGTCACTGCAGATTCCGTAGCGGTGCCATTTTCGGCTGGGGTGACGGCGCAGCCGAGCCCGCCAAATAGCGCAAGACATAGCCAATATTTCCTCATCTGGACCCACTTTCTTCGAGCTTTGCTTCGAGCGCAGCGTGGGCGCTCGAAGTCGTCTGCTGGTCCGGGCCGAGTCAACGCGCGTTCGGCTCAACTAATTTTCGGCGCGCGGCACGGTTCAGCGCGTGATGCATTGGTTGCTCGGCTTCGGCGAGCACGTCCATTGTTTGAGCTGCGAGTCGCATTTGCACGCGGCGGCATCCGTGCCCGCTTTGCACAAGCTCCCCGGAGGACAACCAACGAGCAGGCAATCGACTCCGACCGGCGGACCACACGCGGCGGTCGCGCATTGGTTACCGAAGCAGCAGCTCGGGTCGCCCTTGCAACCCGGTAGGCAACTGAAGCCCGCGCTACAGATCTGCCCGCTGCCGCAGTCTTGATCGAATTTGCATTGGCTGGGCGGGACGCACACCGAGCAGCCATTTCGAACCACGGGTAGCCAACTCGCAGGACACGGATCGACGGGACACGCGAGGCACTGATAGTTCTCGCACAGCGCGCCGGGGCCGCAGTCGGAGTCGGCGCTGCAGGTCATGGCGCAGCGATCACAGGCGCTCTCCACGAGGAGCGTGTCGGCCTTGCAGTAGGCGTTGATCTGACAACAATCCGCCATCGCCGAGCACTGGAAGGGTGCTACGCAAGCATCGCCGGTCATGCCGGCGGAGAGCGCTGCCACGCAGCTGGCTTTCGTCCAAGGCGGACCTACGCCCGCCGAACCCGCTTGGCCGGGCGCGCCGCCGCTCGCGGATCCGGAGCTGCCTGCCGCGCCCGCATCGGACGCTGCCCCGGGCGCGCCCGCCATCCCGGCACTGCCGGCGTTGGCTTGCGCTTCGAACAGGGTGTGCTCGCGCACGCAGCCCGCGCCGCCGTAAACCGCAATCGCACCGAGCGCGAAGCTCCGCACGCAGCTCCGGGCGTAACGAGCGGTTCGGCTGAGCATCCGAGTCTGGCTTAGCAAATCGCGAAGCTCGTGGGGTGAAGACGATAGAGGGAAAGGTGGGCGCGCCGGAAAAGCACGCCCCGTCACTCGGGCCGCGCGGGACGGCGGGTGGCTCAACAATCGCACGAGCTTTTGCGGCCGACTTGGGCTCAAATACTTGAGCCATCTTCGCGCGCCGTGGGCCCTTCGGTGTGAGAGCGCATGTCCCCCGCTGCCATTTTTCGAGATCTCGGCGCATTTGCCGTCCAATCGCGCTCGGGAAGGGGCATGGGCTTGATCCGCCTCGAATCGCCGCAAGAGCCGTCCGATTCGGAGCTCGCCCGCCGCATCGGCCGCGGCGAACGTTGGGCGGAGGAGGCATTTTACCGTCGGCACGTCACGCACGTGGTCGGCCTGGCGCAGCGGTTGCTCGGCAATTTCGCAGACGCCGAGGACGTGGCGCAGGAAACGTTCACGACCGCCTTCGCGATTTGGCACCAATTGCGCGACTATGAGCGCGCTCGCTCCTGGCTCTCGCAAATTGCCGTACGCAAGGTGCACCGCAAGTTCAGAAAGCGGCGCATCCTGCGGCTACTGGGGCTCGATCAAGGGCTCGACGATCTGCCGCTCGAAGCGCTCGCGCGTGACGACACGTCCGCCGAGGTCCGCTCCGAGCTGCTGCAGCTCGATGCGGTATTGAAGTCGCTGTCTGCCAAGTCCAGAATTCCCTGGATGCTGCGCTACGTCGAAGGCTTGCCGCTCGAGGAGGTGGCCGCGCAGTGCGACTGCTCGCTCGCGACGGCCAAGCGCCGCGTCGCCAGCGCACATCGCTTGGTGAGCCGTCAGGTGAAGATCGGCGAGGTCAGCGATGACTAAGCTGCGTGCACCGCTTGCCGATGAGCTCGCGCCCCAAATCGACGAGCGCGCGATCCAGCGGATTTGGTCGGGTGTGCAGAGGCGGCGCGGCGGCTCCTGGTTCGCCGAGCGGCGTTCTGGCTCCGCTTGGCTGTTCGGGCTCGCGGGCGCTGTGCTTTCGTGTGCCTTGCTCGTCGCTGGCTGGCATTGGTATGGCGCGCGGGCGAGCGTGCCCAACCTGGCGAACGCGCTGGCCGTGGGTCCACTCTTGGCTCGTTCGGGCGGCGGGCTGTCGGTTTTGGGTGGCGCGCCGGCTTCGAGCCAGGAGCTTTCGGACGGCTCTGCGATCACGCTCGACGCCGGCTCGCGGCTGGAGGTGCTCGAGAACACGGCCAAGACGTTCGTGTCGGTGCTGCGCCGCGGCCGCGGCACGTTCGCGGTGCGCCCGGGCGGCCCACGGCGCTGGACGATCGAAGCGGGGCTGGCCACGGTCGAGGTCGTCGGCACGCGCTTCAGTGTCACGCGCGCGCCCGGCAGTGTCGAAGTCAGCGTCGAGCACGGTGTGGTGCTGGTGCGGAGTGATTTGATTCAAGATCGCGTGCAGCGGCTGACCGCGGGTCAGCGCCTGACCATTCACGAGCCACAACCGGAGCCGCTCTCGGCGACCAGTGCCGCTTCAATGGCTGGACCAAGCGCGCCTTCGCTTGCGCCCGGCGCGTCAACACACTCGAGCGCCCCTCCAAGCTTGAGTGAGCTGCTCGATCAGGCCGACGCGCACCGGCGGCGCGGCGACGTGCGCGGGGCAGAAACGGCGTTGCGCGCTGCATTGGCCGCTCACGGCAGCGATCCACAGGCCGCGCTGGCCGCCTTCACGCTCGGCAAATTGCTGCTGGATATGGCCGGGCGCCCAGGCGACGCGGCGGCCGCGTTTGCGCGCTGCCTTTCGCTTTCTCCGCCCAGCGCGCTCGCCGAAGATGCGCTGTATCGACTGGCCGAAGCGCAAGCCCGCGCGGGCGACAGCGACGCCGCGGCCGTGACCGCGCGTCAATATCGAGCTCGCTATCCGCACGGGCAGCACGAGCGTGAATTGAAGCGATGGGTCGGCGAAGACTGAGCGGGTGCGTCGCGCTCGCGACGTGCGCTGCACTCAGCCGCATCGCGGCGGCATCCGCGCTGCCCGCGCGGCTCGAGCTCGTGCTCACGAGCTGTGATGGCTCTGCGCTCGACGCACGCGAAGCCGAGCGCACGGTCCGCTCGGAGCTCGAGTCCGACGGGGTTGCGCAGATCGTTGCCGAGGGCGCGAGCGAGTCGAGCGATGCCTGGCTCGCGGTCAACGTGGGCTGCGACTCGGCGCTGACCGCGAGCCTAGAGCTCAAATCTCGGCGTACCGGCCGAGATCGCGCCCGGAGCATTGTGCTCGCCGATGCCGATCCGAGCGCGCGCACGCGAGCGCTCGGCCTTGCCGTCGCCGAGTTCGTGCGCTCGGATTGGCCGGAGTTGAACGCGCCCGAGCCGACCACCAGCACGAACGCGAGCGCCGCCTATCCAGACGCGCACCCCGCCACCCATGGCGCAGCGAACGGGGCGGCTGACACCGCGGACCGCGCGCCGGCCGCGCCGACACGCGCGAGCGCGGGCGCAGCGCTCGAACCGAATGCGTCGTCCTCGCGCGTCGACACGGGGGCGCGCGCCGCAACCCGGGGCGACTCGGAACGCGCGCGTGCCTTCGCATTTACCGCCAGTGCGCGCATGCGCTGGTTCGTCGACTACGCGAGCGTCAGCTGGGGCGGCGAACTCGGACCCGACTTCGGCGCGTTCCGCGTGCGCGCAGAAGCGCTCGTCTCGGCCAAACAAGACGCGCTCGGTTCGGCCAACTTGGGCAGCGCCGCGCTTTGCCTCGGCTACCGCGTGCTCGACGTGCCGCTCGGCGCTTTCTCGCTCTCCGGCTACCCACTGGCGAGCGCTGGCGTCACCTGGCTGCGCGGCTCGCCCGCGCCCGGCGTGCGCCTCGACCCCACCACCGGCTTTTATGGTGACTTGCGCTTCCTGCTCGAAGCGCGGCTGCGCGCGGCGGGGCTCGGGCCGAGCTTGGCGCTCGAGGTCGGCCGCGCCTCGGGGCTGGTCGCGCGCGCGGCCGATCGCACGCTCGGCGCGACGGGTGGCTTCTTTCTGGGCGCGAGTGCCGGCGTTCGGTATTAGCGCCCTGCGCTCGCCTAGCCTGCGCCGAGCGCGCGAGACATACTGCTCACCGTGGGTGACCAGAAGTACCGCTCGCTCGCGCTCGGGGCCGCGTTGCTACTCAGTGCGTGCGGCGCAAACAGCGCGCCGCCGAGCTCTCCGCCCGAACGAGTGACCGCCGAAGCCGGCTTTCTCGATCTCGCACCGCGCAATGTCGTGATCCACGGCCGCCCGGTCACACTCGCCGCGACGAGCAAGATTTTCTACAACTTTCGCCCGGCTGACACCGACCCCGAAACTCGACCGCTGATCGTCTTGTTCAACGGCTTTGCGTCGGACGTGGTGCGCGCATTCGGCACGGGTCCGAATACCGTGGAGCCGGACGGCACCGTCGTTCCAAATCCGGATTCACTGACGCGTTTCGCCAACCTTTTGTACTTCGATCCGCGGCAATCGGGCTTTTCTTACGACGTGCTCGCCGATCGCGCTCCGACCGCCGATGATTGCTCGCAAGACGTGTTCAGTGAGTACGTCGATGCGGCCGACGTGCTGCTCGCCACGCTGCGCTTCGTGCGCGAGCACGAGTCACTGCACGGCCCAGTGTATTGGCTGGGCGAGAGCTACGCCGGTGTGCGCATTCAGTGGATCCTCACTTATCTGCGGCAGGCCTGGTCGCTCGCCCCGTACGAAGATCCGACGCTCCGCGCGGCGCTCGCGAGCGCACCGCAGAGCCGGCTCTTGAGCGGGCAAATCCTGCTCCAACCGTGGCTCGCCGGGATCGCGCATGCCAGCGCCATTCAAGCCACGTGCTCGAGCCCGGCGTTGCTCGCGGCCGTGCAAGCCAGCGTCGCTTCACCGTGCCCAACCGACAACGCCTGCGCGTGCGCCCGATCGTTCGCACGCAGCCCCTACAACTACACGCTGAGCGCGACCGAGCAAGATACGCGCATGTTCGCCGCGGATGCCGCGCAAGTGGCGCCCGAGGCTGCCGAAGCGCTGTACGGCGTGCCGTTCCCGCAAATTTCGGGATTGAGCAGCAGTGACCGCGCGCGCGGCTTCAAGTGCAGCGTGGCCGACGCCGAAACTCCGGATCAAAGCGCGCTCAGCGCGCTATTGGGCCCATTGCCGAGTGGGCAATCGTATAACCTGGCCTATTCACCGCTCACCACCGGCAAGGGCTCGACCGATCCCGATTGGCGCAGCCAAAACTTGATCGGCAATGCCTTCCTCGACAACGCGCGTGAGGTCGACGCGCTGATCACCGACGGCGAGCGCGATCTGGTCGTGCCGGAAACAGCGCTCGTGCCCGCACTCCAAACCATCGCGCCGAGCAGCATGACGGTCTCGGAAACCAGCGCGGAGCTCACGCTTGGCTACCCGGATGGCGCGCGCACGCTTCGGATCTTTCATTATCCGAGCGCTGGGCACATGATCACGATGATCGAGCCGCAAACCTTCGCCGCCAATTTGCGCGACTGGCTCGCAGAGCGCCCCCAGGCACGTTAGCGAGACGAGGCTGCGCGAGCGGCGCCGAGCGTCAGCCGACGCGCGAATGCGCGAGCAAATAAGCCACGTGCACGTAGTCACGGATCACGGCAATCTGCCCATTTTTCAGGCCCAGCTGCAGCAACGAGTGCGGCTGCCACACGCCGTCAATCTCGCGAAAGTGCACGATCTCCTCGACTCCGTCGACCTCGGTCAGCTCCAGCTTCCAGCGCCAACTGAGCCGGCCGTAATTGACGAAGTAGCGCGCGTCTTTGAGCGGCCCTTCGCTGCGATGTACGACCTCGAGCCGCGCCTCGTCCGAAACCAGCGCTTGCACGCCCGGCCAATCCTGACGATTGAAGGCGGCGAGGTAACGTTCGACCAGCGCGTGATGCCCAGGCTCGAGCCGGCGCGGTTCGGGCTCAGTGTGCGCGGTAGCCTCGAGCTTGGCGCGCCCGCGATGCAACGCGGCCTTCACCGCGCCCACGCTCGAGCCGGTGATCTCGGCGGTTTCCTCGAGTGACCAATCGAGCACGTCCTTCAAAACGACGCACGCGCGTTCCTTCGCGGGAAGCTCCGTCACCAAGTTGCTGAGCGCGCGCTCCACCCGCTCCTTGTCGACCAGCGCGTCCTCCACTCCGCTCACCTCCACGCTTTCCGGCTCATCGCCAATCGGCAGCAACGCCCGCCGCTTGCCGCGCAAGAAATCGATGCACTTGTTGTGCGCAATGCGAAACAGCCAAGAGCGGAGCGAACCGCCGTCACGGAGTTCGGGAAAGCGGTAAAAGGCCAGCACCAGCGCGTCCTGCAACACGTCCTCACCGTCACACGGGCTGCCTGTCATGCGCGTGCAAAAGCGATGCAACTCCGGGCGCATGCGCTCACAGGCTTCCTCGAAGCCCTGGCGGGCGTCCGCCACTTCTCGAACCAATTGCTCTTTGTCAGCCATTTTCTCGCTCAGACCTGAAGACGATCTCAGACCCGAAAAAGATACGGTCGCCGCCACGTATCCCCAAAGGGCCGTCGTTCGTCTGAAGCGGCGGAGAGAAACAACGCATGCTCATCTACTATGACTGGAATGCTTCGCCCAATTGTTTGAAAACCAAAATCCTGCTGAACGAGCTCGGCATCGAATACGAGCAACGGAACCTCGACGCAAACACGGTGCGCAGCGCCGAATATCGCGCCAAGTTTCCAAGCGCGCAGGCACCGGCGATCGAGGACGGCCCAGTGCAAATCGCCGAATCGGCGGCGATCGCCCTGTACTTGGCCGAAAAGCACGGAAAACTCACGCCCAAAGAGCCCGCGCGCCGCGCGCTCATGTTCCAAGC
>Ga0068855_100001063_pt1 | contig 34041 bp, 34 predicted proteins | sample KBSCornC52_FD_66592 | JGI IMG/M metagenome (GOLD analysis project Ga0068855, IMG submission 66592) | Corn rhizosphere microbial communities from Kellogg Biological Station, Michigan, USA - KBS Corn C5-2 | ecosystem: Host-associated > Plants > Roots > Rhizosphere > Soil ...
CAAGCGCGCGATCTTCGGCTCGCTCGCCCCGGTGCTCGGGGCTGGCGCCGTGCTGGCGAGCAACACCTCGTCGATCTCGATCACCCGCCTCGCCCAGGCCGCGCCCGCGCCGGACCGGTTCATCGGCATGCACTTCTTCAACCCGGTCCCGCGCATGCAGCTGCTGGAGATCATCCGCGGCATGGCGACATCCGACGAGACGGTGGCCCTCGCCCGCGCCTTCGGCGAGCAGGCGGGCAAGACGGTGATCGTCGCGGCCGACCGGCCTGGCTTCGTGGTCAACCGGATCCTGCTGCCCCTGCTCAACGAAGCCTTCTTCGCGGTGGAGGAGCGGCTCGCCTCGATCCCCGACATCGACGCCGGCATCAAGCTGGGCGCAGGCCACCCGATGGGGCCGCTGACGCTCGCCGACATGATCGGCCTCGACACCCTGCTCGAGGTGCTGCTGGTGTTCCAGGCCGACTTCGGCGATCCGAAGTACCGCCCCGCGCCGATCCTGCGCAAGCTGGTGGAGGCCGGCTGGCTCGGCCGCAAGAGCGGCAAGGGCTTCTACGACTACTCTGGCGAAGTCCCGGTGCCGCTGGCTCTCTGAGGACATTGCAGCCCCCCACTCCGCCCCCCGCGAGGACCGATGACCGGACAATTCGATCTCACCGAAGACCAGCTGGCCATCCAGGACATGGCGCGGCGCTTCACCGCCGATGCGATCACCCCCTTCGCGGCCCAGTGGGACGAGGACCACGAGTTCCCGCGCGAGACGGTCAAGGCCGCCGCCGAGCTGGGCTTCGGGGCGATCTACGTGAGCGAGGCCTCGGGCGGGATCGGGCTCGGCCGGCTGGAGGCCGCGCTGATCATGGAAGCCATGGCCTATGGCTGCCCCACGACCAGCGCCTTCATCTCGATCCACAACATGGCCGCGTGGATGATCGACACCTATGGCGGCGAGGAACTCAAGGCGCGCTTCCTTCCGGACCTGATCACCATGGACCGGATGGCCTCCTATTGCCTGACCGAGCCGGGTTCGGGCTCGGACGCAGCGGCCCTGCGCACGACGGCCCGGCGCGACGGCGACGACTACGTGCTCAACGGCACCAAGCAGTTCACCTCCGGCGGCGGGGTGAACGATGTCTATGTCGTCATGGTGCGCACCGGCGAAGACGGGCCCAAGGGCATCTCCTGCCTGGTGGTGGAGAAGGACACGCCGGGGGTGTCGTTCGGTGCGCCGGAGCGCAAGCTGGGCTGGAACGCTTCGCCCACGGCGCAGGTGATCTTCGACAATGCGCGGGTGCCGGTGGCCAACCGCGTGGGCGCGGAAGGCGACGGCTTCCGCTTCGCCATGGCCGGGCTCGACGGCGGCCGTCTCAACATCGGCGCCTGCTCGCTGGGCGGCGCGCAGCGCTGTCTCGACGAGGCCGTGGCCTATGTGAAGGATCGCAAGCAGTTCGGCCGCGCGATCGCCGAGTTCCAGAACAGCCAGTTCACCCTTGCCGACATGGCGACGGAACTCGCCGGGGCGCGCGCCCTGCTCTATCTCGCCGCGGCCAAGGTGACTTCGGGGGCTGCCGACAAGACCGTGTTCTCGGCCATGGCGAAGCGCCTCGCCACCGACACAGGCTCGTCCGTGGTCGACCGCGCTCTGCAGATGTTCGGCGGCTACGGATATCTGAAGGACTACCCCATCGAGCGCTTCTGGCGCGACCTTCGGGTCCACCGGATCCTTGAAGGCACCAACGAGGTGATGAAGATGATCATCGGCAGGGACCTGCTGCGTTAAGGGCGGCGCGATTGACCAGCCCTTGGCAGCAATGGCCGGAAGGCTTATGCCGCAATGCAGCATTGACGAAGGGGAAGCACGTGTCCCAGCCCAAAACTCCGGAGAATCCGCAGAGCCCCTCGGAATACATGATCGAGGCCTATTCGCGCCTCGCGGACTCGATGCAGCATTTTCTGGCCAACCTGCCCTCGCAAAAGCCGGCCGCGGCATCCGGCTTGCTGAGCAGCATCTCTACCGTAAGCGAGGTGATTGGCGGGGCGCTGGCCCGGCCTGACCAGTTGCTGGAGATCCAAGCACAGGCCGTAAAAGATTGGACCCAGTTCTGGCAGAACATGTGGTTGCCGGCCGAGGCGCAGCAGCCGGTTGCCCAGCCGGAACGGGGCGACCGCCGGTTCGGCCACGAAGGCTGGAACAGCAATCCCTACTTCAACCAGATCAAGCAGGCGCACCTGCTTGCCGGACGGCAACTAAGGCAGATTGTCCAGGCCTCGCCGGAGCAAGACCAGTCCAAGCGCGCGCTCGCCGAACTGGCCGTCGAGCAGTATCTCAATGCGGTTGCCCCGACCAACTTCGTGATGACCAACCCCGAAGTGGTGCGGCGCACGGTGGATACGGGTGGGGCAAATCTGGTTTCGGGCTTTGCCAACCTGCTCGAAGACCTGGCCGCCGGGCGCGGTATCGTCCAGCGCCGCACGGACGACGACGCCTTCCGGCTGGGCGAGAACCTCGCCTGTACGCCGGGCTCCGTGGTCTACCAGAACCACCTGATGCAGCTGATCCAGTATGCCCCATCGACAAAGGCGGTTCGCGGGCGCCCGCTGCTCTACGTGCCGCCGCTGGTCAACAAGTACTACATGATCGACCTTCAGCCGAAATCGAGCCTGGTAAAATGGCTGGTGGACCAGGGGCATACCGTTTTCGTGATCTCATGGGTCGAACCGGACGAGAGCCATCGCGATTGCGGACTGGAGGAATACGTCGGCGACGGCGTGCTCGCGGCGCACCGCCTGGTGATGGAAGCGACGGGGGCGGACGCGGTCGACCTGTTCGGCTTCTGCATGGGCGGAACCCTGCTGACGATCGCCAGTGCGGTCCTGATTGCGCGCGGCAAGGGCGAGCAGGTCGGCTCGGCGACGCTGATCGGCGCGCTGGTCGACTTTGCCGACATGATGGAGTGGACCGCCTTCATCACCGAAGACCAGATGAGTGCGGTCGATGCCCATATCGGTGAACGGGGCTACATCGCCAAGGACGAGCTGCAGCAGCTGTTCTCCATGATGCGATCGAACGATCTGATCTGGTCGGCCTTCATCAACCATTACCTGCTGGATCGCACCGCGCCGCCGTCGGACCTGCTGTACTGGTTCGAGCATGGCTCGCACATTCCCGAGGCGTTCCTCAACGCCTACAACCGCGAGCTGCTGCTTGACGACCACCTCCGGATACCGGGCGCCGTGACCCTGCTCGGTGAAAAGCTGGACCTATCCAAGATCGACGGGCCGGTGATGGTGATTGGCCTGAAGGACGATCACGTCTCCTCCTGGAAGAGCGTCTATCGCGGATGCCGGTATTTTGGCGGACAGCCGACCTTCATCCTGGGCGGCTCGGGCCACAATGCGGGCGTCATCAATCCGCCGAGCGCCAACAAGCACGGATACTGGACCAACCCGCAGATGCCCGAGGATGCCGATGCGTGGCTCGCGGGCGCGGAGAAGCATGAAGGGTCGTGGTGGCCGCGATGGTCCCAATGGCTCTATGACAACGACCCGACCGGAACCGTGCCGCCCCGCAAGCCGGGCCAAGCGCCCCTGTCGGTTCTCGAGCCCGCGCCCGGCTCTTTCATCACGGCACGCTGAACCAGGGTCCATAATCAGATGTCCAAGGAAACCGACGTGAATCTCGAAAGCGAAGACGCCCTCTGCTTTAGGGACGGCAAGGTTGGTCGGCTGCGCCTGAACCGGCCCAAGGCCATCAATGCGCTCAACCTGCCGATGGTGCGCGGGATGACCGAGGCGCTGATGGAATGGCGCAACGATCCTGCCGTTCAGGTCATCATGATCGACCATGCCGAGGGGCGGGGATTCTGTGCGGGCGGCGACGTGGTCACCATCGCCAACAGCGCTCAGGGCCATGGCGCGGCCGGTGACGCCTTCTTCTACCAGGAATATCGGATGAACCATCTGATGTACACGTACCTCAAGCCCGGGGTCGTGTTCATGGACGGGATCACCATGGGCGGCGGCGTCGGCATTTCCATGCCCTGCCGCTACCGTATCGCGACCGAACGCACGGTTTTCGCCATGCCGGAGACGGGGATCGGCCTGTTCCCCGATGTCGGCGGGGGACGCTATCTGTCACGCCTGCCGGGGCGGATCGCCCAGTTCCTCGGCCTCACCGGCGGCCGGCTCAACGGTGCTGAGTGCGTCGCGACGCGCATCGCCACGCACTACATTCCGTCTGAACGGATCCCGGAAGTCAAGGAGCGCATCCTGCTTCATCCCGAAGGGCTGTCGATGATCCTCGACAGCGCCGCGGAAACGCCGCCGCCAGCGCCGGTCATGGAGCGCCTGCCCGATATCAATCGCTTCTTCGCCAGCGATCGGCTCGAGGACATCTTGACCGCGCTCGAGGAGGACCCCTCGGACTGGCCGCAACAACAACTGGCGATCTTGCGCACCAAGTCGCCGCTTTCGTGCAAGGTCACCTTGCGCCTGTTGACGGTCAGCCCGCACTTCGCCGCCTTCGCCGACGAGATGCGCCTCGAATTCGGCATCGTGCACCGGATGTTCCGGCAGCACGATTTCCCGGAAGGGGTCCGGGCGCTGTTGATCGACAAGGACAACAAACCGCAATGGGATCCGGCAACGCCCGAAGAGGTGACGGATACCCTCGTCAATTCGATCTTCATGCCGCTGCCCAAGGAGCGCGCGTGGACCCCCATTCCAAACCTGAGCGCCTGATTCCCGGAGAGGTTAGCCATGACTTATGAAACTATTCTCGTCGAACAGAAGGGTGCCGTCACCCTCATCACGCTCAACCGCCCCCAGGCGCTGAACGCGCTCAATTCGCAGGTGCTGGCCGATCTGATCGACGCCTTCGCCAAGTTCGAGGCCGATCCTTCGCAGGGCTGCGCGGTGCTGACCGGTGCGGGCGAGAAGTCGTTCGCTGCGGGGGCCGACATCAAGGAAATGGCCGACAAGACCGCGTCGGAGTTCTTCAACCAGGATTTCTTCGCCGACTGGACCAGCCGCCTGGTCAAGACCACCCGCAAGCCGTGGATCGCCGCGGTCAACGGCTTTGCGCTGGGCGGCGGCTGCGAGCTGGCGATGATGGCCGATTTCATCATCGCCTCTGACAACGCCAAATTCGGCCAGCCCGAGATCAAGCTCGGCGTGGCTCCCGGCATGGGCGGCTCGCAGCGCCTAACTCGCGCGGTGGGCAAGGCCAAGGCCATGGACATGTGCCTGACCGCGCGGATGATGGACGCCGCGGAAGCCGAGCGTTCGGGCCTCGTCACCCGCGTGGTGCCGCTGGCCGACCTCCTGGCGGATGCGCTGAAGACCGCCGAGACCATCGCCGCCATGCCGCCGATGGCCGCCAAGGTGAACAAGGAGATGGTCAACGCCGCCTACGAGACCACGCTCGACCAGGGCCTGCTATTCGAACGCCGCGCCTTCCAGATCCTGACCGCCACCGAAGACAAGGCCGAGGGCATGAAGGCCTTCATCGAAAAGCGCCCCGGCGTGTGGAAGGGGAAGTAAGGCCATGAAGATCGCATTCATCGGGCTGGGCAACATGGGCGGCGGCATGGCCGCGAACCTGGTTAAGGCGGGGCATGAAGTCCGCGCCTTCGACCTGGCCGAGGCGGCGCTCGAGCGGGCACGCGAGAACGGTTGCCAGACCTTCACCAAGGCCAGCGAGGCCGTGGTGGGCGTGGACGCCGTGGTCTCGATGCTGCCCAACGGCGCGATCGTGAAGTCTGTCTACACCGCCGACGTGCTCGGCAAGGCTCCGGCCGGGGCCCTGCTGATCGACAGTTCGACGATCGACGTCGGCACGGCCCGCGAAGTGGCCGGGCTGGCCGAGGCGCAAGGCTACGAACTGGTCGATGCGCCGGTTTCCGGCGGCATCGCGGCGGCCAATGGCGGTACGCTGACCTTCATGGTCGGCGGGACCGACGACGGCTTCGCCCGGGCCCAGCCGATACTTGCCGCCATGGGCAAGACGGTGATCCACGCCGGTGCCGCGGGCGCGGGCCAGGCGGCCAAGATCTGCAACAACATGATCCTCGGCGCGACCATGGCTTCGACCTGCGAGGCCTTTGCGCTCGCCGAGAAGCTCGGGCTCGAACTGCAGACCTTCTACGACATTTCCTCGAAGGCCTCGGGCCAGTCGTGGTCGATGACCTCCTACTGCCCGGTCCCCGGCGTGGGCCCGCAGAGCCCGGCCGACAACGACTACAAGCCCGGCTTCGCCACGGCGCTGATGCTGAAGGACATGCGCCTGGCGATCGAGGCGGCGACGGCGATCGGCGCCCAGGTGCCGGTGGCCCAGCGCGCCGAGCAGCTCTATGCCGACTATGCCGCGGCGGGCGGGGCGAACGAGGACTTCAGCGCGATCATCAAGAGCCTGGCGAAGGCCAAGGCCGACTGACGCGCAGGCCGCTGACACATGAAAGCCCCCGTCGACCTCTCGGCCGGCGGGGGCTTTCCTTTTGGGAACCGCCTTAGCGGCCGGAGCGGCCGAGGCGGTGATAGAGGTGCGAATACTTCGACGAGTCCGGATCGTCGGCGTGAGCGACGAGGTATTCGTGGACCGCGCGCTTCAGCAGCTTGAAATCCTCGCTGGAGAAGATCGGGCGAGCGAGTGCTGGCTGGGACATGGCTAGACTCCTTCTGCTGGTGTGGTTCAGGCGAACTGGTTCATGGTGTTGTGGACGCCGCCTGCCTTGAGCGCGGCTTCCCCGGCGAACAGCTCCTTGTGATCGTCGCCGATGTCGGAGCCCGACATGTTCTGGTGCTTCACGCAGGCGATGCCGTCGCGGATCTCCTTGCGCTGGACCCCGGCGACATAGCCGAGCATCCCGGCCTCGCCGAAGTATTCGCGGGCGAGCTGGTCGGTCGACAGGGCGGCCGTGTGGTAGGTCGGCAGGGTGATCAGGTGGTGGAAGATCCCCGCCCGCTTGGCCGCGTCGCGCTGGAAGGTGCGGATACGCTCGTCGGCCTCGGCGGCGAGTTCGGTCTGGTCGTAGATCACGCTCATCAGCGCGCCGCGATCATAGGCCGAGACATCGCGCCCTTCAGCCTTCCACGCATCAAACACCTGCTGGCGGAAGTTCAGCGTCCAGTTGAACGAGGGCGAGTTGTTGTAGACCAGCTTGGCGTTGGGAATGACCTCCCGGATGCGGTCGACCATGCCGGCGATCTGCTCGATGTGCGGCTTCTCGGTCTCAATCCACAGCAGGTCGGCGCCGTTCTGGAGCGAGGTGATGCAGTCGAGCACGCAGCGGTCCTCGCCCGTGCCGGTGCGGAACTGGAACAGGTTGGAGGGCAGGCGCTTGGGGCGCATCAGCTTGCCGCCGCGGTTGATCAGGACGTCGCCGTTGATCGACGAGATGTCGGTGATCTCCTCGCAGTCGAGGAAGGAGTTGTACTGGTCGCCCAGGTCGCCCGGCTCGCGGCTGAAGGCGATCTGCTTGGTCAGGCCGGCGCCGAGCGAATCGGTGCGGGCGACGATGATTCCGTCCTCGACGCCGAGTTCGAGGAAGGCGTAGCGGCAGGCGCGAATCTTGGCGAGGAAGTCCTCATGCGGGACGGTGACCTTGCCGTCCTGGTGGCCGCACTGCTTCTCGTCGGAGACCTGGTTCTCGATCTGGAGCGCGCAGGCGCCGGCCTCGATCATCTTGCGGGCGAGCAGGTAGGTCGCCTCGGCATTGCCGAAGCCGGCATCGATATCGGCGATGATCGGAACGACGTGGCTTTCGTAGTTGTCGATGCGCTGCTGGATCTCGGCGGCGCGGGCCTCTTCCCCGGCGACGCGGGCGGCATCGAGCTCGGCGAAGATCAGGCCGAGCTCGCGGGCATCGGCCTGCTTGAGGAAGGTGTAGAGCTCTTCGATCAGCGCGGGGACCGAGGTCTTCTCGTGCATCGACTGGTCGGGCAGCGGGCCGAAGTCGCTGCGCAGGGCGGCGACCATCCAGCCGGAAAGGTAGAGGTACTTGCGCTTGGCCGTGCCGAAGTGCTTGCGGATCGAGATCAACTTCTGCTGGGCGATGAAGCCGTGCCAGCAGCCGAGCGACTGGGTGTAGTTGGCCGGATCGGCATCATAGGCCGCCATGTCGGCGCGCATGATCTTCGCGGTGTGGCGCGCGATGTCGAGCCCGGTGCGGAACCGGTTCTGCAGGCGCATGCGCGCCGCGCCTTCCGCATCGATACCTTCCCAGCCGCGGTTGGACTGGATCAGCTGGTTCATTTCGGCGATCTGGCTCTGGTAGGTCATGGCGAAAGGCTTTCCGTGCAAAGGTCTATGCGCCGCAGATACGCACGACGGGTGCAGTCGGAGAGTGCACTTGAAGTGCGGCTGTAAAACTTTACAAGGATTACCTGTAAAGTTGTGCAGGAGCTTCACCCGTGGCCGTTCAGAATGCCTTGTACCTTGGCCCGCGCCTGCGCCGACTTCGCCGCGAGCTGGGGCTGACCCAGGCGCAGATGGCGGGCGATCTCGATATCTCCTCGTCCTACATCGCCCTGCTCGAACGCAACCAGCGCCCGCTCACGGCCGACCTGCTGGTGCGGCTGGCGCGCACCTACAAGCTCGACGTCGCCAGCCTCGCGGCAGATGAAGGACCGCAGCTCGCGTCGCGGCTGCAGTCGGTGCTGCGCGATCCGCTGTTCGCCGACATCGAGCTGCCCGCGATGGAGGCGGGCGACGTCGCGGCCAATTTCCCCGCCATGGCCGAGGCCATGCTGCGGCTCCACGCGGCCTACCAGCGCGAGCACCTCGCCCTGGCCGATCGCCTGGCCGAAGGGCGCGAAGAGGGCGGCGTTCCGGTCGAGGACCCGGTGGCCGAGGCGCGGCGGTTCATCGCGGTGCGGCGCAATTCGTTTCCCGTGCTCGACGACCTGGCCGAGCGGCTGGCCGAACAGGTGGCCGAGGCGGGCGGGCTGGAAGGCTGGTTTCGCGCGCGGCACCAGCTGCGGGTGCGCTATCTTCCCGGCGAAGTGCTGGGCGGGGCGCTGCGGCGTTATGACCGCCACCGCGAGGAAGTGTTGATCAACGATACGCTGGACCATGCCTCGCGCCGGTTCCAGCTGGCGCTGCAACTGGTCTACATCACGCTGCGCCGCGAGCTGGACGCGCAGGCGAAGGAGGCCAGCGATGCCAGCGCCAATGGGCGGCAACTGATCTGGCGGGCGCTGGCCAACTACGCTGCGGCGGCACTGCTGATGCCCTACACCGCCTTTGCAAGAGCGGTGGAAGCACGCAGGTACGATGTCGAGGCGCTGGCCGGGCAGTTCGGCACCAGTTTCGAGCAGACCGCCCACCGCCTGACCACGCTGCACAAGCCGGGGCAGGAGCGGGTGCCGTTTTTCTTCCTGAGGGTCGACCGGGCGGGGAATGTCTCCAAGCGGCTCGACGGGGCGGGCTTCGCCTTCGCCCGGCATGGCGGCGGATGTCCGCTGTGGTCGGTCCATTCCGTGTTCGACACGCCGGGGGCGGTGGTGCCGCAGTGGATCGAGCTGCCGGACGGCGCGCGGTTTCTCTCGATTGTGCGGACGGTCCGCGCCGGCGGGCGGCAGTTCGGGGCTCCGCAGGTGGAGCGGGCCGTGGCGCTGGTCTGCGCGGCGGAACATGCCGGGAAGCTGGTCTATGGCCGGGCATTGCCGGACCCGGGGGCCGGCGGGGCTACGCCGATCGGCGAGGGGTGCCGGCTATGCCACCGGCCGCAGTGCCCGGCCCGGGCCTTGCCGCCGCAGGGACGCCGGCTGGTTTCGGACGAGAACCACCGGCCGCTGGCGGCATACAGCCTTTCGGACGACTAGGCTCAGCTCATGTCGTCCTGCGGGTGGGGGCCGAAGGTGGTGCAGACCACGAGCACGGCAACGGTAATTCCGGCGACCACGGCGAGGGCGAAGGCGTAGTCTCCCCCGCGCGAAGCCGCCAGATCGGCCTGGAACACGACGTTGCGCGACGAGACCAGGTTGCCGAGCTGGTAGACCACGCCCGGGAAGGTCGCGCGGATGGCGAAGGGGGAGAGTTCGTTGAGATAGGCGGGCACCATCGACCAGGCGCCCTGCACCGCGAACTGCATCAGCACCGCGCCGACCGCGAGCTGCGCCACCCCATCGCCATAGGCCCACAGCGGGATCACGGGCGCGGCGAGCACGGCGGCGGCGATGATCGTGCGCTGGCGGCCGAGGCGGTGCGAGAGCAGGCCGAAGGCGAGCGCGCCGCAGATCGCGCCGAGGTTCATCAGCAGGGTGATCGTGCCGGTCACCTTGGTCGGCAGGCCATGCTGGTCCTGGAGGAAGGTGGGGTAGAGGTCCTGGGTGCCGTGGCTGAGGGTGGTGAAGGCGGTCATGAGCACGACGAGGTAGAGCCCGCGCTTCCAGTGATCGGCGAAGACCCGCAGCGATGGCGCAGAGGCTTCGTGGCGGCGGGCGAGGAAGACCGGGCTTTCCTCGACCCCCGCGCGGATGAAGGCCACGAGCAGGGCCGGGGCGAGGCCGAGCACGAACATCCAGCGCCAGCCCAGCGCATCGAAGAACAGGAAGTAGGCGAGGCTGGCGAGGAGATAGCCCGCCGGATAGCCCGACTGCAGCAGGCCCGAGACCCGGCCGCGCGCGGCGGCGGGGACGGTTTCCATCACCAGGCTGGCGCCAAGGCCCCATTCGCCGCCCATGGCGAAACCGAACAGCGCGCGGACCAGCAGCAGCTGGGTGAGGCTCGCCGCAGCGCCCGACAGGGCCGAGAACACCGAGAAGGCGAGGATCACCCCCATCAGCACCGGCCGCCGGCCGACCCGGTCGGCGAGGCGCCCGAAGACCAGCGCGCCGAGCGGGCGGGCGGCCAGGGTCAGGAACAGGGCTTCCGACACGTCCTTCACGCCAACGCCGAAGTCCGCGGCGATGGCTTTCAGCATGAACACCATCAGGAAGAAGTCGAAGGCGTCGAGGGTCCAGCCGAGGAACCCGGCCCAGACCGCGCGGCGCTGCGCGGGAGTCAGGCGCGCAACGTCCGGCGCTGCTGCTTCGGGAATGGTCGCCATGCCGCTCGCCCCTGTCTTGCGCCCGGCGAGACCCGCAGACCCGCCCCCCGACGATACCTGCAAACGCCAAAAGGCCCGGCGGAATGGAGTCCGCCGGGCCAGTTGTTGCCCCGGGAGAGGCTAGCTTGTCAAACCTCAGCGCAGCAGCGAGAGGACGTTCTGCTGGCTCTGGTTGGCCTGGGCGATCATCGCGGTCGAAGCCTGCGAGAGGATCTGGGCCTTGGCCATGGCCGTCGTTTCCGAAGAATAGTCGGCGTCTTCGATCCGCGAACGGGCGTCCGAGAGGTTCGCGACATTGCTGGTCAGGTTGTTGACGGCCGATTCGAGACGGTTCTGACCGGCACCAAGACCCGCACGGGCGCTGGAGATGGTCGAGAGTTCCGTGTCGAGCGTGCCCAGCGTGGTGCTGGCGGCAGCAGCCGTCGAGACGTCGTAGGAACCGGCAGCACCGCCGCTGGCGGCCAGCGTGGTCAGGTCCGACATGGCGAGGTCAACGGTGTCGCCGGTGTTGGCGCCGGCCTGGACCGTCACGGTCGCGGTGGTGCCGTCGAACAGCGCAACGCCGTTGAACTTGGTGTTGGTGACGACCTGGTTGATCTGCGAGGTCAGCTGGTCGACTTCGCCCTGCATCGCGGTGCGGTCGGAGGTCTGGTAGGTGCCCGAAGAGGCCTGGACCGACAGCTCGCGGACGCGCTGCAGCATGTTGGTCACTTCCGAAAGCGCGCCTTCAGCCGTCTGGGCCAGCGAGATGCCGTCGTTGGCATTGCGGATGCCCTGGCTCATGCCCTTGATCTGCGAGGTCATCGAGGTGGCGATGGCGAGGCCGGCGGCATCGTCCTTCGCGCTGTTGATGCGCTTGCCGGTCGACAGGCGTTCCATGGCAACGCCCAGCATCTTGCCAGCCGAGTTCGAAGCGTTGGCAGCGCGGATGGCGCTGATATTCGTGTTGATTACCGACATGGTATACTCCCGTGTACAGTCCGAGTGTCCGGGCGCCGTCCGGACCATCCGTGGCGGCTGCCAAGCCAAAGACCGGCAAACGGGCGGCAAGTTTAAGCCGGGGCGGCAAAAGAACCGGCAAAGGGCTGCCGCCTTCCACGTGCAAACCCCTAGGTGTTAAAACGAGGACTTAAATTACCGAAGCTTTCGTCGTTCACGCGCAAATATCGGCCCATCAGGATGGTTAACACTGCTGGGACCACACGCCGATGTCAGCTCTCGAATTTTCCGCGACGACCGCAGCCGCCCATGCGCCGCTGGTACAACGCGCCGCCGGTATCTTCGCCGCGCTGGGCCTGCCCGCACCGGTGCGGATCGCCGATGCGGCCGAACCGCCGGCACGCGCCGCTGTCGTCCTCGAGCGGGGCCCGCGCCCCTCTCTCGCACGCCGCGGCGCCGGCTGGCTGCTCTCCCACACCGGCGCGGAAGCCGACGCGGCGCTCGCCGCGCTGATCGCCGCCGCCAGCCCGGCCGGCTCGCCGATCGCGGCCGATCCGGAGAGCCTCTCCATCCTGGCCCTCGCCGAACGGCTCGCCGCCAGCGACATCCCGGTCCTGGTCAACGGCCCGACCGGCACCGGAAAGGAAGTGCTCAGCCGCTTCATCCATGAGCGCAGCGCCCGCAAGGACGGCCCGTTCATCGCGGTGAACTGCGCCGCCATGCCCGAGACCATGCTGGAGGCCATGCTGTTCGGCCACCACAAGGGCGCCTTCACCGGCGCGACCGGGGCCAACGAGGGCTTCTTCCGCGCGGCCGACGGCGGCACCCTGCTGCTCGACGAGATCGCCGAGATGCCGCTCTCGCTCCAGGCCAAGCTGCTGCGCGCGCTGCAGGAGGGCGAGGTCGTCCCGGTCGGCGCGAGCCACCCGGTCAAGGTCGACGTGCGGATCATCGCCGCGGCCAACCGCGACCTGCCGCTCGAAGTCCAGGAAGGCCGCTTCCGCGCCGACCTGTTCTACCGCCTCAACGTCTTCCCGCTCGCCCTGCGCCCCCTGCGCGAGCGCCCGGAAGATATCGCCCCGCTCGCCTTCGCGCTGCTGCTGCGCCATGCACCGGCCACCGGTCCGATCCCGTGGCTCGCCGACGAGACACTCGACCTGCTGCGCCAGCACGGCTGGCCGGGCAACGTGCGCGAGCTGGAGAACGTGATCCGCCGCGGGCTCCTGCTCGCCGGCAACGAGGCCGCGATCGAGCCGCGCCACATCCATTTCGACCGCCCGGCCCGCCTCGTCGGCCAGCCGGTCGAGCTCGACAGCTCCTCCCACAGCGTCACCCCCGGCGCTGCGCTCGCCGGCCATGGCCCGGCTTTCCCGGTCTCCGGCCCCACCCCGGAAGCCGGCGAGCGCACCCTCTCCAACATCGTGCAGATCCATGAAGCCCGCGCGATCATGGCGGCGCTCAGCGAAACCGGCGGCAACCGCCTGGCCGCGGCGCGCAAGCTCGGCATCTCCGAGCGCACCCTGCGCTATCGCCTCGCCGCCTTCCGCGAGGCCGGCATCGCCGTCGCCGCGGCCGGTGGCCGGCGATGAGCGGCGTAAACGGAATCGGCGGCGCCGGCGGGATCCAGCAGATCCTCGCCATGCGCCAGCAGATCATCGACCGCTCGAACCTGCTCCAGCAGGTGCGCGGCGCGAGCCCTGCGCCGGAAGCTCCGCAGGGTCCGGCCGAAGGCTTCTCCGGCGCACTCAAGCACGCGCTCGACGGAGTCACCGCCAGCCAGCAGAAGGCCGAGGATCTCTCCGCCGGCTATGAAAAGGGCGAAGTGACCGACATCGCCAAGGTCATGCTCGCCCGCCAGGAAGCGGGGGTGGCCTTCGAGGCCACGCTGCAGGTGAGGAACCGCCTGCTCTCGGCCTACCAGGACATCATGCGGATGGGAGTGTGATAGATGGCTGACCTCGTACCAGCCGCGGAGGGCGCCCCCCCTGCCCCCGCCCCTTCGCTGATCGCCCCGCTGACCGATCCGGCCGGCGGCCCTGTGCTCACGCGCCTCGGCGCCTTCACCCGCCAGCCCGCGGTGCGCAAGACGCTGCCGTGGTTCGGCGGCATGGCCGGCATCGGCATGGCCGCGCTGGCCTGGGCGACCCTGGCCCCGCAGGCCCAGCGCACGCTCTATTCCGAGCTCGACGACGGCGAGCGGGCCAAGGTGACCGCCAGCCTCGACAAGGCCTCGATCCCCTATCACATCGACAACCAGACGGGCGCCCTCACCGTGGGCGAGGACGATCTCTACAAGGCCCGGATGCTGGTCGCCTCGGACGGGGCGCTCGCCTCGCCCGATGCGGGAGCGGCAAGCCTCGACAAGCTGCCGCTGGGCGCGAGCCGGGCGGTCGAGACCGACCGCCTGCGCGCGGCCCGCGAGCATGACCTGACCCTGTCGATCATGGAGATCGACGGGGTGGAGGCCGTTCGGGTGCACCTCGCCGAAGCGGAGAAATCGGTCTTCGTGCGCGACAATGTGGCGCCTTCTGCTTCGGTGATGGTGCGGCTCGCCCGGGGCCGCCAGCTGGGCGACAGCCAGACTGCGGCGATCGTCAATTTGGTCGCCGGGTCGGTGCCCGGGCTCAGCCCCGATGCGGTGCGCGTGATCGACCAGCATGGCCGGCTGCTGACCGACAAGGGCAGCGGCAATTCGGAACGGCTCGAACTGCAGGGCCAGATGGAAGACAAGCTGCGCGCCCAGCTCGACCAGCTGCTCACGCCGATGCTCGGCCAAGGCAACTTTTCGAGCGAGGTCCAGGTCGAGCTCGACATGGACCAGGTGACCAGCGCGCGCGAGAGCTACGACAAGCAGGGCGTGCTGCGGAGCGAGACCCAGGCCCAGTCGCAGACCAGTGGATCGGGCGGCGCGGTCGGCGTACCCGGCGTTACCGCCAACACCCCTCCCCCCGCGCCCACGGCTTCGCCCGGGCCGCCGCAGGGCTCGGCCCCGGCTGCCGCGCAGGGCGGGCAGAACAATGGCGAATCGAGCGCGACGCGGACCTATGAGCTTGGCCGCGAGGTGGCGGTTTCCAACGGTGCGCCCGGCAAGATCAAGCGGCTGACCGTGGCCGTCGCACTCAGTTCCGACGCGCTCAAGAAGACCAAGCCGCAGGATATCGAGCAGCTGAAGCAGCTGATCGGCGCGGCGGTCGGCGTCGATCCGGCGCGGGGCGACCAGGTTGCCGTGGTACTGCGCGCCTTCGAGGCCGCGCCGGTGGAAAGCCTGCCGCTGTGGGAGCAGCCGTGGTTCCAGACCTATGTGCGCTACGGCGTGGCCCTGCTGGGCGTGCTGCTGGTGCTGCTGCTGGGCGTGCGGCCGCTGATCAAGGCGCTGAAGCGCGCGCCGGCCGAGGCTGGCGAGGACTATGAAGAGGCTGTCGACGAGGACACCGGCGAGACGGTCTCGCGGCCGCGGCCTGCGCTGAAGGCGCCGGTCGATCCGGCCGAGCTCGGCCAGCAGCTGGGACTTGCCCAGCGGATCGCCGCCGAGCGGCCCGATGACGCCGTGCTCGCCCTGCGCGAGATGCTGAACCACACGCCGCAGGAAGCCGCCGCATGAACGCCGTTGCGACCCTAGATCCCGCCAGCCTGAGCGAGGCCGACCGCGCCGCGGTCATGGTCATGCTGCTGGAGGAAGACCAGGCCGCGCAGATCCTCGCCCGGCTGGAACCGGCGGAACTGCGCCTGCTCGGCGAGAAGATGTGTGCGCTCGGCGAGATCGGCCCGGAAGTGATCGCCCACGCCATTGCCGGCTTCGTCGAGAAGACCGAGCGCTTGGGGCTGAAGGCGCATGACCGGCTCGGCCAGGTCCGTTCGCTGATGACCCGCGCGGTCGGCGGAGTGAAGGCCGGCAACCTGATGCAGCGGATCCTGCCCCCCGATCACCGGCCGTCGAGCCCGCTCGAGCTCGCCAAGTGGCTCAATCCCGAGGCGCTGGTGCCGCTGATCCGCGAGGAGCATCCCCAGGCGATCGCCGTGCTGCTGGTCCAGCTCGATCCCGAAGTCGCCGCCGAAGTGCTGCATGGCCTTGCGCCCGAGATCCAGCCGCAGGTGGTCCACCGCATCGCCACGCTCGGCCCAGTCGCGCCCGAGGCGCTGGCCATGCTCGAAGACCTGCTGCGCGGGCGGATCGAGAGCGTCCACGGCTCGGCCCCGCTCACCATGGGGGGCCCGCGCGAGGCGGCCGAGATCATCAACGGCGCCGGCAAGGTGGTCGAGAAGCGGGTGATCCCCGAGATCACCAAGCTCGACAAGGCTCTGGCCAAGGAGATCGAGGCGGAGATGTTCAAGTTCGAGCACCTCTTCGTGCTCGACCCGCAAGCCATGGGCGCGCTGCTGCGCGAGGTGGAGAGCGATACGCTGATCGATGCGCTCAAGGGCACCGAGGAAGGCCAGCGCGACGTATTCTTCCGCGCCATGTCGAGCCGCGCCGCCGATGGCATCAAGGACGAGATCGCCGGCCGCGGCCGCCTCAAGATGGCCGACGTGATCGCCGCGCAGAAGGCCATGGTGGCCGTTGCGCGCCGGCTCGCTGCCGAGGGCGTGATCGTGTTCGGTTCGGGCGACGACGACTATGTCTAGCCTCGCCGCGCTCACCGCCGGACAGGCCGAGCCCACCGGCTTCCGCACCGATACGCGCTTCGCCCTGGCGGTGCGCACAGCGACGCCGCTGGAGCCGGAGCCGGTGCAGATCGAGGACCCGGTCGCGTTGGCCTGGGCCGAGGGCTATGCCCGCGGCCTGGAAGATGCGCGCGAGGAAGCTGCCGAGGCGAGCCAAGCCGAGGCGGAGGCGCGCGCGGCGCTGGGGCTGTCGCTGGCCAAACTGGACGCCGAACTGGCCGAGACCCTGCGCCAGCGGCTGCAGGACACGGTGCTCGCCCTGTGCGAGCAGACCCTGGTGCCCTATGCCCTCGACGCCGAGGTGCTCGCCCGGCGAGTCGAACGCGCGGTGGCGATGTTCTCGCGCGCCGAGGACGAGCGGGTGATCCGGCTTCACCCGGATGACCTGGCGTTGGTTTCCGAAAAGCTTTCCGCCGACTGGACCGTAACCCCGGATCCGACGCTGGAGCGCGGCGCGCTGCGGGTCGAGAGCCAGTCTGGCGGGGTCGAGGATGGGCCGGCGCAATGGCGCCGGGCCTTGACCGAAGCCTTCCACGCATGCTGAACCTGTTCGACCCGGTGCTGGACGAACTGTCCAGCGCCCAGCCCGATTTCACGCCGCACCGCTACGGCCTCGTCGCCGCTTGCGATGGGGGGCTGATCGAGGTTTCGGGCCTGTCCGTTCCGGTAGGCGCGCTATGCCGCGTGGCCCATGGCCGCGGCGAGCCGCTCGCCGAGGTGATCGGCTTCCGCAACGGGCGCACCCTGATGATGCTGCTGGGCGACACGGTCATGCTCCGCCCCGGCTCGCGGGTTCGGCCGGAAGGCCGTCCCGGGATGCTGCCGGTGGGCGAGGCCTTCCTCGGCCGCGCGGTCGATGGCGAGGGGCATCCGATCGATGGACTGGGGCCGCTGCATTGGCGTGACGAATGGCCCGCGGGCGGGATCCGCACCGGGGCGCTCGATCGCTCGCCGGTGCGAGAGCCGTTCGATACGGGGGTGCGCGCGCTCAATGCGCTGACCACCTTCGGCGTCGGCCAGCGCATCGGCGTCATGGCGGGATCGGGCGTCGGCAAGTCGGTCCTGCTCGACATGATTGCGCGCGGGGCGGAGGCCGAGATCGTCATCGTCGGCCTGATCGGCGAGCGCGCTCGCGAGGTTTCCGATTTCGTCGAGCGTCACATGGCGGGTGAGAAGCGCGCGCGTACGGCCGTCATCGCCGTGCCCGCCGATCACGCCCCCAACCTGCGCATCCGCGGCGCGCTGCTGGCGACGAGCCTGGCCGAGCACTTCCGCGCCCATGGCCGCAAGGTCCTGCTGATCATGGACAGCCTGACCCGCGTGGCCCACGCCGCGCGCGAGATCGCGCTGCTGCTGGGCGAACCCGGCGCGGCGCGCGGCTATCCGCCCTCCGCCCTCGCGACGATCACCAAGCTGGTGGAGCGCGCGGGCAATTCGGCCGGCAGCGGCGGCTCGGTGACCGGTCTTTACACCGTGCTCGCCGACGGGGATTCGCAGGACGATCCGGTGGTCGACACCGCCCGCTCGATCCTCGACGGCCACGTCGTCCTCAGCCGCGAACTGGCCCAGCGCGGGCAATATCCGGCGATCGACGTCGGCGCCTCGCTCAGCCGCGTCATGAGCGACATCGTCGGAAGCGACCACCAGCGCATGGCCCGCACCTTCCGCGCGCTGGTCGCCTCTTACGAGGCCAACCGCGATCTCGTCCTGATGGGCGCCTACCGGGCCGGGGCCGATCCGCTGCTCGACCGGGCCATCGCCATGCAGGAGGCGCTGAAGGGCTTCCTCGGCCAGGAACAGCGCGAGGTAGTAGATCTCGGCCAATCCATCGCCGCCCTCACCCGGCTGCTCGGCGACACGGGTTAAGCGATGAGCGACAAGCGCCGCCTGGCGCGGCTGAAGCGCCTTGAAACCGTGCGCGCGGTGGCCAAACAGGCTGCGGCAGCACAGGCTGCGGAGGCTGAAGGCACGCTGGCCCAGCTGCTTGCGCTGGCCGAGCGCACCGGGCGTCTCGCCGCGGACTACAACGCCCGAACCGCGCCCGAGGACGGCGACTCGCTGCGCCGCCTGGCCGGGTTCCGCTCGGGCCTCGCCGGGGTCGAGCAGGCGACCCGCGCCGACGCCCGGCGCGCCCAGGCCGTGGCCGATGCCCGGCTCCACGAATTGTCCCAAGCCGAGCGCCGCCGCCAGGCCGCCGCCGACCGCGCCGACTCCCTGCGCCGCGCCATGGCCGCACGGGGCGCGCAACCACCGCTCGGCGCTCGCAAGGCAATTGGCACGGATCTTGATTAACCATCCTCGACACCGCTTTCGAGGACCTGCCGTTCATGATCGAAACAGCCGCCACGCCGACCGCCAGCCCCCTCGGGAGCGCGCTGGGCGTGGGTTCTCCAGCGGGTGCGCCGGACCCGGCGAATGGCGGAAATCCGTCTGATCCCGCGGCTTTCGCGAACCTGCTGGGCGCTGACGAAGCAGCGGCGCCGGGCGAGCCGATGGCTCCGGCATTCGCCCCTGCCAATCGGCAAGACCTTGCCGCCTTGCCGCCTGCACTGCTGGTAACCGGCAAGACCTTGCCGCCCATGGTTGCCGTGGCGGAAACGGCCGCTCAGCCCGATGCCGCACCCGCCGGTCCGCCGGTCCCCGTCCTGCCGCTCCTGCGCGCCGTGCGCCCGCTCGAAGTCGGCCAGCCAGTCCGCACCCGCGCACCTGCCGCTCAGACCAGCGATCAGGCACCCGCGCCTGCCGAAGATACCACCGAGACGACCCCGGTCTCCCTCACCACCATAGTGTTCGCGCTGACGTCCGTGCCGGCACAAGCCGACCCGGCCGCTGCCGCACCCACTCCCACGCAGGGCGCCACCCCGGCCCAGCCTGCTCCCGCCTCCCTCCTGCTCTCCCCGGCGATTGCTGCTCAGATCAACGGACAGGCGCTGCCGCGTCCGGCCGAGCAGACCACGCCAAGGGGTGCCGATGCTGATGACGCGCGCACCCTGCACGTCCCGTCTGCCCCGGCTGCAGTGGCGGCGCAGGCCCAGTTCACCCTCGCCAGCCCGGCCGCGCCGACCGCGCCCACCAGCCTGCGCCTGCGCCCGATCGTCGAGACCAAGACCGCCGACGTAAATGAGACCGGCGCCAGCGGCGCCGTTCCCGCAGTGATCGCGGATGGCGCGCCGGCAATCCCCACCACCGCTCCCGCCACCGCAACCGCAGGCGGCCTTCCCGGCCTTGGCCACAGTTTCGCGGCGGTGGTCGACCGGCTCATGGCCGCGCGCGACGCGGTCCAGGCCGATGGCCCGGCCCAGCCGGTCGCCGTCAACCTGCGCCATGCCGAATTCGGCACCGTCTCAGTCCGCTTCGAGCAGCGCGCCGACGGCCTCTCGGTCGCCCTCGCCAGCCCCGATCCGGACTTCGCCCGGGCCGTCCAGGCGGCAGCCCCGGCGAGCGGCGGCAGCGATGCCGGCATGTCCGGCAACAGTGCCGGCAATGGCAACGCCAATGGCTGGGCAGCGGGCGCGAATGGCGCCGGTACGCAGGGTCAGCAGGGCCAGCGCGGCTCCGCGACCGCCCAGTTCGACCGCTACGCCGGCCCGGCAGCCAATCCCCGCGCCGACAGCAAGCCCGCCGGCGAGCCCGCCCCGCGCGGCATCTACGCCTGACCTTCCAGCGATCTACCGAGTGAGACCAGACGATGAGCTCTGACAAGGAACCCAAGGACAAGGACAAGAAGAAGAAGGGCGGCGGCATGCTGCTCAAGCTGGCCATCCCCGTCGTCCTGCTGGGCGTCGGCGGCGGCGGCATGTATGGCCTGTTCGCCGCCGGGATCATCGGCGGCGGCAGCCACGAGAAGGTCAAGGAAGACAACAACCCCAAGCTCGTCCGCAAGGGCGAGGAAGATCCCTTCGCGCCCAAGGCCGAGGGCGGCAAGGAAGGCGAAGGCGCTGCGGCCGAAGTCGAAGGCGACGGCGGCAGCCAGTACAAGACCTCCTACTTCACCTTCTCCGAGGAGTTCACCTCCAACCTCAAGAACTCCGACGCGCTGGTCCAGATCAGCCTCGCCTGCTCGACCCGCCGCGACGGCCGCGTGCTGATGTGGCTGAAGAAGCACGAGCTGGCGATCCGCTCGGCCCTGCTCAACGTGCTGGCCGATACGCCCGAGGCCGACATCGGCTCGCTCGAGGGCAAGGACCGCCTGCAGAAGCGGCTGACGGCGGCGATCAACCAGGTCCTCACCAAGGAAGAGGGCTTCGGCGGGGTCGACGAGGTCTACTTCAAGTCGTTCCTGGTGCAGTGAGATGAAGCCCGAAAATAAAATCGTGGCTGAGCGCGCCGTGGCGCAGCACTGCGCCGAACTGGTGCGCACCGCGCCGGGACCGGCGGAACTCTCCGCCCGGCTGAACGAGGCGGCCGCGCGGCTCGCCCGCACGCTCGCGCCTGTCCTTGCGCCGCTCGCCGGCGGCAAGGGTCTGGTCGTGAAGCCGCGCGAGGCGCGCGAGACTTCGGAGCTCGAATTCTCGCTGCTGATCCCCGGTCTTGCCGCCAACACCCTGTTCGGCGTCGGACACGAGGCCCAGCCGCTGGTCGTCTCGGTCGATGCCGGGGCCGTGCTCCGCATGGTCGACCGTACCTTCGGCGGCCGCGGCGCGGCACCGGAGAAGCTGCCGGAAGAGTTCCCCGGCTCGGCCGACCTGATGATCGCGCGGATCGAGGCCCTGCTCGGCGCGCAGCTTTCTGCCGCGCTGGGCCTGCCCGCCGATGCCCCGCTGGCCGCCCTTCGGCGCTCGGGCGTGCTCGACGATCTCCAGGCTTTTCCCGGCATCGATACGCTGATCATGCTCGAACTGCAGGTCGTCGAGGCCGGGGGCGAGAGCTGGCCGATCACCATTGCCCTGCCCGCCGCAACGCTGACCGCGCTGTTCGCCGGCGCGCCGGCTGCCGCCCCCCGCGCGCGCCGCGCCGCCGATCCGCTGGCCGAGCCCTTCGCCGCGGTGCCGCTCGACCTCTCGGCAGTGCTGGTCGACATGCGCATGTCGATGAAGGTCCTCGCCGCGCTGCGTCCCGGCGCGCTGCTCCCCGTCGCGGTCGCCCGCCAGGTGCCGCTGCGGATTGCCGCGACCGACGGGCCGACGCTCGCCACCGGCACCGTGGGCGCGGCGGAAGACCGCGTTGCCCTCCAGATTACCTCTGCGTTTTGAGCCCACCATCACTCCAATGCCCAAGGATAGCTCCATGACCCTCCCTGCCCGCGGTTTCGATCTCCTCAAGGACGTCGATGTTCGCCTCACCGTCGAACTCGGCCGCACCGCGATGAAGCTGAAGGACGTGCTCTCGCTCGGCCCGGACAGCGTGGTCATGCTCGACCGGCTGACCGACGAGCTGCTCGACGTGATGGTCAACGGCACGCTGATCGCCAAGGGCGAGATCGTCGCCGACAATGGGCGCTTCGCCCTGCGGGTGGTCGAGCTGGCCGGCGATGACAGCGCGGGGGAGGCCGCCTGATGCTTTGGTACGTCGTCAAGCTGATCCTGCTGCTGCCGATCATCGGCGCGATGATCTGGGGTTCGATGAAGCTGCTACAGAAGCTGCAGGCGCGTGTGGGTGTGCAGCCCGGGACTGCGCGGGCGGTGCGGATCGTGGAGACGACCATGCTCTCACCCACGCTGAAGCTGGCGGTGCTGGAATTCCGGGGCAAGGAGATCCTCGTCTCGGCATCGCGCAACGGTCTGGTGCGGCTGGCCGAAGCGCCGATTCAGGCCCCCGTGCAGGAGCGCGCCGAGTGACCCGCAAGCGCTGGCTCGCGCTTCCCGCGCTGCTTCTTATCCCCACTGCCGCCTTCGCCCAGAGCGCCATTCCCGGCGCGCTCGACCGCGCCTTCCAGCAGGCCAATGGCGGCCCCGGCGGCGGGCTGACCATGTCGCTGCAGCTCCTCGTCATCATGGGGCTGCTGACGATCCTGCCCAGCCTCGTGCTGATGATGACGAGCTTCACCCGGATCCTCGTCGTGCTCGGCATCCTGCGCCAGGCGCTGGGGCTGCAGCAGAGCCCGCCGAACCAGGTACTGGTCGGCCTCTCCCTGTTCCTCTCGCTGTTCGTCATGGCGCCGACGCTCGACAAGGTCAGCGCGACGGCGATCCAGCCCTATGCCGCGGGGCAGATCAATGCCGAGCAGGCGATCGGCAATGCCGGCCAGCAGTTCCACGCCTTCATGATCCGCCAGACCCGCCAGCACGATCTCGCCATGTTCGCCGACATGGCCCACGCGCCCAAGTTCGCGCGCAGCGAAGACGTGCCCTTCTCGATCCTGCTGCCGGCCTTCGTCACCAGCGAGCTGAAGACCGCCTTCCAGATCGGGTTCATGCTGTTCCTGCCGTTCCTGGTGATCGATCTCGTCGTCTCCTCGGTGCTGATGAGTCTCGGCATGATGATGATGAGCCCGACCATCGTCTCCCTGCCGTTCAAGCTGCTGCTGTTCGTGCTGGTCGACGGCTGGGCGCTGCTGATGGGCAGCCTGGCGGCGAGCTTCGGCTAGTGCGCGGCGCGCCAGCCGCCGCTCTCCATTCTCCCCTCCCGCTCGCGGGAGGGGCCGGGGGAGGGCCTGTTACCCTGACCCGCACCCCGCTTAACATGCCCTCCCCTAGCCCCTCCCGCGAGCGGGAGGGGGACCTGAGGATCACGGGCTGTGCCGTGAGAGTTTTCTGATGGACGATACCGCCTCCCTCCTCTCCCTAGCCGACCGGATGCTGTGGATCACCGCGTTGGTCGCCGGGCCGGTGCTGATCGCGAGCCTTGCGGTCGGCCTCGTCGTCGGCATTGTCCAGGCGGCGACTTCGGTGAACGAGCAGACGCTGACCTTCGTCCCCAAGCTGGCGATCGTCGCGCTGGTGCTGGTCGTCATGGGGGGGGCCATGCTCGGCCTCGTCGGTGACTTCACCCAGGACATCTTTGCCGAGATCGCACGGGTCGGGCGCGAATGAACCTGACTTTCGGCTTCGGCCCGGTCGAGGCCGAGTTCTGGCGCTGGCTCTTCGTGATGACCCGCATCGGCGCGGCGCTCTTCGCCGCCCCGTTCTTCGGCGCGGCCGCGGTGCCGCCGCAGGTGCGGGTGGTCGTGACCGGGGCGGTTGCGGCCATGGCCTGCGCCTGGCTGCCGATCACCGCGCCGGCGGCCCTGCTCTCGCTGCCCGGCCTGCTGGCCGTGGCGGGCGAGGTGCTGGTCGGACTCGCGCTGGGCTTCGTGCTCCAGCTCGCCTTCGCCGCGCCGACAATCGCCGCCGAGGTGATCGGCGCGGGCATGGGCATGTCGATCGCCAGCGCCGCCGATCCGCAGACCGGGGCGCACTCGCCGGCGCTCGGGCAGTACTACGGCGTGGTGCTGGTGCTGGTGTTCCTCGGCCTTGGCGGGCACCTGCTGTTCATCCGGCTGGTGCTGGAGAGCTACACCACCTTTCCGCCGGGCCACACCTGGCTGGGGGCGGAGCGGCTGGCGGCGATTGCCGGGTTCGGCTCGCAGATGTTCCTCACCGCGCTGGCGATTGCCCTGCCGGTGACGCTGGTGCTGCTGGCCGTCCAGCTCGCGGCGGGGGTGATCAGCCGTTCCGCGCCCTCGCTCAACCTCTTCGCGCTGGGGCTGCCGGCGGGCGTTCTGGCGGGCCTTGCCGCGCTGATCGTCTCCGCCCCGCTGACCGGTGACCTCATGGCCGATGTGGCGACGCAAGCCCTCACCTCCGCCGAGACGGTGATCGCGAAATGAGCGAGACGGCCGGCGAGAAGACGCTTGCGCCAACCGAGAAGCGCATACGCGACGCGGCCAAACAGGGCGACGTCCTGCGCTCTCGCGAGCTGGCGACGGCGGTGGCCATGCTGGCGGGCGCGGCCTGGCTGAAGTTTGCGGGGCCGTGGCTGCTGGGCAACCTGATGGGCGTGCTCGACGCCGGGCTCACCTTCGACCGCGCGGCGATCACCGACTTTGCGCCGGGGCGGCTGGGCGTGAGCATGGCGCTCGCCGTGCTGCCGCCGGTGCTGCTGCTCGGGCTGGCGGTCATGGCGGCGAGCCTGGCCTCGCAGCTGGGCTTCGGTGAGGGCCGCTGGCTAGCCAGCAACCTCATGCCCAAGGCCAGCCGGATCAATCCTCTGTCTGGCCTCAAGCGGATGTTCGGGATGCAGGGGCTGGTCGAGCTGGGCAAGAGCCTGGCCAAGGCGGGGCTGCTCGGGATTATCTGCTGGGTCTGGGCGCGCTCACACCTGCCCGACCTGCTCGACCTTGGCCGCGCGCCGCTTTCGGTCCAGCTCCAGACAGGGTGGCAGGCGCTGACCGGGCTGCTGTTCGCACTGTCGTTCGGGCTGGTGCTCATCGCGGGAATCGACTTTCCGATCCAGCTCGTCCGCCGCTTCCTGCGCTTGCGCATGAGCCAGCAGGAAGTGCGTGATGAGCACAAGGAGACCGAAGGCAGCCCGGAAAAGAAGGCGGCGATCAGGGGCCGGCAGCGGCAGCTGGCGATGGGTTCGCTGCAGAAGGCGATGCGCGAGGCGCAGTTCGTCATCACCAACCCGACCCACTTCTCGGTCGCCCTGCTCTACGACCCCGACCGCGCCGGAGCGCCGATCGTGCTGGCCAAGGGTCGGGGCGAGAAGGCGCTAGCCATGCGCGAGCTGGCGCGCGAACTGGACGTGCCGCTGCTGGAATATCCGGCGCTGGCCCGCTCGGTCTATTTCACCACGCGCGAGAACCAGGTGATCCGCGAGGAGCTCTATGCGGCGGTGGCCGGTGTGCTCGGCTTCGTCATGGCGCTGAAGCGCGGCGAGAGCCGGGCCCTGCCGCAGGTGGTGGTGCCGCTGGAGCTGCGCTTCGATCCGGAAGGGCGGCCGGAAGCCCTGGCCTGAAGCAAAGCGCTAGGCGCCCGTCACTCGTCGAAGCTGTAGTCCGGCAGCGAATAGAAGGCGCGCTTCAGCGCCTCGCCCCAGCCGGAGCTGATCTTCTGGAAATAGGGGTCGGCGGCGGTGATGCGGCGCGAGTGGAGGGGTTCGAACCGGTCCTTCTCGATCACCATGAGGTCGAGCGGGAGGCCGACCGAGAGGTTGGCCTTGAGGGTCGAATCGAAGCTGACCATCAGCAGCTTGACCGCGTCCTCGAAGGTCATCGCCCGGTCGTAGCCGCGCAGGATGATCGGCCGGCCGTACTTGGTTTCGCCGATCTGGAAGAAGGGGGTGTCGTAGCTCGCCTCGATGAAATTGCCTTCGGGGTAGATCATGAACAGGCGCGGTTCCATGTCCTTGATCTGGCCGGCGACGATGATCGAGGCGGTGAACCGGCCCTGCCCTTCCTCACCATTAAAATTTTCGCGCTCCTGGATGGTTTCGCACAGCAGTTTGCCGACGAGGCTGGCGACCTGGAACATGGTCGGCGCCTCGAGCAGGCAGTTGTGCCGGTCGCCCGGGGCCTTGGTGCGTTCCTCGAGCTGGCTGATCACCTGCTGGGTCGTCGCGAGGTTGCCTGCGGTCATGATAGTGACGATCCGCTCGCCCGGTATCTGCCAGTGGAACATCTTCCGGAACACCGAGATGTTGTCGACGCCCGAATTGGTGCGGGTGTCGCTCATCAGCACGAGCCCGCGATCGAGCATCATGCCAACGCAGTAAGTCATTCCTTCAACCCCGTGTGTTCTGCCTACCGGCGACTCGCCAGGCTACTGTTGGACCGCCTGCTGCTCAACGGCAAGGCTGACCGAAAGCTCCATCCCCGCCCCGCCGAAGCTGATGCCGGTGACCGGCGCGGCCTCGGCATAGTCGCGCCCCGAGGCGACGCGGACATAGCGCGCATCCGGGCTGATCCCGTTGGACACATCGAACCCGACCCAGCCGAGGCCTTCGACATGAGCCTCGGCCCAGGCGTGGCCGGCCTCCTGCTCGATACGATCGTCCATCATCAGGTAGCCGCTGACGTAGCGAGCCGGGATGCCGAGCTGGCGGGCGCAGCCGATGAACACGTGGGCGTGGTCCTGGCAGACGCCCATGCCGGCGGCGAGAGCTTCCTCGGCGACGGTTGCGCTGTCGGTATGGCCGATCGCGTAGGTCACCGCGCCGAGCACGGCTGAAGACAGCGCGTGGAGCAGGCCGAGCGGATCGCCGCGGTCCGAGCCGAGGCCGGCGGCCAGAGCGCGCATCTTCGCGCCGGGTTTGGTGAGCGGGGTCTGCGGCAGGAAGGCCCACAAGGGCAGGCGGCCGGTGTGGGGGCCGAGTACCCCCGCGCGATCGGCAGTATCCACCACCCCTTCGCAGGCGATCAGCAGTTCCGCCGTCCCCGGCTCGACCGAGACGAGGGTGACGTGGTTGGCGTTGTGATCCTCGTAGCTCGCCTCCACCCGCGCGCCGGTGAGCGCCATGCGCCATTCGCGCACGTGCTGGCCGTGGGTTTCCTTGGGGTTGAGGCGCAGGCGCTGGAGGCCGTGGGTGAGCGGCGGATCGAAGCGGTAGCGGGTGACATGGCGGACGGCGAGGCGCATCTGGATCTTCCTGCCGCTCAGGCGATGAACCGGTAATCGTCGGCAATGGCCTGGGCGATCTCGGTGGTCTGGGCGATGGACTGGACGATGAATTCGTGAAGGCCGCGCTCGATGATCGTCTCGATCGGCGAGGCGGCGAGCTCGGCGCAGGCCTCTTCCAGCAGGGCGCAGGCGCGGCCTTCCTGGCCGTATTCGCGGGTCAGGCTGGCCATGTTGCTGGCGAGCTTGCCGTAGCAGAAGGCGAGGCTGCGCGGAAAGCGCTGGTCGAGGATCAGGAACCGGGCGATGCCGCGCGCATCCAGCCGGCCGGCGTTGAGCCAGCGATAGGCGCGGTCGCCCGCGACCGAGCGCAGCACGGTTTCCCACTGCACGTGATCGAGGCTTGAGCCGACCCAGGCGACCGAGGGCAGCAGCACGTGGTACTTCACGTCGAGGATCCGGGCGGTGTTGTCGGCCCGCTCGATGAAGGTGCCCATGCGGGCGAAATTGTAGATCTCGTTGCGCAGCATGGTGCCGTCGGAGGCGCCGCGGACCTGGGTGGTCTGACGGCGGATTAGGGCGAGCACATCGCCGAGGTTGCTCTCGCGAACCGGCCGGGTGAGCGCTTGGCGCAGGGCCATCCAGGCCTCGTTGGTCGCCTCCCAGACCTCGCGGGTGATCGCGGTGCGGACCATGCGGGCGTTGGTGCGCGCGAGTTCGACCATGGCGAGGACCGAGGCCGGATTGTCGGGCCCGCGCAGGATGAAATTGCACACGTTGGAGCCGGTGTAATCGAGCCCGCGCGCGGCGAAATCGGCGTCGAGCCCGATGGTGACCAGCAGCGAGCGCCATTCGTCGGCCGAGGCATGGTCGCCGCGGGTAAGCGCGATGCGAAAGCCCGCATCGAGCAGGCGCGCGGTGTTCTCCGCCCGCTCGAGATAGCGGGCGAGCCAGAAGACGCCGTTGGCGGAGCGGCCTAGCATGGGCGGGGTTCGAGGTGCTGGATCGGTGCCACCATCAGTCCTCCAACACCCAGGTGTCCTTGGTCCCGCCGCCTTGCGAGGAGTTCACCACCAGGCTGCCCTTCTTCAGCGCCACGCGGGTGAGGCCGCCGGGGGTGATCTCAATGCCGTTGGGGCAGACGAGGACGAAAGGGCGCAGGTCGACATGGCGCGGAGCGAGGCCGGCGCGGGTGAGGATCGGGCAGGTGGAGAGCGCGAGGGTGGGCTGGGCGATGTAGTTATCGGGCCGGGCGCGCAGCTTGGCGGCGAATGCGGCGATTTCCTTCCTGGACGAGGTCGGCCCGATCAGCATGCCGTAGCCGCCCGAGCCGTGGACTTCCTTGACGACCAGGTCGGCGAGATTGTCGAGCACATAGGCGAGGCTGTCGGCCTCCGAGCAGCGCCAGGTGGGGACATTGCTGAGGATCGGTTTCTCGCCGGTGTAGAACTCGACGATCTCCGGCATGAACGAATAGATCGCCTTGTCGTCGGCTATGCCGGTGCCCGGCGCGTTGGCGATGGTGATGCCGCCGGCGCGGTAGACGTCCATGATGCCGGGGACGCCGAGGCAGGAGCTGGGGTTGAAGGTGAGCGGATCGAGATATTCGTCGTCGACCCGGCGGTAGAGCACGTCGATCGGCTGCCAGCCGCGGGTGGTGCGCATGGCGATGCGTCCATCGACCACGCGCAGGTCCGAGCCTTCGACCAGCTCGGCGCCCATCTGGTCGGCGAGGAAGGCGTGCTCGAAATAGGCGGAGTTGTAGATGCCCGGGGTGAGCACGGCGACGGTCGGCCGGCCCGACTGGTCGAACTGCGCTGCCGGCGGCAGGCAGGCGGCGAGGCTGCGGGCGAGCCGCCGGGGATAGTCGCTCACCGGACGGACCCGCACCCGGCTGAACAGCTCGGGGAACATGGCCATCATCGTCTCGCGGTTCTCCAGCATGTAGGAGACGCCGCTGGGAGTGCGAGCATTGTCTTCCAGCACCATGAATTCGTCCGGCCCGGTGCGGACCAGATCGATCCCGACGATATGGGTATAGACTCCGCCCGGCGGGGCGAAGCCAGCCATCTGCGGCAGCCAGGCCTCGTTCTCGCGCAGGAGCCGCTCGGGCAGCTTGCCGGCGCGGACGATCTCCTGGCGGTGGTAGACATCGTGGAGGAAGGCGTTGAGCGCGCGGACCCGTTGTTCGATGCCGCGGGAGAGCTTGCGCCATTCGGCCGCGGTGATGATCCGTGGGACCATGTCGAAGGGGATCAGGCGTTCTTCGCCGGCATCGTCGCCATAGACGTTGAAGGTGATCCCGGTGCGGCGGAAGAAGCTTTCGGCCTCGTTGGCCTGCTTGCGCAGCCAGGCGGGATCCTGTTCGCCATACCAGGTGGAATAGCCGTCGTAGGCCATGCGGACCGAGCCGGGCCCCGAACCGGAGCTGTCCAGCATTTCATCGTAGGTCGTCGTCTGCGCCGTTGCCATGGACCCCCGCCTGTTGTGCAAAGGTCTGCACCACGATTGGGCATCTGCCAAGCGGAAAATGCTGCAGGTGCGAAGGGGTTGGTCAGGCGACGGCGGGAACGGCTGTGCCGGAGGTTTCGCCCGGGGCATGGACCGCTCGGTTCCGCCCAGACGCCTTGGCTTCATAGAGCGCAGCATCGGCGCGGCGATAGAGTTCACGCCATTCGTCCTCGTTGCGGACCATGCCTTCGGCCATGCCGATACTGACGGTGACCGGAATGGCGCCGGTGCCCATGGGCCGCCCGCGGATGTCGGCAAGGATGGCGAGGGCGAGGCCCTCGGGCAGTTCCTCGGAGGTGCCGACCAGCGCGAACTCCTCGCCGCCGAGGCGGGCGGCGCTGGCGCGCAGTTCGGCGCGGATGGCGAGGGTCTCGGCAAGATCACGCAGGACCTCGTCGCCGACGAGGTGGCCGTGGGTATCGTTGATCTGCTTGAACCGGTCGACATCGATGATCAGCAGGCGCAACGGTTCGGGGCTCGACCAGTCGATCACCTGTTCGAGCAGGGCGCGGCGGTTGAGCAGGCCGGTGAGCGAATCGACGCTGGCGAGGTGGCGCGCGGCGCGCTCGTCGGCGAGGGCCTGGTCGCGCTCGCCGGCGATGAGCTTGATCCGGTAGGACATGGCGAGCGAGGAAAGCAGGGCCTCGAAGCTCATGCCGACGACCAGCGAATACTGGACCAGCGGCGTCGTCGGCAGGAGATGAAGCGCGCCGGCGATGCGGACCACGCCCATCAGCAGCGGCAGGGCCCAGGCAACGGCAAGGACCCGCACCGCCTGGCTGCCGCGCGTCCAGGCGATCCAGGTGATCGCCAGGACCAGCGGAGGGAGCGGGACGAAGGACCAGACATAGGCGCGGTCGACCAGCCAGCGCCATTGGTCGGGCACGGCGGCCACGGCCAGCGCTGCGAGGATGAAGACCACGCCATAGTGCCGAGCGAAGCGGCGCAGGCGCGGGGGGATCGTCCCGCGCTCCATGATGTCGGTGACGAATTGCAGCGCGAGGGCCGCGACGAAGGCGAGCATGGCGTAGCTCGTCGCCAGGCGCACGTCGTGCGGGATCATCGGGAACTGGACCGACATGGCCCCCGAACTCGCCCAGACATAGGACAGCATGGCGAGGAGCGAGAGGCAGTAGGTCAGCTGGAACCGTTCGCGGATCGTCAGCCACAGCACGATGTTGTAGCAGAACAGGCCGATGCCCAGCCCAGCGAAGGCGGCGAACAGGGCCGTGGCGAAGAGTTCGTCGGCGTGGAGCCGATCCAGTGTCACCAGCGCCGGCTCGCCGAGCAGTCCGGTCGCATTGAGCGCGCCATCCACCCGCACGAGGACCTGGGTGACCGTGCCGAGATGGCCGTCGAGCGCAATACCGACCGCCCCGCCGATACCGACGAGCTGCGACAGATCGGCGTTGTCATAGCTACGGGCAAGGACCTGGCCGTCCGAGCTGCGGGAGTAGACTGTCAGGCCGCGCTGCCATTGCGGCACGAAGCGCAGTTGCGGGACCCCGCCGGCGCGGGCGAGGTGGGCCGCTCCGCCGGGTGGCAGGTCGAGCCGGACCCAGTAGTTGCCGGGACCCCAGGCGCTCACGGGCCGGCGGCAATCGAAGCGGGACGCGGCGGTGAAAAGCGCCTCGGGCCGGTCACCCGGATGCTGGGGAGCAACGCAGGCGGCAAGCTCCATCCGCCCGCGCGACCAGCCGCCCGAATCGGCCCGCAGCGGCCCAGCCGACCACAGCCCCGATGCCGCGAGCAGCACCAGGAACAGCAGAAGCCGGACCACCAGCCCATTCCGGATCGGATCGACCGTCACCCTCATCACCGCCGGCTATAGAGCGCAAACGATAATATTCCTTTATCTCGTCGGCGCTTGGCTAAGGGGCAATGCGGGGGTGCGTGTCAGGAGTCGAGCTCCGCCAGCACGGCGCGGATAGCTTCGGGCGAGGTGGCGAAGCCGAGGTGGCTGCAGCGCAGAGCCACGGCCCGGTCGCGCTCGCCCGGCCAGCCGCTGGCGCAGCGCGGCGCGATCACCCCGTCGCGCGGGCTCCACAGGGCGGTGGTCGGCACCGGGGGCTTGGCGGCGAGGTTGCCGCTGCCGACCGGCGGGCTGTCGACGGAGAGGCCGGTGATCACCTGGTAGGCACGCCAGGCATTGTTGGCGCGCGGATCGCCGGAGAAGGGCGTGCCCATGGTGACGACCTGCGCGACGGCCTCCGGTGCAAGCTTGGCGATCTCGCGCGCAAACAGCCCGCCAAGGCTCCACCCGACCAGGGCGACGGGCCGGCCGCCGGCCCGCGCGATGCGCCGTACCCGGGCGAGGAGAAAGGCGAAGTTCTCCGGCGTGGGACCGAAGTTGAAGCCAAGCCCCCAGTCGAACACGACATGCCCCGCCTCTTCCAGCGCCCGGGCCATTGGCCTCATCCGCGAGTGGTGCGCACCGAAGCCGGGCAGCAGCATCACCGGAACGGGCCGGGCCGCCGCGGCGACGGAGAGGCGCTGGCGGGGGCGGCGGTTGATCAACAGGGCCAGTTCGCGCAGCAAGAACTTGAGCGGCGGCGTTCGCACGCCATCTGGGTGCGGCTCTCGCGCAAGGCGCGCGCGGCGGCGCAGGCCTTCGCCGGTGCTCGCCGCGACTTCGCGCATCGCCGCCATGGTCATCATCGGGTCAGTCTTGCCCCCAATGCCTGTTCTCAAGCTGAACGGCCCGGGGCGGCGCGCGGTTCCGCCGGTCAGTTCACCCCTTCGGACAATCCCCCACGCGTTCGGACTTCACGTGCATGGTCATCTTCATCCCCCCGCCGGGCATCTGCTGGCCGCTCTGGTCCATGCCGATAGTGATGTCGGAACCCTGCGGGCTCATCGTGCCGGACATGGTCATGACCGAGCGCATGCCCTGCTCGCCGGTGCAGGTGAGCTGGGCATCGAGCTTGCCACCCACGGCGGAATAATGGTCGAAATGGCAATCGGGCCGGCCGGCGAGCTTCTTCACGCGCTCCTCGTAGCCCTTCTCCGCCTGTTCGGGGGTGAGGCAGAAGTCGTGGGGCGTGGCCTTGCTGGCCATCATCTGCTTCATCTGCCCCTCCATTCCGGCGGGCATGCCGGGCGCCTCGAGGCTGACCAGTTCGGCGCTGGAGCGATAGAGGCCCGGCAACGGCCTTGGCATGGCCTCGGCCTGCTGGGCCACTTCGGCGGGTGATTTCGACTGGTCCGCCGCGCCCTCCTTCTTGCACGCGCTCAGCGCGACGAGGGGCAGGGTCAACAGCAACAAGGCTTTGCGCATCGTGGTTCCTCCCGGACGACCGGGAGCGAGGCTAACAGCCCCGCGGAACCCTGCCAAGCCGCTCAGGCGGCGAGCGAGCGCTGGGCCGAGCGGAAGGGCACTTCGGTGGGGAGGAAGGTGACGTATTGCCGGTGGAGGTGCTCGACCACGGCCACATAGAGCGGCCGCTCGAACTCGATCCCCGCCTCGCCGCGCTCGAACCAGCGGACGATCCCCGCCAGTCCTTCCATCCCGGGCGGGCGCAGCAGCACGCGATCGCCGGCGCGCAGGCGCAGGACCGTGCTCGCCACCCGGCAGCCGCCTTCGGAAATGTCGCGGATCACCACGTCCTCGGTGAAGCCCGAGAGCATCCGGCAGCGGGCCGGCATGGCGAGGCCCAGCCGTCGCGAGCGGCGCTCGTCATCCTGGTTCTGGCAGTCGGTCGGTTCGTGGCTCATGATCCGTGCTCCAAGCCCCCTTCGCCCGTCGAAGGACGACAGATGGGCGTGCGGTTTTACCTTTCGCACACATTCGGCAAACGTTTGGTTAAGATGGTCTTGACCATCGTCATCGGGGGAAATCCCCGGACATTGCCGAAGCGCCCCCCTGCCCCCATATTGCCCGCTCCATGACCGAACTGATCATCCGCCGCGGCCTGGCCGAGCCCGACACCAGCGGCGCCTTCGTCCCCCACAAGCCGCAGCGCCCGGACAAGAGCGACGGGGGCCGCCCCTTCCGCATCGTCTCCGACTACGAGCCCGCGGGCGACCAGCCGGGCGCGATTGCCGACCTTGTCGCCACGGCACTGGAGGGTGAGAAGACTCAAGTGCTGCTCGGCGTCACTGGCTCGGGCAAGACCTTCACCATGGCCAAGGTGATCGAGCAATTGCAGCGGCCGGCGCTGATCCTCGCCCCCAACAAGATCCTGGCCGCCCAGCTCTATGGCGAGTTCAAGTCCTTCTTCCCGGACAACGCGGTCGAGTATTTCGTCTCCTACTACGACTACTACCAGCCCGAGGCCTATGTGCCCCGGTCCGACACCTACATCGAGAAGGAAAGCTCGGTGAACGAGGCGATCGACCGGATGCGCCACTCGGCCACCCGCGCCCTGCTGGAGCGCGACGACGTGATCATCGTCGCCTCGGTGTCCTGCCTT
>Ga0068855_100001068_pt1 | contig 33999 bp, 33 predicted proteins | sample KBSCornC52_FD_66592 | JGI IMG/M metagenome (GOLD analysis project Ga0068855, IMG submission 66592) | Corn rhizosphere microbial communities from Kellogg Biological Station, Michigan, USA - KBS Corn C5-2 | ecosystem: Host-associated > Plants > Roots > Rhizosphere > Soil ...
TGGTCGGGCGCCACCAGCACCTCGGCGACGGTGTCGCCATTGCCGCCGCCGCCATTGATCGGCACCACGTTGTGGCCGGTCGAGAAGACGCCGAACGACGTATCGATGTCGCTGTCCGCGGCGACCGCGACCGTGTTCGCCGCGAGCGCGGCGCAGAAGAGGGCGTTCCGGATCAACATGGCAGGCCTCGCAAGGTGAACGCCGCGGCGGGCGCCTCACCCCTGCATACGGCAAGGCGGGGGTCGAGGGATCACGGCCGTTCGGTCCTGCCGCTCTTTTCCGTTTCCCTCTACGAGCCAGTCGAAAGAGGGTCGATCCATGCCACGCCATTTCGCCATTCCCGCAGGCCTGTGCGGGCTCGCGGTCGCCTTCGCGGCGCACGCCAACTACACGGTCGACTGGTACGTGATCGCCGGGGGTGGCGGTCCTGCCGCGGGACCATCCGTTTTCACCGTCGAAGGCACGGTCGGCCAACCACTAGCGATCGCCTCGTGCAGCCCCGGCGCCGTCGACTGCGCCTCGGCGCAGTGGGCGTTGAACAGCGGCTACTGGACAAGCGTGCCCTGCGACACGACCCCGGACGTCGTGTTCTGCAATGCGTTCGACGGCTGAGCGCATCCCGCGCCTTCACGACTTTTCCTGCAAGGAGTTCCGCGCATGTATCCGATCCGATTCCGCGCTTTCGTCCTCGCCGCCGCGGCGAGCGCCCTGCTGCTCGCGACCGCCGCGCACGCCGCGCAGCCGCTCGGTTCCGCGTTCACCTACCAGGGTGAATTGCGCAGCGCCGGCCAGGTAGCGAATGGGTTGCATGATTTCAGGTTCAAACTGTACGACGCGCCCTCCGGCGGCACCCAGGTGGGTGTCACGCTGGAGCAGAGCCTCACGGTCTCGTCGGGCCGCTTCGGCACGACGCTCGATTTCGGCGCCGGTGCGTTCGACGGCGACCGACGCTACCTCGAAATCGCGGTGAGCCCGTCCGGCGCCGGCACGTACGAGACGCTGACGCCGCGCCAGGAGGCCACCGGTACCCCGTACACGATCGCGCAACGCATGCGTTCAATCGTCGTGCCCGGCCATGCGATGTCGCGCAACCCGAACGACGCGCAAACGACCACGACGACCTACGGCCCACGCCTGTCGTCCACCGCGCAGCCGGTCGGCTTCTCGATTCCGCAGCCGGCCGACTGGGACAAGACGCAGCCGTTCACGGTGACGCTGTATTTCGCGGTGCCGTCGTTGAGTACCTCGTCGATCGTGAACTGGCGCCTGCAGGCCGGTTCGCAGAACCTCAACCTGGAGGTCGGCTCGGCGGGTTCGGGTTGGGACACGCTCGGCTACGGCGGCCAGGAGGACGGCACGCCGCTGAACATCTACGCCGCGCCGGGGCGCACGAACATGATGAAGTCGCAAACCTGGACCGCCCACTGGAGCCAGACGTACCACACCTGGTATTTCGGCACGGGCGTCAACACCTCCAACGACTTCGCCGACGATCCGTTCTGGACCTTCATGTTCCAGCGCGGCAGCGCGGTTTCCGGCGGCAACGGCGAGGGCTATGCGCAGGGTCTGACCGTGGTATCGGCGGAAGTGCGCTATCCATCGCACTGAGGCCGCGAGCACCGGCGATGCCGTCGGCGGCGCTGCCGCGGACGGCCACGTCCGGGCCGCGCGCAGCCGGTCATCGCTCGAAACCATCTTCGAACAAGGTCTCGAAGATCGCGTTGTATTCGTAGGCGCCGACATCGCAGCGCGCGCCTGCGGGGCGTTGCGCGCCACGCTGGTCGATCGTCAGCGGGGCGAGGTTCTGGTCGTAGCATCCGTCGGCGGCGAAGACGGTGTCGATCGCCTCGCTGCCGGCGAGCAGCGCATGCGTCCAGGCCGGCCCGCCATTGTCCTGCAATGGCCCGATGGTCGCCGCGGAAACAAGGCCGACGGCGGCCGCGCCGATGCCGCCGAACGCGCAACCGTCGGTCTCGCCGAACAGGTTCCAGCCGAACGCGACGAGAAAGCCGTTGCAGTCGTCATCGATCGGCGCATCGAGGATGGTGTTCTGCACGATCAGCGTGTTGCTGATGCCGAAGGTTCCCGCGGCGACGTACACGCCGCCGCCGATGCCGCCGTTCTGGTCGCGGTCATGGTCTGCGTCGTTGTTGATCACCGACGCGTTGTAGAAGTAGGTCGAGCCTGCGCTGTAGATCCCGCCGCCGTTGGTGTTCGCAGTGTTCGTGCTCAAGGTGCTGTTGACGAGGTACAGCGGCTGGCTGCTGGAATAGATGCCGCCGCCGTCGTCCGCGCCGTTGCTGTGCACGGTGCTGCCGCGCAGCGCACTCGCGCCGGTCAGGTACAGGCCGCCGCCCTTGGTGGCGATGTTGGATCGGATCGTGCTGCGCACGACGTTCAGGGTACCCGAGCTGTAGATGCCGCCACCGTCGAAGCCGAGGTTGTCCTCGACGATGCTGTCGGCCAGCGTCAACGCGGCGAAGTTGCTGATGCCGGCGCCGGACAACGTCGTGCCGTTGCGGATCGTCATGTTCGCGAGGGTCGCACGCGCGCCGACGTCGACGAAGAAGACGCGCTCGGTGTGGTTGCCGTCGATGATCGTGAGTGCGGCACCGGCGCCGCGCACGGAGACGTTCTGGTTGCCGTTGAGCGGAGCGAGATCGAGGTCGCCGGTGTCCTCGGCATCGAAGTCTGCGCCGCCGCGCGGAATCGTGATCGTGTAGGTCCCGGCGGGAACCTCGATGCGTACTGCCGGCACATCCAGATGGTTGGCCTGCATGATCGCCGCGCGCAGCGAACAGGTGCCGGCACTCGTGTGGCAGATGCCGTCGGCGGTGTTGTCGTCGATGCGGTCGACGGTCGAGTCGACCACGAAGGCCACGTCTGCGCGGGCATGGCGCACGGGCAGCAGGTTGGCCAGCGCGACGCAGGCAAGCGCAACGAGTAGCGGACGACTGATCACCGGTATCTCCCGATTGCGTGGATTCATGGAGCCCTGCGCGTGCGTCGCATGCCCGCATGGAAGAACAGTAAACGGCGTGCAATCCGGCCATCGGGCCCGGATTCATTCCGTGCGGGATGCGACGGACGCGTGTGCGCACCGCGCGACGTTTACCGCGCAGCGGCAATCGCGTCACACTCGCAGCCGGTCTCCGCGGATCGTCCTCGCATGCCTGCAACCACCGAACCGGTCTTCGACGCTGCATCCGGCGCCGCCGCCGTGCCTGCTTTCTCGCCGGCCGAACGCGAATCCTTCTTCGACAGCATCGCACGCCATCGGCGTTCGGCAAGGCACCTCGCCGCCGTCGCGCTCGCGTGTGCGGGCGTGCTCGCGCTGGTGGTCGCCGCATTGATGTCGCCACTGCTGTATGCGCTGACCGGCCTGCTGCTCGATCTCGTCAACCACGTCACGCCGACGCCGGACCTCATCCGCCGCATCACCGACGGCATGTCCGCGCTGATCGACCACATGGACGTGGTGCCGCTGTCACGCTGGCTCGGCGTCATCCTCGTCGCGGCCGTGCCGGGACTGCTGCTGATGTCGCTCGCATGGCATGCGCTCGGCCGCGCGATGCGAGAGGCGATGGGGGGCGACGCACTCGCCGCCGTGACGCGACCGATCGATGCGACGTCGCTCGCCGAGCAGCGCTTCGCCAATGTCGTCGCCGAAATGGCGATGGCTGCCGCGCTGCCATCGCCGCGCGTGCGCATCGCGACGAGCGACGCCGTCAACGCGGTCGCGTTCGGCGCAGACCGTGGCCACGCGAGCATCGTCGTGACCACCGCCCTGCTCGCATCCCTCGACCGTGCACAGGCGCAGGGCATCGCGGCGCACCTCGTCGGCTCCATCGCCAACGGCGACATGCGCATCGGTGCGCGCTACGCGGGCACGCTCGGAATGTTCGGTCTCATCGCGCGGCTGTCCACCTCGTTCACCGATCGCGCGGCCGCACGGCGCTTCGCGACGCTGCTGCGCCATGCGCTCCGGTCCGGTGCGAGCAGTGCCGACGGCGTGCTCGCGATGCAGCTCACCAATCCGTTCGAGCCGGAAAAGGACGCGGCGCACGCTGCGTCCGGCGCGGACGATGCGCCGACCTGGCGCACCTGGCTGTGGATGCCGCTGGCCGGCCCGCTCGTGATCAGTGGCTTCTTCGGCGGCTTGCTCTGCATGGTGCTGCTCGGCCCGCTGCTCGCGCTCTCGTGGCGACGACGCAAATACCTCGCCGATGCGATCGCGGTGCAGCTGACGCGCGACCCGGACGCGCTCGGCGCCGCGCTCGGCCAGCTGCGCGGCGCGCCGGTCGCCGGCGCATTCGGCGACTGGATCGCGCACCTGTGCGTGGTCCCTCCGGGCAGCAGCGGCGCGGCGAGCATCCTCGGCGGCAGCGCGGTGCCGATGGCGCCGTCGCTCGATCGGCGCCTGGCTGCGCTCGGGATCCTGGGCGCGCAGGTCGCGCCGCGCACGACGAAAGCGATGCCGCCGTGGGCGTGGGCGATCCTGCTGCCGCTCGGTGCGCTCGTGGCCGGCCTGCTCGGCATGGTCGTGTGCGGTCTGCTGTACGTCTCGATCGCATTGTCGATGCTGTTCACCTGGCTGCCGGCCGTGTTGCTGCATGCGCTGCTGCGCTGAGGACGTCCGGGTTCAGCGCAGCGTTCACGCTTTCGTCCGCACACAGGCATCGCCCGCCTGCGCTCGCGCCGACGCTCGCCGACGTGCTCGCGTTCGTGTGCGACGCGCGTCCCGCCATCGCGCCGAACGAAAACTGAACGGGAAAAGTTTTCCCGTTGCGAGGCGCGCGTTCAGCTCGCTAGATTTTCGTCTCCCGCAACCCTGACGCTTCGGAGACCGTCATGCACGACATCGTCGACCACCGGATCACCCCGCGCGCCCTCGGCAGGATCTCCACGGATCCGCAACGCCTCGCGACGGAAGCCCTCAAGGCACTCCAGGCCTTCGATGTCCCCACGACCGTTTTCATCGATCCCGACGGCGTCGTGTTGGCAATGCCCGCGGCCTATGCCACCGACCACGCGATCGCCGATACCGTCGGCACCTACACACCCGGCATCCCGATCGACGACCTCGCCGACGACCTGTGCCTGAGTGCCGGCCCGCGCCTCGCGGAGATCGGCATCCTCATGCCGTGGCAGGACGCAGGGCGCATGGCGTGCACCTTCCCGTGACGTGACGACGGCGCGCGCGCAACGCGTGATCGCGACGCCGTTGCAGGCCGCCAGCGGACACCCGGCCCCTGTCGGAAGTCACTCCACCGATCGGCACGGTGTTTTACTTCAATAGAACACCATACTACCCCCCGACGGCGCGCTCTGGCGCCATTTCGGGGACATCATGGCTTGCCAACTGACCGTCGAGGCGGTCCGCTACCGATACGCGAAGGGGATCGAGGCCGTCGCCGGCATCAACCTGGACATGGGTCCCGGTATCCTCGGCCTGCTCGGCCCGAACGGCGCCGGCAAGTCGACCCTGATGCGCATGCTCGCGACGCTTGCGAAGCCGAGCAGCGGGCGCCTGCTGTGGAACGGCGTCGACATCGCGCGTTCGCCGGACACGCTGCGCGCGGAGCTCGGCTACCTGCCGCAGGACTTCGGCATCTATCCGGCGCTGACGGCGCGCGAGTTCCTCGCCTACCTCGCTGCGGTGAAGGGCCTGTCGGCGGCGCGCGCGCAGGCGCGCATCGATGAGTGCCTCGGCCTCGTCGGCCTCGGTGATGCAGCCGACCGTCGCCTCGGCGATTTCTCCGGCGGCATGCGCCAGCGCGTCGGCATCGCGCAGGCGCTGCTCAACGATCCGCGCCTGCTCATCGTCGACGAGCCGACGGTCGGGCTCGATCCGGAGGAGCGCCTGCGCTTCCGCCACCTGATGACCGACCTCGCGGGCGATCGCCTGATCATCCTGTCGACGCACATCGTGTCGGATGTCGAAGCGAGCGCGACCGCGCTCGCGGTGATGGCGAAGGGCACGCTGCTGTTCTCGGGCGCACCCGAACCGCTGATCGCGCAGGCGCAGGGGCACGTGTGGGAGTGGCAGGTGCCCGAATCGCAGCTCGCGCACGCGCGCACGCAGTTCACGATCAGCAGCTCGCTGCGTCGTCCCGATGGCGTGCGCCTGCGCGTCGTCGCGGCGCAATCGCCGTCGAACGATGCGCAGGCGTGCATGCCGGATCTCGACGACGCCTACCTGTGGCTGCTCGCGCGCGACGGCGCGCACTGAGATGGAAGCCCTTCGACGTTTCGCCGCCATCGTGCTCGCCGACCTGCGCGAGCGCAGCCGCAGCACGCGCTTCTGGGTCGTGCTCGGCCTCGTCGGGCTCGTGACCTGGGGCTGCTTCCCCGGCATCGAGAGCGGGCGCTTCGCGGTCGGCTTCGATACCGACCAGCGCGCGGCCTATTCGAGCGCGTGGGTCGGTCTCGTGCTCGGCCTCATGTACTCGACGATGCTGTCACTGATCGGCTTCTACCTCGTGCGCGGCACGCTCGTGCGCGATTTCGACACGCGCGTCTGGCAACTGCTCGTCGCCACGCCGATGACGCGCGCGGGTTACCTGCTCGCGAAATGGACCAGCCACATGGCCGTGTTCGGCCTGATCGTGCTGGTCGGGCTCGCGGTCGGCGTCACCGCGCAATGGGTGCGCGCGGAAGATCGCGCGTTCGACCTGTTCGAACTGCTCAAGCCGGTCGTCGTGCTCGCGCTGCCTTCGCTCGCGCTGTCGGCGTTCTTCGCCGTGCTGTTCGACCTGCTGCCGTGGTTGCGGCGCACGGTCGGCAACGTGCTGTTCTTCTTCACCTGGCTGTTCGTGTTCGTGACCATGAGCGCGATGCTCGATCCGCACAAGGTGGCGTCGGCGCGCGACACCTGGTTGAGCGATCCGAGCGGCATCGTCATGGTCATGCGCGACTTCGCGACGCAACTCGCGCAATCGGCGCCGTGGGTCAAGGTCAACGACATCAATATCGGCATGAGCGACCACGTCGCGACCCTGCATCTGTTCCAGTGGCGAGCATGGCCGATGCAGGCGCGCGACCTCGCCGGACGCGCCCTGTGGATGCTGGTGTCGGTGCTCGGCCTGATCGCGCTCGCGCCCATGCTCGATTGGGCCGCCGCGCGCACGCGCAGCGTCGCGGCCGCGCAAGGCGCGAACCCGGGGCGACGCCTCGCCTGGCTCGACCGCGTGCTGCGGCCGCTCGAATCGATGCGCATCGGTCGGCTGCTCGCGGCCGAACTCAAGCTCGTGCTGCGCCAGCGTCGCGCGTGGTGGTGGCTCGCACTCGCGATCGCGGGGGGTGCGCAACTGTTCGGCGACCACGAGGCGATCGGCATCGGCGTGATCGGCGCATGGCTGGTGAGCATCGATGTGTTCGCGCGCGCGGTGCTGCGCGAGCGCGAGACCGGCACCGGGCCGCTGCTGTTCGTCGCCGCGGGCGCGGCGCGCAACCTGCTGCTTGCGCGCATCGGCGTCGCCGTCATGCTCGCGGTGCTGTCCGTCGCACCCGCGCTGCTGCGTCTGTCCGCGAGCGATCCCGTCGCGGCGGGCGCATTGCTGCTCGCCGCGGCGAACATCGCGTTCGCGGGCCTCGCGCTCGGCATCGCCTGTCGCAACCCGCGTCCGTTCGAATTGCTGCTCGTGGTGCTCGCCTACGCGGGCGTGCAGGCGCAGGGTCCGCTGTCCGTGGTCGTCAATGCGCGCGGCCTGCTGCCGTTGCACGCGCTCGCGTTGCCGCTGCTGGTCGCCGCCGTCGTCGCGTTGTGGCCGCGCTTCGCGCGCTGAGGCGAGGCCGACTTCGCCGCCGTGCGATCGTGGCGGAGAGCGTCGAGGAACGGCGCGTGATGCTCCGCGTCAGGGATCGAACCCGTCATCGAAGAGGCGATCACGCACGAGGCGTGTCACCACATGGTCCGAATCCGGGACCGGGAAATTGAAGTCCCACAGCCGGAAGCCGCCGACGAGCACGCGATCGCTCGCATCGACGAGCAGCGACATCGGCCAGCCCTGCGGCGTGACCAGCGAGGGGTATTCGATCGACACCGTCGCGGTCGGGCCGCTGCCGGAGGCGTCGAACTGCACGATCGACTGCAGCGTGTCGCCGTTGTACGGATCGGGCGCGAGCCCGTTCGATGGCGTCGACACGACGAGGTCGCCATTGCTGCGCACGGCGAGGTCGGTCACGCTGGTGTTGATGCCGACCCCGACATGGCTGACGCCGGCGACGCCGAAGCCGGGCGTCGGCGTGCCGTCCGGCTGCAGGGATACGAGCAGCACTTCGGTCAGCGTATTGAAGAACTCGTCGTCGTGGTTCGCATTGCCGGCCGCGAGGATGCGGCCGTCGGTGGCGACCTGGATCGCGTGGATCGAGAGGTCGTCGAAATGCACGCCGGTAACCAGCGAATACGTGACATAGCCGGCGTTGCCGAACACGCTGTCGGGTGCGCCGGTCGCCGCGTCGATCGCGAGCACGTAGCCTTCGCTGCCGCGATCGCCCTGCGCGCTGCCGCCAATGAGTACGTCGCCATTCGCGGCGAACGCGGCGGCATAGGCGAAATCGTTGCCGTCGGCGATGAGGTCCGGGTTGTAGATTCGCGATCCCGCCAGCGGACCGCTGCCGTCGCCGAAGCCTGCATCGAGCGCGCCGGTGTTCGCATCGAGTTTGGCGACGACGATGTCGCTCGAATGTCCGTTCGCGCCACCGGGGTCGGTGTTGCCGACGACGTACAGCGCGCCGTCGCGGTGCAGGATGCGCGCGGCGTCGCTGTTGAAGCCGGGCGCGGCGAGAGCGAGCTCGACCGTGCCGGCGTCGCCGAAGCCGGCGCAGGGCGTGCCGTCGGACAGGAAGCAGGCGACGCCGGCATCGCCGAGCCCCGGCGTGTCGAGATAGTGGATGCCGGCGACATAGAAGCGGTCGCCGACCACGATCGCATCGCGGATCTGCCCGATGCCGGTGTCGGCGAACTGCTTGCCGCCGACGCCGTAGGTGGGGTCGAGCAGGCCGTTGGCGTCGAGGCGTGAAATCGCCGCGCGATCGCCGGTCGCGTCGGTGCGGTGGAACCCGACCATCCACGTGCCACCGCCGTCGGCGGGGAGCAGGCGCACGGCTTCGTCCCAGGTGCCGTCGGCGTCGTTGTAGTTGACGACGGTATAGCCGATGCCGCCACCGAACGACGCATCGACGCGAAGGTCGGTGCCAATCGACTGCCCGACGACATCGGCGATGGCGGGAACGGATGTGGCGCCGAGCGCAACGCCGAAGGCGAGCGCGCCGAGCGCATGGGAGGAATTGCGCATGCTGGATCTCCGGGAGATGTGGATGGGTGTCTGCGCTGCGCGCGTGCGAAACCGCGATCTCCGACGATCAGCGAGCAATGCCGCGAAGTCAAACCCCTATGGCGGCAGATCTATGCCATTGGCACAAATCTGCCGGCGTGCGTGCACGACAGACGCGTGCTGTACCTGGTGTAGAGTTCTGGAGATCGCGTCGACTTTCCGTGGAGCGTGCAATGGTTTCGAGAGGATTCTGGGGTGCGCTGGCGATCATCGGCGGCCTGGTGTTGATTGCTGGCGGCGTTGTCCTCATGCAGTCCACGGTGCCGGTTCCTGTGGCAGTTGCGACCAAGAAAGCTGCCTTCGCGACCGACCCTGATGCGCCGACCGCCGATTCGCTCTCCGTGCGGAGCGAATCCACTCCCCATTCGGCCTGGTTCGACGCCGAGCGCAAGCGCTACTCCGCGCTCCTGGCAACCAAACCGTGCGACACGCTGGTCGTCCCCGTGCAAAGCCAGCATCTCGGATTCGACCGAGCCACGCGTTCGTTGATGACGGCGCAGTTGGCACTCGCGTTGGCGAACGGATCGGGCCGCTGCGTTGTCGACCCGTACCTCGCGAGCGATGCGCTCGGCGAAGGCATGCGTCGCATCACGCCGAATGCGGTCAGCGAACTGGCGTCGGCGATCAAGGCGACGACTATCGTCACGGTCTATGCCGGCCACGATGGCGAACACCATCTAGAGATCTTCGCGACCGCGCAGGACAAGGGCATCCACTCGGCGCACAAGCGCTGGGACGGGATCGCCTTCAGCGATGAGAATCCTCCTTTCCTCGCATGGCGCGACAAGTTGCCGGAGGTGCTCGACGCCCTCGGACTCGGCAACAAGGGTTCCCCTGCACCGCAAGCGAGCACGACCGGCGACGCGCCGCAGGAACTGCCGGATGCACCGGAGCAGCTTGTCACCACGCCAGTGCGGGATGAGCTCGATGCGGCAACACGCTATGAACTGCTTGCCGCACTCGGTCCGTTGCCTAGTTTCCGACAGGTGGAGCAATTGCACGAGAAGGCGTGGCTGGCAGCGTCGCACGCGCCTGAAAGCGCGGCGAGTCGGCGCGTGCGCGCGCGCGCCCTGATGCACCTCGCCTACCGCCCCGCCGCTCTCGCCGTCCTCGGCACTGACGACGACCCGTCCGCGCGTGCGTTGCGCGCGCTGCTCGACGGCAACCTTCCGGAAGCCCAATCCGCGGTCGCGGCGATCGAAGTACCTGCCGAAAAGCTCATGGCATCGTTGGAAGCGCGTGACCTGCGCTTTGCCTACGGTCACGGCAATCCCGGAGAGGTGCTGCCCGACGTCGTGCAGCAGGCGCAGGCGCGCTCCGCAAGCTGGAACATGCTCCTCGGCATGCGCGGCGGCGAATACGACGGATGGCAGGTCGACGACAACCTGGACCTCAAGCGCCTGCTCGATTCGCTTTATCCGCTCGAAGCCTTCAGTCTGGGGGAAATCGTTGGCGGCGCCACCGCGCTCGGCAAGCCTCCCGGCGATGGCGATCTGCAATTGTTCGCCAAGCGCCATATCGACCGATTGCTGGCGCAGCAGCCGCAACGCTTCTGCTGTACCTCTTTCGCACTGCATCCATCGGAGATGGACTTCCTGCAACTGCTTTCGGCGCGCAGCCTCGGCACGCTCGAGAAGTCAGTCCGTTTCGAGCTGTGGACGCAGCGCCGTTCCGAACGCGCGCTCGATCTGGCGGACGCCTATGGTGCCGAATATGACGGAAACCCGCATCTGGCCGCATTGCGCGCGATGACGCTGAGAAACCGCGCCGAGAGTCATACGGAGAGGGAAGCGGAGTATGTCCGGCGTGCGGGCACCGATGCGCTCGTCGCCCTCCATTTCGAGCAGCAAGGCACCGAATACGGAATCATGGCGGCAATGGCCAACGAGGCCTCCGCGCTTTCTCACGGGCCAGACGCAAGCGGCGCATACTCGACGGCGTACCGCAGCGATTTCCCGCCCAAGTTGCATTGGGCGAAGACTTCGGAATACTTGCCCTATGCGAAGGAATATCCGGGACCAGCCATCCCGGGTGCCGCTACCGATGCGCTGCTCGCCGCAATCGAAACGCGCTTCCACGGCTCCCGCGGTGCCGAGCAATTTGCCGAAGCCTCGCGCATGGCGGTCGCGGGAGACCCGGATGCGGACGCACTGCGTGCACGTATCGAGCGCGATCCAGGCAACTGGGGCCTCTATCTGGAGCTCGAGAAGGCTCTGCTCAAGCGGGGTGATATCGCGGGGATTGTGGCTCTCGCCGGGACATATCCGGGTTTCGCCGATGGCTCGGGCGAAGGTCGCGTCGCCCTGTCGAACTATGCGGCGCAGATCGCCCATCCGCTGTTCTGGTATGGACAGATCGACATGGCCCGGACGTTCTACGAACGTGCGGCGAACTACCGCACCGGATCCGCGGAAGGAATGGCCGCGGCGCAGCGCGTGGCCGCCATCGATGGCGACTACACGGGAGCGATGGCCATCGCGCAACAGCGCTACGCGCGCTACGAAGATTCGTATGCGTTGCACGACTACTTGGAATTCCTGTTTGCCCATGGTTTTTCGCAGCAGGCGTGGCCTGCGTTCATGGCCAACGCGGATCAGCCGAAGACACCCGAGTTCTGGTTCGCGGCACTGGTCGGCAAACGCATTGAGGGCGCCGACGACGCATCGGTAGGTGACTGGTTGGCGAGCGAGGCCGTGCGATCGGTCGACCCTGCGGGCGATGCGCCCGCGCTCCGCCTTGGCATGACCTATTTCATGATTGATCGCGCGCCATTCGCCGGTCTCCCGGCATTGTTGGCGCGTATCGAGGGCGAGCCCGTCAACCGCGTGGACATCGGAGGGGATGCGCTGAGGCATTCTGTGGAAGAACCTCCGGTCGAACGCAGCGCGTTCCGGCGCGCCGAGCGCATCGGCAAGGACGACGAACGCGTGCCGTCGCATCACACGCTGTTCGCTGCCGCCTATCTCGCGCTCCGCAAGGGTGACTACACCAGCGCCGTGGAAGGATTCGAGCGATACGCGAATTTCTACGCGATCGAGGGAGATCGATGGGACGCGAGTACGAGCGTTGCGTTGCCCTATTTCGCCCTTGCCGCAGCGAAGAGCGGCGATGTGCACAATCTGCGCGCATTTCTTCAGTCGCTGCCCGATGCACAGGGGCGCATGGGCACCGATAGCGCCGTGATGTTCGACAGACACCTCGCGCTTGCGTATTTCAGCGGACTCGCGCGTGAATCGGACGAGGCCACGCAGCATCTCGTTGCAGCACGCCGGGTGATGGCGCTCGCAAACGGGACGCACGGCATCAACGGATACCAGTATGCGGAGACCTGCATCGTACTGTTCGACGAAACCAAGGACGCGCGCTATCGGGATCTCGCGTTGGAATGGGCACGAGCCTATCAGCGCATGGATCCGGCCATGGCGTGGCCGTACGCGCTGGAAGCGGCTTACGGGAACGCGAAGGATGCGGGGCACGTGCGCGCCGTGGCACTCGCGTTGTACCTCGACCGCGATTCATATTGGCTGAGCAAAATGCCGAAGCGTGATGTGGAGCAGGCGCGGGCATGGCTCGTGCACGGCAATCCGTTCCGTGTCCCGAAGACCGCACAGGAACGTGCACTCTGAACAGCGATCACGTCTGCACCAGCCTCATCTATCCGTGGCCGATCATGCTCGCCTCGGACACGCATCGGTGCGAAGTCGCGCATGGCCGCATCGTGGCGGTGGAGCCGTAGTCGGAGGAGGCGGGAAATCTTCGACGCCGTGATGCGAGTCCGCACTTGGCAGCGGGCGCGTCTCCCGCGACACTGGGCTGACCAATCGCACGGGAGAGCGCAGATGCGGCATCGTTGCCTCGCGGGTTACGGATGGTTCGCTGCCGGCCTTGCCGCGCTCGCGCTTGCCGGATGCGCGACACCGAAGCAGCCTTCGCCTGCCGCAGCGCCGCCGCTGGTGCAGCACTACGACGTCATCGTGCGCGGCGGCATGCTCTACGACGGCACGGGCGCGCCGGGCCGCATCGCCGATGTCGGCGTGCGCGGCGATCGCATCGCCGCGGTCGGCGACCTCTCGGCCGCGACAGCGGCGAATGACGTCGATGCGCGCGGGCTCGCGGTCGCGCCCGGGTTCATCAACATGCTGTCATGGGCGACCGACAGCCTGATCGAGGACGGTCGCGGCCTGTCCGACATCAAGCAGGGCGTCACGCTCGAGGTGTTCGGCGAGGGCTGGTCGTACGGGCCGCTCAACGATGCACTCAAGAAGGAGATGGCGTCGCAGCAGGGCGACATCCGCTACGACATCGCGTGGACGTCGCTCGGTGGTTACCTCGACTTCCTGCAGCACAAGGGCGTGTCGCCGAACGTCGCCTCGTTCGTCGGCGCGACGACCGTGCGCGAGTACGTGCTCGGCAATGCGAACCGCGCGCCGGACGCGACTGAGCTCGCGCGCATGCAGGAACTCGTGCGCGAGGCGATGCGCGAGGGCGCGCTCGGGGTCGGTTCGTCGCTGATCTACGCGCCGGCCGCGTACGCGAAGACCGACGAGCTGGTCGCGCTGGTGCGCGCCGCGGCCGAGAGCGGCGGCGGCTACATCTCGCACATGCGCAGCGAGGGCGATCGCCTGCTCGAATCGGTCGACGAACTCGTCGACATCGCACGCGCGAGCGGCGCGCGCGCCGAGGCCTATCACCTCAAGGCCGCGGGCGCGGCGAACTGGCCGAAGATGGCGCAGGCGATCGATCGCATCGATGCCGCGCGCAAGGAGGGTCTGTCGATCGGAGCGAACATGTACGCCTACACCGCCGGCGGCACCGGTCTCTACGCGTGCATGGATCCGGCGGTGCAGGAAGGCGGTCTCGACGCGTGGATCGAGCGCTTGAAGAAGCCTGCGGTACGCGCGCGCGTCGTGCGCGAGATGAAGCGACCGGGCAGGGGCTGGGAGAACCTGTGCTTCCTCGCCGGTTCGCCGGACCGCATCGTGCTGAGCGGCTTCGACACCGAGAAGCTGAAACCCTTGTCCGGACGCACGCTCGCCGACATCGCGAAGGAGCGCCACCGCAGTCCCGAGGACACGACCGTCGACCTCGTCATCGGGGACCACAGCCGCATCGACACCGTGTTCTTCCTCATGAGCGAGGACAACGTGAAGCTCGGCCTGTCGCAACCATGGGTCGCGCTCGGTTCCGATGAAGGCGCCTATGCGCCGGAAGGCGTGTTCCTCAAGCGCAAGGCGCACCCGCGCGCGTACGGCAACGTCGCGCGCTTCCTCGGCCGCTACGTGCGCGACGGGCACGTCGCCTCGCTCGCCGACGCGGTACGTCGCCTGAGCTCGATGCCGGCCGACGCGTGGAAGCTCAAGGATCGCGGTCGCGTCGCCGAGAGCTCGTACGCCGACATCGTCGTGTTCGATCCGGCGAAGGTCGCCGACCCCGCGACGTTCGACGAACCGGCGCAACTCGCGCTCGGCGTGCGCGACGTGTTCGTCAACGGCGTCGCGGTGTTGAGGAACGGCGAGCACACCGGCGCGACGCCGGGTCGCGTCGTGCGCGGGCCGGGCTGGCAGGGATCGCCGTAGCCAGGATCCTTCCGAAGCCCGCCAGCATTGTTACTCACGTCGTCCGCCCCTCCGCCCCTAGTGTGGCGTCGCCGGCCAAGGCCGCGACATCACCGGATCATTCGATCCTCAACGGAGTACGACGATGGGCAAGACGACTGTTTGGGGTTTCCGCTGGGCACCCGAATTCGCGCAGGGACTCGTGCGCGACCTGCGCGTGCGCTGGGCACTGGAGGAAGCGGGGCGGGCGTACGAGGTCAGGCTGATCTCGTTCGAGGATCGCGCCTCGGCGACGTATCGCGAACGCCAGCCGTTCGGCATGGTGCCGGCGTACGAAGCCGACGGCCACCGCCTGTTCGAATCGGGTGCGATCGTGCACCGCATCGCGATCGACAGCACGGCGCTGATGCCCGCGGACGCGAACGCGCGTGCCGAGGTGCTCACGTGGATGTTCGCCGCGCTCAACACGGTCGAACCGTCGATGCAGAACGTGCTCGAGACGGACTTCCTGTTCGCCGGCGAAGCCTGGGTCGCGGCGCGCCGTCCCGGCGTGATCGAGGTGGTGAACGCACGCCTCGAGGCGCTCGCCGCGCGCCTCGAAGGACGCGACTACCTGCTCGAGCGCTTCAGCGCGGCGGACATCCTCATGACGACCGCGCTGCGCTTCATCCGCCACACCGACCTCGTCGCCGCGTTCCCGCCCGTCGCCGCCTACGTCAAGCGTTGCGAGGCGCGGCCCGCATTCCGCAAGGCGCTCGGCGCGCAGATGGCGGAGTACGCCGAACACGCGCCACTCGCTGCGTGATGCGGTCGGCGATGACCAGGGCAAGGCGGGCCGCTTCGCGCGCCCGCCGCGACGCGCGCAGGCACGTCATCGAGCCGATGGCGCGACGTCGAATCCGTCCTCGAACAGCACGTCGTCGATCAGCGTGACCCGCAACTGGTCGGCGGGTACAGGCTGGTAGCACTGCAAGGGATTGCCGCCGATGCACACGAGGGGACCGCCGTTGACGTTGCCAACCATCTGGCTGCCGATCAGGTGCAGCGTGAGGATGCAGGACTGTTGCGTGTTCAGAACGAATGGACTGGAACAGTTGCTGCTGCCGGAGACGAGCTCGACGCCGACGATCGGTGTCATCGCGAACGAATGCGGCATCGCCGACTGGTTCGTCACCTGGTATAGGACGAATGCGTCGCCGTCGACCGGGAGCGTCAATGTCGTCGGCGTCAGCGGCGTGAACGCGAGGACCGGGGGTGCAGCGTTCGCCGGCGCAGCGAACGGAAGTACGAAGGAAGCCATGATGCCGATGAGGCATCGCCATCGCGCTCCATGGCGATCCGAAGGCAGCAATGAAGCAGGCCACTGCGAAGCGGCGGCGAGCAGGTTGATCGCAACCGCGCATCCGCGTCGGCGCGTGCGCACAACGCCGCATCGGGAGCGGTGCCGCTCACTCGGCATAGGCGACCTCCGGTTGCGGGCACGACGCGATGCGCGGCGGATCCAGGTCCTGCGTGCCGGCGATCTCCTGCGTCTTCGTGAGCCAGCACTCGTTGAGGACCGAACAGAAGCAGATGCGATGGGAGAGCTTGAACCGTTGTGTCCGGAACGCATTCCAGATGTCGGCGTTCTGCGGCGACAGCGCGTAGCGGATGACCGGCACGGTATCGCCCGCGCGCAACACGGTACCTGCGACCGAACTCGTGCCGAGCGCGCTGTCCGGTGCATCCGGTGGCTGGCGACCGCAGCAATCCTTCAGCAGCTCGGCGGCGGAGCGGTACGCGCGACCGTTCCAGAACACTTCCAGGGTCTTGATCTTCGCGGGGCCTATACCGGCATTGCCGATGTTCAGCGAGAGCACGCGCGGTTCCTCGCCGCCACCACTCGCAAAGACCTGCACGAACGGCCACGCGGCTTCGGCAACCAGTTGCCGGTTGCTCTGCTGCGTATCGAATGCGACCCATAGCGAGATCGCCGAGATCGCGATGGCGCAGATCGACAGGAGGCGTTCGTGCCCGTCGCGGCGGATCGCCGGTGCGCGCGGATCCTGCGTCGCTGGCGCCGCGATCTCCGGCGATGGTGGGTTCGACACGAGACATCTCCCGTCAGGGCGGCATGCCGATCAGGTTACCAACAAATCGACCGCGCGCCGCCGCTGCCGTCGCCGCGTCCGTGGCGCGGTGACGATCGCGCAACGCCCATCACGCCAATGCGCTCGCGGGCGTCGGGATCAACCGCTAGCATCGCGCGGTCCTTGCCGCCAGGAACCACGCGATGATGACGTTGCACGATTTCGTGGTGCAGTTGCTGCTCATCGTGCTGCCTGCGGCGATCCTGTCCCTGTTGCACGACGACGAGCGGGCGCGCTGATGTACGTGGCGCACCTTGCGACGGCGCTCGCGATCAAGGGCGCGCAACCGAAGGCGCCCGTGTGGGCGCTCGCCACGGCGGTGTTCCTGCCCGATCTCGTCTGGCTCGGCCTTTCGATCGCGGGCATCGAGCGGGTCGATGGCGCGACCTGGTTCGACGGCTGGTCGCACTCGGTACTGTCGATCCTCGTGCAGGCCGCCGTCGCGGCCGCAGTGTTCCGGCGAGCCGGGCGTGACGTCGCACTGGCCGTCGGCATTGCCGTGGCCAGCCACCTGCTGCTCGACCTGCCGATGCATCCCGCGCGCCTGCAGTGGTATCCGCATGCGTCGATGGAAACAGGCAATTTCCTGCACGGCTGGGCCGGCGTATCCGCGTGGTTCGGCCGCAGCAATGGCTGGTGGACGGAAACCCTGCTCGTCGTCGGCCTGCTCGCCGCGTATGTGCTGACGTCCCGCCGCGCCGGAATCGGTCCGAACATCGTCGCGGCGAGCGCGCTGTTCGTCCTCTCGCTGCAGTTCGTCTACGGTTAGTCGCGCTCGCTCCTTGCATCTTCGCCCTTGCCGCGGCGGGCGCGGCGCGCGACCACCGCCATGGCGCGATCGATTTCCGGCACCCATCCAATCCGTTCAGGAGCGCACGCGCACTCTTGCAGGCTCGCCGCGACGATCGTCGTCGCACGCTTCTCCAGGAGGCCGCCATGCATCGATGGGCATTGATCTGTTTCATCGCGGCTGCGCTCGGTGCGGCCGCGACGGCCATCGCCGGCGATCGGGCCAGCGAGGGTCGTTACCGCCTGCCGTTCGCGGATGGAACGCAGGTCGAGGTGTTCGACGATGCGACGACGCATCGCCCGAAGGGGAGGGTCGATCTGTTCGCGGTCGGCGGGCAGGCACCGTACCGCGTCGTCGCTGCAGCGGCCGGTCGCATCGTCGCGATCCAGGACGGCTACGGCGAGCAGCAGTCGGGCCGCGCGGCGAAGGATTGCCACAACAACTACGTGTGGATCGAGCATCCGAACGGCGAATGGAGCAACTACTCGCACCTCGCCAGAGGCACCGTGACCGGACGCGCGGGCCTCAAGGTCGGCGATGCCGTCGAGGCGGGCAGATATCTCGGCGACGAAGGCGCGGTGGGCTGCGCGATGCTCGAACACGTGCACTTCGAAGTCGCGTTGCCGGCGAAGGATGCGCCGATCGATGCCGGCGGCTTCCTGCGCGACAACGACGATGCCGCACGCGAACGCACGCCGCGCTTCTGCGGCGTGCCCGGCGATGGCGCCGTGGTGAAGGGTCGTACCTATGTTGCGCGCGGGTGCCCGCCGGTGCGGTGATGGCGCAGGTGCGAGCGTCGTCGACGAGGCAGGATCGAAGATCGTCCGCGCGCCTGCCCACGTTGATTTGACCGTCGTCGGCGCATTCTCGGGCCACGACCGTTCGTTTCGGCGCGCGCCGGCATTCTAATTCCATCCGACCGATGGAATCACGCCATGTCCCTGCATCGCACGCAATTGCCCTTCGTGCGCATCGGCGCGCTGCTCGCGTCGAGCGCGGTCGCTCCGTTCGCCGGCGCGAGCTCGTTCCAGTGGATCGCGCAGGACACGATCACGCCGTTGCAGCCGCAGAACGGCGCGCAATTCGGGGCGGCGCTGGCGGCCGATTCCCTGCAGGTCGCGATCGGCGAACCCCTCGCGGACGTCAACGGCGTCGCGAACGCGGGGCGCGTCGCGGTGCGCCGATTTGCCGGTGGGCCGCAGGCATCGGTGATTCCCGAGAGCCTGCATCCGAACGGCTACTTCGGTGCTGCGCTCTCGGTGCAGGACGACGTGCTGCGCGTCGGCGAGCCGGGCAATCCGACCAATGGCGCGGAGGCCGGTGCGATCTCGCAGTACCAGTTCCACGACGACAGCCAGCACTGGCTGTGGGCGGGTACGAGCTTCAGCGAGCCCGGTGACCATTTCGGCAGCAGCCTCGTGCAGGACGGCCTCTGGCGCGTCGACAGCCGACCCGATTCCGATATGTTCGCGGGCGGCTACGTGTTCGTCGTGCGACTGGCGGGGATGGCCGAATTCCAGCTGCTGACCGAGCCTGCCGGTGCGGTCGGCGATGCGTTCGGCGCGAGCCTGGCGATCCATGCGGGCGCGGCGGGCGAACCGGACCTGCTCGTGATCGGCGCTCCGCATCGCGACCTCGCTGCGGGTGCGATCGACGCGGGCGCGGCCTACGTGTTCGCGAACGCAACGCACACCGGCACCGGTTGGGTGCAGGTGGCGTACCTGACGCCGCCCGCAGCGAAGGCGCAGGACTTCTTTGGCAGCAGCGTCGCGGTCGGCCCTTCGCGCGTCGTGGTCGGCGCGCCGGGCCGCGACATCGCCGGCTCGCCGACGCCGGGCAACGCCGGCGCGGTGTTCGTGTACGAGCCGGACGGCAGCGGCGGCTGGGAGCAGGCCCAGGAGATCGCGCTCGCCGACGCCGGCAATGCCGACCGCTTCGGCACCGCGGTCGCGTACGATCCCGCGCGCGACCGCGTGTTCGGCGGCGCGCCGTATCGCATGCACACCGTGTTCGGCGGCTCCGGTCCGATCGGCAGTGTCGTCGTCGCGCAGCGCATCTGCCTGTTCACGTCGTGCGGCTGGGCGCCGATCAGCGAGCTGTACAGTCTCGACCAGCCCTCGATCGGGCAGCAGGCCGGTCACGCAATCGCGGTCGTCGGCGATCGGGTCTTCATCGGTGCGCCGGCCTACGATCACGCGTCCGATGTCGACAGCGGGCGCGTGATCGCCTTCATCGCCGACGACATCTTCGCCGACGGATTCGACTGATCCCACTGCGCAACACCATTTCGCACAACCGCCGGGGCGCTTCCCGTGGACGATTCGTCAGCTCTTGCGGGCGCGCGTGCGGCTCGTCGCCTTCTTCGCCGCGGCCTTCTTCGCCGGTTTGCGCGCGGTGGTCTTCCTGGCGGCTTTCTTCGCTGGTGCCTTCTTCGAGGCCGCTTTCTTCGACGCGGGTTTCTTCTTGCCGCCGCCATCCTGCTTGTTGACGGTCGCCCATGCGCGCGCGGCGGCTGTCTTCGCCGATACGCCCTTGCGCTTGTAGCTGTCTTCGATGTGTTCGGCTTCGCGCTTCTGCTTGCTCGTGTACGAGGATTTGTCGCCTCTGGGCATGACACGGCTCCTTGGTTGGAGGGGTTGGACGCGTGGGATGCGCACGATCCGGTCGATCAGGCGCGGTCAGCCATCCGCGGATTCGCCTTCGTCGCGCTCGACCGGCCTATCGAGTTCATGGACGACGGCGTCGATCTGCGCCTGCACCTCGCGCCAGTCGGCATCGACGGTGTCCTTCGTTTCGAGACGCGCAGATGCGCCGGGCACGGCCGTCACGCGTGCGCGACACGGGAGTGCGAACCCGCGCAATGCGCGTGTCCGCATGGGCAGGACGCATCGATGGCATCGGCGAATCCCTGCTGCGATTCGCGACACGCTTCGCTGCACCATCGTTCCGGCGGCTCGACGCTGCATGTGCATCCATCGTGCGCGCACGATCGGGTGGCGGCCTTATCCTCGTCATGCTTCTCGCCGGTGGTTCGGATTGCGGGAACGAACGGGGACACCGGATCGCTGGTCGGGAATGTCTCCTGCAATGCCTCGTCGAGGGCATCGCTCTCGCGGCTCTTGCGATCCTTGCGTTCGGCGGGCGTTTCCTCATGCGGCGGTGCATGCGCGTCGTGCGGGAGGTCCTTGCGGTCGCGGCTCGGCATGGCAATTCTCCGGTGACGTACGCTGCAGGATGGGCCGCGTTTTTTTGATGGCACCTGAATCGCCCTGCGGGCGCGCGTATTCGTTCAGCGGGCATTGGCCGGCGCATGCCGTCGCCCGGAGGCTAGTCCGAGGGCGAAGGGCGATCCACCCGTTGCCGCGCGTGTCCTTGTTGGAGCACGCGATCGCGCACCGCGCGGAACTCGTCGTCGGCGTACCAGTTCGGCCAGCTCGTCGTGTTCGCGAGGCGTCGGCCGATGTCGAAATAAAGTTCGATGTCCTGCAGCGCACCGGACCAGTCCCAGTGTGGATCGTATTCGTCCGAGGGTTGGTGGTAGCGGTGCTCGAAGTAGTCGGCGAGCATCGCCTTGCCGGCGCCGGCGGGTTTGCCGGCGACGTCGACGCCGTTGCCGAGCAACACGACCGGAATGCCCGCGCGCGCGAAACTCAGAGTGTCGGAGCGATAGCGGTCGCCCGCTTCCGGCGATGCATCGGGCTTGACCACGCGACCTTGTGCCGCCGCGCTCGCCCGCACGACGGCGGCGAGTTCGGTCTGGTCGGCGACGAGCGAGATGTCGCGCGTGCGTCCGAGCATGAAGCTGAGCGGATCGAGATCGATCTCGGCGACGGTTCCGGCCAGCGGGTAGGCCGGATGCGCCGCGTAGTATTCGGAACCGAGCAGGCCGTATTCCTCGCCGGTCGTCGAGACGAACAGGATCGACCGGTCGGTCCTGGCGGAACGCCGGAACACGCGTGCGAGTTCGAGCAGGCCGGCGACGCCCGTCGCATTGTCGATCGCGCCATTGCAGATCGTGTCGCCCTTGCTGTCCGGCGGGCAATGGCCGAGATGGTCCCAGTGCGCGGTGTAGATCACGACTTCGTCGGGGCGGCGCTTTCCGGGCAGCAGTCCGAGTACGTTCTTCGAAATGCCGCGACGCGACTTCACCTCGAACGCGATGTCCGCCTTGATGCCGAGCGGGCGGGCCTTGAAGCCGCGCGCGCCGGCGGCGTGTTCGAGCGCGTCGAGGCTCTCGCCCGCCGCGGCGACGAGGCGCTCCGCGGCGGCATGCGTGATCCACGATTCGACCTGCAGCGAAGCGCCGACGTCGCTCTCTTCGAGTGAAACGCGCGCGCCGCCGAGGCTGGATGCAGGCACCGAGAACGGATAGCCGGCCGCGGCATCGCCGTGCACGATGATCGCGGCCGCCGCGCCCTGGCGCGCCGCCTCCTCGTACTTGTACATCCAGCGTCCGTAGTACGTCATCGCGATGCCGCCGAACGGTCCTTCGGCCGTGGTGCTCTGCCAGTCGGGATCGTTGATGAGGACGAGCACGGTCTTGCCGCGCACGTCGACGCCCGCATAGTCGTTCCAGTCGCGCTCGGGCGCGTTCACGCCGTAGCCGACGAAGACGAGCTCCGAATCGCGCAGGTCGATCTTCGACGTCGCACGGCGCGTGTTGAGCGTGACGTCCTTGCCGTAGGCGAAGTCGAGCGTGGCGGTCCCACCCTTGATCTCGACGCGCGGGGGCGGCTGCGCAAGGGTTTCCGCCTCCAGCAGCGGCACCGCTTGCACGTACTCGCCGTGGAAGCCGGGCGCGAGGCCCGCGCGCTTCATCGCCGCGACCAGGTAGGCGATGGTCTTGTCCGCGCCGGCGCCGAGCGGTCCGCGTCCTTCGTAGGTGTCGCTGCTGAGCACTTCGGTGTCGTGCTGGATCGTGTGCAGCGAGAACCTCGGCGCCGCCGCGAGCGGGGCCGAGAGGCCGAACACGAGGCCAACACCCGCCAGGTGGCACAGTCCGTTCGAACGCATGACTTCTCCGGCGCATTTTCTTTCGACGATACCAAAAAGCGGACGGCGGGATTCCCGCCCGAATGGTTCGCGCATGCCCGCGCCATGCCGGACGAAGGGCCGACTGATGCGTGGCGAACGTCGAGTCCGTCGGGACCCGATCGCCTGGCCGGTACGCGATCCAAAGTGGACAAGTCCACACCAGTCACTCGTCCACACTGCAATGGCTTGCCACCTGAATCGCAAAGCGTGCGCTGCGTCGCCCCTTTCCCGTGCGCGTGTGCGGATCATTGCCGGCGGGGATGCGGATCCGCTCGGGTACCGACCGTCGAGCGCCGCCATGCAAGGGCGGATCCGCAGGCGGCGCTTGGCACTACCTGGGAGAGATGCCATGAACAAGACAAGGTCCATCCTGCGCTGCCTGGCTGCGGGTCTCGCCGCCGCGCCGCTGGGTTCGGCGCTCGCGGCTTCGGCGCTGTTCACGCCGGCACCGCTGGTGCTCAAGGCGCCGCAGACGGACGCCGCCTACCAGGCGCTGGCCGCGCGACCGTCCACGCACGCGATGCAGCTGGTGACGGTCGACGCGGACCGGCTCGGCGACCGGGTCGATGCGGTCGTGTTGAACCTCGACTTCGACGGCGCGTTCGACGTTCCGCTGCGGCGCACGTCCTCGTATCGCAGCGAGGATGGGTCGCTGGTATGGCTCGGCAGCGTCGAAGGCGCCGATGCGCGCAGCCTCGCGGGGCCGGACGAAGTCGCAAGCGATTCGATGAACGACGCGATCCTCGTCCTGCACGATGGCCGAGTGACCGGCAACGTGCGCGTGTACGGCCAGCTCTACGCGATCCGCCCGCTGCACGACGGTCGCACCGCGATCGTCGAGGTCGACGAATCGGCGATGCCGCCGGATCATCCGCCCGCGGCGTACCGCAAGCTGTTCGACGCGTCGACGGCGCCCGATCTCGACGCGACCTCGCCGGGTGCGGTCACCGCGAACAGCGTGATCCGCGTGATGGTGAACTACACGCCCGCCGTCGCCGCGCAGGTCGGCGACGTGGCCGGGCTGATCAACCTCGCGGTCGCCGAGTCGAACCAGGGCTACGCCAACAGCGACGTCGCGATCACGATGCAACTCGCGACCACTTCGCAGGTGAGTTACAGCGAGACCGGCAACTTCGACACCGACCTCGCGCGCTATCGCGGCACCTCCGACGGCTACATGGACAGCATCCATGCGCTGCGCAACAGTTCGGCGGCGGACGTGGGCGTGCTGCTGGTGACGAACACGGCGTACTGCGGGCTCGCCTCGGCGATCAAGGCGACCGCGTCGACCGCGTTCGTCGAGGTGTACTGGGATTGCGCGACGGGCTACTACTCGTTCGCGCACGAGATCGGGCACCTGCAGGCGGCGCGCCACGATCCCGCCAACGACCCGACCAATTCGCCGTACAAGTACGGGCATGGCTACCAGTACGCGAGCGGCGGCTGGCGCACGATCATGGCGTACGACTGCACGAGCGGCTGCACGCGTCTGAACTACTGGTCGAACCCCGGCAAGACCTACAACGGCCATGCGATGGGCACCACGTCGCGCAGCGACAACCACCGCGTGCTCAACAACACCGCGGCGACGGTGGCGGCGTTCCGCTGACGCGCGACCGCACGGGCAGGGATGCCCGTTTCACCCCGGGCGTCGGAGTGCTTCGCGCCACGCGAAGACACTCCGGCCCCGTTCGCCGCGATTGTCCCGCTGCCGGAACGCAGTGGTGCGCGCACGCAAGCCCGCGGCTCGGCTAGCATGTCGGACGCCCCGTCGTCCGCGAGTCGCCCATGCCGCCGATCATCTCCGTGCGCAAACTGGACAAGGTCTATTCGTCCGGTTTCCATGCATTGCGCAACATCGACCTCGAGATCCGCCGCGGCGAGATCTTCGCGCTGCTCGGCCCGAACGGCGCGGGCAAGACCACGCTGATCAGCATCATCTGCGGCATCGTCAAGGCTTCCGCGGGCAGCGTGACCGTCGACGGCCACGACATCGTGCGCGACTACCGCGCGGCGCGCGCGAAGATCGGCCTGGTGCCGCAGGAACTGTCGACCGACACGTTCGAGAAGGTGTGGTCGACGCTGCGCTTCAGCCGCGGCCTGTTCGGCAAGGCACCCGATGCCGCGCACCTCGAGAAGGTCCTGCGCGAACTGTCGCTGTGGGACAAGCGCGACAGCAAGATCATGACCCTGTCGGGCGGCATGAAGCGGCGCGTGCTGATCGCCAAGGCGCTCGCGCACGAACCGACGATCCTGTTCCTCGACGAGCCGACCGCGGGCGTCGACGTCGAACTGCGCCACGACATGTGGCGCATGGTGCGGCGCCTGCGCGACGAGGGCGCGACGATCATCCTGACCACGCACTACATCGAGGAGGCCGAGGAGATGGCCGATCGCATCGGCGTGATCGCCAAGGGCGAACTCGTGGTGGTCGAGGACAAGGCGACGCTGATGCGCAAGCTCGGCAAGAAGCAGCTCGCGCTGAGCCTGCGCGCACCGTTGCAGCGCGTGCCCGAGGCGCTCGCCGACCTGCCGCTCGAACTCGCGCAGGACGGACACGCGCTCGTCTACACGTTCGACACGCAGACCGAGGAGACCGGCATCGCCGCGCTGCTGAAACGCCTTGCCGACGAAGGCATCGACTTCAAGGACCTGCATTCGAGCGAGAGCTCGCTCGAAGACATTTTCGTCGACCTCGTGCACCGCAAGCCGTCGCAGGAGGCCGCCGCATGAACCTGCACGCGGTCAAGGCGATCTACCGCTTCGAAATGGCGCGCACCTTCCGCACGATCACCCAGTCGATCGCTTCGCCGGTGCTGTCGACGTCGCTGTACTTCGTCGTGTTCGGTTCGGCGATCGGCTCGCGCATGGGCGAGATCGGCGGGGTCAGCTATGGCGCCTTCATCATCCCCGGCCTGATCATGCTGTCGCTGCTCAACGAGAGCATTTCCAACGCCTCGTTCGGCATCTACATGCCGAAGTGGGCGGGCACGATCTTCGAGCTGCTGTCCGCGCCGGTGTCGTTCGTCGAGGTCGTGCTCGGCTACGTCGGCGCCGCCGCGACGAAGTCGGTGATGCTCGGCGTGCTGATCCTCGTCACGGCGCGCTTCTTCGTGCCGTACCACATCGCGCATCCGCTCTGGATGGCGTTCTTCCTCGTGCTGACCGCGGTCACCTTCAGCCTGTTCGGTTTCATCATCGGCTTGTGGGCCGACGACTTCCAGAAATTGCAGGTGATACCGCTGATGGTCGTCACGCCGCTGACCTTCCTCGGCGGCGCGTTCTATTCGATCAGCATGCTGCCACCGCTGTGGCAGAAGATCACCCTGTTCAATCCGGTCGTGTACCTGATCAGCGGATTCCGCTGGAGCTTCTACGGCGTCGCCGACGTGAACGTGGCGATCAGCGCGTTCGCAACGCTCGGTTTCCTTGCGCTGTGCCTCGTCGCGGTGTGGTGGATCTTCCGCAGCGGCTACAAGCTGCGCAGCTGAGCACGCCGCCGGTTCGTCGCGTGATGCAGGCGGTGCGACGATACCAGTGGGCGCTCAGGAGGCATCGGCCGCGCGCACGCGGCGCGGCCGACCGGTGACAGCGAGCCACAGGCTCGTCGCCGCCGACAACAGTGCGGGCAGCGCGAACCAGAGTTGCCCCGCGGAAAAATTCGAATGCGCGCCGACCAGCACGAACACGATCGCCGTGCTCGAGATCGCGAGCACCGCGACGCAGGCCGCGGCAAGCCAGCGGAAACGCGCCGACAGTCCGCCGGCGACGAGTGCGAGCAGCGTTGCACAGATCGCCAGGAATCCCCACGGCAGCAGCCAGACCAGCACGTCCAGGAACTGGCCGATGACGTCGAACAGCGAGCCGCTCGCGATGGCATGACCGAGCGCGACGAACGCGACCGCCAGCGCGATGCCGGGCAACGCAAGCAGGATGCTCAGCAGGTGCAGCAGCGTGCGCATGGAACCGGACTCCCCAGGTGCGCCGAGTCTAGACCAACGAGGGCGCCGGATGGCCCCACGATCATCCCGCCGTGCGTCGCAGGAAGGCCACGAAGGCGCGGTCTTCGCCGATGCGCTCGAGCAGTGGCAGCACGATCTGCGGGCCGTTCGCGCTGTTGGTGAACAGCACCGTTCCATTGCCGTGCGCGAGGTTGACGTAGGCGAGCGTGAACACGCCCTCGTCCATGCCCGTGTGCATGAGGATCGTCTCGTCGCCGAAGCGGTACACCTCCCAGCCGAGGCCGAAGCCGATCTCGTCGGGACACGTCACGTGCTGCTCCGGCTTGCATTCCTCGGCCTTGCGGCTGACCTGGATGCGCGCGCGATCCTTCGCCAGCGCATCGCCGACGCCCTCGTGCCGGAACAGGCTGACGATGAACTTCGCGTAGTCGCCCGGTGTGGAATACACCTCGTCGGAGGCGATGAAATGGTCGGCGATCGCCGGCTCCAGCGCATTGCCCTGCGCGTCGGTCGGTATCGCGATGCGGCCGTCGAACCAGGGGCGACGCGTGTACGCGGTGTCGTGCATGCCGACCGGATCGAACACGAGCGTCTGCGCCAGCGTCTCGAACGGCGTCGCGGTCTTCTTCTCGGCGAAGCGCGCGAGATATTCGAAGCCCTCGCCGGAATAGCCGAATGCGCCACCCGGGTCGCGCACGAAGCGCAGCACCTTGCCGGTTTCGCGACGCCAGTTGGGAAAGCCGGTGCGATGGCTGAGCGACAGGCGCGGCGTCAGCTGCTTGCGCCGTTCGTCGCCGGCGATGTCGGGATCGACCCAGTACCTGTACATCGGCTCGTCCAGCGCCAGCCGTTTGCCCGACGCGAGGCGCATCACGACCTCGGCGGTGAGCGGCTTGCTCAGCGAAGCGATGTTGTAGAGCGATGCGGGCGTGGCCGGCACGCCCTTGTCCTGCAGGCCGTAGGCGACGGTGAGGTCGATGCGCGCCTGCGCGATGTGCGCGATCGATACGCTCGTCACGTGTTTCTCGGCGAGCAGCGCGGGAACCGTTTCGTCGAGACTCGCGTGAAGGTTCGTGCGGCCGGCCGTCGCGAGCACGGGTGAGGCTGCAACGAGCAACGCAAGCAGGGGAGTACGCAGGGACACGGGCAGGCTCCATTGGAACGGGGGACGAGCGCGACCGGCATCGCGTCGATGCGCGACGCGATCGGGTGGATGCAAGGGTGGATCGACGGGCGCGCGTCAGCGCAGGCGTCGCGCCAACGCGTAGAAAAGCAGGTGACCGAGGCCGATGCTGCACGCGAGCACCGCGATCGCGCCGGGATTGACCTCCTGCCAGCCGATCGCCTGGATCACGCCGAATCCCGCCGCGATCGCGACCAGCAGCACGCCCCAGCGCAGCGAGGCGAAGCGGCGCTGGGCTTCCTCGCCCTGCAGGATCGAGCGCAGCAATTCCTCGGTGCCGGGCTCGTGCAGCATGCGGTAGCGCATGACCGCGTCGAGCGCGGCCTTGAACGCGTAGGTGACGCATACGAACAACGCGATCGGTACGAGGGTGTGCTGCCAGTCCACGGTGGTCTCCGGCGGGGCCATGCGATCGCCCCTTTCCAGCAACAGAGACAGGACAGGGGCGCGCGGTTGCAGCAGGATGGGTGCAACCGCGGCGTGCCGATGCGTATCCCTCGTTCATGAGGCGAATGCACCGCGACGGCCGGTCGGAGGTCGCCGTGGCACGGCACGACGAGAGGGACACACCTTGCGGGACGCGACAACGGACGGCGCACGCGGATGAATCCGGACCAGGCCCTGGTCGAGGCGGTGCTGCGCCGGACGCCGGGTGCGTTCGAGAACCTCATGCGCGAGTACCAGGGACTGTGCTGGCACATCGTCCTGCGCATGGTGCGCCAGCCGGACGATGCGCGCGAGCTGTGCCAGGAGACGTTCCTGCGCGTGTATCGCCACCTCGACCAGTATCGCGGCGAGAGCCCGCTCAAGTCGTGGATCGGACGCATCGCCTATTCACTCGCATTGCGCCACCTGCAGCGCCAGCGTCGACCGACCGGTGCGGAGATCGCGCAGGACGACGCACAGGTCCTGCCGGAGGACGAAGCCGACACGTTCGATCTCGAAGCCGCCTACGCCGGCCACGAGGCCGCGCGCCGGCTGCGGGCGAGCCTGGATGCACTGCCGCCGCTGCAGCGCACCTTGCTGACGCTGTATCACCTCGACGACCTGGGCATCCCGGAGATCGCGCAGATCACCGGCCTGCCCGACGGCACCATCAAGAGCCACCTGTTCCGCTCGCGCCTGCGCCTGCGCGAAGCACTCCAGTCCAGCGACGGAAACCCCTGACATGCACACGCACGATGACGATGACGGGATCGGCGGCCGCGAATGGCGGTTGCAGGAGCGGGCCGACGCGATCGAGCGTGGACGAACCCCTGCGAGCGATGAAGGCGCGCGCCTCGCGCGCTACCGGCTGATCGCGCGCGCGTTGCGGGTCGCGCCGGAGTTCGACCTGCAGGCGGATTTCGCGCGTGATGCCGCGCGCGAGATCACGTCGATCGCGGCGCGCAGCGCGGCCGCGCGGCGGCGTTTCGAGCGCGGCGTGATCGGTGCGCTGATCCTCGGCTATGCCATCGTGATGGCACTCGCCGTGTCGGCGTTCCACGCCGAAGCATCCGCGATCGTGACCGCGCTGCGTGCGCTCGTCACCGCGAATCACTGGTGGCTGGTCGGCCTCGTCGCAGGCGCTTCGGTCGTAGCCGGCTCGCTGCGGACGCAGGCGTCCGCAGCGAGCCGGGCCTGACGGAGCCGTGCGCAGGTCGCGCACGGCTTCCCGATCTCGGCGGAACATGCGCCATGGCCGTGCGCAGTCAGCCGCGCATGTCGTACAGCGCAAATGTCTCGATCCGCCCGACGAGGTCGAGCGCAGCCTGCACCTCGGGTCGCGCGATCACGCTGCGCCAGCGCGTGCGGCGCACCTGCATGAGCGGCGTCGCCGGCGCGTCGGCGTAGTGTTGCATGTCGAGGAGGGCATCGCGCCGCTCGTCCGCGTCGCGTAGTCGGTCGATCAGCAGGCGAGCCGCCGCGTCGAGTCGGTCCGCGTCCAGCAGCGCGTACTGATAGGTACTCAGCGCATCGTCCTTGTGCAGGCGCATGTAGTCGAGATGCTCATCGAGCTTCTTGCGGTCCTGCCGCTGGATCGCATCGAGCAGGAGGATGTTTTCCCGCTGCATGCGCCCGTAGGGACTCAACGTCCCGAGATCGGAGATCGCATCGAGCGCCTTGTCGGCTTCCCCGTGCATGGCGTAGTAGCCGCCGAGATTGAGCGCCTGGCTGACGTTGAGTTCGCCATGCTCGGGGCGGCGCGCCGCACGCCGCGCCTGCGCGATGGCCTCGTCCCATCGTCCGAGCAGCCACAACGCGGCGGCGCGGTTGTCGAGGATCCACGGGTAGTAGTCGTCGAAGTCGTCATACAGCGACTTGCCGTCGTTGCCCTCGACCTTCGCGATGAAGTCGTCCGCGAGGTGCAACGCGCGTTCCGGCTGGACCGCGCTGATGAACGCGTATTGCAGCTCCATCGAGTACTCGAGCCGTCGCGGATGCGCGAGCGCATCGGAATCCACGGCCGCGACGTACTTCCGTGTCGCTAGCGCCACGTCGAAGGTGGTCGAATCGGCACGCGGGATCGCGTCATACCGCTTGTCGACGCGTAGCGCGATGATGGCGGGCGGATACTCGATCCGGACAGCCACCGCCGCGGCGCGCTCCGGTTTGCCGCGCTCGAGCCACATGCGCGCGAGCTGCAACCATTTCCAGCCGGGCTGCTGGCCATCGCTGGTCCAGCCGGCGTCGAACAAGCTGCAGAGCAGGTCGAACTGTACGTCTGCGTGCGCGCGGTCCTTGTCGAGTTTCGAAAGCACGCGCGTGATCGCCTGCGCCTTCAAGTCCTGCAGCGCCTTCGGCCACTGGCGCGCAATGGCTACGAGGCTGCGTGCGCTGTCGGGATAGTTTTCCAGTTGGTAGGCGGCTTCCAGTCGCAGCCGCCACAGGTCTTCGGTGGCGGATGTGCTCGAAAGCGCAATGGCCCGCGTCGACCAGTCGAGGCTCGACGCGTAGTCCCGGGCTTCCGCTGCAGCGGCGGCGGCCATCGACCAGGCGAGGAAACGCTGCCGTTCGGGCAAACGGGCAAAACCACCGGAGGAGAATGCGCGCGCGAACGTCGCGCTCGCGCCGGCTGCATTCTTCTCGCGCACCTGCTGCAGGGCGCGCGCGAGGATCTCCTGCGTCGCATTTGCGACATCGCCGCGCGTTGGGCGCTCGCGCAAGGGCACTGCCGCGGCAGCACACGAGGACACGAGGAGAACGATGACCAGTGTGGCAGGCAGGATCCGCTGCATGACGGCTTCCGGAAATGAGTGCCGCGTGCAGTATCTGGAAACCGGCATCGAATTGCACTACGCCACTCCATGGAGATGTCGCGGGTGCGCCACGATCCCGGCATCGCCGGCGCCGTCGTTGCGCGGACCCCTGCGGACGCGCGATGACGGCAGGCAGGGATCGCAGGCTGGACCGATTCCGCAATGCCTGGCGCTAGACTGGGCGCATGACCGTCGACGAACCCGCCGGTGCCGACTTCGGCATCCCCGCATTGCATGATTTCTGGTCGCGTCGCCTGCGCGCGTTGCACGGCGATCGCAGTGCGCAAGGCGATGCGCGCCAGCAGTATCTCGATCGCATGTTCGTCGACAGCCTCGGCGTCGGCGCGGAGCAGTTGGCGCGTTTCTTCTCGACGATGCCGACGTTGGAGGCGCTGCAGCAGTTCGTGCTCGATTGCCATGGCGGCACGATCGCGCCGACGCGCGTGGCCTGGGTCAACGCGTTGCAGGCCGGCACGGCGTATCCGCCCGAGGTGCTGCAGCGCCATGCCGAAGTGCGGGCGTCGGCGCCGGCGCTGGGTGCGGCCGACCTCGCCTTCTGGCACGAACACGGCTACGTGGTCCTGAAGCAGGCGATCACGCCGCGCGAATGCCAAGCCGCATTCACCGCGGTCCATGCGCACGTCGGCGCCGATGCCGACGATCCGCGGACCTGGCACGCGGCGCACCGGCGCCAGGGCATCATGGTGCAGCTGTTCCAGCACCCTGCGCTCGAGCCGGCGCGCACGTCGCTGCGCATCCACAAGGCGTTCGCGCAATTGTGGAGCCGCGAGGACCTCGTCATGACCACCGATCGCGTCGGCTTCAATCCGCCCGAGGGTGCGCAGTTCCGCTTTCCCGGTCCGCACCTGCACTGGGACGCGGTGCTCGAACCGCCGCTGTCGCTCGGCATCCAGGGCATCCTCTATCTCAGCGATACGCCCGCTGCGCAGGGCGCGTTCACCTGCATCCCGGGATTCCAGCATGGCATCGACGACTGGCTGCGCAGCTTGCCGCCAGGTGTCGATCCGTATGCGCGCATACCGGCCGACGCCGCGCGTCCGATCGCGGGAGAAGCGGGCGACCTGATCCTGTGGCACCACGCGCTGCCGCACGGCAGCAGCCCGAATCGCGGCACGCGTCCGCGCGTGGTGCAATACCTGACGATGTATCCGGCGCGGCCGGTGTTTCCCTCGCCGTGAGATGTCGAGCTGCGCGTCATCCGCCCTTGTTGCGCGGGTGGATCGTCTCTTCCCGTACCAGCATGTCGACATACTGCGCGATGCGCTTCGCGCGCGTCTCCGGCTTCTTCGCGTCATTGACGCGATAGATGATCGCGTAACGATTGGCGCGGTCCAGGGTTTCGAAAAAGCGCTTCGCCGCGGGTGTCGCCTTCAACGCAGCCTGCAGATCCGCGGGAACGACCGACTTGCTTTGCGAATAGGCCTTGTCCCAGCGCCCGTTCGCTTTCGCCGCCTCGATCTCGCGCAAACCCTGCGCAGACACGCGCCCTTGCGCGATCAATCGCAACGCGCTGTCGCGGTTGATCTTCGACCACGGGCTGTCGCGGCGGCGCGGCGTGAAGCGGGTCAGGAAATAGTGCTCGTCGAATCCCGCGAGCTGACCGTCGATCCAGCCATGGCAGAGCGCGCCCTCGATCGCCTCGGCCTTCTTCAGGGTTGGTGTGGCCGCGCCCGCCTTGGCGAACTTCAGCCACAGGCCAGGCGATGCTGCGCCGTTTCTGCGCAACCAGCGTTCCCAGGATTCCAGATCATCGAACGCGACGATGGGCAGGTCGGTGGGATCCACGGGCACCTCCTCGACAGGCGGCGAGCGTAGCGTACGCGCACGTCGACGGGCGGTGCCGCATCCGTGGCACGCCCTGACGAAGAGGGGCCACAACGCGTAGAGTGAGGTCTTCGCGATACGGGAATGCGGCGCATGGCGAGCAGCAACGACGGCCGATCCTCACGCTTCCCCGCGCTGCTGTTCGCCGCGGGCTGGGCCGGTTGCGCGAGCGCCGCGAGCAGCCTCGGTTCGCACACCCTGCTCGGCCACGAGGATGGCAACAGTCCCGCAATCGCGGTGACCACGCCGATCACGACGGCGGCCAGCGGCAGTGCGCTGGTCGTGTTCAGTGCGGGCTATGCGACGAATGACCACGCACCGACCGACAACTACGCCAACACCTGGCAGCGTCTCGGCGATCCGGTCGTCTATCGCGGCTACGACGGCGTCTTCGACGTCAAGGCGTACCTCGCGATGGACGCAGGCGGCGGCAGCGCGCATCGCGTGACGATCGAGAAGAACGGTGTGCCGGCGGGCGAGATCACCGTGCCGTTCATCGAGATCCGCGACGCCGGCGTGCTGCAGGCGCTCGCGCAGAACTATCCGCCCGCCGGCAGCACGCTGACCAGCGGTAATGTCACCACGACGGGTCCCGCCACCCTCGTCGCGTTCTGGTGGGGTGATGCGGGCGGCCTGCACCACTCGGCCGTGCCCGGCGACGGATTCACCATCATCGAGAATTTCGTCGACCTGCCGCCGAACAGCGCGGTGCAATGCGTCGTCGCCTCGAAGCAGGTCGCTGCGGCCGGGACGTACCACGTGTCGTGGGCGACCTCTCCGGCACAGGGCGCGCCGTTGTGGCTGTTCGCATTCCAGGCGGACGGGGATGCGATCTTCGCCAACGGGTTCGACGCTGCGGGTGCGCGCGCAGCACGATGAGCGCTTCGTCGACGCGGCGTCGCGTCGGATGCCAGGCATCTTCGA
>Ga0068855_100001070_pt1 | contig 33986 bp, 36 predicted proteins | sample KBSCornC52_FD_66592 | JGI IMG/M metagenome (GOLD analysis project Ga0068855, IMG submission 66592) | Corn rhizosphere microbial communities from Kellogg Biological Station, Michigan, USA - KBS Corn C5-2 | ecosystem: Host-associated > Plants > Roots > Rhizosphere > Soil ...
GGAGTGCACGTGGCCGATGGTCCAGTCGGTGTAGTGCGACAGCGCGTTCACCGTCTTGATGGACATCATCGGGCCCTCGAAGGTGCTCATGCCGTAGAACGACAGCGACACGATCAGGAAACGCAGCACCGGATCGTCGCGCAGCTTGTGCCACGCCCCCGACAAGGTCATCACGCCGTTGATCATCCCGCCCCAGCTGGGCGCGAGGAGGATCAGCGAGAACACCATGCCGATGGACTGGGTCCAGTCCGGCAAGGCCGTATAGTGCAGGTGGTGCGGGCCGGCCCACATATAGGTGAAGATCAGCGCCCAGAAGTGCACGATCGACAGGCGATAGCTGTAAACCGGCCGCTCCGCCTGCTTGGGAATGAAGTAATACATCATTCCCAGGAAGCCCGCGGTCAGGAAGAAGCCCACGGCGTTATGGCCGTACCACCACTGGATCATCGCGTCCTGCACACCGGCGTATGCGGAGTACGACTTCATCCAGCCGGCCGGAATCGCCGCGCTGTTGACGATGTGCAGGATGGCCACCGCGATGATGAACGAAGCGTAGAACCAGTTCGCCACATAGATATGCCGCACCTTGCGGATGCCGATCGTGCCGAAGAACACGATCGCGTACGAAACCCAGGCGATGGTGATGAGGATGTCGATGGGCCACTCGAGTTCGGCGTATTCCTTGCCTTGCGTGTAACCCATCGGCAGGCTGATGGCGGCCGCGACGATCACGGCCTGCCAGGCCCAGAAATGAAACGCCGCCAGCTTGCCCAGGAACAGCGGCACCTGGCAGGTGCGCTGCACGACGTAATAACTCGTGCCGAACAGCGCGCAGCCGCCGAATGCGAAGATCACCGCGTTGGTGTGCAGCGGCCGCAGCCGGCCGTAACTCAGCCACGGAATGCCGAAATTCAGTTCGGGCCATGCCAGTTGGGCTGCGATGAATACGCCGACCAGCATGCCCACCACACCCCACACGACGGCCGCAAGCGAGAACTGGCGCACGACCGTGTCGTTGTAGATCGGATTGGCGGCGGGGGACTCGTTCATTGGAACCTCGGAGATCGGATATCCCCAGTCTCTCAGCCCACTCGCGCAGTCAATTTGAGCAAGATCAATCCGACTGAAGAATGCGCTCGGCTTCGGGTTCCAGCGAATCGAATTGGCCCCGCCAGACGGCCCAGCCGAGCGCGCCGAGGATCAGCAAGCCCAAAGCCACCGACAGCGGAATCAGCAGGAACAGGATGTCCATTCAGTCTTCTCCTTGCACTTTGGCCAGCCGCGTGGAATTGAGCACCACAGCGAGGGAACTCGCGGCCATCCCGAGCCCAGCAGCCCACGGCGGCATCCAGCCGGCCACGGCGAGCGGCACGCACAACGCGTTGTACGCGGCGGCCCATGCGAGGTTTTGCCGCACGACCGCGCGGGTCTTGCGCGCATGCCGCAGCAGCGCGGGGACAGCACGGAGCTGCCCGCCGAGAATGAGGAAATCGGATCGAGCCTGCGCGAGCGGCACCGCCTGCCCAACGGCGATGGACACGTCCGCACTCGCAAGCACCGGCCCGTCATTCATGCCGTCGCCGACCATGGCGACACGATGGAAGCCCTGTTGCAGCCTGCGTACATGGGCCAGCTTGTCTTCCGGCGATTGACGGCCCCAGCATGAATCGATCCCGGCGCGCTGCGCCAGGCGGCGCACTGCGGCGATCTGGTCGCCTGACAACAACTGCACGCGCAGATTCAACTGCTGCAGAGCGCCCACGGCGGCGGCAGCATCGGCTCGAAGCGCCTCGTCGAGCTCGAAGGTCGCGAGCCAGCCGTGTGCATCGGTGAGATGGACCTGCTTTGCCACGCCGCTCTGGCCCTGTGCAATTTCGCAAAAGGAAGCGGAGCCCAGCCGCATGGGTTGCCGTTCCCAGCCACCCGGGCCCGTCACATTGCCGCGCATGCCGCTACCGGCGATCTCCTCGACTTGCGAAGCGACCCAGGCCGCCGGGCCCGCGGCGGCTGCGACCGCCATCGACGCGGGATGCAGCGAATGGCACGCCAGCGCAGCGGCGGCCGCGAGCGTTTCCTGCTCGGTCGTGCCTTCACGCGCCTGCACGCGTGTGACGCGAACACAGTGCTCGGTCAGCGTGCCCGTCTTGTCGAAGACGACCGTGTCGAGCTCCGCGCAACTTTCCAAAGCCTGCAAGCGGCGCACCAGCACACCACGGCGTGCCAATGCACCGGCCGCCGCCAGCGAAGCAGCGGGCGTCGCCAACGACAGCGCACACGGGCAAGTGACGATCAATACGGCGACCGCGACGCCGAGTGCGTGCGCCGGGCCGGCCGACCACCACCATGCGGCTGCGCCGATGCTTGCCAGCAGGACCGCGGCGAGAAACGGCGTCGCGATGCGATCGGCCAATTGCGCGAGCTGCGGCTTGTCCAGCGACGCGCGCTCCATCAGCGCCACGATCGCGGAAAAGCGAGTCTGCGCTCCGGTGCGCTCGACCGCGACGACCAGGGGCCCGCTCAAGTTGTGGCTGCCGGCCACCACGGCGTTTCCCTTGAGGCGCAACACCGGATGCGACTCGCCCGTGAGCAAAGCCTCATCGACGCGGCTGTCGCCTGCCAAGACCGTGCCATCGGCCGGGAAAATTTCTCCGGGCAGCACGCGGACACGATCGCCCGCAACGAGCCGCCGCGTGGCGACGCGCTCGAATTCACCTTCGCTGTTGCGCCGCAGGACCGTATCGGGCAGCCGCCGCACCAGCGCTTCCAGCGCGCCGGCGGTGCGATCGCGCAGCCGTTGCTCCAGCAATCGGCCCGACAGCAGGAAGAACACGAACATCGTGATCGAGTCGTACCAGACCTGGCCGCCAAAACCGCCTTGCGGCTCGAAGCTCGCGGCCGTGCTCGCGCCGAAAGCGATGAGGATCCCCAGCGCCACCGGCACGTCCATGCCGATTCGCAGCCGGCGCAGATCGCGCCAGGCGGATTGGAAAAAGGGCCGGCAGGAAAAAACGAGGACCGGCAGCGTGAGAATCCACGAAGCCCATCCGAGCAAGGCTTGCACGTCCGGCGTGATGTCGCCGGGCTGCGCCAGGTATGCGGGCAGTGCATACATCATCACCTGCATCATGCAAAAGCCCGCCACCAGCCAGCGCCACAGCAGCAGGCGCTGGGCATGGATGCGCGGCGCAGCTGTGAGCAAGTCGCCGGCCGGCAATCCCGCGTAGCCCGCGCGCTTGAGCGCCGTGAACCAGTGCGAAGGACGCGCGGGACCGGGTGACCACACGATGCGCGCCGTTGCCGTCGCCCCGTTCACCTGTACGCTGCGCACGCCCGGGTTTCGCGCCAGCGCCTGTTCCACGGCCAGCGAGCACGCCGGGCAATACATGCCTTCGATCGCCAGGTACGACTCCCACAAGCCGTCGCCGCCGGCCACCGCGCGGCTGAACGCCTGCCATTCGGCCGGCTCGTCGAGCGCCGCGACTGCGGCGGCTTGCGGATCGGCGGGCGGCGTGAGAACGGCACTTTGCATGAAGCGAGGCTAACCAGGGCCGCCGGACGCCCGATTGACCTGGATCAACGGGGACGGACTCGCAAACTCCTAAGCTGGGGCATCACAAGAAGGAGGACTCCATGTACCGACGCATCCTGGTTGCCACCGACGGCTCGACGCTGTCGAAGAAAGCGGTGCGGGCAAGCATCGGGCTTGCCGCCACCATGAAAGCCGAACTCGTCGCGCTCTACGTCGTGCCGCGTTATCCGGTGAGCTATTTCGAGGGCGGCGTCAGTGTGTCGCCGGTCGACATCGCGCAGACGGAAAAACAATGGTCCGATCGCGGCCAGGCAGTGGTTGATGCGGTGCGGGAAGCCGCTGAGGCCGATGGCGTGAAGGCGAAAGCCGTCCTCACGCGGTCCGACCTGGTGGCCGAGTCCATCATGTCGGCGGCCAAGAAATACAAGTGCGACCTGGTGGTGATGGCCTCGCACGGGCGCAAGGGCCTCAAGCGCGTCCTGCTGGGCAGCGAAACCCAGCACGTGCTGACCCACAGCACGGTTCCGGTGCTGGTGTTACGCTGAGGCGGCAAGGAAACAAATGTCCATGAAGATCCTGCTCGCGGCCGATGGCAGCAAGTACACGAAGAAAGCCCTGGCATTCCTCGTGGCCAACCAGAGCGTGTGCGGCCCGGATGGTGAACTGGTCGTGTTCAACGTGCAGGCCGCCGTGCCGCCGCGCGTCAAGACGATGCTGGGCGCTGCGGCGGTCAACGACTATCACCGCGAAGAGGCCCGCAAGGTGCTGGAGCCGATCGAGCGCTTCCTCAAACGCCACGACCTGCGATTCCGCACCGCGTGGGCCGTCGGTCCTGCCACGGCGCAATTGCTGGCCGCCGCGAAGCGCGAGAAATCGCAGCTGATCGTGATGGGCACGCACGGGCACGGCATCATCGGCCGCGCGCTGATGGGCAGCGTTGCCCAGCGCGTGGTCACCGACAGCCCGATCCCGGTGCTGCTGGTGAAGTGAGCCCAGCGCGCTTCAGCGCTTGACCACGCGGCTGGCCAGTTCGCTGCGAAGCTGGCCCAGCTTTTCCTTCAGGCGCCGCTCGTTGACCGGGCCAACGCGCAGCAGGATCTTCTGGCCGGACGACAGCGATTCGAGCGCGGGATCGGCGAACTCATAGCGCACCCACGGACGCAGCGAAGCGATCGGGCCCTTCACCTCGGTCAGCCGCAGCTTCAGCGGCATCTCGGTTTCCGGCGTCGACAACAACAGGTCGATCACCGCCATCACGCGATCGTTGAAGTAAGCGTTCGGAAAACCGATTTCCTCGTAAGCCTTTTGCAGCAAGGGGTACAGGCGCAGGTAGAGATCGACGGCGCGCCTGGCGTCGACCGCCTCCGCGACGAGTACGAAAGGTGTGTACCTGGAGGCATTGTCGGCCGAGATGACAGGCGCCTCGCCGCGCTCATCGACGTTGAAGCGATCGGGTGACGGGTCGACCGGCCACATCTGCGTGGGCGCGTGCGCGCGGCCCAGGTTGTCCACGGTCGCGACGACGCGCCGCGGAAATTCATCCAGCTGCAGGAACGAAGCTGCCTTGTCGCCGCCCAGCAGATCGGCCAGGGCGCGCCGCAGCGCCTCGCCGGTGAGTGCGGGCGCCGTCGAGCGTTCCAGCGGATATTCGATGCGCGCTTGCGCTGGTGGCGTGGGCGCATCGGCCTGCAGCGCCGGTTCGGGCGTGAACACCACGGGCGCCTGCGCGTGCGGCATCAATCCCATGCGCCATAAAGTCAGTCCCGCGACGACCGTACCCGCCATCGCGAGCAGCACCCAAGCCTGCATGTCCTTGGTCACAGTGCCCCCTGAATCGAGTTGGAGCGCGTCAACACAACCGGACGCGTTCTCGCGGCAAATCTAGCACACGCGATGTGTTGTGTGTGTGACAAGCCGGCCATTTTCCAAGGCTCTGCGGTCAGAAATCCGCGCTGCCGGACGCGAGGCTTTCGAAGCGCGTCATTTCCTTCAGGAAGGCCAGCTTGACCGTGCCGGTGGGCCCGTTGCGCTGCTTGCTGATGATGATCTCGGTGACGCCCGGCTCCTTCGAGTCCTTGTTGTAGTACTCGTCGCGGTAGATGAACATGATCACGTCGGCGTCCTGCTCGATCGCGCCCGATTCGCGCAGGTCGCTCATCATGGGGCGCTTGTCGGTGCGCGATTCGACGCCTCGGCTCAGTTGCGACAGCGCCAGCACCGGGCAGCCCAGCTCCTTGGCCAGCATCTTCAAGCCGCGCGAGATTTCGCCCACGGCTGTGGCGCGGTTCTCTTCGCTCATGCTGCTGGACACACTCATCAACTGCAGGTAGTCGACGACGATCAGGCCCAGCTTGCCGCCGCATTGCCGCGCCAGCCGGCGCGCGTTGGCGCGCAATTCGCTCACCGTGAGGCCGGGAGTCTCATCGATGTGCAGCGAGATGTTGCGCAGCTTCTCGATGGCTTCCGTCAGGCGCGGCCATTCCGCATCGGTGAGCTTGCCGGTACGCAAATGCATCTGGTCGATGCGGCCGATCGACCCGACAATACGCACCGCCAGCTGGCTGGCGCCCATTTCCATCGAGAACACCGCGACCGGCAGCTCTTCGTGCAAGGCCACGTGTTCGGCGATGTTGATCGCCAGCGCCGTCTTGCCCATCGAAGGGCGTGCCGCGAGCACGATCATGTCGCCCGCCTGCATGCCGGAAGTCATGCGGTCGATGTCGTAGAAGCCGGTGCGAACGCCCGTCACGTCGTTCGGGTTGTCGGCCATCTCCTGCACGCGGTCGAGCAGTTGCACCACCAGCGAGTCCATGGCCTGGAACCCCTGCTTCATGCGCGAGCCTTCCTCGCCGATGTTGAAGATCTTCTGCTCGGCTTCGTCCAGGATCTTGTCGACCGGCTTGCCCTGCGTGTTGAACGCGGAGGTGGCGATCTCGTCGCTCGCGCTCACCAGCTTGCGCAGGATCGAGCGCTCGCGCACGATCTCGGCATAGCGGCGGATGTTGCTCGCGCTGGGCACGTACTGCGCCAATGAATTCAGGTAGGCTAGGCCCCCCACCTCTTCGGCCTTGCCCAGGCCTTGCAGCTGCTCATAGACCGTGATGACGTCCGCCGGCTTGGTCGCGTTGACCAGCCCGCCAATGGATGCGTAGATCAGGCGGTGCTCGTAGCGGTAGAAGTCGCTGTCGGTCAGCAGGTCACCGACCCGGTCCCAGGCCGCGTTGTCCAGCAACAGGCCGCCCAAGACGCTGGACTCGGCCTCGATCGAGTGTGGCGGGATGCGCAGCTGAGCGATCTGCGGGTCATGGGAAAACTCGTCGTCGATGGAGTGGAGAACGGCGGACATGGGCCCTCGGAAGAGATGGTTGATGCTAAGGCTCGGCCCGTTGGCCGTCCAGCAAAAAAGCTGGGGATAGCACCGCGGGGATGCTGTGGATTTGTCCGCGCAACGTGTGGATATCCGGTGGGTGAGACGGTATAAGCGCACACCCAAAGAAAAAGCCGCCCGAAACAGGCGGCTTCAAGGACAAGGCTGCACTGCAGCCTTGTTTCCAGTTGGCGAAGCCTTACGTGGTTTCGCCCAGCACCGTGACGTTGATCTCCACGACCACATCCGTGTGCAGCGCCACGCTGACGGCGGAATCGCCCACCGTCTTGATCGGGCCGTTGGGCATGCGCACCTGCGACTTCGCGATCTTGTAGCCTTGCTTGTTCAACTCTTCGGCGATGTCGAAGTTGGTGACCGAACCGAACAGGCGGCCATCGACGCCGGCCTTTTGCGTCAGCTTCACGGTGGTGCCGGCCAGCTTCTCGCCTTGCGCTTGCGATTCGGCGAGCTTGGCCGATGCTGCCTTTTCGAGTTCGACGCGCTTGGCTTCGAATTCGGCCTTGTTGGCCTCGGTCGCGCGGCGCGCGCGCCCTTGCGGGATCAGGAAATTGCGCGCGTAACCGTCCTTGACCTTGACGATCTCGCCGAGGTTGCCGAGGTTCACGACCTTGTCGAGCAGAATGACTTGCATGTTCGCTCCTTAGATGCGGTGCTGGTCGGTGTACGGGACCAGGGCCAGGAAGCGGGCGCGCTTGATGGCGGTGTTGAGCTGGCGCTGGTAGATCGCGCGGGTGCCGGTCAGGCGAGCCGGGATGATCTTGCCGTTTTCCGCGATGAAATCGCGCAGCGTGTCGACGTCCTTGTAATCGATCTCTTCGACGCCGGCGACGGTGAAGCGGCAGAAGCGCTTGCGCTTGAACAGCAGCGACTGGGTGTTGCGCTTCGGACGCTTGTCCTTGTTGAATTTCTTGAACGTGGCCATGTGGGACCTTTCTGAACTCTGATTAATCTTTAACGAACGATTCGATATGGAACACGGGGTGCTTGCCGTTGCGGGGTGTCGCCAGGAATCCGGTGAACTGCCAGCTGCTGCCGATCGCCTGCTTCACCAGCGTCTCCGCGACGCTGCCGAAGGCCACCGCCTTGATCGCCACTTTCACCTGCCGGGCCTGGCCCGCTTCACTCAGCTCGGACTCGTGTTCGAGGCTGCAATCGAAGGCCGGCAATCCGGCGGGGGTGTATCGCAAGGCGCTGGCCTGGGCGATACGGGCGCTCAAAACGAGCTGGTTCAACTGCCGAATCACTGCGGCGACGAGCCGCTCAGGACTGGTACTCCGCCTGCTGCGCCTTGCGCGCTTCTTCGCGCTCGACGGTGCGCATCATCGACGACGGGCCGGTGTCGGCCTTCTTGCGCACCACGGTGAGGTGGCGCAGCACGGCGTCGTTGAAGCGGAAAGCGTGCTCCAGTTCGGCCATGACGGTGTTGTCGGCCTCGATGTTCACGCACAGGTAATGGGCTTTGGCGAGCTTGTTGATCTGGTAGGCCAGCTGGCGGCGGCCCCAGTCTTCCACGCGGTGCACTTTGCCGCCGCCGGCGGTGATCATGCCCTTGTAGCGTTCCAGCATGGCCGGAACCTGTTCGCTCTGATCCGGGTGGATCAGCAAGATGATTTCGTAATGACGCATAAGGCTCCTTGAGGATGGAAGCCGCGGCGCGAGCTGCGACTTTTGGGATAGCCACCCACGGCGTCGGACGCGGTGTGGCAAGGAAAGCCTGTGATTATAGCAAGACGGGACGGCCCAGGCCCCGTGCAGCCTGATCGTCGTGGGGGCGCGTCCTGCAGCGGGGGGCTCCATGAACAAAAGCCCGCTAAGCAGCGGGCTTTTGACGCTGACCAAAAACGATCGGCGTTCAGTCGCGCGCGTAGATGTCCACGTCCTTGGTCTCGCGAATGAAGATCATGCCGATGATGAAGGTCATCGTCGCGACCACGACGGGATACCACAGGCCGCGGTAGATGTCGCCGGTGGCCGCAACGATGGCGAACCAGGTGGTGGGCAGAAGGCCGCCGAACCAGCCGTTGCCGATGTGGTAGGGCAGGCTCATGGACGTGTACCGAATGCGAGTCGGGAACAGTTCCACCAGCATCGCAGCGATGGGCCCGTAGACCATGGTCACCAGGATCACAAGGTACGTCAGGAGCGCCAGCACCATGGGCGTGTTCATTTGAGCCTTGTCGGCGGGAGTCGTCAGCCCGGCGGCCTTGGCCGTGTCTCCCACCTGCTTCCTGAAATCCGCGATCGCCTTGGCGGATTCGGCGGAGAACCCATGCCGCTCGGCGTTCAGCGTCGCGTTGGGCGCGGTGATCGTCTTGGCGGCCATCGAAATGGTCGCCTGCGAGCCGGCCGGTCCTGCCACGTTTTCGTACGGGATGTACTGCTGCGCCAGCGCGCGCTTGGCCAGGTCGCAGGAGCTCGTGAAGTCGATTTCGCGCGCAATCGGGCTGCCCTGGAACGAGCAGGTGGCGGGGTCGGCGGTGACGCTCACCACGCTGGCCTGCTGTGCCGCGGCCAAGGCCGGGTTCGCGGCCTTGAGCAGCATCGGGAAGACAGTGAAGTAGGTCAACGCAGCGAGCAGGCAACCGGCCATGATGATGGGCTTGCGGCCGATCTTGTCCGACAGCGCGCCGAAGACCACGAAGAACGGGGTGCCGATCGCCAGGGACACGGCGATGAGGACGTTGGCGGTGGTGAGGTCCACTTTCGCCATGGTGTTGAGGAAGAACAGGGCCTGGAACTGGCCCGTGTACCACACCACCGCCTGGCCGGCGGTCAGGCCCAACAGCGCCAGGATCACGACCTTGAGGTTCTTCCACTGGCCGAACGATTCGGCCAGGGGGGCCTTAGAGGTCTTGCCCTCCGCCTTCATCTTCTGGAACGCCGGCGATTCGTTCAGGCTCAGCCGGATCCAGACCGAGACCGCCAGCAGCACGATCGAGACCAGGAACGGAATGCGCCAGCCCCAATCAGCGAAGTCCTTGGGCGCGATCGATTCGCGAACGCCGGTCACGAGCAGCAGCGACAGGAACAGGCCCAGTGTGGCCGTGGTCTGGATCCAGGACGTGTACGCGCCGCGCTTGCCATGCGGCGCGTGTTCCGCAACGTACGTCGCCGCACCGCCGTATTCACCGCCGAGCGCGAGGCCTTGCAGCATGCGCAGCGCAATCAGGATGACGGGGGCGGCCATGCCGATCGACTTGTAGCCGGGCAGCAGTCCGACAATGAAGGTGGACGCGCCCATGATCAGGATAGTCACCAGGAACGTGTACTTGCGACCAATCATGTCGCCCAGGCGCCCGAAGAAGATGGCGCCGAAAGGCCGCACCAGGAAACCGGCCGCGAAGGCGAGCAGCGCGAAGATGTACGCGGACGTCGGATCCAGGCCGGCGAAGAATTGCGCGGCAATGTTGCCGGCCAGCGCGCCGTACAGGTAGAAGTCATACCACTCGAATACGGTTCCCAGCGAAGAGGCGAAGATCACCTTTTTCTCTTCTCGGGTCATGGGTGCCGAGGCGATGGGTGCCACCGCGACATTTGCCGACGCTTGCGCCATGAAGGTCTCCTTTGGTTGTTCGGGCGGCGCCAGTGTTGAAAGAAGGTCTGACGCTAAGCTGACGCAAGCTCATCAATTCAAGCTTTGCCGCCCTTGCCTCGGGCAAACCCCGATAGGGAAATCCCTAGGTTTGCGCAGTCGTCAGCGAAGCCCGACGCCCGCCCGCCAGGCTGACCGCCAACGCGACCGCGAAGCCGGTCGGAACCCCGAACACGCCGGCCGAGAGCGGCTGGATACCGAACCACAAATCCTCGCCCGGAACCATGGCGAAGAAGGCGCGGAAAGTAGCCGAATTGAGCAACATGTAGTAGACCGTGATGCCGAGTCCACTGAGCATGCCTGCGATGGCGCCGGCACGATTCGCCCGCGCCCAGAAGATTCCCAGCACCATGACAGGCACGAAAGCGGAAGCGGCGAGCGAAAAGGATGCAGTGACCAGCGGCAGGATTTCTCCCGGCTTGAGCGTGGCCACCGCCGCCGCAATCAGCGCCACTGCCAGCAACGCGAACTTGGAAAGGATCACGCGCTGTTCGGCGCTCATGCGGTCCTTGACTTCATGGCTGTAGACATCGCGCACGATCGCGTTGCTGATCGTGAGCAGCAGGCCGTCCGCGGTCGATAGCGCGGCAGCAAGGCCGCCGGCGGCGACCAGCCCGGAGATCACGTAAGGCAGCCCCCCGACTTCCGGCGTGGCCAGCATGATGATGTCGGCGCCCAGGTGGATTTCGCCCCATTGCAGGATGTGGTCCCCGTTCACGTCGGCGACGGAAATCAGCGACGCATCCACCTTGGCCCACTGCGCGATCCACGGCGGCAACGCGTCGAAGCTGCTGCCCACCAGGTTGTTCATGACCTCGAATTTCACGAGCGACGCGAGCGCCGGAGCACTGAGGTAGACCAGCGCGATGAAGAAGATGGACCAGGCGACGGAAGATCGCGCTTCCGCCACGGTGGGCGTGGTGTAGTAGCGCGTCAGCAGATGGGGCAACCCTGCGGTGCCGACCATCAGGCAGAACATGAGCGCCAGGAAATTGCGGCGCGAGCTGGTGAACGCGCTGGCTTCTTCCGCGGTGCCGCCGGGATCTCCGGCGAACGGCTGCGTATGCAACGGCACGCCGCCCAGTGGCTTGGCGCGTTCGTAGCTTTCGTGCATGGCCTTGACCCAGCGCTCGCGCGCGCTGGGTACGTCTTTGGGCAGCGCCGCCAGTTCGCGGTTGGCCTGCACGATCAGGGCCGAATCAGCGCCCTGCGACTTCAGCGCGCGGACGCGCGCCCGCGCTTGCGCGCGTTCGCGCTGCAATGCGCCTTCGATGTCCTGTAGGCGCGCTTCATACTCGTGCGCCCGCTGCAGGAAGACCGCGGCCACCTGCTTTTCGGCCGGGTCTTGCGCCAGCTTTTTCTCCAGCTCGGAAATCTTTCCCAACTGCGCTCCGTAGACCAACGGCGCCGCCGGGTTGCCCAGCTGCTTGTAGGCGAGCCACGAGACGGGAATGAGGAACGCCAGCAACAGGATGATGTACTGCGCCACCTGGGTCCACGTGATCGCCCGCATGCCGCCCAGGAACGAGCACAGCAGCACGCCTCCCAGCCCGAGCAGGATGCCAATCTCGAATTGCACACCCGTCAAGCGCGAAGCGATCAGGCCGATGCCGTAGATCTGCGCCACCACGTAAGTGAATGAGCAAAGCATCGTCGCGAACGCCGCGATCACGCGCGGCCAGCGTCCGCCGTAACGCACGCCGAAATATTCCGGCACGGTATAGAGATTGAGCTTGCGCAAGTGGGGCGCGATCAGCAATCCGACCAGGCAGAATCCGCCGGTCCATCCCAGCACGTAGGCCAGGCCGCCGGCCTGGTCATCGGTGCCGCCGAAGCCCTGCAGATACAGGCCGCCCGCCAGGCTGATGAAAGACGCGGCACTCATCCAGTCGGCGGCGGCGGCCATCCCGTTGTACATGGCCGGAATGCGGCGCCCCGCGACGTAGTACTCCTCGGGGTCGGTCGTTCGCCCCGAGATGCCGATCGCGGCATACATCATCACCGACGAGAACATGAAGATGGGCCCCAGCCAGAACCGCGACAGGCCGGCCTGCTCGGCCCAGGCCATCAACAGCAGGAACGCGATCACGCAGGCGACATAGATCGCCACCCGGCGATGCAGGCGCATCTTGTATGTGGCGTAGGCGGGGGAATCAGGCATCCGCCGAGCCCGGCTCGGGCAAGCTGTCGGCGGGCGCGAGCCGCTTCATGGCCGTCGCGTAAACAACGAGGATGGCGATGAAGATCAGGACCGACCCCTGCGCGGCCATCCAGTAGCCGAATGGCCAGCTTCCCACCATGAACTGCAGGTCGCGTGCGAAGAAGCACACGCCGAAGCTGACCGCCGCCCACAGCGCGAGCAGCCCCGCCTTGAGGCCCAGCACCCGCGGATCGTGCTTCTCGGGTATTTGCGGCTGCTCCATACGGCCGATCATCGCACCGCGCCGCGGCCACGGCCTAGGTATTTCCTAGAACGGCGGCGCCACGAAGCCTCAGCGCTTGGCCAGCTGTTGCCAGGTGGCGATCACGCTATCCGGATTGAGCGAGATCGACGTGATGCCCTCGTCCACCAGCCACTGCGCGAAGTCCGGATGATCGCTGGGCCCTTGGCCGCAGATGCCCACGTACTTGCCTTGCGACGTGCAAGCCTTGATCGATCGGCTGAGCATTGCCTTCACGGCGGGATCGCGTTCGTCGAAATCCGCGGCGAGAAGTTCCAGCCCCGAGTCGCGATCCAGCCCCAGCGTGAGCTGCGTCAGGTCGTTCGAGCCGATCGAGAAGCCGTCGAAGAATTTCAGGAACTCGTCCGCGAGGATCGCATTGCTCGGCACTTCGCACATCATGATGATCTTGAGGGCTGAATCCGGCGTGCCGTCGCCGCCCTCGCCGCGCTGGAGTCCTTGTTCGGCGAGCAGCTTGATGACGCGGTCCGCCTGGCCCAGCGTGCGCACGAACGGCACCATCAGTTGCACGTTGGTGAGGCCCATCTCGTCGCGCACGCGGCGCATCGCCTCGCACTCCATCGCGAACGCCTCGCGGAACTCGGCGCTGATGTAGCGCGCGGCGCCGCGAAAGCCGAGCATCGGATTTTCTTCTTCGGGCTCGTAGCGCGAGCCGCCGATCAGTTTGCGGTATTCGTTGCTCTTGAAGTCCGACAGCCGCACGATCACCGGTTTGGGCCAGAAAGCCGCAGCGATGGTCGCGACACCCTCGGCGACTTTGTCGACATAGAAGGCGCGCGGCGATGCGTGGCCCCGCGCGACCGACTCCACTGCCTTCTTCAAGTCGGCATCGACATTCGGATAGTCGAGGATGGCCTTCGGGTGCACCCCGATGTTGTTGTTGATGATGAATTCCAGCCGGGCAAGGCCAACGCCTTCGTTGGGCAACTGGCAGAAGTCGAACGCCAATTGCGGGTTGCCGATGTTCATCGTGATCTTCACCGGGATCTTGGGCATGTCGCCACGCTGCACTTCGCTCACTTCGGTTTCCAGCAGGCCGTCGTAGATGAAGCCGGTGTCACCCTCCGCGCAGCTCACCGTGACCAGCGTGCCCTCGCTGAGCCGCTCGGTCGCGTCGCCACAGCCGACGACTGCCGGGATGCCCAGTTCGCGCGCGATGATCGCGGCATGGCACGTGCGTCCGCCGCGATTGGTGATGATCGCGCTGGCGCGCTTCATCACCGGCTCCCAGTTCGGGTCCGTCATGTCGGTGACCAGCACGTCGCCGGCCTGCACCTTGTCCATCTCACGGACGCTGTGCACCAGGCGAACCGGACCCGTTCCGATCTTCTGCCCGATCGCGCGGCCCTCGGCCAGCACGCTGCCGCGACCCTTGAGCTTGTAGCGCATCTCGGCCTTGCCGCGCTGCTGGCTCTTGACGGTTTCGGGCCGCGCCTGAAGGATGTAAATCTGGCCGTCGACGCCGTCCTTGCCCCACTCGATGTCCATCGGGCGCCCGTAGTGCTTCTCGATCAGCAAGGCGAAGCGCGCCAGCTCCTCCACTTCGGCGTCCGTCAGCGAATAGCGATTGCGCATCTCCAGCGGAACGTCGGTGGTCTTGACCAGCTTGCCCGAGCCTGCGCCGGCCTCCGCGAACACCATCTGGATCAGCTTGGAGCCGAGGTTTCGCCGGATCACGGCGCGCTTGCCTGCCAAGAGCATCGGCTTGTGCACGTAGAACTCGTCGGGATTGACCGCGCCTTGCACCACCGTCTCGCCCAGTCCATAGCTGGAAGTGATGAACACGACGTCCTCGAAACCGGATTCGGTGTCGATGGTGAACATCACGCCGGCGGCGCCGAGGTCGCTTCGCACCATGCGCTGCACGCCGGCCGACAACGCGACATTGGAATGTTCAAAACCCTTGTGCACGCGATAGCTGATCGCACGATCGTTGTAGAGGGACGCGAACACCTCCTTCATCTTGTGCAGCACCGCCTCGATGCCCACCACGTTCAGGAAGGTCTCCTGCTGGCCGGCGAAAGACGCGTCGGGCAAATCCTCGGCGGTGGCCGATGAGCGCACCGCGAAGCTGGCCTGCGCATTGCCATTCGACAACTCGGCAAAACAAGAGCGGATGGCTTGTTCGAGATCGGCGGGAAACGGCTGGGCTTCGATCCAGGTGCGGATCTCGGCGCCGGCGGCGGCCAGCGAGCGCACGTCTTCCGTGTCCAGAGCGCTCAATCGATCGGCGATGCGCTGTGCCAAGCCGCCATGCGAGAGAAACTGGCGGAACGCGAATGCTGTGGTCGCAAACCCCGTGGGGACGCGCACGCCATGCGGCAGTTGGGAGATCATCTCGCCGAGGCTGGCGTTCTTGCCGCCGACGCTCTCGACGTCGCTCATTCTCAGGTCTTCAAACGGGACAACCAGCAGGTTGCCTAGACGATTCTCCGTGGCGGTGGGCCGTGCAAGTGCAGACATGGGAAAGCTCCAAAAGTAGAAAGCGGGTCTGCGCTGCGGCGCAGCGATGCGGCATGGCCAGGCATCCGGCTTGGATGTTGTTCGAATGGGCCGAGGCGGGTCATGCGCGAAGGAATCGGATAATTGCCTCGATTGTAGGCTGCGCGGCCCGCGCGCGGGCTCGCATCCCCGGCGAAGTCATCAAGGCACTGCTCATGCACACGCGCACCGTTTTCTTCATCTCCGACGGCACCGGCATCACGGCCGAGACCTTTGGCAACGCGATCCTGGCGCAATTCGAGTTCAAGCCGCGCCACGTGCGGCTGCCCTTCGTCGACACGGTGGACAAGGCTCATCAGGCGGTGCGCCAGGTCAACCACACGGCGGGGATCGAAGGGCAGAAGCCCATCGTGTTCACCACGCTGGTGAACGTGGAGATACTCAAGGTGATCGAGGACGGCTGCAAAGGCATGTTGCTCGACATGTTCGGCACGTTCGTGCGGCCGCTGGAGATCGAGCTGGGGATCAAGTCGAACCACCGGATCGGCCGCTTTTCCGACGTCAGCAAGAGCAAGGCGTATCACGACCGTATCGAAGCCATCAACTTCAGCCTGTCGCATGACGACGGCCAATCCGATCGCGACCTGGAACAAGCCGACGTCATCCTGGTGGGCGTCAGCCGCAGCGGCAAGACGCCGACCTCGCTATACCTCGCCATGCAATACGGACTGAAGGCCGCCAACTACCCGCTGATCCCGGAGGACTTCGAACGGCAGCAACTGCCGAGCGCCGTCTTGCCATACACGAAGAAGATTTTCGGATTGACGATCCAGCCGGAGCGGCTGGCCGAGATCCGCAATGAGCGCCGCCCGAACTCGCGCTACGCGGCGCTGGACAACTGCCGCATGGAGGTGGGCGAAGCCGAAGCAATGATGCGGCGCGCGGGGATCCGCTGGCTCAGCACGACGACCAAGTCGATCGAGGAGATCGCCACCACGATCCTGCAGGAAATCCGGCCGGAGCGGCTGGAGTATTGACGCCGCTGCCCGGGACGCATCGAATCGGCCACAATCGCGCGACCACCTTCCGGAGTGCACATGCAAGGCGATCCTCAAGTCATCCAGCACCTGCAGGCGCAGCTGCGCAACGAACTCACCGCGATCAACCAGTACTTCCTGCATTACCGCATCCTCAAACACTGGGGCTTCGACCGGCTCGCCAAGAAGGAGCACGAGGAATCGATGGGCGAGATGAAGCACGCGGACCGGCTGATGGAACGCATCCTGATGCTCGACGCGTTGCCGAACCTGCAGGATCTCGGCAAGCTGCTGGTGGGCGAGGATGTGCCTGAAATCCTCGACTGCGACTTGCGCAGCGAGCGTGGCGCGCAGGCTGCCGTGAAGGAAGGCATCGCGCACTGCGAGAGCGTGCGCGACTATGTCTCGCGCGAGCTCCTCGAGGACATCCTGAAGGACACCGAGGAGCACATCGACTTCCTCGAAACCCAGCTGGACGTGCTGGCGAAGATCGGGCTGCAGAACTACCTGCAGCTGCAGGCTGCGGGCGAGCTCAGCTAGTTCAGTCCGGGGGTTCAGTTCCCGAACGGCGACTCGGCAGCGTCGGGGCGTTGTTGCCCCTTCTTGAGATAAGTCAATATAAATGAGAGCGATTCGTGTTTATAATCGCCACACTGATTCCACCTGCCTGCTGCCCAGCCATGATCGTTTGCGTCTGCCGCCGAGTTTCCGACCGCGAAATTGCCCGCCATGCGCGCGCCGGCATGGATTTCGACGACATCCAGTTCGAGCTGGGCGTGGCGACGCAATGTGGCCAATGTGAATGCAGCGCCCGCGAGGTCGTGGCCCAGTGCAGAGCTTCGCAGCCGGTCGCTTGCCTGCATCGCGAAACAGCCGCAGCACAAGGCTGAAGACGCACGCACCGCGCCCTTCGTCGGGCCTTCTACACTAGGCGTTTGTCCGCATTCGCCTTCTCCTTCGTGCGCCGGTCCCATCGCAACATCCTCATCGGGGGCGGGGTGGTCCTGTTCCATGCCGCCGCGCTGTGGGGCCTTCAGAGCGGATTGGCGCGCCGAACCGTGGAAGTCGTGGTGCCGGTCGAAATCCTGAGCGAGCTCTTGAGGCCGCCTCCCCCGCCCAAAGTCGAGCCCGCCCCCACGCCGCCTCCCGAGCCGCCGTCAAAGCCGCGAATCGTCAAGAAGGTGCCGCCTCCCGCGCCACAACCGCTTGCCGTTCGTGAAACCCCGCCCACCGCCAATGCGCCGGTAGGCGTCATATCGCCGCAGCCGCCCGCGCCGCCCGTCGCCGCACCCGTCGCGCCCGCACCCGCGCCGCCCGCCGCGCCCGCCAAGGTGGAGCTGCCAATCAGCGATGCGGGTTACCTGCAAAACCCGAAGCCGCCTTACCCCGCCATCAGCAAACGGCTCGGCGAACAAGGCAAGGTGGTGCTGCGCGTTTTCATCGGCGCCGACGGTGTTGCGCAGCAAGCAGAAGTGCGGCAGTCCAGCGGCTATGAGCGGCTGGACGAGGCCGCCAAGGCCACTGCGATGAAATGGCGCTATGTGCCGGGCAAGCGCGGTGGCGTGCCCGAAGCGATGTGGGTCAACGTGCCGATCAATTTTGTGCTGGAATGAAAAACAATGAACACGCAATTCGGGCTGGTCAATCTCTGGAACCAGGGCGACATCATCACGAGGGGCATCGCGTTGCTGCTGCTCGTCATGTCGCTTTCGACCTGGATCGTGATCTTCGTGAAGGCGCTGGACCTGCGCAAATCCGCGGCTCAGGCCCGCGCGACCGAAAGCTTCTGGCACGCCGCAGACTTCACCGACGGACTGAACAAGCTCGGCACGGATCCGGGCAATCCGTTTCGCGCGCTCGCGCTGGAAGGCCGCGAGGCAACGGCCCACCACCATGCCCAGCCGACGCTGCACGATTCGCTCGACGTCAGCGAATGGCTGACTCGGTCGCTGCGCAACTCCATCGACACGTCGACGGCGCGGCTGCAATCAGGCCTGGCGGTGCTGGCGTCGGTCGGATCGACCGCGCCTTTCGTCGGCCTGCTCGGCACCGTGTGGGGAATCTATAACGCGCTGATGTCCATCAGCGCGGCCGGCCAGGCCACCATCGACAAAGTGGCGGGTCCGATCGGTGAATCATTGATCATGACCGCCCTCGGACTCGCGGTGGCGATTCCGGCGGTGCTCGGCTACAACGCCCTGGTGCGCGGCAACAAGTCGGTGCTGAACCGGCTGAATCGTTTTTCGCACGACCTGCACACCTACTTCCTCACCGGGGCGCGGGTGTCCGCCAACGACGGCACGAAGGTGGTGCCGATGAAGAACCGGAGCTGACATGGCCTTCGGAACCCAGGACGACACCGACGAGGTGATGAACGAGATCAACATGACGCCGCTGGTGGACGTCATGCTGGTGCTGCTGATCATTTTCATCATCACCGTGCCGGTCATGAAGCATTCGGTGGAAGTGGACTTGCCGCGCGCCAGCAGCCGCCCCGAGGACGCCAAGCCCGAAACCGTGCGGCTGTCGGTGGATGCGCAAGGCGCGTACTACTGGAACGAGAGCCGCATCGACGACCGCGACCTGGAGCGCATGCTGAGGCAAGCCGCGGCGAAGAACCCGCAGCCCGAACTGCACATCCGCGGCGACAAGGCCGTCCGCTACGAACGGGTCGCCCAGGCACTGTCGGCGGCGCAGCGCGCGGGGCTGCGCAAGATCGGATTCATCACCGAGCCCCAGCCGAAATAGCCGCTCGCGGCGAAGATAGCCGTCGGGCGGAGGCTCAGAGCCCGAGCGCCGCGATGCCGGCGCGGGCGATCTGCACGTCGTCACTGGATTTCACCCCGCTGACGCCGATCGCACCCAGGCATTGGCCGTCCTTCAGGATCGGCACGGCGCCCTCGAGCATGCCTTTGAGATCGGGCGCGCTGAGGAAGGAGAAACGGCCGCCGTTGATCACCTCCTCGTACTTGCGGCTTTCCCGCCGGCCCAGCGCTGCCGTGTTGGCCTTGGCCGGCGCGATGTGGGCGGAAATCGGCGGGGCCCCGTCCAGCCGCTGCAGCCAAAGGAGGTGGCCGCCATCGTCGACGATGGCGATGCTGACGGCCCATTGGTTCTTCAGCGCCTCCGCTTCGGCGGCGGCGGCCATGGCCTTGACATCGGCCAGTTCGAGCCCCAGTTTCTGTTTCATGGATTCGCCCGGCAAGTAGCTGATCGAGCTCGCAGCATAACGGCTGCTGCCAATTACCGATCCCGCATTGCGGCATTTCTGATGCCGGCCCTTGAACCAACCTAGAATGCGCTCATCTAACAGCCCTCGGGCTTTAAGGAAAGTTGGACATGAACGAGCAAATCACCACCGCCAATTACGGTTATGCGATTCCGGTAGAGCAGCGCAACCGCGTGATGCGCAACACCTATTGGCTGCTGGCCTTGAGCCTGCTGCCCACGGTGCTGGGCGCCTGGTTGGGTGTGACCACGGGCATCACGCGCGGCCTGACCGGCGGAATCGGCCTGATGCTGTTCCTGGGCATCGCCTTCGGCTTCATGTTCGCCATCGAGAAAACCAAGAACTCCGCCGCCGGCGTGCCGGTACTGCTGGCATTCACCTTCTTCATGGGGTTGATGCTGTCGCAGTTGCTGACGGCCATCCTGCACTTCAAGAATGGCTCCAGCCTCATCATGACGGCTTTCGGCGGCACCGCCGGCGTGTTCTTCGTGATGGCGAGCCTCTCGACAGTGATCAAGCGCGACCTGTCTGGCCTGGGCAAATGGCTGTTCGTCGGCGCCATCGCCATCATGATCGGCGCGATCATCAACGTCTTCGTTCACTCCACCGCGGCGATGATGGCGATCAGCGTCATGGCGATCGTTGTGTTCAGCGCCTACATGCTGTTCGACCTGAAACGCATCGTCGATGGCGGCGAGACCAACTACATCAGTGCCACGCTGGCGCTTTACCTGGACTTGTTCAACGTGTTCCAGAGCCTGCTGATGTTGCTGGGGATTGCTGGCGGCGACAGAGACTGAGAGCACGTACCCGCAAAGCACAAGGGGCCCGACGGGCCCCGTTTCATGTCGGAGCGTAGCGAATGCTGTCGAACACAGCGATGGATTCGACGTGCGCGGTGTGCGGGAACATGTTCACCACGCCCGCGGCGCAACACTGATAGCCGGCCTGATGCACCAGCAAGCCGGCGTCGCGCGCGAGCGTTGCGGGGTTGCAGCTGACGTACACGATGCGGCGCGGCGGCGCCCAATCCCTGCGCAGCTCGGGCTGTTGGTGCAGGTCCGCCAAGGCCTTCGCCAGCGCGAATGCGCCTTCGCGCGGCGGGTCCACGAGCCACCGATCCGCGAATCCATCCGCCACCAGTTGCTGCGGCGTCATCTCGAACAGGTTGCGTGTGGAGAACAACACCTTGCCTAATGGCTGACCCGTCCTCGCGCGCCGGTTGCTCTCGCAGTTCTCGCGCGAGCGCGCAACCAGCGTCTCGCTGCCTTCCAGTCCCAGCACCTCGCGCGCATGCGTCGCGATCGGCAGCGTGAAATTTCCGAGGCCGCAGAACCAGTCGATGATCCGCTCGTCGGGCTGTGCGTCCAGCAACCGCATGGCGCGGGACACCAGGACGCCGTTCACATGTGGATTGACCTGCGTGAAGTCGGTGGGCTTGAACGGCATCGTGATGCCGAATTCGGGAAGCGAGTAGGCCAGCGTCCCTGCCGATGCGGCCTCCTTCGAATCCTGGTCGAGCAATGCCACCGTATCGGGCCCCTTGGGCTGCAACCACCATTGCACACCGCGATGCATCGCCGCAAACGCGCGCAACTTCCCAAGGTCTCCCTCGCTCAGAGGCTCGAGATGCCGCAGTACCAGCGCCGTGACTTCGTCGCCGCAGGCCAGCTCGATCTGCGGACAGGTCTCGATCGCGTCCAGCGAGCCGATCAATTCGCGCAGCGGCAGCAGCAGATCACTCACGTGCGGCGGCACGACGTGGCATTCGCGGATATCCGCCACGTAGCGGCTCTTGCGCTCGTGGAAACCCACCAGCACCGTGCCCTTCTTGTGCACATGGCGCACGGAGAAACGGGCACGCCAGCGGTAGCCCCAGGCCGGCCCTTCGATCGGCCGCAGCACGTTATCGGCTTTTACTTTGCCGAGGTGCCAGAGGTTGTCTTCGAGCACGCGCTGCTTGATCGCGACCTGCGCCCCCACGTGCAGGTGCTGCATCTTGCAGCCGCCGCAAGCGCCTTCGTGCAGCCCGAAGTGCGGGCAGCGCGGCACGACTCGTTGCGGCGATTCGCGATGCAGCTCGGTGAGCGTGCCCTGCTCCCAGTTGTTTTTCTTGCGGTGGATCTTCGCGGAAACCACTTCGAAAGGCAGCGCGCCTTCGACGAATACCACCTTGCCATCGGGCCGGCGCGCGACTCCGCGTGCATCGGCGTCAAGCGCGTCGATTTTCAGCCAGCCTTCAGGCAGGGCCGGCGCGTTTTCAACTTCCTCGGACATGCCCGATTGTCTCAGGCAAGCAGCGTCAGCTCCACGCGGCCAGGTATTCGTGCCAGTGCGGCTCGGTGGGCACGAGGCCGGCGAGCGTGCCTTTCACCATCGCGACCTCCTGCTCGTACTCGGCTTCGGTGAAGCCGCCGCGCATCTTCTGGAAGCGGCAATAAAGCAGGTAGGTGTTCATCACGTCGGTTTCGCAATAGCGGCGGATGTCCTCGGTCTTGCCTTCGAGGAATGCCGCATACACCTGCGAGCCGTCCATGCCCAGCTTGCCGGGGAAGCCGCACAGCTTGGCCATGGCATCCAGCGGCGCGTTGTTCTTCGGCTGGTACATGGCCAGCAAGTCCATCAAGTCCAGGTGCCGCATGTGGTAGCGGCTGATGTAGTTGTTGTACTTGAACTCGCGCGAATCGGCGCCGCCCTCTTCGCCCATGCTCCAGTACTTGTCCGCGACGACGCCGTGGCGCAGCCCGCGGTAATGCAGCACCGGCAGGTCGAAACCGCCGCCGTTCCAGCTCACCAGCTGCGGGACGTGCTTTTCCAGCGTGTTGAAGAAGGTCTGGATGACCTTGCCTTCGCTGGCGCCGTCGCGGTCCACGAACGAGTGCACGCGCAATCCTTCGGCGTTGCGGAACACGCAGCTGATCACCAGCACTCGCTGCAGGTGCAGCGGCATGAAACTGCTCTTGCCTTCGCCCTCGCGCTCTTCGCACCAGGCCGAGTACACCCATTGGTCGGTGGCGCCCGCGGGATCGTTGCGCAACAAGCGCAATCCCGCGACGTCCGGAATGGATTCGATATCGAATACCAGGACCGGCCAGCTCACTAGAACAGCGCCTCTTTGCCGATGCCGTTACGGGCCATGTGGCGCTTGAGTTTGAGCAGCGCCTCGTTCTGGATCTGGCGCACGCGTTCGCGCGTGAGCCCCAGTCGATCGCTGAGCACTTCGAGTGTTTCCGGTTCGCGGTCGTGCAGCCCGAAGCGGCCCTCGAGCACTTCCTTTTCGCGCAGCGACAGCGCTTCGATCCAGTTGTTCAACAAGCGCTCGACTTCGTGATTCTGCGTGACGCCGGTGGGATCGACGGCCAGATCGTCGGGCATCGAATCCGCCAGGGTGTGGTCGTCGTCCGTGCGATCCATCACCGCGTCGAGCGAGCGCGGCGTCTCGGCCAATGCCAGCAGTTCGGCCACTTCCTGCACGTCGCGCCCCAGCAAGGCGGCGACGTCCTCGACGCGCACGCCTTCGCCCTCGAAGCCCTTGCGCGCGGCGGCGAAGGCAGGATCGTTTTCCAGCGTGCGGCGGGCGCGCAGCACCTGCTGAAGTTCGCGCACCACGTGCACCGGGAGACGGATCACGCGGCCCTGGTTCATCACGGCGCGCTCCACCGACTGCCGGATCCACCAGGTGGCGTAGGTGGAAAAACGGAATCCGCGCTCGGGCTCGAACTTGTCGATGGCGTGCATCAGGCCGAGGTTGCCCTCCTCGATCAGGTCCGACAGCGGCACGCCGCGCCCGAGATACGCTTTTGCGATGCTCACCACCAGGCGCAGGTTGTGCTCGATCATGGACTGGCGCGCCGCGAAGTCGCCGGCGCGCGCGCGCCCCGCGGTCTCGAATTCCTGCTGCGCGGTGAACAGCTCCGTGCGCCGCACGTCGCGCAGGTACAAGGTCAGCGTGTCGCTGGATTCGCCGGCGATGTCGGCGGGCAGTTCGCGTGCTTGCACCCCCGGCGCGGCACGCGCATCGTCTTGGCTCTCACGCGCCGCGGCCATCGGCGCACCGCCGTTCCCGTTGCGGCCGGGAGATTGCCCGTCGCCATGTTCGCCGCGTTTTTTCATCACGACTTCGGCGGCAGGTACTTCGTAGGGTCGACCGGCTTGCCCTGGCGCCTGATCTCGAAGTGCAGCTTGACGCGATCGGCGTCGCTGCTGCCCATCTCGGCGATCTTCTGGCCCTTGCGCACCGTCTGGTCTTCCTTCACCAGCAATGTCTGGTTGTGGGCGTACGCCGAAAGGAAGGTGTTGTTATGTTTCAGGATGATCAGGTTGCCGTAGCCACGCAAGCCCGCGCCGGCGTACACCACGCGGCCGTCGGCCGTGGCCAGCACCGGGTCACCGGCCTTGCCCGCGATGTCGAGGCCCTTGTTGCGCTGCTCGTCGAAGCCGGCCAGGATGGTAGCGGCGCCGGTCGTGGGCCAAATCCACGCGAGATCGTCCTCGCCGGCGCTGGGCGGCGGCGTGTTCGAAGCCGGCGCAGTTGCTGGCGCGATGCTCGCGACCGGCGAAGAAGCAGTGCTCCGGGGTGCATTCGCGCCAGTGGAAGGCGCTGAACCTGTGCTGGGCACGACCGCGCTGGGCGCGACGGGCCGCGTCACCGCGACTTCGGTGGATCCGGCCGGCGGGATCACCCGCAGCACCTGGCCCACTTCGATCACGTTGGGATTGTCGATGTTGTTCCAGCGCGCGATGTCGCGCCAGTTCTGCCCGCTGTCCAATGCGATGCGGATCAGCGTATCGCCCGGCCGCACGGTGTAATAACCCGGCTTGCCCTGGTTCTCGCTGCCGGGCAGCGGCTTCGCGGCTTCCGTGGTGTTCGACGCGGGGGCTTGCGTGCCCACGCTGCGATCCTCCACCGGCGCGGGCCTGTGCGGCGCGGAATGGCACCCGGCAAGCAAGCTCGCCGCCAGCATTCCCGCTGCCCACATCCAACGGCGACCGAGCATCTCGAGCATCTTGTGATCTTCCTTCAAGCGATTCCTGATTTTAGGGGTACGAAGTGAACAGTCTCAAGCACAGTTTGTTTCATTTCACGCGGTGTCTTCTCCATGACGACGAGCGCCTGCTGCCCTGAGGGCGTGAGCGTGGGCGAAACGATGCGTCCGCCGATCGCGAGCTGGTCGATCCACGCTTGCGGCACCGAGTCGCCGCCCGCCGCCGCGATGATCCCCGCATACGGCGCGCCTTTGGCGAAACCCGCCATGCCATCGCCGAACAGCAAGTGCACATTGGCAAGCCGGAACGGCCGCAAGTTGTCGCGCGCCTTGTCGTGCAGGCCGCGCAAGCGTTCGATGCTGTACACCTCCTTGGCCAGCAGGCTGAGCACCGCGGCCTGATAGCCGCAACCCGTGCCGATTTCCAGCACGCGCCCCAGTTTGCCGGGTGCAGCCGCTGCGCCGGCCAGCAGCAGTTCGATCATGCGCGCGACCACGCTCGGCTTGGAGATGGTCTGGCCCAGGCCGATCGGCAAGCTGGTGTCCTCATACGCCTGGTTCACCAGCGCGCTGTCGACGAAGCGATGCCGTTCCACCGCGCTCATGGCCATCAGCACGTCGTCGTTCGTGATGCCCGCAGCCGCGAGCCTTTGCACCATGCGCACGCGAACCGCGTGCGAGTCCAGTCCAATCCCGGCCGCCGCGGGCTGTTGCGTGGCAAACGCTGCCCGCGTCGCCTGCGCAGCTCGCGCGCCCGGCGCTGTCTGGGTGGGAGCCAGCCTCGCAGGAAAACCGGGGCGGCGCGACATTCAGGCCCGCGCTTTCGACATTGCGGCGAGCGATTGGCCCCATTGCACCAGCTCGTCATGATCGGTGAGGTCCACCTTCAGCGGCGTGACCGACACATGGCCTTGCACGGTGGCATGAAAGTCCGTTCCTTCCGCGTCGTCTTTCGCCGGTCCCGCACCGCCGATCCAGTACATCGTCTCGCCATGCGGGCTGGTCTGCGAAATCACCTTCTCCGCCGCATGGCGGCGCCCGAGCCGGCACACCTTGAACGGCTTGAGTTCCTCGTAAGGGCGATTGGGAATGTTCACGTTCAGCAGGAAGGGCTTGCCCTGGGGCGAATCTTGCGCAAGCACCTGCTGCACGAGCTCACGCACCTTCCGCGCGGCAGCGTCGAGATGGGCCCAACCCTTTTGCACTTGCGAGAACGCGATGGCGGAGACGCCGAACAGGTAACCCTCCATGGCCGCGCCCACGGTGCCCGAGTAGATCGTGTCGTCGCCCATGTTGGCGCCGTTGTTGATGCCGCTGACCACCAGGTCGGGCCGGTATCCCAGCAAACCGGTGAGCGCCACGTGCACGCAATCGGCCGGCGTGCCGTTCACGTAGCGAAATCCGTTGCCGGCCTGATGGACATACAGCGGGGAGTGCAGCGTGAGCGCGTTCGATTTCGCGCTGTTGTTGTGCTCGGGGGCCACGACTTCCACGTCGCCGAGATCCTTGATCGCGTCGTACAGTGCGACGATGCCGGGCGCCTGGTAGCCGTCGTCGTTGGAAAGCAGAATTTTCATCGCGCAAGTGGTTGGAAAAGATTGTAGGCGTGAAGGCCGGCGCGCCCGTGACACGCCAGACTATTTCGTGCGCCTATGATTGGCGCCACTCTTTTTCGAGGATAAGACCATGCACGCCTGGCTTTGCGAGAACCCCGTCGGTGCCGATGCGCTGCAGTGGAAGGAACTGCCCACGCCGCAGCCCAAGGCCGGCGAAGTGCTGATCAGGATCGCCGCGGCCAGCCTGAACTTTCCCGACCTGTTGATCGTGCAGAACAAATACCAGATGAAGCCGCCATTGCCTTTCGTGCCCGGCTCGGAATATGCCGGCACGATCGAAGCTGTGGGCGACGGCGTCAACGGATTGAAGGTGGGGCAGAACGTGGCGTGCCTCTCCGGCACTGGCGGCTTCGGCACGCACACCGTCGCACCCGCGGCTCTTTGCATGCCGCTGCCGCCGTCCTTTGCGCTGGTGGACGCCGCCGCGTTCATCATGATCTACGCGACTTCGCACCACGCGCTGATCGACCGCGGCCAACTGAAGGCTGGCGAAACCGTGTTGGTGCTCGGGGCTGCGGGCGGCGTCGGAACCTCGGCGATCCAGATCGCGAAACTGATGGGCGCGCGCGTCATCGCGGCGGCGTCCAGCGACGAGAAGTGCGATCTGTGCAGGTCGATCGGAGCCGACGCGACGATCAACTACGTCAAGGAGAATTTGCGCGACGCGATCAAGGCGGCCACGGACGGCAAGGGCCCCGACGTGATCTACGACCCAGTCGGCGGCGATTTCGCCGAGCCCGCGTTCCGCTCGATCGCGCGGCGCGGCCGCTATCTCGTGATCGGGTTCGCCGCGGGGCCCATCCCCGCGCTGCCGCTGAACCTGCCTTTGCTCAAGGAAGCTTCCATCGTCGGCGTGTTCTGGGGTTCTTTCTCGAAGCATGAACCCAAGGCGAATGCCGCCATGATGCAGGAACTGGCGCGCTGGTACGGCGAAGGAAAAGTCAAGCCGGTCATCGACCGCACCATGCCCATGGCCGAGCTCAAGGCCGCTTACGCGCACATGGGCTCGCGCGCGGTGAAGGGCAAACTGGTGATGGTGAACTAGTCGCGTCGCCGCGCGCCCGCCAAAGGAGCGCCGCCACGGGTGCGCCGTTATAATTGCCGTCTCTGCGGTGGCTGTAGCTCAGTTGGTAGAGTCCAGGATTGTGATTCCTGTCGTCGTGGGTTCGAGTCCCATCAGCCACCCCAAATAAATACTCAGACCCGGAGGCGCGGGGTGCCCGATCTGAAGTTTCTACCCCGCGCTGCCGAAAAGACCGCAGCAGCCCACGATATCGTTTGTTCTCGGCAAGCGTGGGCATCTTCACTAAACCGTTTCTCGGCGCCATCAGGAAGCTGGAACCGCCCAGGAGTGATGGTCAACGATGCGCCAATTGCCATGCTCGTTCTTGAAAACCATGCTGAACCGGGCGGGCCTGACAATTTCCTTCCCGTCGCGCTTCTCGGAGAAGGTATAGGTTCCGCTGTCCACGGCCATGTCGCCGAACACGCGGATTCGCTGGTGACCAATGACTGCCTTGTACGATGGAAGCACAGTTTTCAGGATGTTGAAGTACGCGCGAACTGCCTCGGGACTGTCCCGAAGCGTCGGGGAACGTGTGCCCCACAGCACCGCTTGTGGATCGTCGAGGGCGAGAACCCGATCTATGCCCGGCCCGGTCTCGGTCCTTCACGATCGCCGCAGCGCCTGCTTGCCTTTTCTTCTGTCAGCTTCAGTGATGCGCCGGCTTCGCAGCCACCGCTTTGCGGCCCGACCCGCGCGGCGGCATTGCCACCGCCACCGGTCCATCGCCCAGGCCCAGCAATGATGCAGCCACGGTAGGCGCGCTGACAGCCTCTTCAAAGGTCATCTTGTCAAGTTCGTGCATGAACGCATCCACGGCCCGATGCAAGCCTCGCTTGAGGTTGCAGGCCTGGAATACCGCGCAGCCGGATTCCAGCGCGACGTCGTGGCACTGAACCACGGCGAAATCCTTTTCCGCCATGCGCACCACTTCGCCGAGTGAAATCTGGTTGGGTGCCCGCGCGAGACGCGCGCCGCCCGCGCGGCCGCGGGAGGTTTCGATGAAGCCGTTCTGGCTCAGCTCGTTGACGATCTTCATCAAGTGACTGCGAGAAATGCCGTAGGCCCGCGCCATCTCATCGATCGTCGCAACTTCGCCGCCCTTGAATTTCAGGGCCAGGTAGATCATCACCCGCAGGGTGTAATCGGTGTACATGGTCAGGCGCATGCCGGCCCTTTCGCAAAAACAATCACATCATGCCCATTTGCAGCCGCGCGGCCTCGCTCATCATGGACATGTTCCACGGCGGCCAGAACACCATCTCGACCTTGAAATCGTCGATGCGCGGTATCCGTTCCATCAGTTCCGCCACTTCGCGCATCAGCTGCTCGCCCATGCCGCAGCCAGGCGCGGTGACGGTCATCTGGATCAATACGTGCAGGCCGCCCGAAGGCAGGGGCTTGAACTCGCAGAGATAAACGAGGCCGAGTTCCACGATGCTGATCGGGATCTCCGGATCGTAAGTGGCACGCAGCTCGTCCCATACCAGCGCCTTCACTTCGTCGTCGCTCGGATGCTCCGGGTAAACCTTGGCCGGAATCGGCTCCTTGCCGATCGCGTCGGCATCGGCGCCGTCGATGCGAAAAAGCGAGCCGTCGATATAGACGGTGTAGCTTCTGCCGAGCTGCTGCGTCACCACGCCGCTGAAGCCCGCCTGCAGCGTGTACTCCTCGCCCGAGGGCACCATCAAGGCCCGTACCGGACGCTTCAGCTCGATCGGTTCACGTAGCGACGTCCGCATGGCTTGCCTCCGTGGATTGGCCGGCGGTATTTGCCGCGCCGTTCAGGCACTCGTCCAGCGCACACCACCCCAGCATCGCGCACTTGATGCGCGAGGGAAAGCGGCGCACGCCCTGCAGCGCGGCCAGTTTGCCCAGGTGGCCCTGCTGCGCGTCGTCGGGCGGGCTGTCGCGGGTCAGAAGATCGCGCATGGCGGCGCTCAGCTGTTTGACTTCGGCCAGCGACCGTCCCTTGACCGCTTCCGTCATCAGCGAAGCGGACGCGATGCAGATGGCGCAGCCTTCGCCCTCGAACGCGATGTCGGTCAGCACATCGCCGTTCTCGGCGAGCTGCACCGAGATCGAGTCGCCGCACAGCGGGTTGTGGCCCGCAGCGCAGCGATGCTCGCATTGGAGCCGGCCGCAATTGCGCGGCCGCTTCTTGTGATCCAAGAGCACCTCCTGGTACAGGTCGTCCAGCATGTTCATGACAATCTCTCCCTTGCCACCGCCAGCGCCGCCAGAAGCGCGTCCACGTCGCCTTCGTCGTTGTGCACGCTGAGCGACGCGCGCACCGTGGCCGGTACGCCGAAGCGCTGCATCACCGGCATCGCGCAGTGGTGACCGACCCGCACCGCGACGCCGAACTGGTCGACGATCGTACCCACGTCGTGCGCGTGCACGCCATCGACCAGGAAGGATACCGCCCCGGCTTTCGGGGCGCCCTGCCCGATGACACGAATCCAGGGCTGCCGCGCCAGCGACGATTCCAGATAACGCAGCAGGGCGGCCTCGCGCTGCCCGCTGCCCTCGCGATCGAGCGATTCGAGAAAGCGCACCGCGGCTGCCAGGCCCACGGCGCCGCTGATGTTGGGCGTGCCCGCCTCCAGCCGGGACGGCAAAGCGGCATAGGTGGAGGATTGCAGCGTGACGGTTTCGATCATGTCGCCGCCGCCCTGCCACAACGGCAAGGCATCGAGCGCGTCGAACCGCCCGTACAGAACCCCGATGCCGGTCGGCCCGTACATCTTGTGGCCCGAGAAAGCATAAAAGTCGCAGCCAAGCGCGCGCACGTCAACCGGCCCGTGCGCCACCGCCTGCGCCCCGTCGACGACGGTGACCAGGCCGGCGCGCCGGGCCTTGGCCACGAAGCCGTGAACCGGAACCGCGGTGCCGAGCGCATTGGACACCTGGGTGATCGAAAGAATTTTGGTCCGCGGCGACAGCAGCCTGTCAAACGCCGCCTCGTCGAGCGTACCGTCGTCGCGCACGGGAATATGGCGCAGCACCGCCCCGCTGCGCGCGCACGCCATCTGCCATGGAACGAGATTGGCGTGGTGCTCCAAACCGCTCACGATCACCTCGTCGCCGGGCGCGAGCCGTTCGCCCAGGCCGCGCGCGACGATATTGAGCGACTCGGTCGCGCCGCGCGTGAACACGATCTCCTGCACGCTCGCCGCGTTGACGAATCGCCGGACCGATTCGCGCGCGTCCTCGAACAGTGTCGTGGCGCGTTCGCTGAGCGTGTGCACCCCGCGGTGCACATTGGCGTGGTCGCGGGCCTGGTAGTCGCGCACCGCGTCGATCACGGGTTGCGGCACCAGCTTGGAGGCCGCGCCGTCCAGGTACACCAGCCGATGGCCGTGGACCTGCTGCGCGAGAGCCGGGAACACGCCGGCCACGGGGGCCGGCAGCGGCGCGATCATGTCGTCACGCTTCATGGACGGCCTCCACATCGCGGTGCAACGAGAGCGCCAGCACCTGTTCGATCACGCGGCTGACTTCGCTCTGGCCAGCCTGCTCGTTCGCGGGCAGCAGCTGGCGCAAGAAGGCTTCGGACAGCATTGTCACTGCCTCTGTCTTCGCGATGCCACGCGAGCGCAGGTAGTGCAATTCTTCCTCGCGGATCGCTGAAGTGGTCGCGCCATGGCGGCACACCACGTCGTCGGAGAGGATGGACAGGCGCGGGCGCAGCGCGATCAAAGACTTGCCTTCGGGCTGCATGGCACGCAGCAGCTGGTTCGCGCGCACGCCGCGCCGGCCCGGCGGAACCTGTGTTTCGACTTCCGCGCTCGCCTTGCCGCGATCGGCGCCCAGCACGTTGATGCGCTGGTCGCTCACGGTGTCGTCGGCCTCGTGCAGCACCTTGATGTCGATGTCAAGCTGGGCTTGTGGCAGTGCGACGCAGGCGGCCTTCAATGTCGCCGTGGCGCCGTGGCCGTTCAACCGGATCGTCTGCTCGGAGCGGAATTTCCTGGCGGGCGCGCCCAGCATGCGCTGTTCATAAGAAGCATTCGCGCCGATCTCCACCGTCAGACGGTCGGCGACGTCGGACGGACCGTTCGGGCCCAGCAGCCGGTAGTGCGTCAGGCGGCTGCCCTGCGCGAGCCGGATATGGACTTCGCGCGGTGCACCGTCCGGCGCCACGCCCTGTTCGCCCAGGGTTTCCAGCCAGGTCGAACTGTCTCCGGCAGCGATGGTGACAGCGTGGTTCATCGCTTCACTCCACCAGGGCCGGCTGCGCATCGCCGACCCACTCGTAGCCGCGCTCCTCGAGCTGGTCCACGAGGCCCATGTCCCCGGAGGCCGCGATGCGCCCGTCCACCATCACGTGCACATGGTCGGCCGCGACATAGTCGAGCAGGCGCCGATAATGCGTGATCAGCACGAAGCTGCGTTGGGGGCTGCGCAGCCGGTTGATCCCGGCAGCGACCTGGCGCAGCGCGTCGATGTCCAGGCCGGAGTCGATCTCGTCGAGCACGGCCAGGCTTGGTTCGAGCACCGCCAGCTGCAGGATCTCGTTGCGCTTGCGCTCGCCACCGGAAAATCCCTCGTTGACGTTGCGCGCCAACAGGGCCTCGTCGAAGCCGAGCTCGCGCGCCTTGGCCTTGATCGTTTGCAGGAAATCGTAGGCGTCCACCTCGGGCTCGCCGAGCGCGCGATGCCGCGCGTTGACGGCGGCGCGCAACAGGTAGGTGTTGTTGACGCCCGGCAATTCCACCGGGTACTGGAATCCCAGGAACAGTCCGAGATGGGCCCGCGCCTCGGGCTCCAGGCCGAGCAGGTCGACACCGGCGAGTTGCGCCACATCGGCCTCGACCTCGTAGCCGGCCTTGCCCGCAAGCACCGCGGCCAGCGTGCTCTTGCCGGTGCCGTTGGGCCCCATGATCGCGTGCACCTCGCCCGGCCCCACGTGAAGGTCCAAGCCCTTGAGCACCTGCTTGCCCGCGATCGAGGCGCGCAAGCCCCTGATCTGCAGGAGCATGTTTTCGTTGCGGGTGCGGTTCATCCTATGGCTCCTTCAAGACTGACATTCAGGAGGTTCTGGGCCTCCACGGCGAACTCCATCGGCAGCTGCTTGAACACGTTCTTGCAAAAGCCGTTCACGACCAGGTTCAGCGTGTCCTCGGCCGTCAGCCCGCGCTGGCGGCAATAGAACATCTGATCGTCGCTCACACGCGAGGTACTGGCCTCGTGCTCGAAATGGGCGCTCGGGTTGGCGCTCTCGATGGAAGGAAAAGTGTGCGCTTCGCACTGGCTGCCGATCAGCAGCGAGTCGCATTGCGTGTAGTTGCGTGCGCCCTGCGCCGTGTGCACGGCCTTCACCCGCCCGCGGTAAGTGCTGCGGCCGTGGCCGGCCGAGATGCCCTTGGAGATGATCGTGCTGCGCGTGTTGCGCCCGATGTGGACCATCTTGCTGCCGGTGTCGGCCTGCTGATGGTGATTGGACACGGCCACCGAATAGAACTCGCCCACCGAGTCTTCGCCGATCAGCCAGCAGCTCGGGTATTTCCAGGTGATGGCGGCGCCGGTCTCGACCTGGGTCCAGGTGATGCGCGAGCGGCGCCCGCGGGCGTGGCCGCGCTTGGTGACGAAGTTGTAGATGCCGCCGACGCCGTTCTGGTCCCCCGGGTACCAGTTCTGCACTGTCGAATACTTGATGGTGGCGTCGTCCAGCGCGACCAGCTCGACGACCGCCGCGTGCAACTGGTTCTCGTCGCGCTTGGGCGCGGTGCAGCCCTCCAGGTAGCTGACCGATGCCCCTTCTTCCGCGATGATCAGCGTACGCTCGAACTGGCCGGACTTGGCCGTGTTGATGCGGAAGTACGAAGACAGCTCCATCGGGCACTTGACGCCCTTGGGCACATAGACGAAGGAACCGTCGGAAAACACCGCCGAATTCAGGGCCGCGAAGAAGTTGTCGGACACCGGCACCACGGTGCCCAGGTACTTGCGCACCAGTTCGGGATGGTGCTGCAGCGCCTCGGACATGCTGCAGAAGATCACGCCCACGTCGGCGAGTTGCTTGCGAAACGTGGTGGCCACCGAGACCGAGTCGAACACGGCATCCACCGCGACGCCCGCCAGCGTTGCGCGTTCGTGCAGGGGAATGCCGAGCTTTTCGTAGGTCTCGAGCAGCTTGGGGTCGACCTCGGCGAGGCTCTTCGGGCCGGAGCCGCTCGACTTCGGCTGGGAAAAATACGAAATCGCCTCGTAGTCGATCGGCGGGTGCCGCACATTGCCCCAGTGGGGCTCCTTCATGCGTCGCCAGGCCGCATAGGCGGCCAGCCGCCAGTCGAGCATGAATTGGGGCTCGTGCTTGCGTTGCGAGATCAGGCGCACGACGCCTTCGTCGAGGCCGGGCGGAATCACTTCGGATTCGATGTCCGTGACGAAGCCCGCGCCGTACGGCCGGTCTAGCGTGCGGTCCAGCGCGTCAGGAGGCGCCCTCAGCGTGACCGGGCCTTCGTTGGCAAGCATCATGGTCCTCCGTTTTTGTTCAACCGATTTAATAATACATCTCACATATATCTTTTGCAAGTGCCGCGACAACCCCCATCTGGCGCCCATTGCTTTGCCCATACGGGGAGAAGTGTTCCTGTTGACGATCGCCTCGACCGCCTTATGATTCATCAACGCTATT
>Ga0068855_100001076_pt1 | contig 33936 bp, 34 predicted proteins | sample KBSCornC52_FD_66592 | JGI IMG/M metagenome (GOLD analysis project Ga0068855, IMG submission 66592) | Corn rhizosphere microbial communities from Kellogg Biological Station, Michigan, USA - KBS Corn C5-2 | ecosystem: Host-associated > Plants > Roots > Rhizosphere > Soil ...
TGTAATTCGATAAATAATTCAAGGCTTTTAATGGATCATTAAAGCTTTTTATCTCAGATTGTAAATGCAATTTTAAACTTTCCATTAACGTTTCATTATCATCTACCATGATAACGCGTGTAGGAAAGTAACAACATGGCAATGATAAAGTATTAGATTTCATCCGTTTTCTCCTTAAGTGAATTAACATCATTTTTCAAGTCATTAACAGTCTTGATGCCGTTTTCCAATAGTTTTGGTAACAGTTGTAATACTTCTGAGGGTAATTGTTTGGGGCGTAAGTCTTCAGGCAGCAAGTGATAGCATTCCAGAAGTGTCGGAAAAACTTTGTTTGTGCCTTTTAAGATATTCCCCAATATTGCAATCGCGTTTCGCATTTGATGACGAATATCGGCCATTTCTTTTTTGATATTTATTCGTTCAGGATGTTTGGAAAGTTCAATATTTGCTAAGTTTTCCAAAGAACAATCAAAGTATTCAGCAATAGGTAATAGGGTATGAAGTTGAGGGTTGCGGATGGTACCTTGGACAACTCTATATAATACAGGCAAGGAAAGGTTGCATCGTCTGGCCAATTCTGCCATGTTCAAATTATGCTCTTTTAACAACCAAAGCAAATTAATAGAAAGGTAGTTACGCGGATGTTCTGCTTCATCGTTCATGATAAGTCCTTTTAATTGTGGGTTAAATAATTGTATTACAAATATGAAAGAATACTAATCGCTCGTGAAATTCATGTCAAGAGGGGTTAAAAAATTTTTAGAAAGATATCTATTGGTGATGTTTATCCCTTCTGGGCTCCTGAATTCAACCAATTAGTGCAACCGCCTTAACAAAACACTTGTTATCTTAACATGCCAAATCTGTTTATATTCTAAGCTTTTTTGATGCGCCAACTCATCTATAACCCAGCTATTTTTATGGTTTTTTCCTTGCAAACTATTTACGAATTTGTTACGCTCTTTTTATCTTTAATTAGTGCACAGCGATAATACTGAAAACACTTCTTTGTGCAGCTATTCCCCTTTACTCTCAGTGGAGATCAAAAATGAAAGAACCAAAACAACGTTCACGGCATTTTTTAGTGTCAGAAGCGGATTATATCAGCACTGGTAAACATCATCCTACATACTTTGATTATAACAACATGCGCAAAGTAAGTGATTATCATCACCGAAAATCTGCCTCTGAACTAATATATAAAAATCCTGGTTATGATAAAATAAAGTTTAACAATATATATTACACACCAACGGACATGCTTCAAAAGCTTACAGCTTTAAGAAAAAGCATTATTGAAAAATTAGAAGCCTATCATCGGTTTTATCAAGGCGATTTCCTTGTATGCTTAATAGAAAAAAAAGGGATACTCACAGACACAGAATCTGAAATGCTGAAAAAAGCCAGCAATGAACTTAACACTGAAATTGAAAAATACGAAAAATTTGTTGCAGAACTTAACGATTTTCGACGTCCGACCGATAAAAATAAAACTTATTATTCAGACAGCTGCGAAACAAAATGGAGCCTTCTTCAGCAAAAGTACAATAAGGATTATCAAGCGGCGGATGCAATTGTTAAAGCGTGCGAAGATAGAGTAACTACAGTTATTAATAGTTGCAAAAAATTAGTAAATGAGTCTAATGACGCTCAAAAACTGCTCATGTCTTTTTCATTGGCCATCATTGGGCTGCCACTTCTTATCGCAGCAGCTGTGACTCATGCAATCGATTCTTCAATAAGCCATATTAGGGCTGCTTTAATTAAGAGTGGTGCAGATACAACTCTTTCTAAGTCACAAAACTCTATAGAAGACACTTTTATTAAGCCAAAAGAGAATGATGTCGTTTATCAAACAGCGTTTGAAATTGGCAAAGAATTATTGAGCGATGAATATACCCTGTTTAAAAACCAGCGAAATAGATTAGAAAGTGTAGGGTTTTTTAGTGCGCCTAAACAGCAGCAATCTGTCGTGGCAGTTCAGTCAAATACTGCATCAAACGATAGCCTACCCGTCGCCACTTTTAAGGGTTGAACTTTCCTTGAATAAATGTTGCGGTTATGAGTCCTTTGTCCTCTTGTGCACTCTCTGCGTAACATGAGTTACTAACTCAAAATCGTGAACAATCAGAACATGTAATTTTTAATCGTGAAAAGGAGAAAAAGATGGATGAACAAAAAAGTGCTCTTAAAAGAAAACTTGAAATGGTAATGAATTATGAGGCTGATAATACTAAAGAACCAAAAACTAAAAAAAAACTAGATGACGATCTCAAAATTCTTGATATAAGATTCAGTGATGATGCCTATCATTCCGGAGAAACAATAAACGATGGGATCGATACGGTTGTTGAGGCTATTCAATTAAATGTTCCTCTCAGTATTTCTCTTAGAGCAAATAATATAGGCGATTCTCATCTTATAAAAATTGCCAAGGCACTTAAAGACAATAAAAGTGTCACATACCTTGACGTCAGCGAAAATAAATTTACAAGAGAAGGATTATGCTCTTTAATAAAACTGTTATCTGAAAATAAAGCATTAAAAACTTTAATTTTTGAAGATATTCAAGGAGTGACGATAGACATGAGAACCATTGTTCCTCTTCTGGCCAATAACTCAACACTAACTGTTTTAAATATTGGTAATGTGGGTCTTGATCTAAATGATGATTTTGAAAATTCTGAATCTGATGAAGAAAACTACTGTGGCATTGGTGAAATTGGTATGAATGTGCTTTCGATAATATTGCTTGTCAACACCACACTACAAGAACTTAACCTTGATCGCAACAGTCTCGGAGCGAGTATTACATATATTGGACAGGTGCTGCAAGAAAATAAATCCTTGAAGAAATTATCGTTATCTGGAAATCATATTGATAATGCAAATTTAAAAACGATTGCCGATAGTCTTCGTCACAACACTAGCCTGGAAGAATTAGATTTGAGTGGAAATGATATTAGCAACGAAGGTGTTGATACTCTTATCACAATGTTAAAGACTAATATAACCATTAGAAAAATTAATCTGGAAGGAAATGAAAAAATTGACAGCAATAAACTTAAAGAAATTGGAGAAATTTTACACTTATGTAATAAGCTAAAAAAAAATTGTCAAGCAATATCTGTGATCCTGTTACATAAAAATGGGATTTTTAAGAATTCACCAATAGTTCCACCAGATGTACTGAAAAAGATTCTATCCTTTACTGAAGATCTCAGTGACGAACACTCAAAACCTATTATAGATAAGCATTTAAAGATTCTTTAAATGTAATATTATGTTTTACTCAAAACTTTAGTTTTTAATTTAGGCATCATTTTATGAGCGAACACCACAAAACTGAGTTGGCAACATATTTATTCATGGCAATCGCACTTAGGAAAATCAAGGGTTTGAGATGTCCTATGCACCTGTCGTCCCGGAAAATTTTTCTCTATTGCAATTCAAAAGAAAATCAAGCTCACAGAAAAATTTATCCGGGATCTAGAAACAAGTGAGAATATTTCTCACCTGATATCTATAGAATGTTTTTCCTGGGCCCCGTATAAATTCCTGTAGAACCTTGAATATCCATTTAAAATCCGTTGACAGGAATTTTCCGGGGTGACAGTATTTTTTGAGAGTCCAAAACCCTTGATTTTCCTAAGTGCGATTGCCATGGGCAACGAACCGTTAGTGAGTTATGTTTACTAACTCAAAATCGTGAACAATCAGAACATGTATTTTTGAATCGCTGCAAACACCACTTTATATTTAGCGGTGTGAAACTGAATCCGTTCATTTTTCTGCTGGGCCTTCTCAGCCGAAAGTATCAAGTAATTTTCTTATTCCGTTTGAATTAGGAAATATTATGGTGTGTTGTTGAATAATAAACGGAATTGATTGCGATTGATAAGCTTTTTGTTTGTTTTCATTGGCTATCGCCGTTGAAGAGATTAAGGAAACGAGATAAAGCAAAACCATAAATGTTTTTTTCATGACACACTCCATTGCAAAATAAAACTATTTATTTTTACTCATGAGTTCATTATAACATGTAATCGACCAACTAACCAATATTTTGCCAATTAAATATATAGTTTAAATTGCATGTGTATCATCAAAACCAAAATCTGTAAAAAGATTCCCTGAACTATTTGTAAATTAATTTTTTTGCAAGTCAAAACACCTCTTTTTCGTTCATAAATTAAGGCATTTGCGTTCAATTCTTAGCGCAATCGCCTAGAATAAGAAACCGAAACTACTTTGGCTTCAGTTCCTGTTCCACCCAGGGCGACAAACCACGCAATAACACAAAGAATAGGATCTGTATGCCAATAATAGGTTGTTGCTAATATTGCTACTAAAAGATGAGGAACAAATAACCAACCCACCCACGCTAAAATTCCAAAAGGCATGCCGACAGCAAACAGCATTGTTAACCGTGGAAAGAAGGTAATAAAAAACAAAAAAAGCCAGCCATGATGTGCCCAAAAATTCATTTTAAATCTCTCCAAAAATCCAGATTTTTATATAAAAAAATGATGATATATTGATTTAAAATTAAGTGTCTATTTCTTCAAAATTTTTACATCCTGATTTCTTGATAATTGTTTTCTGAATATTATTATCTAAGATGCTAAACAATTTTTGAGTTGTTGTAATGAGCTCTTGCAAGTTTCTTTCAAGCAGCTCTATAGTAGGGGCTTTTTCAGGAAAGGGTTTTTTAAAATCCTGCAATGCTTGATTAAAAGCATTAATATATACATCCGCATCACGCTGTTTGTCGGGTTGGATTTGGGAAATGTTTATATCTTTTAGTAATTCTGCAATCTCAGACACATTTTCAATGTTAATTAACTGTTTCATAAGTCACCTCAACACAGCATCCGTCTAAAAATTTTGATTTATATCGTATTGTACCTCAAAATGAAACATTAATTCCAGCCGTGTTTTTTTTTCTTAGCACGATTACACAAATGGGAATCACGCTTAGGAAAATCAAGGGTTTGAGATGTTCTGTAATCCGACAAATTAATATGGCAGCAGCGATGAGAGCTTTAATGGAAACATATCGCATGCGGATGTTATTTAACAAGTAATATTAAAAATGCCATTCTAAACAAGCACTTTTATAAAGGCATCCGACATTTGTATTATTGGAAATTGGGTTGTAATAGTTTTCGCTATAACGTCAATTTGCAGACGATATGCTCTCTTGTGGTTGTACGTCATTGGCTATATATTCTATTGGCTTTTTGCCTTTTATCTATAAATACCGTGCGTATGATAATTAGTAAAAAATATCAATAGTGTAAGTTGTCATAAAATTTCTTCTTGTCATTTATTTTCACTACGTTATAGTACTACCAAGTTTGGGGTAGATCATGGCTGGATCAAAAGTGACGGATGCACTTTTTTAGGGATGCCCTTGCAGGGATTCTTGGTTGTTCAGAGGATGATAGGATTGCCTTAAACTGACGGGGCGGCGATGTTGCTAGTTTGAGAACGCCGCCCCTTGATTTTTTTACTACTGAATTGTTTCCTGTTTCATGTTATCAAGATAGTCTCTTATTTTTCCAGAGATCATTTTTATTAATAACTCCTGATCACTCTTTTCTTTGCTGACCAAATAAATAGATTTTGTAATCATTCTTGTTAAAATGTGAAGCATTGCTTTAGCTTGATTCGCTGGCAATTTTTCGTCGACTTGATCAAACATAAATTTTATTGCTTCCACTTCAATTTGATAACAAATCGAATTGAATTCTTCATCAGTGATTTTGCTCATGGTTATTCATCCTAAATTAATTGATGGTTTATGCTGCATTGGGATTATTGTTACACCATTATTTATCCTTTTATTCAATTTGTCATCGGCTCAGTGAAAATATTTACATTTCCATATTTATAAGGGGTTCAGACATTTTATCAATTGTCAGCTACGGCCAATTATTGTAGAAATTTGCCGAGATTCGTCCCAGGAGTGTTCCATAACTTTTGAAATATTTATACTCTGAGGTCTTGAGAAATTTAACGCATCAGAGTACATTTTAGAGTATGAATCTTAATTAATCTGAGGTCTATAAACATGGCTAAACCTAAGCGTATTTTTGTTGTTGGACACATGGGGGCTGGTAAAGCATTATTGAGTGAAGCTTTAGCTAAAAAATTGGGCTGGGAATATGTTGATGCCGATCCCAGCTTGGAACGATACATTGGCCGATATTTAAATGAAATTTTGGGAAAACAAGGCGAAGAAGCATTTCATCGCTGTGAAGCGGAAATTATTTCTCATTATATCGGCAAAGAGCATATTGTAGTTGTAACAGACGCGGCTGTAGTTGCTACAGAGGAAAATCGAAAATTATTATTGCCAGAATTTGTTGTTTACTTAAAAGTTTCCACTGAAACACAGCTTGATCGAATGAAAGATGGTCGAGTTCCATTACTGCCAATTCCAGATAAAAAAGTATTTTTTGATAAGTTACACTTAAAGCGCGATAGTTTTTATGAAGAAGTGGCGACTATCACTATTGAATCTTTCAGCATTGAGGAAGATGTCAGTAAAATAATAAAAATCCTTGAAAAATAAGCGATTTAATGAATGCGGCAGGATCAAGCACTGAATTTATTAAAAATGGGGAAAAATGTATTTCTTACTGGTGAAGCAGGTTCCGGTAAAACTTATCTACTAAATCAATATATCCACTATCTCAGAGCACATAAAGTAGAAGTTGCTGTGACAGCTTCTACTGGGATTGCAGCAACACACCTGCAAGGAACAACCATTCATTTTTGGTCCGGTATTGGAGTGAAAGATCGCGTTACTCAAAAAGATTTAGAAAAGTTACGAAAAGTCGATCATATTAAACGCCATTACAAAAAAACCAAGGTGTTAATTATTGATGAAATATCGATGTTACATCAATATCAGCTTGATATGGTAGATGAAATTGCACGTTACATGTTGGAATGTGACCAACCTTTTGGTGGTATTCAAGTAGTTTTGTGTGGTGATTTTTTTCAGTTACCGCCCGTTTCTTCCATTGATTTGGGAAAGGAAAAGTTATTTGCTTTTGAAGGTTCTGCTTGGAAAAACGGAAATTTTCATGTTTGCTACTTAAATGAACAACATCGCCAGGGTAATGATCTCTTGTTGACTGTTTTAGAGGACATACGAAGCGGTACGGCAGGTGAGCATACTAAAATTCCTCTACGCACCCGTTATAAAAAAGAACCCGAAAATTCAACAAAAGCAACTAAACTCTATTCTCGTAATGTTAATGTCGATACCCTCAATGATCTCGCGCTTTCAAAGCTTTCGGGTGAAGAAAAAACATTTATGATGACAACGGAAGGGTTTGAATCTTTATTGAAAGGACTTAAAAAAAATTGCCTTGCTATGGAAAGATTACGATTAAAAATAGATGCCGAAGTGATGTTCATTAAGAACGATACGTTAGGAAGATATGTTAATGGTACCCGTAGTATTGTAGTAGGTTTTGATAAACACCAAGGTTGGCCTATCGTCAAAACGTATGATGGTGCAACCATTGTAGCTTACCCGGAAGAATGGAAATTCGAAGACAATGGCATAGTGCATGCGACAATTACACAAGTACCGCTTCGTCTTGCTTGGGCGATTACGATACATAAAAGTCAGGGTATGACATTGGATGCTGCAGAGATTGATTTGGGCGATGCATTTGAACCTGGAATGGGATATGTTGCCTTATCTCGGGTGCGCAGTTTAAATGGTTTAAAACTGATGAATCTTAATGAAATGGCATTAAAAGTACACCCCAAAATTCTTCAGCAGGATACAGTTTTCAAAGATCATTCGACAGCTATTGTTCTGTATTTACAGTCTTTATCTGAAAATGAAATCGCGCATTGTCAGAGAATAATTCTCATCAAGCGTTTTGGAGGCTGCGCAGACAAAACAACAATTAAAACAAACCTAAAAACAAAAAAAGCAAAATCTATTCCTACCAAAATTACAACCTTGGAGATGATAAAGAAAGGTTCATCAATCGAATCGATAGCCATAAAATGCGGGGTTTCAATTGGAACGATAATAAGACATATAGAAAAACTCCAAGATCTAAATCAAATTAAATACTCTCATCTCTCTAATTTGAAAAATAGTCTCCCTAAAGAAGATTTTGATATGATTTTTACTGAATTGGAAAATTCAGAAGATGGAAAGTTAAAGCCGATTTACGATAAATTTGAAGGTAAATACTCCTATATTAGTATTCAACTCGTGCGGTTGTTTCTTGGATCGAAAAACTTAGAGTATCTTTAAAATTATTCCCAAGCCTCAAAGATAATGCATGGATTTATAAATTTCAGTTTGTTTAAACTGATCTATTACGAATCTAATAAAATCAATGGTTTCATTTTTAACAGACATTTTATCACCATGATCGTTGAATGCATAATATTCCAATATGCCCAACCACGATTTTACGAGTCTGCTCTTTTCTCTCAATCCGTTAGAGCCAATTGTCAATAGACCCTATTTTATTTAGACTATGTGCAAAACTAATGTATAATATCTCCATAATTTGATATTGAAAAATTTACATCGAACTGACGTTAACTTATTATTTTAAAAAATTGAGGTTTTAAATGTCCCACGACCCTGTAACACAACTAAAACCAATCAGCGCTATAGCGGATGATCATGTCAATACAATGACAAATGACAGTCAAAATACAAAGCAGAATATAATACAAAAAATAAAAATTTTTATTAGCAATAAAAGCAATGATCTTCGCGATCTGGTTAATTTGGATAATATTACAATTCTAGAAAGTCCAGGAAAAAAATTTGTTTTTCAAATCAACCCCAATAATAAATTAACTATTGATACGAAAGGTTTTTATTGGTATTTAGAAGATAAATTATTAAGCGATAAATTAGTAAAAGAACATATAATTGAATTAAAATACTTGAAAGAATCAGACCAAATAATGGTTAGATACAAGACAGGATGCTCAAATAATAATACAAAAATAAAAACCAAACTGACTATTGTGGTCATCATAAAGCTAAATCGACTTTTAAATGGCACATTTCTCAGCAAGAAAAAAAATGAGGGACCGCTCAATGATGATACGCCTCCTGCAAAAAAACGTAAAATATCAACAGCACAAAATCCTGAAAAAAATAATCCAGATGAATTTAACCAGATTGCTGACAAGTATTTAAAAATGCTAATGGCGGCTGAAGATATGAGCATAATAATTCAAAAAGTAAAAGAATTTTTTACAGAGCTTCGCACTCAGGGAAATGAAATGTGGATTGAGCGGTTGCAAAACAGATCCTATTATTGTGAGCCAAATGGACCTAATGTATCACCGCTGATTTTAGGTGTCATGATGCAATCACAGGCCCTGATAGAATTATTGTTAGCATCCGGCGCGGACATTAATTACAAACTTTATGCCACATTAGATACTGCATTGTTGGCGGCGGTTAAGATTGTCGCCTTACCTTCTTTAGTGCCTTCACCTGATATCATAAGATTTCTTCTTGAAAATAAAGCTAAAATTGACGTGTATGACAACAATGGTAATAGCCCTCTTTACCATGCAATGATAAAACGTCACGATAACAGGATAAGCATTATTAATATCCTTGCCAAAGAATATCATGCGGATACAACTAATATTCAATTTAAAAAGGGGAAGCCTCATAGTGTCTCTCAAATTCTGAAAAAAATGAAAGATTCAGGAAAACGAGATCAAGAAATTGATGATTATTTTAAGGACTTTAATTTTTCAAGTATTATAAAATCCTCATTTTCATCTTCCCAAGAATACCTCGATAGTCTTACCGATAATATGACAAAAATAGGGAAAACAGCAGTAGTTTTAAGGCTATTAGATGATTGGTACAAATACAACCTTGAAATTGATAAGGTACATAAAATTAATAAAAACAATCAAACATTGTTAATGTTAGCTATGAAAATGGGAGATGTGGAAGTTATTGAAAAGTTATTAACACACTGCTATGCGATTCCTAATAAACAAAATCGAACTGCCCATACCGCTTTGTATATTGGGGCATTCAATGGGCGCAAAAAAGCTGTTCGTTTCCTGATAGATTACTGCAAAAAAAATAAGCTTGAATTAAATCTAGATAAAAAAACAAATTCTGGCGCAACTCCTCTTTATACTGCAATTGTAAAAAATCATCTGGATATTGTTAAGATATTGATTCAAGCTTTTTTAAGCTCTAATGATGATCATGCCTTTGGAAACATAGGGACTGATAAAAAATTTTATGCTAATCCATTAGCCCTCGCTAAGGATAGAAGCAACAATGAGATAGTCCAATTTTTTAAAGGCAACTTTAAAAAAAATGAAGATGGTACATTATCTTTTACCGGCAATCTTTCTATTCTTGAAGTTAAAGATAATGATGATGATACATCTTTAACCGCTGCATTAGAAAACGAACAAGATAATACCAAACGAGGGAAAAATAAATTAAAACCAAAATTGTCTGAATCTGAAAGTGAACATTCTCAAAAGAAAAAGAAGCCTTCAAAAAAAGCGAAGAAAAAAGACACTCAAAATGCAGGCAGTGACTATCGCGTATTTGAAAAAGAGTTTTTAACGCTCTTTCAGCAAGTTTTGAATAAGACAGAGAAGATAAATGAAAAAGATATAATTGGAGAAATAGATAAAATAGTCGCGAAGGCTAAAAAAAATGGGCATTCCAAGTGGATAAGAAAATTTTTGGATAAGTTCTATGACTTTAATGGTGATAGGCTGTCACCACTAATGGTCATGATCAAAACAAAGTCTTTAAAACTTGTAGAGACATTAACTTCGCTCCAAGCAGATGTTAATTGTCCAGTGATGCATTCGCCTACCAAAAAAGGTATTCACCCATTACACGTAGCAGTCAGGTTTGGTACTCCAGAGATTGTAAAACACCTTCTTTCAAAAGGTGCTAAGGTTGATGTGTTTGATACTGTTTATGCTACACCACTTTACAGAGCATTTGCGTGTCGAGATGTTGAAATGTTCAATATTCTTATTGAAAGTGGCGCGAATACTGCTAGGATCAAAATAAACAAACAAAATAACAATATTTTAAGTGCCACTCAGGTAGCGAATGGGCATCAGCAAATGCTTGACTGTCTGAAACAAAAAGATGAATTCGATTTAAACAATGAATTGTCTCAAGATAAATTTACTATAGCATTTTCTAATGCTATCCAGGAAAAGGGAAAAGAAGCACATGCCTTAAAACTATCAGAAAAGATAAAAAAATATCCTGGGATAGATCTTAATACTTTGGATATAAAAATTCCTGGTACTAAAAGAGGAATAAAATATTCGCTTTTTACACTTACTGCAATCAATGGTGATATTCGGCTCATTCAAGAATTATTAAGTAAGGGGGGAAATCCGCTGCAACAAAAAGAAGAAATTTCTTTTCTGCATTTACTCATCATCAATGGACATGTAGCAGCCGTAAAATTTTTGGTGGAGTACTTTGAACAAAAGAAAAATCCAATAAATAAGAGTGTAGGCGCTAAACGTCCAAACAATAAAACTCCGCTTTGCGAAGCAATGATAAGCAAACAAAATCCTTCTAAAAAACTTGGGATCGTTAAAATTTTGGTAGAAGCACTTGTAAGGGCTAAAGAACCTCTTGGAGAAGTAGTTTATAAAAATAAACATTATAAAAATCCTTTAGCTTTAGCTGAATTTTTGAAAGATAAAAAACTGGTTGAATATTTTAATATGAATTTTATCGAAGAAAATGGTATTTTAAAGCCTAAAGAACCTTTTACTTTTAGCGGCAGCGATAATGTATCTTTTAACGAAGAACTTGCTGGTGAACTATCGATAGATGATATTGCAACCCAAAATGAAATTACTTTGACAGATGTTGGCGAGCTTTCTCTTGGTATGAGCAATTATTTAAACGAAACTGATTATGAAGGTGAATCAACTGATTACATAAATAGCAGTAATGCTTATCAAAGCACTACAGACGATGATTTAAATAATGTTGATAAAGAGGAAGTAGAAAGCAACAACAATATGTCTGATGTCTCTTCTTCAAGTCAGGTTAGACGCACCGGCACAAAAACCCCACGCATGTGGGGAGGGAAAAGACCACGATCATATTATGAAGGTGAATCAACTGATTACATAAATAGCAGTAATGCTTATCAAAGCACTACAGACGATGATTTAAATAATGTTGATAAAGAGGAAGTAGAAAACAACAACAATATGTCTGATGTCTCTTCTTTAAGTCAGGTTAGACGCACCGGCACAAAAACCCCACGCATGTGGGGAGGGAAAAAACCGCGATCATATTATGAATACAAGTCAACTAATAACACAAATAGCAGTAATGCTCATCAAAGCACTGTAGAAGATAATTTAAATGATAATGGCGAAGAGGGGGTAGAAAACAGCAACAATAATATGTCGGACATCTCTTCTTCAAGTCAGGTTAAACGTACTACTGGTTTAAAAACCCCAGGCATGTGGGGAGGAAAAAGACCGCGATCATATTATGAAGGTGATTCAACTACTCACACAAACAGCAGTAATGCTAATACTCGTGAGAGATATTTCACAAAAAATCCGTATACACTTTACCCATCAACTGCACAAGTTTCTAACAATAATATAACAAAAAATGCCGAACAGCCGACTGTTGATGATTCTTATTACAATAAAACCAATTACCCCGATAAGTCTCAAAAGATATCCCATGATGAGGGATTTAATTATTACCACGGCAAATATAAAGATGGCAGCGATATTGAATCTAATAGCGAATCTGATGAATATTCAGCTTCGCCAACTATTAGAAAAAAACGATAACTTCGCACAAAAAACTGGTGGTGTATTGATATTGGACGATACGATATCAGAAAAAAGCTATACGGATGAAAATGCTGTGAATTGTTGGCATTATTCTCATGCAAAACACAGACATGTTAAGGGTCTTAACTTGCTCTCTTGGTTGGTGCGCTATGATGATATTGCGCTTCCTATGCTTTCATCGTTGCGCCGTTTTCAAATTCTGGCGGAATATAGACGGTAAACATGAAGGTGAAGTTATTTAGCCTGCCAAACAAAATAAACATAGAAAGAATAAAACTAAGCTAAAATTTTTCTGAGTTTCAATTATGGCTTCATTCAGTTTAATTTAATTGTTTAAAAATTTATAAGCGCGCTTTCTGATTTCCCAAATAAGGCGTAAATTGTTTTATATCATCGCATTTCATTGACTGCCCAAATCCAATTAATACAGTGCTTGATTCAACGAATCCAAATTTTCTAAAAAAACGTTTGGCGCTTAGATTATTATCAAAGATAAATAACTCTGCCTGACATTTATTTTCAGTCAAAGCGTAAAGAAAGCAGTTTTCTACTAGTCGAGAGCCATAACCTTTCGACTGATAATTTTTCAAAACATAAAGCTGATTGAGCAGCACGGAATTTGTTGTGGAATTTAAATCTAATTCTGCAAATCCTACGATTTTACCCTTATCTTTCGCAACAAATATAGCATTGTTTGCGCTGTATAATTTTTCTTCAAAATATGAAATATTAAATATATTCTCAGAGGAATCAGAATACGTTTCCTTGTAGGCTTTCTTTGCAACTTCTGCAAGTTCCGGAATATCTGTATTTAATACACCACTAACTTTACTTGAATGAAATTGCAAAAAATCCGTTTGATTTTTTTGGGTAAAAAAACCTGCAAAAGAATAAGAAAATTGATTTTTTTCTAACATAATCACCTCAACTATTTATACTTTATGCAGATGATCATATAACAGAATAAACAATAGCGATATTATTTTTTACTTACGACGAGTTATAATAATTTTTTGCGGATTCAGTATCGTTAGATTTTGTTTCAAAAGCACTTCCAAAAAACGTGAGTAGTTTTTGAAATAAAACTTCCCCGATAGACTAAAGCATTGTTATAATTTTTCCAGTTGCAAAAATGATAGTGTCTTTTAGACATGATAGATTCTCCTCGATAGTTCATATCTTGGATTTTATCTCTTTTGGTGATCGCAACTTTTATTAATTGCATATTTATTTTTAACGAAACTTATGAAATTTAAAACTTTACATTACTCCAAGAGGTAATCACTATGAATGAAATAAAAAATACTTTAGATAAAAATCCACATTTTGTGGATATAGATATGAAAACAGCCCGTTATGTACTAGATCAATATTGCCAGCAAAAAAAAGATAAAAAAAATTATGCTTTTTTTCACAAATCATCAACTGGTAATTTAGTCTTAAGCTGGGCCATTCAAGATAAAACAACAGACAGAGATCCTAATCAAGAAGCTGACTATTTACTTATTGATATTCACAACGATTCAGATGAAAAAAAATATGAGGTCAAAGAGATACCTGTTTTTTCTTTTGACAGTCAAAAAATTGAGGAATATCGTTTATCACATTCAGGCGATACACTTGAGAATTTAATTTCATTTATCAACACCACAATTGAAGATTCAAAATCTGGCAAATATAATATCGACATTAATTGGCCATCAGGTAGTGGCGTATCTTATGGTCATCCACGTGTATGCGATTGTTTTGACTCTATCACTTTTTTAACAAAAGACAATTTATCTTATTTAATACAATCATTACCTAAATCTATACCCACCAAAATAGATACTTTGTTTGCTCAGCACCCTGCTTATTGTAGCAATCTCACCGCAGATGAAGCAGATGTTGTTTTAAAAAAATTTCCTGGCATACAACGGCAATATTGTATTATTCGATCAAGTACACAGCCGGATCGTATTACTATGAGTATAGCCTCAACAGTTAATCCGGGAAATTTTTGGAGTTATCGTTTGCCTTGTTATTACGATGCCAAATCAAAAAATTATTTAATCCCTGCATGGTCTTGGGCTGGCAACTCTACAGATACCTTTTCATTTGACCACAATACTCTTTATTCTTTAGATAATTTTATCATTTATCTGCAAAAAGAAAAAAAACTTCAGGTAATCAATAAAACTACTGTGGATGATGTGTTGAAAGAAGCTATAGAAGAAAAACAAAAAGCAAAAGAAACATCCTCCCAAGCCACATCTCCATTTTGGCATACACCGTCGCCCAAGTTTCATCTAAGAGATGAAAATCCTTTTGCTTCTCAACATGTACCTGAATTTCCTGCGCCTACTAATCAATAATAGATTTTTTGAAAAATAGTCACTTAAAGTTGTCATCCTGCCAAGGATTGGCCGGGATCACCGCCATGAATGAAAATGTATATTTCTTTCTATAATATCCTCGTTACTGGATTTCTGCAGCCAACCCATAGCCGCAATTACATGGTAAGTTATAGTCATAAACACTCCATTATTTACAAATTATCAATCAATGCATCATATAGTAAGCATGAATTCAATGGCAATTCCAATATTGCATCAGCACCTTGTTGATATAAATAACTCTTCAGTTCTCTTTCTTCAGGTGTAATATAAAGAAAAATTTTTGAAACTGGGTTGTCAAACTTAAAAAGTTTTGTGCATAGAACTCCGCTCAAATCGTCGTGATAAGGTCGTGTAAATACTGCGTCATAATGGTTTTTAGTGTAATTAATAACCTCTTCTTTTGAGGTGGCGATATCAACGTGAAATCCCATATTTGAAATTAATACATAATGAGCTTTTTGAAGCAAGGGATCCTTTTCTATTAACAGAGCTTTTTTTTCTGGGAAGTCATATACAATTAAATTTTTTAGTGCGCTATAGCTAGTCTTGGCATTTTCATCAATTAATATTTTTTCAATCGCATAAATATCTTGTTGAGTAGGCATGCCATTTTCTGTACTTTCTAAAAGTTCAACAGCATAATAATTAATTAAACATAATTCATCATATCTCATAGAATCTCCTTTTGTTTAGTCCTGTATATAAATAGTCATAAGGTTTACCCTGAACAGGCGGCACCGTTATGTTAAAAAATAGAGAGAAAAGGATTTGGTAGGATTTTTGACAATCCCTTGCTAATCTGAAATATTCCCTCAATACACACACATGTTTTTTCGTGTGTATTGATTTTGATGTTTTTAAAAATTAATGACATTCTTATTTTCCCCCTTAAATTTTAGGGGGAAAATTTTGGACTGAAATTTATAACCAATTTCCGCTAAAATTAATATCATCTAATTAAACATGCATTAGTTCTAGAAGGACTTTGTTTATATTTAAAAAGGAGGCCTAAAATTAAAAAAATTTGTGGAGCAAATTTAAAATGATGTCAAAAGAGCCTTTTATTGATAAAAATGGCGGTAATTATGTATACAATATTCGCTTTTTTAACACTTATGAGAAAGAATATGAAATACCAAAATTAAAATTACTCGATGACATGGTCGAGATTTTTAAAACGTGCAGCGATTTGCCTTCTCTAGAAGAAGTTATTTTTGTTTTGGTTCAGCATAAACTTGAAACAACAGTTACCCTTATAGATGCTTTACTTGCCTTGGGAGCTAGGCCTGAAAATATAATTCTTTCAGGAAAGTGTTATTCAACTTCTCCTGTAATTGCTGACCAACTAAAAAAAAGAAAAATAAATGTAATGGAGGATAGTAAGCCAGAAGAGATAGGCCAATATGATAAATATAATCGTCGTGGACTTGTTAAAATGTGGGAAATTGTAGCAAATTACCTCAAAAATAAAAATGCTGATCAAGTTATTGTTATGGATGAAGGTGGCCGGTGTCTTGAAACAATGCCAGAGTTTATTCGTTTTGAATATAAAGTTGCCGCAATTGAGCAAACAAGAGCAGGTTTATATAGTGATGCTGTGAATGTAGATCAATTAGTTTTTCCATTAGTTGAAGTTGCTTCTTGTGCCGTAAAAAAAATTCTTGAACCACCATTAATAGCCATAGCTATTTTGAATAGGTTAAAAAACCTTTTACTTAAATTAAATCCTGATCCAAAGACAACTTTTTTTGGTGTTGTGGGAAATGGCGCCATTGGAAATGCTGTGTGCAAATATTTACTTTCATCTGGCTATAAAGTGCTTTGTTATGATGAAAATGAATCTGCATTTAAAGACATTTCAGATAAAAATTTTTATCGTGTAGAAACTATCGCAAGCGTTATTGCTAATTCCAATATTATTTTAGGATGTACAGGAAAAGACATAACTGAAGGTTTGGATATATTAAGTATTGTTAAAAAAAATAAAGTATTTGTGAGTTGTACTTCAGAAGATAAAGAATTTCGCGATCTTCTTCTTAAAATCGGCCAAAATAATAATTACATAGGCGAGGAAGTTTTATCTGACATCACATATTTAAGTAAAAACAAAAGTAAAATTACTATTCTACAAGGGGGATTTCCATTTAATTTTGATCGAAATCCATGGAATGTTCCTGCAGAAGATATTGAGGTGACTCAAGGCTTATTGCTAGGGGCTTGTATCCAGGCTGTGACTTGTGCAACCAAACCTGTTCATGATGGGATTACCATTAATCGCGGAAGCAGACAAATTTTAAATCCATTGATACAGTCATATGTTGCCTTACATTGGTTATCTCGCCGCTCAAAAAACGATTACCCAGAAAACTATAAAGAGCTTTTTAAAACGTTTGAATGGATCAAAAGAAATTCGGGTGGAGAGTATTATGAAAATGCATTTTTGAATAACTGTTTTAGTGTATTAAATAACGAAAATCAAATAACGCAATCTCACAAAACCTCTCGCGCTAAACTTTAATTAATTCATCATAATTTTGTTTATTGGCTGGGTTAAAGATTCTTATGCAACCTCGCCAAAATTGACTAGTTGTACAAAACTCTTTATTGGTGCCGTCAATACTATCTATTAAGATTTGCTTATCTATACTGCACAGTTGTTCACTTTTTAAAATTTCATTGTATTTATCAGATTCCACATGAAAAAATTCAAATTCCGCTTCCGACCATACACTATTTTCAATTTTTTTGAAAAGTGGCTTGATCGTATCAAGTATATGCTTAATAGCTCTTAAATCTATCATTAAGGTTGAATTTGAAGAATGATTAAATGGCAACCCTTCCAATAAGGTAGGATAGGATAAAGAATAATACATCGGCAGGTGTGTTTCACTTTCAATACTGCATAAATGCATTATTGTGGGAAAATATTTTTTTAATGTGTATATATCAATAAGAACTTGTTGAAGTTCATGTAAAGGCCCTGCTTGATTTGAGTTGTCTGCCGCTCTAAATCCTGACATTCTTCCTGCAGCAATTAACATAAGTTGTTTAACATGATCCATTAAATAAGGGATTGGTTTGAGTTTCCGTGCAGATATAGCCGCTGAAAAATCTTCCCATGAAAGATTTAAGCCTATTTTACTAATAGCAAACTGTGCTTGGTACCAAGCATTCTTAAATATGTAATCCCTGAAGATTAGCCATTCTGTATCCTTTGAGGCATTGGTAAACCAATTTTTAGTAAAAAAAATAACTTCGTTTTTCCAGGGGCAGTTAAAATTTTTATGCTGAGCTATTTTAGAAAATATATTCCAATGATCAGATAAATACCTTGGTTTCATATTTGAATCCAAATTGAAAGCAATTTTTAATTTTTTAAATCCAGATTCTTCATTGATTTTAGGAAGTGTAAATAAATTTCTTGCGCCGGCAGAAACGCACCATTTGGAAGTAGATTTTCGTCCAACTAAATAATCTAATGATTCAAACAAACCCAAAAGTTTGCCTGGATAAAAAATATTTAGAGGAATAACACGAGAAGTTGTTTCAACAAAAACTTCACTCGCATTTTCTAATACTAAAAATAGAGGAATTGGTGAATAACTTAATTGTTCTTTTATTTTCGAAGGGAAGTTTGGGTGTGTGATTGCAGTTAAAACGCCCTCATCATTTGGTATAGAGGCTATACCGTCTTTAACAATCATATTGCCAAAGTTATAATCTGCTTTTATAAGAGGGTATCGTTTATCCGGGCTTATCCGTTCAATGATATTGAAAAGCTGTAGATTAATTGACCTTACCTTATCTCTAATATTTTCCCAAAACACTTCTTTAAACGGAAAATTTTTATTCATAAAAGCTCCCTCTTATAGGTAAACTATAAATACTGAAGACTCAAATGATAACATTGAAAAAAGATATTGTATTCTGCCACGTTCGTGAGATGTAATTCTATAAGATTTGTAATTTTATTTTTGGGTATCTTTTTAAAGTTTTTTGAAGTTCTTCTATATTTCGATTCCAATGATTTGCTAAAAAATTCCTGAATTTTGCTAGGAGTATACCTACAATTTTTTAATAATTTCACCTCTAGCGTATCATCAATAGCGAGTTTACTACTGAGATTTTTAGCATCTTCTATTTGCTCTCTCTTAGGGTGATTTATGGATAAAAACTCTTTAAAATTTTTTGTGCCGCAAGAAATTCACACGCAACATATTGCTAATAATACGCGATATTATCACTATTTAAGTGAAATTAAAAAGAAATGAAACAAAATATTAATTTCAGTTGCACACAAATCAAGAGTGCTTATATAATGGAATAGGTGAAATGTAAACCATAAATGACGGGCTTCAAACTGTGGAGAAACAATAAAGCAAAAACAAGGAAAAAAGCAAAGTGTCCAAAAGAGAGAGGTATATATATGAAAGAAGATTTGTCTATTTACCAGGAAACCGTTAAAATATTTTTTTCACAAATCAAATCAATTCGAAAATTTTTAGTTAATAACTTATGGGGTGAATTGAATGCAAATTATCAAAAATCTGTCAATGATAATCTTGAACAATTAGAAAATAGAATCTTGGCTGCATTCCGTAGCGACCCTGTTCAAAATTCTCTAGGGGAACATACCGCTGTTATTGGCAATGCCCCCCAAACCGCCATTAACTACAAAGAAATATTAAATAAATTGGGGCTTGAAAACGAATTATTTTCAATAAAAACTATCTTAGAAACAGCTTGTAGTATTCAAATATCGTTGCCGCTTTTGAATGACAAAGCAAACCTGCAAGCGATTTCTCAAGGTTACAGAGAACGCTTGAGAGCTGTTAAGGACGATATAGAAAATCTTTTTATACACGCTGAATCTGAAAGCGGAAAAAATACCGTACAGCTTAAAATAGAAGCATTTTTCAATATGCTTTTTTTTATTGCGAAACTGAATGAGCAAAGCAACGCTTTTCATAATTTAATCATATACATAAAAAATTCATCCTCCGAAAATCTTCAGAACCTCGCTTTGTTTTTGTTTTCGGATATAGATACTGATGTGTATTACGCACTGTTATTAAATGAAGGGATTGATAACAACAGAGACGATACTCAAGTACTAGAAACATTTAAAACCATTGCATCCAAATATCAGCCAAAAGAAGCAGTAAGCAACCTTTCAACACCTAAAGAAGAAACATTAAGAATTAACACCAATAGTAGTAGCAGTGCGCATGCTTTCTTTAGTGAGCCGAAAAAAATACAGCATGAGACAATTGAAAAAAATCCTTCCAATTCAACCGTGGGAAGCACTCCAAAAGCGTCAGAGATTTTGAATGATTTATATGTTGGAATCGATGTTGGAAATACGTATATTGAAAATGCTGATGATGAACAGTACACTTATAACGTTGAACAAAATAATGATATGAATATGGATATGGATGAATATCCAGAAGATGAAGCTCAAGAATCTAGCAGTGAAGATGAAGATGATTTTACATACCCAGATTATGAAGATGAAAAAGACATGGATACAGTAGAGATGTCAGAAGAGAGTGATAACACAAAAAATCCCGCCAAAAAGGTGTCTAGCGAAAATCAAGAAGATGTAAAGATGATGGATTCGTTTGAAGAGAAAACAAATGAAATGAGTAATATGAATCTAAATAGTAGTGCATTGAAGGACGAAACCAAACCATCTCCAAATATTCCTTCTACCATAAAATTAGAGATAAACGGAATTTCTGTAGAGGTTCGTCGCGGTGTCAAAACACCTATACCGATTACGGATTTAAAAGCCGCTTTTTTTAATAATTTTGATTTATTAAGCAACGCCACAAAGAAATGGTCTTGCATGTCTGTATTAGAAAAATACGATCGTTTGATGTATCCTAATGATAATGAGGATATCTTAATCGAGATTGATAAAAAATCATATGTAGACAGCGAGTTTTTTCATTTGAATGATAATACCGACAAACCGATATCAGTCTCAATTCTCCCTTCTGATTTCTTTATAGCTAAGATAGCATCTTGTTTACCAGATGGAGAAGTTATTCCAAATAATTCAACTTCGTCAAGTGCATTATCAACAAATGTTTCTCAACCGCCAGCAATGCTGAAGGATCTAGAGCCAATAACAATATTGGATATCTACAAGCTCAGTAAATTTTCTGGTTCAAATGTATTGATTATCAAAGATGCTGAACATGGTTTTTGCGCATATGCATATGGAGAAGAATTTGCGCGAACAATGGCACTAACGGCGTATCAAAACGGTGTCCCTTTCTGCTACAGCAAAAAAGAAGGTCTCTCCAAAGGTATCATCATAAACTTAGAATTACTGATACCTGAGAATCTTAAAAACTTTAAAAACGAGTTTGAAGATGCGTTTATCACAATGCTCATCCAAAGAACAGATTTGGAACCAGAGCCAGGAAAAACTATAGCTGAACCAACTGGCGGGCTAACTTATGTAAAATTTGACACAACAATACAGAAGCGAGAATCATACTTTGCGAAAAAATTTATGGAGGTAGTCAATGAATATTTTCCTTTCACTAATTTTTCTCATTTAGCTTCGACTGTTACAACAACAACAACAACAACCACTACTACTGCTGCTGCTACCACTACTACGCATAGACAATCCTATTGACTTCATGAGTGTCAATCCGAATTGAACCAACATTTTTTTATCAAATGTAGTGTCCACTTTTGTTAGAGCATACCAGTTGAATAAATATTTTGTGGCGTGTATTAATTTTGTAATAATTGAGTTTTATACTATCAATTATCGTTTATGCAGTATGATTTGGGATATTTTGATGAACAGACATGTAAGCTGGAACCTCTAGAAAATCCTTTTGGGGCTAAAGTGTTACCTATGTCTTCGGTATAATCTGTAACCGGTAAAGCATTTTGAAACATTTTGTAACGTTTTGTGCAGTTTTAAACCATATTCTGATAAACCATTTTAACTCTCATTTCTGAGAATAAGATTAATAACTGATATTATTTATTGGATTAGCATTTTTTGTATCAATTACAACGCTCTTATTAATGTTCATAGCATTTTCAGTTATTAATGCTTTTTTTTGGTTGTCATCAAAAAAAGGAGAGGGGGTTTCTGCAAAAATTTCTTTGTTTTCATTGTTATCTTGATTTGTTTTATCCGGATTGAGATAAACATTGAGCATAACCTCGGCTTTCGTATTTTTAAAGTCGGTTGCAATTTTTAATGCGTCACCTGATTTGGTTCCTTTTGATAGAATGTTAACGCCTAATAGTTCTTTGTTTTCTAGTAATATTTTAACAATCTCTATATGTTTTGAACTTACACAAGCTTTTCGCAAAGCCAAATTATAATCTTGTTTCTCAATCGCTATCTTTAAAGAGGAAATATCTTTGGCAAGACTGAGAAGTTTATTGATGATGATCGGTTTGTAAAAATCAAGGAACTTACTTTGTAAATCAAGATAACATACATCAATATTTTGTAATTCAAATTCCATTTCTGAAAAAGGAATAGAAGACTTAAAGTCAAGCGGATGAGTGCAAGCATCAATGTTTTTATTATAAATAATCTTTCTCCATGTATCCGCAATAATTAAGTGCTCTTTATTTTTTAAAAAGAAAGCGCCATTTTTATCAGAAGTTATATTTTTTAGCTCTGGATGATTTTTTAAAAGTTCTGCATTTCTTGGGATAAGAATTAAAAAAGTATGTTCAACCGTATTTAAAGTATGGGCTTTAAAAATAACGTAATTGGTATCAATCATGGGAGATTTTTTTAATGTCATTCCCAAAAATAAAGATTGCTCATTACAATCACCAATTTTTGTTTTCAGTATCGTTTGAAAAGCGGGAATAAATTCGAATTTATCCAGTTGATCTCTCAGTATTTGATACCGAGCATCATGCGCTGTAATGGGCTTATAGTTTTCTAGGCCTTCTCTGACGATATTATTTATAGAACCGCTTACCGAATATTCGACTTTTTCCGATACCCAAGCCATGCGGTGTTTAATAAAATGTAAAAATTCTTCTTGCATAATGATAACTCCTTTGTATTATGTTAAATATCTACATGACTAAAAACATGCGCTAGTTTGATACAATACCAAGATTTCCTATTGCTCTTTTCCAAAATCATGATTATTGGTATTTTATCAGCTTTGTTCTATTCAACAAAATTTTTTTTATAGCGGCATTATCTTCTGGTGTGATCAGTTTTAAATTTATCTTTACCTGGACATGGCTAGAGTTTGGGATAACAAGTCCAACACATTTAAAAATAACGACATAAACCCGCCCCAAACAAGCGACAGTCAATTTGCACAACTATGAGCTTCCCAGCCATAGTTTTTAGCTTTAAGCGCATACTCAACCCACTTCTTTGGTTTGTGTCTAAGAAGTAAACGACGTTCATGATAAAATTCTAACTCTACAATATACAACATGCAATAGTTTTCATATTGGAATCTATTATTTTACGTTTATTACATCAATTTATTTCAACTTTTCATTCAGGGTACAGTTCACAGTTGAAGAAAATCTGAAAGGCTTGATAAATAAGTATTGCGGTGGTTTGCCGCCCCCCTCTCTGTTGAAATTTTCTGCTCTATAAGAGGGTAGCCAGCATTCTAATATTCTCCGTAATTGATCTGGCGCTACTGGTTTATCAAGAAAATCACTCATGCCAGCTTCGATACATTCTCTTCTGTGTTTTTCAATAGCAGTACTGCAGCATATAATAGGTGTGTCCTTTCTCGGGTTGACTGTTCGATAATGGCGCGTCAGATCTATTCCGTTACTATCAGCCAAATTGATGTCTGAAAATATTATGTCAAAATCTTTTTCAAAAAATACCTTAATGGCTTCTTTGCTTGATGTGACCATAGTGATATCAATAAACCCTAATTCTCGAAGTAATGATTCAAGTACGGCTGCTGATATTGGATCGTCTTCAATAATTAAAATTCTTATAGTTTTCTGATCAGGATTGCTGTTTTCTGTTAATTTTTTCATTGCCATATACCCCTCCTTCTGTTAAATAGAAAAATATCTGATTAAGTATGAAAATATCCGTGATATGGTATATTTGTCTTTGTGTTATCTAATTTGGCTATTTTAATAGATATTAATATCTGTTTCGGATATAGTCAAATATCTTTTATCTTAATGGGATATGAAGGACTATTTTATGAAAAATGATCGTTTTGAAAGAGGTAGTAAGAAAATTCAAGAATTAAACACTCACGCGGACCAAGGACTTATCAATGGGCTTGGCAAGGCTGCTCCTGATTTAGCCAATTATGTTCTCGAGTTTGTATTTGGTGATCTTTATAATCGCGAAGGGCTAGATATAAAAACAAAACAAATATTAACCATCACAATTCTGGCGACGCTCGGCAATGCAAAACCTCAATTGGCTTTTCATATTAAAGGCGGTCTTAATCTTGGAATTACTCGACAAGAAATTATTGATATCATGACACACATATCAGGCTATGCAGGTTTCCCAGCAGCAATTAACGGCGTCAATACAGCTAAAGAAGTTTTTGCAGAATTAGATAACCCTACTGAAAAAACTGAATAAAATTAAATATTTATGGGCCAAACCAGAAACAGGATTGCTAGCGGATTAGGAAGCATATTGGAATGGTATGATTTTTCACTCTATGGATTTTTTGCGCCTGTTTTGGCCCAAATTTTTTTTCCGAATAATTCTGAAACGATTGGAATCATCAAAGCGTTCAGTATTTATGCAACAGGATTTATTGCAAGGCCCATCGGTGCTTTGTTTTTTGGGTATATTTCAGATAAATATGGAAGAGTAAAATTATTAAAGCTAACACCATTTCTGATTACACTGCCGACTTTTTTAATTGCACTTCTTCCTGGTTATCGAGAGATTGGAATTTTTTCGTCTATTGGTTTATTAATATGCAGAATTGGGCAGGGCTTATGTATTGGTGCCGAATTTTCAAATAATATTGTCTACTTGTGTGAATCAGCTTCTGAAAAAAGAAAATATTTTTTTGGCAGTATAGGTGCATCAACGGGGAGCATGGGAATATTTTTAGGATCTTCTACGGCGGCTTTATTTTATGCGATGTTTTCTCACCAGCATTTATTAAATTTAGGTTGGAGAATTGCTTTTGGATCTTCACTAATTGCGGGTATAACAATTTATTTCCTAAGACGAAAACTGAAAGAAGAAAGTTTATATGTTAATCAAATAAATCCTATTGTTGAATCATTTAAATATCAAAAATCTGATTACTTGAAAGTTTTTGGATTAACTTATCTTTCAGCAACTTCTTACTATTTTATTTTTGTTTTCTTACCAAATTTTGCAAGTCATAATTTATCACTTCATCCTAAAGATACTTTCACAGATAATGCTTTTGCATTATTGACACACTTACTCATCACAATTTCATTGGGATTAATGACAGATAAAATTGGCGGGATAATCATGACAAGAATTGCAAGCATTCTTTTTATTTTTTTAAGTTTTCCGATTTTTTATTTATTGATTCAATCACCATCTCATTTTATTTATTGTGTTTATTTATTTTCAATTCTGTCATCATTAAATGCGGCAAGTTTAGCCGGTTTATTAGTGAATATTTTAAAGCGAACAACGCGTTGTACTGTATTTTCATTCTCGTTTAATCTTTGTTTTGGTGTGTTCGGAGGTATAACGCCATTAGTATGCTTCTACATGGCAGAAAAATCACATCATTTAATCACACCGGTGTTTTATTTAATATTTTCTGCTATTATCACTTTCGTCACTTCTTTTTTCATAAAAAATGGACTTCAATATGCAAAACAGCTACGAAGCGATTATTACTGAATCTACCAAAGAAACATTTAACAGCTATATTCAATGTGTAGACATTCCTGAAATTGATTATTTTGCCATCGGTATTCAGAATATTTTGTTAAAAAAAAGTATTTCTTTGATGTCGAGATCTGAATGGCAAAATTTATTCGTTAAAAATAATTTTGCGCCTTATGATCCTGTCAGAAAAGCAATGCTATTTTCCAAAAGAACGATTATTCCATTTTCTGAATTGGACTATTGCAGTTCTTTTGGACAAGAGATTATGCGGCAGCGTGCATTAGAAGGTATTAAAGATGGCATTATATTGATCAAAAAAACAGGTAAATACAATATTATACTCACATTGGGCACAGGATATTCAAGTTTTGATGCTTATGATTTCTTAAAAAAATATCATGATAGAATTGAACTGATTAAAAATGATATTTTTAAAATTATTGAAAAAGATGCAAAAATATTTATTAAAAATACTAAAAAAATTATTCGTCCTTCCAACGATGCCAAATAACGGGCGCTGCGCCTTCTATTTCTACATTATACAATACAGGTTCTTCTGTATTTTCATCAGGATTTAAACAAGCTAAATTAAAACCATTTCGTGAATTTTTGATTAACCTTCGAAAATACTGATCATTATTTTTAAGTTTAATAATACAGTTTTTATTGATGCAAGATTGAATCTCATCGCCAAATCGCATTTTGCCGCCAACATAGTCACCAGGCTTAAAAAATGGTCTCATTTCATCGTTAGATACAATCATTACAACAGCATTTGAATATTTTTCTTTGAAATCATTGGCATCTCGAATCATGGCAATTTCATCATCTTCGATAGGTAGATCTTTATGGGTAGGTGTCGAAAAATATCGGCCAACGGATAATTGTGAAGTTGGATCAAGGCCAATTCCTTCAAGAATCCAATCTTCGTTAACAATAAGGCCTTCTTGTTTATATACTTCAATACATCTTTTAACACCTGCTTGTGTAATATTAACTGTCCCACTTTCCCAGGCTTTAAGTGTCACTTCAGGAAGGCCATACTTTTCTTGTAAATAAGATCGGCTCACGCGAAGCATTGCTCGGATGTATCTCAATCTTTCTCCTGCTGACGAAAGAGTTTTTGTTGCTTGTGTAGGTGCTGTCATCAAGTATATTCGCGTAAATTTAAATTTCCTATTTTTAATAGCTTTTATCATCAAAGGCTATAGTAACAAGAGATGGGGTGTCTTCATACCCGCTCACCCTCAAAAGAATTGCCTTAATAACTTATTTTTATTTAGGGTCTGTTGACAATTGCTCTCCTGGCTCCAAAAAGAGTAGATTTGGCTAAAACTTCGATGCAGCTTGTGCGCATAGGTTAGCCCTGAAGGAGAAGCGAACTCATTAATATTTCTTCACTTTTGTCCCGTGGCTTAATTTTTTCTTAAGGTTTTTATAGTATATTGAGAGAAATTTTTGAAAAGGTACCTTTTTATGGATTCAGATTTTCTAGATAGTTGGCCAAAAAAAAAGCAAACGCAATTTGCGGTAAACACATTAAATGAGTTCATCAAAAGTCGAGGGATCAGTGATAAAGATTTATTTATCATTTGGAACGATGGACGCCACCGTGAAGGCGACCAAAAAACTGTTAGTAGAGATTATGTTGCAATAAACATTAAGCTAGAAGACGACCAGAAAAATTTATCAGAATATATTAGGATTTATAATGCTTTAATGCGTGCAATGCCTGCATTTATCAAAAAATGTACAGTTTCTTTAGCCATTATTCCCATGATTCCAGGAATACAGGGTCAATACATGTTTCAAATAAGCGTTCCAGCAGACGATTCAATTATTGAAGAAATTATTGCTAATGCTTCTGATATTTCCACTGTGTTAAGTACAAAGAATATGTCTGGCATTAAATCAGCTGAATCTTGGATTTGGCCTGAAGCTAATAGTCAAAAAATTAATACCAATAATTCTGGTTTCGAAAATGATTCTCAGGAAATTGATGCTGAGGAGGAAAATTCTTACACAGTATCCACAAACAGCATTGAAGATAGAGACAGTTATTTAGACTCAGAAACAGGAAAAGCACACGCCAACATGTTTGCTCATCAGTTTAATAAAATATGGATGGATGATAAATATACAAATGACAAAGATAGAGTGCTTGCATTGTTAAAAGATTATTCCAAATACGATTGTGACGTCGCCTCATTTTTTGTAAAAGCGACACGTAACCATGTTAATGATATCAAAATGATTATTTCCAATAATGTGAGTTCAAACAAAACACAAAATGATCTGATAAATGATCTTAAATTGCTTGTACAGGATAAACTGAAAAACAATGCAGGCACAATCTCACATTTGCTTGATTTTATTGAAAATAGAGAAAAATACAAAGAATGCCATCATGATTTTTCAACAAATCTAATACGTGCGCTTATTTAAGATAACGAATCATATCGTAGAATACCGCTTATTTTTGACAAATATTGACAGGCTTTTTGAAGTGTTTAAAAAAATCTAGTTAGGGTCTGTTGAGATTGGGCAATTTAATGTTTCTGGGCAAACCAAAATTTTTATTGAGACTAATTCAAATCAGGTTAATACAAAACATCTTATTTCAATATATTCCAAAAGAAATGGATTTATATTGTCGAAACAAAAACTTAATTCAAATCAGAGTCTCAATATTTAAAAACTCCAAAAGTGAGGTTTGAGAAAATAGGTCTGAAGTAATTGAAACACCTCAAGAGCTGTTTATACAGCAGTACAAAAATGATTGTCGCGTTTGGAGCTAGAATCCGCCACGTAGAGTTATTTATGTTCCACAAGCAAAAGCAGGTTCACGTGAGCAACCGATCACTACAAAACTTGCTGTATATTTACAGGATTATTTAAAATCACTCAAGCCAAATCAACTTTGGTTATTTCAAGCTGATAATTCTGATACGGGTCACACCATGAACATTGAAAAGCCTTTTAGGCGTGTTGCAAGCAGGCTTACCAAGATTGGATTTTGGAGATATTCAAGGGGCTGAAAAACAACGATATTTTTCTGCAATACAAGTGAGTATGGATAAAAATTATGAGCCAATAATTGAAGTTTTTTATAAAGTAATTAAAAAAACACTCAAGCTTTATGAGAAGTAGCGCCACCATTTTTTTTAATGACAAAGCTGCCTTTTTTCTCTGAATAACGGACATTTACACCTTCAATAGCAGAAGAGGTAATGACGTGGTCTCGAACCATATCGGCTCGCTGTTTCGGGTTCCGTATAAACGGATTGGTTTTAGACAAGGGTTTTGTATTCATGTTTTTATATTAACATAATTTATATTTTATTAAAAAAATTAAACTAAAATAGCTATTTATGGAAGGAATAAATTAGACAGCAATGAGAAAACGTATGAATATTGCAGAAATTATTATTAATTTAATATTTTTAGTGATTGGTTCATTTATATCATGGTTAATTACTCACTGTTACTACAGAAAAAGCCTAAAAAATCAGCAAATCGAATCCTCAAAAGAAATTACAGCATGGGAACAGATCATTGAAAATTCACAGATAAACACAAATGAGACAAAAAGATTAAATTACATAAATTTAGGAGTAGAGGAATATAATAGACATGGCACACCTTATAGAGTCATAGAAACTTTCAATATCAGTAAAAATGAAAAAGCAGATATTTATGACGCGGTCATGATACGCGTTAAAGGTAGGCCAGGTAAATCGAATCCATATCGAAATAATTGATAGACTCAATAAATTTAGACACAATTACACCAAAATTACACAAAACTCAATTTATGAAAAATCTGAAAACCTCTGAAACGCACGCCATCACTGGTGCCGACGCCCGAAGTCGAATCGGGGACCTACTGATTACGAATTAATTTTTTAGCTGTTTTAATGGTTTTTCTTTACTTGGAATAATTTTGAATTTATTCAAAAATCCATATTTTAATATAGGTTTTTAATCATATTGGATTATAATGGCTTTGAACTAATTTTTATTGTTTCTTCTACATTGTTTCTACATTTGATAAAAAGGATATTTTACATGAAATTAATTAAAAGTGTGATAGATAAGATTGAATCGCCTCTCGATCGAGCTCAAACATTCTACCGAGATAAGCATTTAAAAGGTTTCGCTCTGCGCGTTACTCATTACGGCCAAAAAAGCTTTGTTATTGAAAAATTAATTAAGGGAAAAGTGCGAAGAATTACTCTTGGACGATATGGTGAACTTACCGCTGAAATGGCTAGAAAAGAAGCACTTAAATTATTAGGAAAAATTGCAACGGGGATTGATCCTGTTGCTGAAAAAAAACACACTAATCTTCAATCCATCACTCTTAAACAAGCCGTTCAAGACTATCTCAATTCTCGCAAATCACTTAAAGCTAAAACATTAAATGATTATCGCAAAGTTTTTGAGTTAGCATTTAAAAACTGGAGGATTATTTTTAAATTTGAGGGACAAGATGCGATTTTGATCGATTATCTTGATTATCATTAGCGAGGTTTAATATGAGCGTTATGCATAATCCTTTGCATCCAGGAGAACTAGTAAGAGATGCGCTGTTCAACGAAACTGAACTCCATACTGTAGAAGAAGCCGCCAAAAGGCTTAAAGTGGAAAGAACTACTTTATCACGGCTTTTAAATGGCCATAGTGGCATCAGTGCCGAAATGGCTTACAAGTTATCATTACTTTTAAATACCAGTTGCGAAATGTGGATGAATATCCAAAGAGACTATGAATTATGGAAAGTTAGAAAAAAATGCAAAAAATTACACATAGCAAAACTTGAATCGAGTCATCAGACTGGCACCAACTAAAGATAAAAAAGTATATTTATTTTGAGAAAAGATATGATTACATTACTCAATCATTTGACTATTGCGGTAAAAGATATTGATAAGTCTTTTGAATTTTATCTAAATATAATTGGTTTAACGCCATTGGTAAGATAGAATAATGGCGCTTATTTTTTAGTTGGCAATGAAACAAATGGCTTTTGGTTTTGTCTTAATAAAGATGAAAAACGTATTTCCAATCCATGTTACACACATTATGCTTTCAGTGAATCAAAGGAAAATTTTGTAAAGATGTGTGAGATGAAAGATTAATTGATGTTGTTAATCAGCAGAGAAAATATAAAGTCAATTTGACAACTCTTATGCAAATTGTTTACTATTACTTGTAATTATTTGTTAATTTTGATGCTGATTTTATGTCAACACACACCGACAAACACACTGGTATATCGGTATGCGCACTTCAAGACTGCGCAAGTGTTTGTCGTGCTATTTTCTTCTCTTTCTTTTTTTATTTCTATTTTGGCCTGAATAAGGCCAAATAACTCATATTCCCAACAAATTTTTTATTTATACGAGACTGAAAAAATTCAGTCATTAGAGTTTATTTTTAATATATGAGGTATTTATCATGAAGAAACAAATTATTGCACCAACCTTTGAAAAAAAGGATTTCAAAATATCGAGATCCTGTGGATTCTCAGGATGTGTTCAAGTTGCCTACAAAGATAATATTATTGGCGTAGGTGATACTAAAAATCCTAATGGATCACTTTTGATCTTCGACAAAGAAGAATGGAATGCATTTATCACAGGAGTTAAAAATGGAGAATTTGACTACTAATCATGTTTAATCAAAAATGGGCGAAATGAATTCGCCCTTTTTTTAAAATATTATCAAGACCCCCATTTCATTTTAATATGATTAAATAGCAGTATAACCACCATCAACATAAAGAATATGTCCTGTCACATAAGAACTTGCTGATGATGCAAGAAAAATGTAAGGGCCAATTAATTCTTCTTTATTACATTTTCTACCCAACGGTGTAAAAGTTTTGATTCTTTCTTTTTCTTCCGGTTTTGAATGTATTGATACGCCAGCCATCAGATTATCCACATAGCCAGGTGCTACAGAATTTACGCGTATGTTATCTTTTGCTAATTTCAACTGCCATTGTTTTAGTCAGTTGATTAATCCCGCCTTTTGTTGCTGTATAGGGCACAAGTCCACTTATGCCAATTGATCCTGCAATCGAGGATGTAAATATAATTGTTCCGGCTATCTTATTTTGTAAATAATATTGAACCGCTGCTTGAGAAAGAGCAAATGCGCCTTTCAGGTTAACGTCAACAATAAAATTCCAGTCACTTTCAGAATATTTTTCAACTGGCTTAATGATATCCACACCCGCGTTACAAATAGTAGTTGTCAATGAACCTAAATCAGCAACGGTTTTTTTGATTGCGTTTTGACAAAATTGAAATGATTTTACATCACATAAAACACTCGATACACGATTGTGATATTTACTTTTTAACTGAGCGTATGCTTCATTAAGTTCTGATTCATTTTCAGATGAAATTGCGACTTTGGCACCGTTGCTCAAAAAACCTTCTGCCAAGGTAAGTCCTATTCCGTGACTTGATCCTGAAATCATTACACATAAATCTTTAACATCAAATAAATTATTCACGATATCCCCTGTCCGATAATGTTTTTATCATTTTAAAATATAACAAAAAATAATCACTTTGATAAATAATTATTAGTTATTTGATTTTCGACTATGTCCAAGAAGTTCAGTAATAACCATCCTTGCCTGATGATCTAACTTTTTTTGTACAGGACTTAACTGTTTTGATGTTGGCCCACCATTAATCGGCGAATCAAATCCTGCAATTTCTTTTGCTTGATTCAACCAATATCGCTGCTCATCTGTTCGAATAGGCACATTTCTTCCACAACCGCCTTTGCACCAACTGGGTTGTAATTGAAGACAATCTTTTTTATCTGCAAGATGCGGTTTTATTTTGAGTGATTCCTCTCGTCTTAATCCGAACACTCTTTGAAGCTCTAAGGATACTTTAATATATTTATCTGTAATATTTGAAAAATTAGGATTAAACAGTACTCGATTTTTTTCAGACACATAACCTCTTTTGCCAATATTAAGTTGTGTATTTGATGGCACGAGCTGAGGTTTTTTGATTAAATCAGCTAATTTTAGAATTGCAGATAATCTGTTTTTTATGGTTGCATTGTTAAGTATTTTACTTTATCAAAAATTTACAACAGCTTGAATATGTTTTAATTTCAAACTATAGATATCTGTAATTTTATAGCCAAGTTTAATTAAATCATGTGTAAAATTTAACAGTAGTGATTTAGAATCATGACGAGTAGTAAAACTGCCAAATTGATCTTTCTTTAATACTTGTCTTAAAGAATGCTGTAATTTAGATTTTGCACTGATTATTTATCTCCTTGATTTATATTAATTAAGCTTGGTTCTTGTGACTCTCGTGAACGGACTATAAAATTTAGTGTTAAGTCTCAAGTTTTGTGCCGTTTGACCAAAACCCCAGTTTGCACCGAATATTGCGATGAGTTATCACATTGGTATAGTTATTTTTGATTTTATCCAAGATGAGAATTCTCATCATTACCTATTGTATTGTCCAATCACTCTAAGATATAGTGTTTCTAAGTTTGAGGTAGATCATGGCTGGATCGATAAGTGATGGATGCACTTTTTTATACGGATGCCCTTGCAGGGATTCTTGGTTGTTCAGAGGATGAGTGGATTGCCTTAAACTGATGGGGCGGCAACGTGGCTAGTTTGAGAGCGCCGCCTCTTGATTCTTCTTCCTTCCTCTAAATTATTTTATTGAACAGTTGCTTCTTTTGTATATTCAAGCAGTTGTTTGACTGTCTTGCAAAACGCATCAACAATTTCTGGTTGTTTATTTTTTTGAGGATAAATTCCCCGAATTGTTTTAGTGACTATTC
>Ga0068855_100001078_pt1 | contig 33907 bp, 25 predicted proteins | sample KBSCornC52_FD_66592 | JGI IMG/M metagenome (GOLD analysis project Ga0068855, IMG submission 66592) | Corn rhizosphere microbial communities from Kellogg Biological Station, Michigan, USA - KBS Corn C5-2 | ecosystem: Host-associated > Plants > Roots > Rhizosphere > Soil ...
AAACAGCATTTCTTTTTTCATATCAATGGCTGCTATAAGGCCCTTGCCCGTGATTATGATAATGATGGCGATCTGGATATTGCTGCTATTTCTTTCTTTGCCGATTATGCTACCCGTCCGCAGGAAAGCTTTGTATACCTCGATAACAAGGCCGGTAAATGGGAAGCACATACGTTTCCGTTAAGCCAGCAGGGAAGATGGATCACCATGAGCGCCGGCGACCTCGACGGCGATGGTTTCATCGATCTGGCGCTCGCCAATTTTTCGCTGGCGCCCAGCCCTTTCAAATCATCAGTTAACTGGAAACAAGGCCCGGCTGTGCTTTTTTTGAAGAACAGGGGGAAGCACCCCGCGCCTTAGCACCTTTGCGAGAAATACCTACATTTGCGCGAATGATACAGGTACAATTAAAAAAGAAGATCAGTCAGCGCGTAGCAAACGGGCATCCGTGGATTTTTGCCAATGAAGTAAATGATGCCCCCGATAATGTGGAACCCGGCAGTATTGTAGAGGTATATACACATGATAAAAAATTTGTCGGCAAGGGATATATCAACCCAAAGTCACAGATCCTGGTTCGTTTGTTAACCCGGAAAAAAGACGATGTAGTTAACGAAGAATTTTTCTATAAACGCTTGCTCGAAGCCTGGCAATACCGGCAGCAATTAGGATATGTAGAGAATTGTCGGCTCATTTTTGGGGAAGCCGATTATCTACCCCAGCTTATCATCGACAAGTTCAACGACTATTTTGTTATACAAACCCTTGCTTTGGGCATTGATGTATGGAAGCCCGCCATCGTAGCGGCTTTGGAGAAGATCTTCAAACCCAAAGGTATTTATGAGCGTAACGATGTGCCGGTGCGTGAACTGGAAGGATTGCCTCAGCAAAAAGGTTTTTTATCGGCCCCCTTCGATACAAAGATCACCATTAAGGAAAACGGACTGCAGTTTTATGTTGACGTAGAAAATGGCCAGAAGACCGGTTATTTTTTAGATCAGCAGGATAACCGTCGTGCTATTCAGCATATTGTAAAAGGAGCCGATGTGTTGGGCGCCTTCACCTATACAGGCACCTTTGAAATTCATGCGGCGCATTATGGCGCCCGCTCGGTACTGGGTCTTGATATTTCAGACAATGCCGTGGTGCAGGCTAATCGCAACGCCGCCCTGAATGGTTACGATAAGATCTGCCGTTTCGAAAGCATGAATGCTTTTGATGTGCTGAAAGCCTGGGCTAAAGAAGGAAAGCAGTATGATGTGGTAATGCTCGACCCGCCATCGTTTACCAAAACAAGGGATAATATTCAGAAAGCCATCACCGGATATAAGGAAATCAATCTCCGTGGTATGAAGCTCGTTAAACCCGGTGGTTTTTTAGTTACTTCAAGCTGCACCAACCTGGTGCAACCCGATCTGTTTTTACAAATCATTCAATTGGCAGCCAAAGATGCGCGCCGTAAACTTCGACAGGTTACTTTTCAAACGCAATCGGCCGATCATCCTGTAATTCATGAGTGGGAAAACACGCATTATCTGAAGTTTTTGATCGTACAGGTGTTGTAATCATTCCCGAACCTGTTGTTTGCAGAAATGGGCCTGTTGTAACCGGCAACGCATCCATTGTAACCGTCATTGCACCCGTTGTAACCGGCAAGCGAGCCATTGTTAGACATCAGATGCCCATTGTTACACTTTTTTAGGCCATTGTACAATCGAAAGTGCCCGTTGTAACAAAAAAGAGGGGCGTTGGCCATGCACTGACCCCCGTTGTACAGGATTTAAACGGCGTTGTACTACCAACGATGGCCGTGTGGCATGTTTAAGTGGGCTGTGTACTGCCAAATGACCCGCGTGTACAAGAAAAATTGAAAAAAAACCATAACAATGGGCTTTGTTCACTGAACAATAACCTCGCGAGCCATGCAAAGGCCTGCGTGAGCCATGCATCGGGTCCTGTAAGCCATGCATTGTCTTCTGTGAGCCATGCATCGCCTTTTGTGAGCCATGCAAAGCCCTCTGTGTGGCAAACAATCGCCCGTGAGTGCCTTGCAATGAACCTCTGTATTACAAACAAAGCCCATTGTATACCGGGAAATGGGTGCTGTGTACCTGCAATGGGTCGATTTGCGCAATCAATGCATCCCGAAAGCCGTACAATAGCCTTTTGTTACTTGGAAACCTGGAATTTGCCGGAATCAACCACCTTGCCGGTCTTGTCTTTCAACTGGAAAATGTAAATACCGCGGTAGAAATCGTTTAAGTTAACGGTGGTTTTGGGAGATACGTTAGGAATTTCCTGAACTTTCTTCCCGATGAAGTTATAGATCTGAAGATTGTATGATTTATCGTAACCCTGTTGAAAATCGAAGGTAATTATTGACGTGGCAGGGTTAGGGTAGAACTTTACGATCCGGGGCGCAGGCTCGCCTCCGGGACCTTGTGTGCGATCCTGGCTTTTCGACTGAAGCGACAGTAAAAGGATTGTGGACAATGCGTAAAAAATCTTCATATATGATGATATTTTACAGTTCCGGACCAAGATATTCCCTTTTGATCAAAATTACAACTCGTTCGCCAATTAATTGGCTTTTTATAGGGGATTTCGCTTACAATTTTTATACACTTTACGAACTTTAACCTTTTTTTAATTGATAATAATCAATTGATTATAGTCAAAGCCGACTGTATAGCCTCGAAATCGGGCAGGTCGCCGGCATTCGGCAGAACATCGGCATATTTGATCGTTCCCTGCCTGTCAATTACAAAGGAAGCTCTTTTGGAAACCCCTTTCATTCCATAACTGAATTCGTCGTATAAAGCTCCATAAGCCTTAGACACATCTTTATTGAAATCGCTTAACAGCGGAAAATTTAATCCCTGTTCTTCTTTAAACTTCGCCAGCGTGTAAAGTGAATCTACGCTGATCCCCAGCACCTGCGCATCGATATTATTAAACAATGTAATATTATCGCGTACATAGCAAAGCTCTTTGGTGCAAACGCTGGTAAAGGCCAGCGGAAAAAATAACAGCACCACTTTCTTTCCTTTATAATCCTGCAGGCTCACCCTGTTCTTTGCCGAATCATATAAAGTAAAATCAGGTGCCTGCTGGCCAATTGCTGGTACAATGGTATTTGATTCAGTAATCATGGTATAATGGATAAGTTTGGAATGTGCAAATATAGCAATGTGCTAATTAGCAAATATGCAAATTTGCAAATGCATGGGTTCGCCCCCTGGTATTTCATTTTCAAATTTGCACATTAATTGGTGGCCAGAGACAAAATATTCTTTTGCAGTTCAATATACCGTTTGTAGAACCTTCGCAGTGGTTCGTATTGAGGATCACGGAAAGACATATCCGTTAAGCCGCTGCCTACAGTAACATACTGTATCAGCATATCGTGATCAAAAAAGAAGACTTCACCGTGTTTTATTTCATCTTCATAATAGGACAGGAAATCTGTTTCATATAACTCCATGCAAATCAACCTTCCCCTGTTCATGTAATAGGTTTCGGTGTATTCCAGGGAATCTATGCGGTATCGTACTTCGAATACAATAACATTATTATTGTGAACCGTGTAATACCACGTTTCTTTCAGCGGTTCATCTTTTCGAAGAATTTTATTGAGGTAGAACGTTCGCTGCGATTTGAGCGACAGGCTATCTGTTTCGTGAATGACCTGGTCGATATTCGTTCGCCAGTCATATCTGTTTTGGGTAAACGCACCTGAATAAATGAGCAGTAAAACAATGGACAGAAGCATTGTTATGGCCGTTCCTGGTTGTAACGAACGACGGTAGGTCATTATCGCTGCCGGGATTCTCATGTTTATTAAATTTAAGATTTTATCAGCGAATTATAAATACCAGATCAGAAAAAAATTGACACTCTGAAAAGTTTTCCGGGGGATATGGAAAATCATGTTTAACCTAAGGAAGTTGGTTCATGGGAGGATTACAAGACTGTAAAATGACCTGCCTAAAATAAGTGTCTTCCATGGCTTGTTTTGTACTGATTGCACTGCAAATAAATTGCTCCCTTACCAGTTAGTTTATCAGGATCAATTTTTTTGAAGGAATGACCTGGTAAAATCCCGGTTGTTTTTTATACCGGTGCCAATGACCGGTAAGCCATTAGAGTTTTGGTTTATTTTAGAAAGCCTGCGAACAATCGATTCATGGTTTTTGGGGAGGTAAGAAGCAAATATATAATAGGTACAATTCAATGCTTCTTCACAACGGCGTTTTACTGTTAAATCCAATGCAATATTTGTTCCTGCTTTCAATTTTTCAACAAACGTTTGCGTATTTTTTTGTTCGGTCACTTCTTTATTTTTGATTCTTCGACTTCGCCCGGAATCTTACTCCAATACGTCGTACACAGGAAACCAAAAATCGTATGTATCTAAAACTGCTTGCATCTACCGTTGTCTTTACTCTATTTATCCTATTCGTAAAAGCGCAGCCGTCCGTTGCCTCGACACCTCCTATGGGATGGAATAGCTGGAATTTATTTGAAGAAGAAGTTTCCGAAAAGCTGGTTAAGCAAATTGCCGATGCCATGGTGAATTCAGGTATGGCAGGTACAGGTTATCAATACCTTGTGATCGACGATTTTTGGGTAGGCGGCCGTAACGCAAAAAACGAATTGTTTCCCGACCCCGTACGGTTTCCAAATGGTATGAAGGTGCTGGCTGACTATGTACATTCAAAAGGATTGAAACTGGGCATTTATTCCGATGCCGCTGCACTAACATGTGGCGGCGTTACAGGTAGTTACGATTTTGAAGAGCAGGATGCCGCCACCTTTGCCGCCTGGGGCATCGACTACCTTAAATACGATTACTGCAATGCACCCGACGATATGGTATCGGCTTTTGCGCGCTATAAGAAAATGGGCGACGCCCTGCACAAAACCAACCGCCCTATTGTGTATTCCATTTGTGAATGGGGACAGCGCCAACCCTGGCTATGGGCAAAAGCCGCCGGTGGTAACCTTTGGCGCACCACCTGGGATATGCGGGATACCTGGCTCAGCAATGAGTACAACGCCGGGCACAATGGCATTATCAATACCATTGATAAACAAAACGGACTGGAAAAATACGCCGGCCCCGGCGGATGGAACGATCCCGACCTGCTGGTGACTGGTTTATTCGGAAAAGGAAAATCATCTTCTTTGAACGGCCGCTATACCGGATGCACACTCACCGAATACCGCAGCCAGTTTGCCCTGTGGTGCATGCTGGCTGCGCCGCTGATGGTGAATCTCGACATACGTAATATCGATAGCAGCATAAAAGCCATTTTGCTTAATAAAGATCTGATCGCGATCGATCAGGATGCTTTAGGCAGCCAGGCCTCGGTGATCTATAATCAGAACGATCTGGAGATCTTTAAAAAAGAATTGTCGGGCGACCGCTATGCGATTTGCATTTTGAACAGAAGCGCTGAAAATAAAACCTTCTCTTTTTCAACCGGTTCAGATTTTAAACTGCACGGCCAATGGATGGTGCATGAAATATTTACGAATAAACGATTGAGATCTGTTAAAAAAGCAGAAGGAAAAATAAATGCACACGATTGTGTGGTGTATGTGTTGAATGCAACGGACGCATCTGAATAATTCAATAACATCCCATGATTTCCTTTGGAGCGATTTGCAAAAATCGCTGCAAAGAAAATTGATCATTTGATTCAGGCTTTAAAACTTCGGACACAGCATCTTATACTCACTGCTGTTATCGCGATGCAAAAAGCCTATATAACTCAGTGATAATTCAAAACCGCCCTGACCCATACTGGCTGTTTTTAACTGCGATACGTTAACATCGTAACTAAGGGCAGCTGCCAGATGGCTCCATTCTATTTTAAATACAGGCACCAGCGCATCTTTCCAACGCAACAGTAAGCCACCCGTCAACGTATATAAAGGATTGTCTACATCATCACCTAATTTATACGAGTACAATGCACCGCCAATGGTTTCTTTATAAGTGCCCTGTACCGACCGATCAGCCTGCAGCGTGAAGTAGGAATAATCATCAACCGCCCATTTGATACCTATTGAAGCTACATATTTGGCATGAAGCTCAATGGAAGGATTTTTATAAAAAGAATTTTTAGGACGGTTCAAATGATGAAAAGCGCCACCGATAAAAAAGCTGTTTCCCTGGTTTGGTCCGAACGTAGTATTAAAGCTCATACCCACACTCGCGTCCCAGGTAGTATAATTGGGCGACAACATTGTTTCACCGGTTGGCAGGCTGCCGTCGTAAGAGCCGCCGTTGTATTGATTATCGGTTGTGATCTTGCTTATATCAATGCTTTTATGGATCAGTCCGCCCATAAATCCCAGCGACAGATACATTGTTTTATCATCACTTAACGATTTATGATAGTTCAATGCAGGAAGAATATGGGTGGTAGTTAAACCAACGGTACCGGCTTTGTCGAATACGCACTGCAAACCGGTTGTAATAAAATCGTTGCCGGTGCCTACCGGCATTTTATATTCTGCATTCAGCGAGCCGGTTTTGTAGGCATTGGTAACGCTGTTCCATTGATCGCGGTAAACGCCCTGTATGCGATAGTCGCCGGTATAAATACCTGCCAGTGAAGGATTGCGTAACAGGGGTGCCTCAAAAAATTGCGAAAAATGAATATCCTGCCCCTTTACTGTATACAGGGACAGCAGGAATATAAAGCCGGCAAAAAATGGTTTATATCCGCGGCCGGTGATCATTGGTTGATTTTTTTAATTGTTAATTGTTAATCGGCAATCGTGAATCGGCAGTCGTGAATCACTGATCGGTAATTGCCGATTGCCGACTGCCGATTCACGATCTATCTCACAAGCGCTACATTACCCTTAACCGGAACTATGGCGCTGTTTTCACATACAAACTCTATAATGTAAACATATACATCGGCTGGCGCAGGCTTGCCCTGGTAAGTGCCATCCCACCCGCCGTTGGGCGTTCTGTCGTTTGCCACGAAATTCATTTTTTCAAATACCATTTCGCCCCAGCGGTTAAAGATGCGCATGCCGTTTATTCGTGCCAGTCCCACACCTCTTGGTGCAAATACATCATTCACGCCATCGCCATTAGGCGAGAAAGTATTTGGTATAAAATAGTTTAATCCGTTACATACAACAGTAACCGTTATATCTTTTGTAAGGGAGCATCCATATTGGTCTGTGGCCTTTACATGATAGGTGGTGGTCTGTTTGGGATTGGCGTACGGATTGGGACAATCGGTACAGCTCAGATTTTTTGCCGGCGTCCACGTCCACGCGGTAACATCAGGACTATAGGTTACAGGCAATGTTACTCCCATACTTACCGGTATAACCGGATCTTCAGCAATGGTAATATCGGGTATGGGTGGTACAAAGATGTTTTTGCTGGTGGTGTCGCTGCAACCGAGTTTATTGGTCGCCTGCAGATGAGCGGCATAATTACCGGGGCCAGGGAAATTGAGCGACACATTTTGTGTTGAAAGAGAAGTGCCGTTACCGAAATCCCACTTCCAGGTAATGGCCGTGTCGGGCACTGCCAGTGTGCCTTTTAGTGTAAGGTTTTGGTTCACGCAAACAATACTGTCGCCAACAATGATGGGGTCAGGTGTTCTGAAAACCCGTATAGTGTCGGCAATTGTTTTTGTACAACCAGCCTGTGTGGTTACGGTCTGCGATACAGAGAACGTGCCCGGTTGCTGATAATAGTGAATAGGGTCAACGTCAGATGTGGTAGCTGTGCCATCTCCAAAATCCCACGTTCTTGTTACTACCGGATCGTTACCAATGGTATAGTTGGTGAAATAAACGGTTCCTGAATCACAAAACTTTTTCTTGTCTTCTGCAAAAAATGGTTCGGCGCCAATTACTTTAATAGCTGGTCCGCTTACATCGGCAATACAACCCTGCTTGTCGGTATAATGCACATAAGGACCATAAAATGCAGGTGAAGTGTACAAGTGCTGATAGGTGGTCGCCATGGATGTGTCGATCACGCCATCGCCAAAACCAAATGCAAAATGCAGATTGGGTGGCGTGGTAATTGAAAAATTAACCAGCAATTCATTACATGCTTCCAGTGGCGGCCCATAGTTGAGCGTTGTAACAGCTCCAGGATTATATACATGTACCATATGACTGGCCGAATCAATACAACCGCCATATCCCGTTAAATACAGCTTAGCTATAAAGTCGCCATACGTATTATAAAAATGGCTGGGGTTCATTAATGTGGAAGTGGCGCCATCGCCAAAATCCCATTCAAAAGACTGATAGTCCTTACCCCGGAATACGAATTTGGTTTCAAGGGGCGGACAGATCGTTGTAGTATCCTGTATGTCAAAAGCAGGTTTGGGTTTTATAGTGGTTATGTAACCGGTACGGCTAATTGAATCTGAACAACCTCCCCGTTGGGTAACCACCAGTTTCACGGTATAGGTAGTTTCACCGCCACCATAGCTGTACACCGGATCCTGTTGTGTGGAGGTTGCGCCATTGCCAAAATTCCATAAATAAGTCAGATTATTTCCCGAAGAAGTATCTCTGAAATGTACATCCGATGTGGGGCAAACGGTTGTAAGATCCGATGTAAAATCTGCCTTTGGTGCAGAAATGAAAATAGTATCAACCAGTTTGGCTGTATCGGTACAACCCATATTATCCTGCACGATCAGTTTCGGTACAAATTCGCCGGTGTCTGAATAAATATGAGTGAAGGGCGCCTTGTTAAACGACTGTGTTTTTCCATCGCCAAACTCGAATGTCCAGTTTTGAATACTACCTGCCGGGGTAGAAAGATCATTAAACGCAATAGTGGCGTTTCTGCATCCTCCCGAGGAGGCTTCTGTAAATTTGGCAACAGGGCCGGTGATCGTTATCACGCCGGGATATACCTGTGTATCTGTACAGCCGTTAATATCTGTTATGGTGAGGCCGATACTATGTTGGCCCGTAGTGGCAAAGCTTGTTGTAAAGGAAGGACTGCCGCTCGGTGCTGTATACGGTCCTCCGTCAACAGACCATTGCCAGGTTAAGATCAGTAACTGATTATTGGTTGATGTGAACGTTACGTTCGCGTTCTTACAGGCAGTTGCCGGATTGGTAAATTTGGCTATTTCCTTAACCAGTCTTACACTGTCGACATATGTATCGGAGCAGGAGCCATTTGTTACAGTAAGCGTAACCGGGTATGTTCCATATCCAGGGAAAGTAAAGCTGGGATTTTGCGCATTATCTGTTCCCAATGACGGGTTTCCAAATTGCCAGGAATACGTAACAGCACCATACGATGCGTCGGTCTCTGATTTATCGGTAAATGGTACAGTGAAGTTGCCGCAGGTAATCTTATAAGTAAATTTTGCCACCGCTGGTTTTATATGAATTGTTTGACCAGCGCTGGTCATAGGACAGCGATTGTTAAATGCTGTTAACTTAACAACGAATGTGCCCGTGTCTTTATACTTGTGATCAGGGTTTTGAGCATTGACGGTAGTGCCGTCGCCAAAATCCCATGTCCAGAAATCAACTGGTTGCGGCGTAAGATCATTGAAGTGCGCAGGCTGTGATGCACAAATATCTGCGTTCGATATACTGAAGTTTGGTGCAGGTGGTGTTCCTGTTCTCACCGGATCTGCCAGTACAGTAGTTACAGAACATCCGGTATTGGTAGTAATGGTAAGCTTAACCGTAAAGGTGCCTGTGGTTGTATATGTATGTGTGGCATTCTGGCCGGTGCTGCTTGTACCATCACCCCAATCCCATTGCCAGTTGGCTACTCCGTCAATGGCATTAACATTTGTTGTAGGGGTAAAGGTGTATGGAACACATCCGCCGGCAGCTACATTGGTAATGCTTGCCGTAGGAGGAGTGATCTGCACAATAGATGGTTTGGAAATGCTTCCCTGACAACCTCTGTTATCGGTAAAAACAATTCTTATTGAATATATGCCAGGCGCGTTGTACGTATGGGTGGTTGAAGATCCGTCACCGTAACTGCCATCTCCAAAATCCCATTTCCAATCTACAATAGGCGATGGTGAATTGTCTTTGAAATTTACAGTAAGCGGCGGTTTACACGAAAAGTTGTTGGTAACAGTAAAGTCAACGGGTGGGCTCGAACGCACATGAAGTTTATGAATGGCAGAATCTATACAGCCCGAATAGGCATTGTACAGCTTTATTGTATAATCGCCCGGATTGACGAATATGGCAGAGTCATCAACATTTGTTGATTTGGAGCCATTGCCAAAATCCCATATGGTTTTTATTGGCTTAACCGATGAATTATTCGTGAACCATACATGCTCGCTCTGGCAAACCGTATCAGGCGCTTTTATAGCGGTAGTAGTTCCGTTGAGGTTAAGCGTCTTTGTTATCGATGCCGAACAGCCGAAGTCGCTGAACGCCGTGAGTGTAACATTATAATTGCCGGAGGCTGCATAGGTAGTACTGGGGTTAACCTGCGATGAATTGGTGCCATTGCCCAGGTCCCATTGATACGACATATTACCGGGGCCGGCGCTTTGGTTGGTGAAGTTAATAGTGTATGGGGCCTGACAGGTGGTGGCCTTGCTGTTATCGAAATTAGCTGTAACACCCGAAACAATTCTTATGTAACGACCTGCAACTGCTGTTGATTTACATCCCGAACTGCTGGTCACTGTAAGCGCTACAGAATAAAATCCAACCGCCGAATAGGTTTTTTGAGGATTTTGAGCGGTAGAAGTTGTACCATCTCCAAAATCCCATTGCCATGAAACGATATTGCCATTATTGGATGTGCTTTTGTCGGTAAACTGCACATTCACCGGTACGCAACCAGTGGTAATATCTGCACTAAAACCGGCTGACGGAGATGCATAAACAGTTATGTAATTGGTTTTGGTAATACCATTGGTACCGTCGGCATTCCGTACTACCAACGTAACTGTATAAGTGCCAGGTGTTGAATAAGTAACAGAAGGGTATTGTACATTCGACAAGGTACCATTGCCAAAATCCCAGTTCCAGAATTTAGGATTACCTGTGGTGAGGTCCCTGAAGCTAACTGTTAATGGAGCGCAGCCCGCGGTTTTATCGGCAGAAAATTCGGGCGTCATGGTTTGCGAGTAGCTGTTGAATGCCAATAACATTACGAATGGTAAATAAAACCATGATTTAGTAAGCATTCGTTGGTTGACCTTGTTGAAGCAGATCAGTTTGTAAGGGCTTTCACAAGGTAATAGTCTGAATTTACTCAAGTGCAATGAAAAGTTTTATTGTTTACAGGCGCATCACCACTCGCACACAAATCCTCTATTGCCATGCAAACCTTGTTCCCGGTAAACTTTCTTTCAAAATGTAGAAATCAGGTTGACCAAATGGTTGTGCATGGCAGAATTCTTAATCACTGCCGGGCAATGCATTAACAGGTTTACCGGATACGGAGATCGTAAGGGGTATTACATAAGATATAGAGGTCTGAAGCAGATATGTTTGATAAGTTGCGGGTTGAATCAGGGGAGGCTTTTCAACTTATTAACCTGTGCGTATTTGTTTAGGTACGGAATATCCAAAAGCCCCGTTGGGATATTTCCGGGCGGTCGTTATTTTTTGACTAATGATAATTGGCAGAGGCCGGCGTTGGTTGTCATTTCAGCTTTTACGTAATCCCAACCGCTGTCTTTAAGTTTCCATACGCCATTTAGTTTTTTAACCGGATTACCGGCCAACGAAAATTGTGCTGTAATGGTAGTATCAGAGACATTGCCTGCCCAGGTACCAGTGGCAGAGGTACTGTCTGAATTTGCCGTTACCATTCCATTCTGATAAAACTGGAAGGTGTAGTTTAAAAACTGGTTTGAAATGTTGTTAGGTCCCTCAATATATTGCTCAACGATCCACACGCCATTGGTTATGGCGTTCATCACCATTTGCTGCTCCTTTTTTTCAATGGCTTTTTTGCACGATAAAGAAGCAAACAGGGCAAAGCACCCTGCAATAATCAGAGGTAAACGCTTGTTCATGATCAGGCGACTTGGTTTCAGATATTAAAATTTATAAATATCCTTGTATTTGCCAAGTAAATAGGTAATAAAATATTCAATATCGAGTGTTTTCCCGCATACCTCTTTGCAAAGCTGCTCGCTGGTAAAACGGCGGCCTTTAATGTGTATATTTTCACGCAACCACTGCAGCAGGGCGCTGGTATTGCCTTGCTGAATTTGCTGGTTTAATGAGGGAATCGCCTGATTTGCAAACGAATAGAACTGGGCAGCGTAAAAACTGCCAAGGCTGTAAGTGGGGAAATATCCAAAACTGCCATGGCTCCAGTGCACATCCTGCAGGCATCCCTGCTTGTCGTTGGGTACAGTTACGCCCAGCAACTGGCGGTATTGTTCGTTCCAGAAAGCGGGAATGTCGTTCACCCCTATGGTTCCCTCAATTAGCCGCTTTTCCAGCTCATAGCGGATCATGATATGAAAATGATAGGTCAGTTCATCCGCCTCGGTTCGTATCAGAGAAGGTTGTACTTTATTAATGCCTTTATAGAACTGATCTACCGACACTTTTCCCAATTGCTCAGGAAAATATTGTTGCAGCACTGGTAACCAGCGTTCACAAAAAGCCCGGCTGCGGCCCACATGATTTTCCCACAGGCGCGACTGTGATTCATGAATAGTATATGAAGCGGGTTCACCCAGCGGCAGTCCGTATTCTTCAGCGGGGAGCCCCTGTTCGTACAAAGCATGTCCTGCTTCGTGAATACAGCTCCATACCATATTGCTCAGATCATTTTCATCGATCCGGGTAGTAATGCGAACATCGCGGCTGTTGAAATTAGTAGTGAAAGGATGTTCTGAAAGGTCCTGACGGCCTGCTTCCATATCATAGCCAAGTTCTTTCACTACCTGTATGCCAAACTGCCACTGTTTTTCTTTGTCGTAATGCTGTTGTAAAAAACTGTCATCGGCCAGCGGCTGTGCGCTGATCTTATCCAGCAGGTCTTTCAACGGTTGCCTGATGGAATTAAATACCCCATCCAGCAACTGAACCGTGGCACCTTTGTCATGATCGTCGAGTAAAGCATCGTATGGATGTTTTTCATAACCCAGCATATCGGCTTCCTGTTTTTTTAATTCAACCAGCCGTGCCAGGTCATTGGCAAAAATGGTAAAATCCTTTGCCTTGCGCGCTTCCATCCAGCTATGAAAACTTTTGTTCACTGCTTCGGCCAGCGTACGAACAAAAGAAGAAGGGAATTTTTTTTGTTTGGAATAATCCTCCCAGGTAAGCTCCACATTTCTTTTTTCTTCGGGCGATAACTGATCATCAGCAAGCAGGTTTTGCAACTGGCCGCCCAGCTTCTCGTCGGTAAAATAGCGATGAGCAATTTCTGAAAGCGTAGCGATCTGCTGCCCTCTTATGGGAGCGCCCTTAGGCGGAAGATAAGTTTCCTGGTCCCACTGCAGTACAGCCGATGCATAGCGCAGGTCGGCAATTGTATGCATAGCTGTTACATAATCTGTATAAAGCGTTTTTGTTGTAGTTGTCATACCTGAGCATTTTACTTTCAGCATGCGAAAATCGGCTTTTTTTGCTAATTCCTTCATTCTCCACATCATACATGTAGTAATACAGGCTATTGGCAGATACAATGAAATGGTTGTATAAAACTATCAACAACCTGTGAAAAACTCATTTCCCGATTTGGTCGCAGGCATATTACTTTCGTTGCCGGGTCTTACAAATAATTTGTTCCGGTGCAGGTTGATGCCATCTTACCAAATCAATCTGCTTAAAAGGGAACCGTGTGCAAATCACGGGCTGACGGGCAACTGTAAGTTGGTGAGCGGAAATTGTAACAGATTTCCAATCACATCGCTGATTCTCTTATACCACTGCCGATAACAGGTGAAAGCCGTATCAGCGGGAAGGTGCAGCAAAATCAACAAGCCAGGAGACCTGCCGTAACAAGTAAGTTTGGAACCTTCCCGATAAGGTACAGGCAATTGATACACTTCAGCTTAAAACACGAAGTTATTGGGGTTGTCGTCGGCTGTTGTACCGCATTAACTAACCTTGTAACATTATTACTATTTATGCAGTACGAAAATGAAGTGTTGCTGAACGAAAACAAAGACCGCTTTGTTATTCTGCCTATCAAATATCCCCGCATATGGGAAATGTATAAAAAGCATGAAGCCAGTTTCTGGACGGCCGAAGAAATTGATTTAAGTGGTGATCTGAAAGACTGGGCCAACCTGAATGATGGGGAGCGTCATTTTATTTCACACGTACTGGCATTCTTTGCCGCCAGCGATGGCATTGTAAATGAAAACCTGGCGGTGAACTTTATGAGCGAAGTTCAATTGCCCGAAGCACGTTGCTTTTATGGTTTTCAGATCATGATGGAGAACATTCACTCCGAAACATACGCATTGCTGATAGATACCTACGTAAAAGATCCGGCTGAAAAAGACAGGTTGTTCCATGCTATCGATACGGTTCCCGCCGTAAAGAAAAAAGCCGAATGGGCTTTGCGTTGGATCGAGCAGGGCAACTTTGCAGAACGGCTTGTTGCATTTGCTGCAGTAGAAGGTATCTTTTTCAGCGGCAGCTTTTGCTCCATTTTCTGGTTGAAGAAAAGAGGGTTAATGCCCGGACTTACATTCAGTAATGAGCTTATCAGCCGCGATGAAGGTTTGCATTGTGAATTTGCCTGCTTATTGTACAGCATGCTTAATAACAAATTGTCGCAGGAACAGGTATATACTGTTATCGGCGATGCAGTACGTATTGAAAAAGAATTTATCACCGAAGCCCTGCCGGTTGATCTCATCGGTATGAATGCACGGCTCATGCAACAGTATATTGAGTTTGTGGCCGACAGATGGTTGAGCGAACTGGGTTATCCAAAAATGTTCAATGCAACCAATCCCTTCGATTTCATGGAAATGATCTCGCTGCAGGGTAAAACCAATTTCTTTGAAAAACGTGTAGGTGATTATCGTAAAGCCGGTGTAATGGCTAACAAAGAATCACAACAGTTTTCGTTAGATGAAGATTTTTAAATTTTTAAAAAGATTGGCATGTACGTAATTAAAAGAAACGGAAAAAAAGAAACAGTTAAGTTTGATAAGATCACTGCACGTATTCAGAAATTATCTTACGGACTAAGTTCGCTGGTTGACGTAATTGAAGTGACCAAAAAAGTGATTGAAGGTATTTACGATGGCGTTACCACCACCGAACTGGATAATCTGGCTGCTGAAACGGCTGCTTCTTTAACTACCAAACATCCTGATTATGCGTTGCTTGCTTCGCGCATTGCAGTAAGCAATCTGCATAAAAATACCGAGAAGTCATTCTCTGGTACTATGCGCAAATTGCACCAGTATACCGACAGCGCTACCGGCCGCAGAATGCCGCTGATAGCCGATGATATCATGGAGATCATTGAAGCCAATGCCGAGTTGCTGGATAGTTCAATTATATACGACCGCGATTTCGGGTTTGATTATTTTGGTTTTAAAACACTGGAAAAATCGTACCTGCTGCGTGTTGACGGTAAAATAACCGAACGTCCCCAACACATGTACATGCGTGTGGCCATAGGTATTCATAAAGAAGATATCGAAAACGCTGTTAAAACCTATAACTTAATGAGTGAGCGCTGGTTCACGCATGCAACACCAACGCTGTTCAATGCCGGCACTCCAAAACCGCAGATGTCGTCGTGCTTTTTATTAACCATGAAAGACGACAGCATCGACGGTATATACGATACGTTAAAACAAACAGCCAAAATTTCTCAAAGCGCCGGCGGTATTGGCTTATCTATTCATAATGTAAGAGCCACCGGCAGCTATATTGGTGGCACCAATGGCACCAGCAATGGTATTATACCCATGCTGCGTGTGTTTAACGATACTGCCCGTTATGTTGACCAGGGCGGTGGTAAACGCAAAGGCGCCTTTGCCATTTATCTGGAACCATGGCATGCCGATATTGTTGAGTTTCTCGACCTGCGTAAAAACCATGGTAAAGAAGAACTGCGCGCAAGAGATCTGTTCTATGCCCTGTGGATCTCTGACCTGTTTATGAAAAGGGTAGAAGAGAACGGTAACTGGAGCCTGTTTTGCCCTAATGAAGCACCGGGCTTAGCTGAAACATTCGGCGCAGAGTTTGAAAAACTGTACCAAAAGTACGAAGCCGAAGGCCGCGCCCGCAAAACCATTAAAGCGCAGGATTTATGGTTTGCCATTCTGGAAGCACAGATCGAAACCGGCACGCCTTACATGTTGTATAAAGATGCTGCCAACGGCAAAAGCAATCAGCAGAATCTGGGCACCATTAAAAGCAGCAACCTGTGCACAGAAATTCTTGAATACACCAGCGCCGACGAAGTAGCTGTTTGTAACCTGGCTTCACTGGCATTGCCCCGCTTTGTAAATGAAGGTAAGTTTGATTTTGATAAACTGTACGAAGTAACATATCAGGTTACACGCAATCTGAACCGTATTATCGATCATAATTACTATCCGATAGAAGAAGCCAGAAAGTCGAATTTACGCCACCGCCCTATTGGATTAGGTGTACAGGGACTGGCCGACGTATTTATCCTGCTGCGTTTGCCTTTCGAGAGTGAGTTGGCCAAAATGCTGAACAAAAACATCTTCGAAACAATATACTTTGCGGCCATGACAGCCAGCAAAGACATGGCTAAGGAACAGGGCGCTTATGAAACCTTTGCCGGTTCACCTTTATCAAAAGGGCAGTTCCAGTTCGATCTGTGGAATGTACAGCCTTCAGACCGGTACGACTGGAATGCATTACGGGAAGAAGTTATGCAACATGGAGTTCGCAACTCACTGCTGGTAGCGCCTATGCCTACGGCTTCTACTTCACAGATCCTTGGTAACAACGAATGCTTTGAACCCTATACTTCAAACATCTATGTGCGCAGGGTATTAAGCGGTGAATTTATCATTGTAAACAAACACCTGCTGAAAGACCTGGTGCAGCTGGGCCTTTGGAATGACACGATGAAGAATAAGATCATTGCGGCCAACGGATCAATTCAGCAGATCAATGAAATTCCTGAAGAAATTAAGGCACTCTACAAAACGGTGTGGGAAATAAAACAACGTCATCTGATTGATATGGCAGCCGATCGTGGCGCATATATCTGTCAGTCGCAATCACTGAACCTGTTTGTTGATAATCCTACAGTTGCCAAACTTACTTCCATGCATTTTTACTCATGGAAGAAGGGATTAAAAACCGGTATGTATTATCTGCGTACACAGGCAGCAGCCCAGGCTGTTCAGTTTACAGTAGAAAAACAAGGCAGCCGCCAGATGGAACCCGTTGTTCCCAAATCGGCTGAAGCTGCTGAGAGCGAATTGCTCAATGGCGGTACCTGCAGTATGGAAGATGGCTGTGTTACCTGTAGCGCTTAACGAATATTAAACATTAAATAATGAATGTCGAATGTTGAAGTTGAAAAAACTTCGATGTTCGACTTTCTTTTTAAAACCCTTCGATATTCAACATTTAATATTCATTATTCAATATTCCCTTATCTTCGTTCCAGTTCTTTACTTTAAAACTTCGTTTTCAGGTGAACTCGCTATTATATAGCTGAGTTATTAAAAAGGAACCGTGTGTAAATCACGGGCTGTCGCGCAACTGTAATTCCCTTCACCGAGTGTTGGGAGAAGCCAGATACTTGCCTGAGAATCGAGACGAATGCTTTCGCGGTCTTAAAGCAGCAGTCAGGAACAGTTAATATCACCCCATTCAGTTACTGTTTCTCTCTAACACTTTATCACGAAAGCATACACATTAAACGTAAAGGCATTAATACTATTCATTAATGTTTAATCAAATGTTTATGCGTATGCTAACACACTCTTTGGGCTTTCCCCGTATTGGGGCGCAGCGCCAGTTAAAAAAAGCCTGTGAACAATATTGGTCAGGCGCAATCGAAAGAAAAGAATTATTTCTTACAGCCAAAAAGATCAGGGAAGAAAACTGGTTACTGCAAAAGCAGGCCGGCATTGACTTAATTCCCTGTAATGATTTTAGCTTTTACGATCAGGTACTCGACATGTCGTTACTCACAGGCGCTGTTCCTCCACGTTATACGCCAGTGGTTACGGATATTAAAGACAATGCAGAAATAGACCTGTATTTTGCTATGGCCCGGGGATACCAGCAAAACGGTCTTGATATCACCGCTATGGAAATGACCAAGTGGTTCGATACCAACTATCATTACATTGTGCCCGAGTTTACCGCTAATCAGCAATTCCGTATTCTGTCTGATAAAATTTTTCATGAGTTCAATGAATGCCGGCGGGTAACCGGTACTATACCAAAGCCCGTATTGATCGGGCCCGTTTCGTATTTATTACTGGGCAAAGAAAAATATGCAGAAGCACAGTCAGCAGGGCAATTTGATAAAACAGATCTCATCAAACAACTTATCCCTGTTTATATAGAAATATTAAGAAGGCTGGAAGAAGCAGGCGCCATATGGGTTCAGCTGGATGAACCATTTCTGGTAACCGATCTCTCTGAAAAACAACAACAGGCTTTTCAGTACGCCTACAAGGAGATCAGAAAACACAGCAGTCTGAAGATTTTACTGGGTACTTATTTCGAAGGGTTGCATGAGAACATACAACTGACGGTTAATCTGCCTGTTTGTGCATTGCACCTTGATCTGGTTCGTTCACCGGAACAGCTGGATGAAGTATTGAAAGTGATACCACCTAAGTTAACAATATCTGTGGGTGTTGTAGACGGGCGTAACATCTGGAAGAATGATTATAGCCGGTCACTTGAATTCATTAAAAAAGCAATTAGCGCTCTTGGTGAAGATCGGGTAATGCTGGCGCCATCGTGTTCATTACTTCATACGCCTGTTGACCTGGACGGCGAAACTGCCATTGATCCTGAAATAAAAAGCTGGATGGCGTTTGCCAAACAAAAGCTCACTGAAATAAACGAGCTGCAGCAAATAATACAGGGCAATAACCAGTTGCTTGCATTGAATCAGCAGGCTATTGCAAGCCGGGCACGTTCAACCCGTATTCATAAACAACCGGTAAAGCAACGCGTAGCTGCTATTAAAGACGAAGACGACAAACGCATCAGCGCATTTCCTGTGCGGCAAAAAATACAGCAACAGCGTTTTCACCTTCCTTTGTTTCCATCAACAACTATCGGTTCCTTTCCTCAAACAGAAAGTATACGACAGCTAAGAGCCAAACTCAAAAAAGGACTTCTTACGCAGTTAGAATATGAAGCAGAAATTGAAAAAGTCACTATAGAAGCGATCCGTATTCAGGAAGAGATCGGCCTGGATGTATTGGTTCACGGTGAATTTGAACGCAACGATATGGTGGAGTATTTTGGTGAACACCTCGATGGATTTCTATTCACGCAAAACGGATGGGTACAAAGCTATGGCAGCCGCTGCGTTAAACCTCCTGTTATTGCAGGTGATGTGAGCAGAACCGGTGATATAACAGTAAGATGGAGCCGCTTTGCACAGGCGCAAACCGATAAACCCATGAAGGGTATGCTTACCGGACCGGTAACTATTTTGCAATGGTCTTTTGTAAGAGATGATCAGCCCAGGTGGCAAACAACTTTCCAGATAGCGCTTGCTATTCGTGATGAAGTTGTGGCTTTGGAAAAAGCAGGTATTAAGATCATACAGATCGATGAACCTGCCATTCGTGAAGGACTACCGCTGCGTAAAAAAGACAGGCAGTTTTATCTTGACTGGGCAGTAAAAGCATTTAGAATTTCTGCCAGCGGTGTACAGGACGAAACACAGATCCACACCCATATGTGTTATAGCGAGTTTAACGACGTTATGGAGCATATTGCTCAAATGGATGCCGACGTAATTACCATAGAAACAAGTCGTTCGCAAATGGAATTGCTCGAAGCATTTGCCCGGTTTAAATATCCCAATGAAATAGGGCCCGGTGTGTATGATATTCATTCTCCGCGTGTGCCAACGGTGGAAGAGATGACGTATCTGCTTGAAAAAGCCGCTGCGCTGTTGCCGGTGCAGCATATCTGGGTAAACCCCGATTGTGGTTTAAAAACCCGTCGCTGGCCCGAAACCATTGCCGCTTTAAAAAACATGGTGCAGGCTGCACAGCAGGCAAGAGAAAAAGTGAATGAGCCGGAGATAGTGTAAGTTATTTACGAAGTGTGTCACGGTTAGTGTGCTAAACGAACCGTGACACACCTTCCTAAACCACAGCTTGTATCTTATATGCTGCATTATGTGTTTTAGTGTTAGTAGATTTTTTCATCGCCATCAAAGCAATCCCCAGCGCAATACCACTAAAGGCAAGGGCTTCGAACACACTGGTTATTTCATTTCCTTTATTGCCATTGGGATCGGCGATCGCGCGTGGAATATGAAGCAATATGAACCACAAAAAGATCATGGCGCTCGCGAGTAAGGCTACCCATTTTCTGGTGAACTTTAAAATAATGCCCACCCCGGTGCCAATGAGGGCAACGCCTGCAAAGTAAGTCCAGAAAGTATGTCCGGGTATCCACGACGGCACCAGCGTAGCCACAAAATCAGTGTAAAAGAAATGATCGATACCAAATGCGATCATGGTTATCGAAAAGAAGATCTTACCGGCAGGGATGATCTTTTCGGCAATAGCAAGCGGTCTACCGGCAGTGGGAGCATACGGCGCTAATCCGGCCATAACAAACGCGCCTCCCGACAAGGCCAGTTCCTTTAACGGATCAGTCCATAACCCCAGGTGACGCGGTGAATTGGGCTGAATAAAAAGAACAAAAGGGCATTGTATAAAAATGAAACACAGCAAAAGAAAAGACGCCAGCAAAAGGGCTGTGGTTCTTGTTTTTATTCCAAAAAGGATCAGAATACCTGCCATACTGATGGCTGCGCCTATAATATATGCAGCGATCGGGGTGTGGATCCATTGTGGCCAGGAAGGTAAAATAACAGGGCGAAAGTCTGAGTAAATGAAATGTTGTATTCCTATTCCCAACATTCCGATACCAAAAAAAGCAAGTGCAGTTTTGATTAAAGCAATCGGTTGATAAGGCTGTGTCATTTTGGTTGGTTTATAAAAAACATGGTGAATTATTGCTATGTCATCCTCAGTTCATGTTTTTAAGACCTAACACTAAATTTATAAAAAAGGCCGATTTATTTTTTAAATACTTTTTAACTGGAGAAGTTGCCGCAAAAAACCTGATATATCGGGTTCTTTAACAATTCGTAGACAAATTTTTATGAATTTTAAGCCACGAAAGCCATTAATTTGTTAAAAGATATATTGCCGACATGAATTTCACCATTTTATATCGCCCGCTGATTGCTTTATTTTTAATCCTTACCGGCTTACAGGCTGGCTATGCACAAAAGATCGACTCTATGATTAACCTGTACGGAGAACGATATCCGCAGGAAAAAATATATGTGCAGTTTGATAAGCCCGCTTATAATACCGGCGAAACCATCTGGTTTAAATCCTATTTGTTTGCCGGTATAGCCCCATCGCTGGTTAGCAAGAACTTTTACGCCGAACTGATCGACCCCACAGGAAAGGTGCTTCAGCAAAAGCTGTTACCTATATATGAGGGTTCTTCTGCCGGGTATTTTGACATTCCAGCCAACCTTCCTAATTCTACGCTGATCTTTAGGGCTTACACTACCTGGATGCTCAATTTTGATACATCCTTTCTGTTCAGCAAAACCATTCGTATTTTAAATAAAACAACCGCTGCAGGCACCGCAACTACTACAGCCGGAGCCAAACAAACTGCCGCCAAACAGCCTGCAGCTGCAAACGCTGCCAATACGGCCAACGCCGATGCGGTCAGTTTACGCTTTTTCCCTGAAGGAGGCGACCTGGTAACCGGGCTTGAATCGGTTATTGCATTTAAAGCTACCGATGCTTACGGATTACCGGTTTCGGCAGAGGGTGTAATTAAGGAAACAGGAGGCGGCACGGTTGCTGTTTTAGGCACTTTGCACGATGGTATGGGCCGGTTCACTATAGAACCGCAGGCCGGCAAAACTTATTACGCCGAATGGCAGGATGAAAAAAAGCAGTCGCATAAAACTCCGCTCCCCGCAGCAAAAGCAACTGGTGTTACACTGCAGTCCACCGTTTCGGGTAACCGGCAGGCGTTTATTGTAAAACGCTCTATCGAAAGCCCCGATAATTTAAAAAGCCTGTACCTGCTGGCATATTTTAATCAGCAGGTAGTATATAAAGCCCGGTTGAACCTTAAGGAAAACTTTATGGTAAGCGGCTCTATTCCCCTTGAAGGTATTCCTACCGGCATGTTGCAAATGACTTTATTTGATGCCGACTGGAAGCCGCTTGCAGAACGCATTTCCTTTATAAACAAAGAAGATTACTTTTTTACAACCAGCCTGGTGCCCGCAATAAAGAATACCGAAAGAAGAGGGAAGAATGTTCTGGTGATCGATGTGCCAGATACGTTGAAAGCAAACCTTAGTATTGCCATCACCGACGCCGGATTAAGTAAAACAGATCCTGATGCAGATAATATAGTATCGCATCTGTTGCTGAGCGGCGACCTGCGCGGATATATTCATAATCCCTATTATTATTTTACCGGTAATGACGATACAGTGCGCTCGCACCTCGACCTGGTAATGCTTACCAATGGATGGCGGCGTTATAAATGGGATGATCTGGCAGCCGGTAAATTTCCACAGATCAAATTCCCCCGTGAAAATTATTTAGCTATCAATGCCAATTTAACCGGTGTGCTCCCCAACCAGGTACCCAAGAATACACAGCTCAACGTTTTTCTGGAAGCAAAAGATTCGTCGCGTCAGCTGTTTTTACTGTCGATAGATTCAAGCGGTAAGTTTGAGCAGGACGGACTGGTATTCTTTGATACCGTTAAAGTGTATTACCAGTTTAATAACAATAAATATCTGGCCAATAAGAGTGTTGTTAATTTCAGCAACGGAACATGGAAGGGGAGTGCTGTCGTTAAACCCGACAGCGCATGGCGTGTACCGATGCCATTGGATACAAGTCTGCTGAACCGCGGACAATTTTTCGCTGCCGAGGCAGCCCGCATAAAACCCGAACTGGAGAAAAAAGTAAAAATATTGGAGACGGTTACAGTAAAAGCAAAGCAGAAATCGAAACAGCAGCTGATGGACGATAAATATACCAGCGGCTTTTTTACAGGGGGCGATGCTACTTCGTTTGATTTAACCGATGACCCTTCTGCCCTTGGAGCCTATAATATCTTCAGTTACCTGCAGGGGCGTGTGGCCGGTTTACAAATTACTACGGGGGCTGGCGGTACGCAATTGTCGTGGCGTCAGGCTACGCCTTCGCTGTTTTTGAATGAAATGCCGGTTGATGTAACGGCTATTGAAAATATTCCGGTGAGTGATATTGCTTATGTAAAAGCATTTCGTCCGCCGTTCTTTGGTGCAACCGGAGGCGGGGCAGGTGGCGCAATTGCCATCTATACCAAAAAAGGCGGCGAAAGCACAGCTTCCAATTCATCTGTAGGTGGATTGGAGAAAGGCCGTCTTACCGGTTATTCAGCTCCAAAGGAATTTTATTCGCCCGATTACAGCAAAGATTTTCCTACCAGTGATATTCCGGATATCAGGTCTACTTTATTCTGGGCGCCATATATTCTTACCGATAAAAATTCACATAAGGTAACATTGCAGTTTTATAATAACGACGTATCAAAACGCCTGCGTATTATAATTGAAGGAATGAATGAAGATGGTCAGCTTACAAGAGTTGAAAAGATTATAGAATAGATCAGCAATATGCTGATCGGTAAATGAGCGAAGGCTTTTGGTGCTTACACCAAAAGCCTTCGCTCATTTTATATTTGGGGACTTTTAAATTTCCACATTTTCAAATTTTTTGGCCGGCGCTGCATCTGAGATGGTACTTATAAAATCTTTTATAATGCGTGCGTCTTCTGCCTGTTTGCTTTGCAGGTTTAAACTGGTGCTTTCACCCCAACAATAAACATCTACATCGTAAGGATTAACCTTAATGATAAAAAAGCCTGCTGAATCTGCCTGCAACATGATATCGCGGTGAACTATTTCAAGCGGAAACATCACCGGCATACCATTTACAATTACATATTTTCCAATTTTTAGTTGTTTTGTTTTCATAACAAAAAATTGTAATCATAAAAAAGTGGTGGTAGATACCACCACTTTAAACCCTCAAAACCTGCCTTTAGATACACCAGGATGTATCAGGCCTTTTTTTCCAGGATAGAACATTGAACATAAATTGGGTTTCAAATGACATTGAATTAGGGGTTCCACGAATACCGGGTTTAGGATATTTCAACAGTATTGGAATATCTGGTATCGCATGTAACCTGATTTGCGACGTACCCAATCAAATAAGATATAAGGATTTCCGAAGTAATCATTAGGATTATTGAACATCATATAGGATTATTGAACGTCTGGTTCTTTAACAGAAAGTTGGACCGGAGTTCAGGTGTGATGCTCATCAGCAGTGTAAAAATGGTAACGAAAAACTGAAAAGAGAAGAAAACAGGGAGGACAACAAGGGTATGTCAGTTTAAAAAGCGGGGACCAGTAGGTGACAAAATATATATTAGGTACAGAATGAGTGAGGTTATGAAGAAAGAAATTAGATAATGTAAGAAGACTATTTGCGTGCAATATAATGCTGCAATAATAATACCAGAGTGAGTAATCGAAATGAATATAAATTAATGGTATATATCTTGGATATATAAACGTAATTATAAATTATATATAATCGTAATCAAAGTTAAAAGCAACAGGGCGTGCGGGTATAGTATGATGAGAAGATAAAGGAGCGCTCTGGCAAAACGCTCAGTAACCGGGCGGGTAATATAATAATACAAGATCCTCTATAAACAATTCACCATCGACCTCCCGATAGCTATCGGGGCACTATTCACGACTATCGCAGGTTATGCAAATAAAAGCTTAGGTTTTCTTCTTCGGTAAGGTTCAGTTTTTTCTTTAAACGATAGCGGGCCTTTTTGACGCTTTCAGGTTCAACCGAGAATATACCTGCAATTTCTTTACTGCTTAAGCCGGAGAGAATAAAGCAGATCAGTCGCACTTCATTCGATGTAAGGTCAGGATGTTTTTTTATAATATTATCAACATAGTGCGAATGCAACAGGTTAAAGTTCTTTATAAAATCAGACCAGTGATCTGTTTCGGTAAGCGTGGTCTTTATTTCTTTTGCTATACGCTTGTACTCGTTGTTGTCGGAGGTTTTTAATTTCTCCTGCAGCTGCATCAGGTAATCGGTTTTGTTTGCCAACATTACTGATGTAGTAGTAACCTGCGCCTGCAATTGCCTGGCTTCTTCTTTTGCCTTTTCAATAATTTCGTGTGCCTGCTGTACGGCTAATTCCTTTTTCTCTTCCAGGAGTTTGTTGGCGAATTGTATCGCTTTCTGTTTTTCCGTTTCTACGATACGCCGCGCTTCAAGAAAAGCCGCTTCTTTTTCACGATGAACAAGGGCTTTCATTTTGCGGTATCTGTAATGAAGTATTATGCTCATCGAAGTCATGATGAGCAATAGCAATAAGATTGCAGCCTTCCACAAAACAGTTTCTGAAAGATGAAGTGTGGGAAAGTGTGCGTTATGCGAACACGACACAAGCAGCACACTTAAGGGCAATAGGTAAACAACACAAATGGGGTTTGTGATCCTTTTCATGGGATTTAGGGAATTTTGCTTAGGGTTAAGATTGCACGCTATGGTGCTGATTTAATTGCGAAATAACATAAAAGAAGGCGTTGTACACCTATTTGATACCATAATGTTGATAAAAGGCTACCTTATGTCTACCCGCATGTCTTTGTTAATTCGCAGTTGTTTTATAAGTACTAAAGTATAAATAACATGTATACAGAAGCTTAAATAAATAAACTGTACTTATATGGCTGTAACTTTTGGCAACAATGATTTTTCCACATTAAGCACAATCGCTGCGAAATAACTGTTTCATATCTAAATTAAATCAGCTGTAAGCCATGTAATAAAAAAGGTTATCCTAATGGGTTAGGAATAAAAAGAATGTATTTTTTTACTTATTTATTAAATGACTTATAAAATAAATTCAAAATCCAACTAATTGGAGTCCGCGTCCCGACAGCATTACGGGCAAGGTAACTGAATGATATGAATTACTCAATCCCTTACTTTAGTAGTATTTATTAGTTCTTTAAAATAGTAACGGTTTTGTTCGCATCATGACCTTTAATAGCCAGTGAATCGGGTGGGGGTTGAGGTAACTTATAATTATACGTAAGAACAAACCTTGAGTATAATTTCATCATAGGGCCTGCAAAGTGCATCGCATTACCTTCAGGTGGTCGTATCAGTCCGTCTACAAAAAGTGAATCATTATTCTGCGGCTGAACTTTTAACTCGATCGAATAAGGTATTTTTGGATTGGCCTTTTTTAATTCTACATCAAAGAATGAATGATCATCGTAAGTAAGATATAATGTTCTTGCCGCATACTGTCTGCTCATAGTATCCTGAGCAGTGCCACTCATGATCTGCTTCAATGGTATGGAATCAGATGTTGTTATCCATGCACTATCCAGATATGCTACTTCTGTAGGATCTTCGGCGACATAAATTTTCATCTTCCGAATAATAGAATCAGGAGTGCTTTTAAAAACGATGGTATCATGATCGGCCATCTTGGGTTTGCGCTTCGATAAGAAATACATACCGGTGCCGATTACGACCATAATTAACAGGATAATCCAGGTTGCCTTCATAAGATTTATAGTTGGCTGTAAATTAAAGATATAAAGTACTAAATACTTGCAATTTATATGCCTTATTGGCATATAATTTTTTTGTTAATGGCAGGTATGCTAAAATGGTATACTTCTTATTGTGTATATACTACATTGGAAGGTGTAAGCCTATCTCGATTATCTTTGGCCACAATAGCCGTTAATTATGCAAATCGCCGAAATCATTGCACTGCTTGAATCAGTAGCCCCGCCTTCGTTACAGGAACAATATGATAATGCCGGACTGTTAACCGGTAATGCCGGCTGGACCTGTACCGGCGCTCTTTGCACCCTTGATGCAACCGAAGAAGTAATAAAAGAGGCTATTGAGCGCAACTGTAACCTGGTTATAGCCCATCATCCTATTATTTTCGGCGGCTTAAAGAAGATCAACGGGAAGAATTATGTGGAAAAAACCGTAATTACCGCCATAAAGAATGATATAGCCATTTATGCTATTCATACCAATCTGGATAATGTACTGGCCGGTGTAAATGGTATGATGGCCGATAAACTGGGCCTCATAAACACAAGCATTCTGGCCCCCAAAGAAGGCACTCTTAAAAAACTATACACTTTTGTACCTCTGGAACAGGCCGAACAGGTCAGGACCGCCTTATTTGCCGCCGGCGGCGGGCAGATCGGCAATTATAATGAATGCAGTTTTGGAGCAGAAGGAACCGGCACCTTTAAAGGTGGAAAAAATACCAACCCCTTTGTAGGGAAACCCGGTGAACGGCATTATGAAAAAGAGCTGAAAATAGAGGTCATCTTTCCGTCTTACCTGCAGCGTTCGTTACTAAAGGCGCTGCTGGCCGCCCATCCTTATGAAGAAGTTGCTTATGATGTGGTTGATCTGGCCAATGCCGATCCCGGCATAGGATCAGGGCTGGTAGGCGAACTGCCCGAACCCATGCCCGAAGCGGATTTTCTGGCCCTGCTGAAACAGTCGTTTAATCTGTCGCTGATACGCCATACCGCCTTGCTGAACCGGCCCGTTAAAAAGGTAGCCTTATGTGGCGGAGCTGGTAGTTTTCTGGTTTCCAAAGCTTTAGCGTCCGGGGCAGACATTTATATAACCGCCGATATGAAGTATCACGAGTTTTTTGATGCCAACGGCCGGATCGTGATTGCGGATATCGGCCATTTTGAAAGTGAGCAATTTACCATTGATTTGCTGACTGCCATTTTGCGGGAAAAATTCCCTACCTTTGCCGTCCTTAAAACAACCGTGAAAACCAATCCGGTGCATTATTTTGTGTAATACAAATCATCAATAATAATATGGCCAACGTAAAAGATTATTCTGTAGAAGAGAAACTAACCGCGCTCGTTTCATTGCAAAAGATCGAGTCGAAGATTGATGAAATACAGGTGCTGAAAGGTGAGTTGCCGATGGAAGTGAGCGATCTGGAAGATGAGATACAGGGTTTACATTCGCGTCAGGTTCGTATTGAAGAAGAGATCAACGGTATACAGGAGTTTATTAATCAGAAAAAGAACATCATTAAAGAAGCGGAAGCGCTGATTAAAAAATACGAAAAACAAAGCGAAAACGTAAAGAACAGCCGCGAGTTTGAAGCTATCAATAAAGAAATTGAAATGCAGCAGCTCGAAATAAAACTGGCTGAAAAACACATTCGCGACGCTAATGAAGAGATTGCTGAAAAGGTAGTTGTACTTGACAAAGCAAAAAAGAACATCGCTACCAAAGAAGGCGTTTTGAATACCAAGAAAGGTGAACTGGAAAAGATCATCGCTACTACTGAAAAAGAAGAAAAACATTTTAATAAACAGGCTTCTGAAGCCCGCGAAAAAGTTGAAGAGCGCCTGTTGCATTCTTACGATCGTATTCGTAAAAATTATCGCAACGGTTTAGGCGTTGTTCCTGTTGAGCGCGATGCATGCGGTGGTTGCTTCAATGCCATTCCTCCTCAGCGCCAGAGCGAAATTCGCCAGCGTAAAAAGATCATCGTGTGCGAAAACTGCGGACGTATCCTGGTTGACCGCGATCTGTTCGATTCAGTTGACGTGAAATAATTCGAGATCTGAAGTCAGAAGTCTGATGTCAGATTATAATATTCAAAGGTGTTCAGCAATGAACGCCTTTTTTATAAGTGTGCCATACCTCAAAGGTGTGGCACACTTATATTATCTTGCATCCATGAATCGGCTATACCGGTTTGGAGTAACATTATTACTGGTTGTTTTATGGAGTGCGTCTGCTGACGCACAAAAAGTATTTGATTTCAATGATCGTTGCCGCCAGGCCTATCACGCAATTCTTCAGCTGAAGCTGAACGATGGCCAGCAATTGCTGAATGCCGAAAAAGCGCAGAACCCGAATAATCTCATTCCTTGCTTTCTTGAAAATTATATCGACTTTTTTACTCTGTTCTTCAATGAAGATCCGGCAGAATATAAAAAGCGGTTGCCCAATCGCGAAAAGCGCCTCGACCTGTTAGCCGATGGCCCATCCAATTCGCCTTTTCAATTACTTACCCGCTCAGTGATCCATTTTCAGTGGGCGGCTGTGCGGGTTAAATTCGGTAACAACTGGGATGCGGGTTGGGAGTTTCGACGTTCATTTTTACAGGCAAAAGAAAACATGCAATCTTTTCCGGGTTTTTCTCCTAATACATTATACCTGGGCGCTCTGCAGGTGGCGGCCGGTACTATACCCGACGGATACAAATGGCTGAGCAACTTACTGGGCATTAATGGCAGCATAAAAAAGGGAATGGCCCGAATGGATAATTTTTTACAGGCCAATGATGAATGGAGTGTTTTGTTTCATGACGAAGCCGTGTTTTATTACTGTTATCTGAAGTTTTATATTCAAAATGATAAGGATGGCGTTTTTCAGTTTATTGAAAAGCAGCAGCTCGATGTGGTAAACCATCACCTGTTTGCCTATCTCGCTGCCAATTTGCACCTCAACAACCAGCAGGCTGAAATAGCAGAACAGATCATTGCAGGAAGAAACCCCAGTCCGGCTTATTTTTCCACGCCGGTATGGGATATGGAAATGGGGTATGCCAAATTACATCATCTCGACCCGTCTGCAGCCCAATACCTCGAACGTTTTCTGACAACCTTTAAAGGAAGATTTTATGTGAAAGACATATTGCAGAAGTTGAGCTGGTACTATTATTTGCAAGGCGATGATGTAAAGGCAAATGCCTGCCGCCTTAAAATTCTGCAAACTGGCAGTACCGATGCAGAAGCTGATAAGCAGGCGCAAAAAGAAGCCACCACACAGGATTGGCCCAACAAATTATTATTGCAGGCGCGTTTGCTGAACGACGGAGGCTATTTCCACCAGGCGCTGGCATTATTGCATGGTAAAAGCACCAACAACTTTTCATTGCCCGAAGAAAAGCTGGAGTTCGCCTATCGCGCCGGGCGCTTATATGACGATATGGGCAATGACAGTCTGGCGCTGGTATTTTATAAACAGGCTATTGACCTGGGCCGGGAACGGAAAGAGTATTTTGCCGCACGTGCCGCTTTACAAACGGGTTTTATTTTTGAGCAACGGGGCGATAAAGCCACTGCCATACAATGGTTTCAAAGATGTATGGATATGAAAGACCACGATTTTAAAAATTCGCTGGACCAACGGGCCAAGGCTGGTATTGCCAGGTGTAAAAATGAATGAGCAAACCAGAGGTGAAAAAGATATTCACGTGACCATTCTCCATTCACCAGTGTTGAAAACCCTATTATATTTACTGATCAATCGCCATTATATTTGTTGAGTTCAAAAGAGTAAAGTGCTTAAAAAACTTTTCATACAGAATTACGCTATCATCGACGAGATAGAGATCGACTTCTCGCAAAAGCTGAATATTATCACTGGTGAAACCGGCGCCGGTAAGTCTATATTAATGGGCGCTCTGTCGCTTATTCTGGGCGACCGCGTTGACACGGCCGTACTGCTCAACCGCGATAAGAAATGTTATGTAGAAGGAACGTTTGCGATAGAAGAAAAGAAAGATGTAAAGGCTTTCCTGCGTGAACAGGACCTTGATGTGGAAGAAGAACTCGTAATTCGCCGCGAAATTGGCAGCAATGGCAAATCAAGAGCTTTTGTAAACGATACGCCCGTTAATCTGGAACAGCTCAGGCGATTAAGCTCCATGCTGGTTGACCTGCACCGCCAGTTCGATACGCTCGATCTCGGTGACAGCGATTTTCAGCGACAGGTGCTGGATGCATTGGCAGGACATGCCGACACGCTGCAGCAATATCAGAGCGTGTTTACTCAATGGCAGCAGGCGCAGCATGAATTATCGGCATTGCAGCAGCAAAAAGATCAGTTCACCAAAGAATATGATTACAATAAGTTTTTATTTGATGAACTGCAGGAGGCGGCCCTGAAAGAAAATGAGCTGGAAGAATCAGAAGCAACTTTGAAACTGCTGAGCAATACTGAAGGAATCAAAACAACACTGGGCAAAGTAACATACGAGCTGAGCGAAGGAGAGTCCCCGGTTGTACAGCAATTGAAATCGTTATGTAACCAGTTAAGTACCTATACAGGTCACCATACGGCATTGCCTGCTTTATTGCAACGGCTAACTTCTGCCCAAATAGAATTGCAGGACATTGCCGATGAAGTGGAACATATCAACGATCAGGTACAATATGATCCGCAAAAAATTGAGCAGTTAAACGAAAGAATATCCCTTGGATATAAACTGCTGAAAAAGCATGGTGTACACAGCACAGGCGAGCTGTTGGCTATAAAAGATAGTCTGGAAGAAAAACTACAGGCTGTATTAAATATCGATGAGGCTATTGCCGGCAAAGACAAAATAGTACAGCAATTATTGGGCAAGGCCGCTGAAATGGCCGCTAAATTATCGGCTAACCGTACCAGGCAGGTGAAGCCTTTGCAGGATAAAGTAAATAAGTTATTAAACCAGGTAGGCATGCCCAATGCACGCCTGCAGGTGGATATAAAACCGCTGACCTCCCTGCATTTATATGGGCAGGATGATATCGAGTTTTTATTCGATGCCAATAAAAGCAACCGGTTCGAGCCTATTCGCAAAGTAGCATCGGGTGGTGAATTAAGCCGTTTAATGTTGTGTATTAAATCACTGGTGGCCCAGTCGCTCGATCTGCCCACTTTGATCTTTGATGAAATAGATACCGGTATTTCGGGTGAAGCTGCCAAACAGGTTGGTATTATTATGAAAGATCTGGCTCGTAGAAGGCAGCTGATCAGTATTACGCATCAGCCCCAGATTGCAGGCAAGGCCGACGCCCATTATTTTGTATATAAAGAGATCAAAGGCAATTCCATCAAAACGAATATTAGACTGCTGTCGCAGGATGAGCGCATTACTGCCATTGCCAAAATGCTCAGTGGCGAAAAGCCGACTGCAGCAGCATTGGAAAATGCCAGAGAGATGGTAATGAATTAATGTGAAATACGAAACCGGCGCCTGTTAAAAAATGCTGCTTTTCAATCCTCAACTTGTTTTTTACCTGTTAGTGGCCGCGCTTCCTGCCTGGCTCATGAACCGGTATTTAATGAAATGGCTGCAGCCCCGGCAGTCGTTTAAGAATTTCCTCTTATATCTGCTGGCTGTGCTGTCAACAGCTTTTCTATATACATTTATAGTGAGCTGGATACTGTTGAAGTTTGTATGGACCAGATGACAATAAAGGCATTGTCAAAATCATTATCATGCTTTATCGCCGGATACAACAAATTATTTTGCCGGAAATAAAGGAGATGTAATACTTTTAAACCTCTAAAAAACTGATATCTGTATGGCATACAACCTGCTTAAAGGAAAGAAAGGGATCATATTTGGTGCTTTGGATGAAAAATCGATTGCGTGGAGAACAGCTTTGCGTTGTCATGAAGAAGGCGCGCAGCTGGTTTTAACCAATGCGCCGGTAGCTTTGCGCATGGGTACCATTAATCAACTGGCCGAAGCAGTGAATGCGCCGGTGATCGGAGCCGATGTAACCAGCATGGATGATCTGAAGAAATTATTCGAAGAATCCATGAAACACTTTGGCGGTGGAATTGATTTCGTGCTTCACTCTATTGGCATGAGCTTAAACGTTCGCAAAAACAAGCATTACACTGAAATAGATTATGGCTTTAACCAGAAAACACTGGATATTTCGGCCATGTCGTTGCACCGCGTATTGCGCACTGCATGGGATATGGATGCCCTGAACGAAGGCGCCAGTGTAATAGCATTAACCTATATAGCCGCTCAGCGTGTATTCCCCGATTATAACGAAATGGCAGATGCGAAAGCCCTGCTTGAAGGCGTTGCCCGCAACTTTGGGTATCATTACGGAGTCAGGAAAAAAGTGCGCATTAATACTATTTCACAGTCTCCTACCAAAACAACGGCCGGCAGTGGTGTTAAAGGATTCGACGGTTTTATTTCCTATGCAGAAAAAATGAGCCCGCTGGGTAATGCTTCTGCTGATCAGTGTGCCGATTATTGCGTTACGTTGTTCAGCGATCTTACCAAAATGGTAACCATGCAAAATCTGTTTCATGACGGCGGCTTCTCTTTTACGGGAGTTACCCAGGCCGTTATTGAGCAAATGGAAAAATAGGATAGTCCGAAAGTCAGTATAGTCAGAAAGTCCGAAAGAGGGTACAGTGAAAATGCCTTGCTTCCGGACTTTCGGTCTTCCGGACTTTCCGACTTGATCTAACTAAAAAACCGTTCACTGTATCAGTGAACGGTTTGAATTATTTTTTAGTCCACGAGCGTCAATACTCATCTTCATTAAAGAAGAAATCGTCCTGGCTTGGATAATCCGGCCAGATATCTTCAATGCCTTCATAGATTTCTCCTTCATCTTCCAGTTCCTGAAGATTTTCTACCACTTCAATGGGTGCACCGCTACGAATGGCGTAGTCAATTAACTCATCTTTGGTGGCAGGCCACGGTGCATCTTCGAGATAGGATGCAAGTTCTAATGTCCAAAACATGTGTTTAGCCTGTTTAAAGTTTTAAATCC